>QWCH01000068.1_pt1 | contig 161533 bp, 116 predicted proteins | sample 1972671 | NCBI WGS metagenome assembly QWCH01 (sample SAMN09866713, study PRJNA288562) | Human gut metagenome isolate term3_stool, whole genome shotgun sequencing... | isolation source: gut | host: Homo sapiens | place: USA: California
AAAGTGATAAAGCTTAACTCCCGGAGAATCGAATATTTGAAAATAAAACGGACGGCGTCCCAAATATCCCAAGGAAATTCAGGTGCTTTTTTGCCCTTATGACGGTCCTCTTTCCAATTACGACCGTCCAAATCGCCATTACGACCGTGCTAATCTTCGCGAGGTGCCGAGCGCACTACACATTAGCACGGTCGTAATGGCAAAGAGGACGGTCGTAATTGCTGGAAACGCTCAAAAAGGAGGAAAAAGTCCCTTTTTGAGGTCAAAAAATCGGATTAACATTTGTTTTGTTTCGGATGCCTTTCGAGCCTAAAAAATGCGTTTTATACAATAAGCCCCCCTGAAATAGTAGAAAGTTAAGAGTTGAAAATTGAAAATTAGGTTTGTTTTTGCTACCTTTGCGCCCGGATAATGGTGTAACCGTGTTTGCTTCCGCAGGCGGTTAGTAAAAGGGAATCCGGTGTAAGTCCGGAGCTGTACCCGTAGCTGTAAGTTCTGTAAAACCCTGGCAAATCTTGTTGCCACTGATTAAATTCGGGAAGGTAGCCGTAAAAAGGGGAGAACAAGCCAGAAAACCTGCCACTATTCAATATATTCGAGCCCTCGGGTAAAGGGTGCGATGAACCGAGTAAGATATGCAGAATTCATTTACCAAACGCTTTTTAGAGCTGTTATGTGTTTGTCTGTTTCCGTTTGCCGTTTTGTATGCGCAAGTGGACACGACGACTTTTCACCAACTTTCGGGTGTTGAAATATTGGGAAAGGTGCGCCCTTCCACCACGCGCGAGAGCACGCCGCTCCAGGTGATGGACAAAGCCGGCATCGAGCGTCTCGGCGTGCAAGACCTGTCGGAAGCCGTGAAACGCTTTTCGGGTGTGACTGTGCAGGACTACGGGGGGATAGGCGGTTTGAAAACAGTCTCCGTCCGCAGCCTCGGCGCCAAACATACGGCTGTCAGCTACGACGGCGTGACGATTACGGATGCACAGAGCGGACAGGTGGATATCAGCCGTTTTACACTGGACAACGTCGATATGATCTCCCTGTCGATCGGACAGGCGGACGATATCTTCCAGACGGCGCGTATGTATGCGTCGGCGGGGGCGTTGAACATAAAGACGGCTCGACCGGTGTTTGCCGACCGGCCGTTCCATGTGAAAGCACAGGTCAAGGCCGGTTCGTTTGGTATGGTGAATCCTTATTTGCGCTATGAGCAGAAGTTGGGTAAACACTTCGCGGCGACGGGTCAGGTCGATTGGTTGCGCGCAGACGGGAATTACCCTTATGTTATTCAGAACGAGCAGCAAGAAGAATCGGGGAAGCGGAAGAACAGCGATATCCGGACTTTACGCACTGAATTGAATCTGTTTGGCGATCTTGGCAAAGGTAGCGAACTTGCAGTGAAAGGTTATTATTTCGATTCGGAACGGGGATTGCCCGGTTCAGTGATCCTCTATAACGATTATGCAAAGGAAAGGCTTTGGGACAAGAATTATTTCGTACAGGGACATTATAAGAAACAATTCGATACCCGCTTTTCTTTAAAGGCGCAGGGTAAGTATAATTACTCCTGGAATAAGTACATCGACTTTAATAACAACTATGAGACAGGAAAGCAGGAGGACCGGCATACGCAACGGGAGTATTATTTCTCTGCCGGAGGTTTATATACACCGGCCGAATACCTGTCGTTTTCTCTGACAACAGACTTTTCTGTTAATACATTAAAGAACAACCTGCCGGATTGCCCTTTCCCAACCCGCTACACCTCCTTGTCTGTACTGGCGGCTCAATATAAAGACAGCCGGTTGACGGCAACCGCCAGTTTGCTGAATACGTTTATTTCCGAGAAGGTGGAAAAAGGAGATAAACCGTCCGACCGGAAACGACTGTCGCCGAGCGTAAGTGCTTCGTGGCGGATTTTGCCGGAGCAGAATGTACGGGTGCGTGCTTCTTTCAAGGATATATTCAGGGTGCCGACTTTTAATGATATGTATTATTTGAGGATAGGCAACACGAACCTGAAGCCGGAGCGGGCGACTCAATACAATCTTGGGGTGACATGGGGCGAACAGCCTTCTTCCTTCCTCTCTTATTTGAATTTGTCGGTCGATGGTTATTATAACCGGGTACGGGATAAGATTGTCGCTCTTCCTACTCTTTATATCTGGAAAATGATGAATATGGGAGAAGTGGCGATCAGTGGAATCGACGCGAATGTGTCTGCCGAAATCTCCTGTTCGGAATCATTCAGCTTCTTGCTGCAAGGCAATTATACCTGGCAGAAAGCGATTGACATAACCAAAGAAACGGCAAAGAATTACCGGGATCAAATACCCTACACACCCAGACATTCCGGTACGGCATCCTTGTCTGTACAAAATAAATGGTTAAACGTCTCTTATCTGCTGACGTGTGCCGGCGACCGCTATTCCTTGCCCCAGAATATAAAGGAGAATAGGATCGACCGGTATGTGGAACAGACTGTTTCTGTAAACCGGGAGTTTCAACTGCATAATTGTAGACTTCGTTTGCAAGGCGAAGTGCTGAATGTAGGAAATCTTAATTATGAGATTATAAAGTATTATCCGATGCCCGGACGTTCATTCCGGGTGTCAGTATCTTGTTCTTTCTAAATAATTAATATATAAGTGGAATGAAAAAGAAGTATTTATTATTTGCATTATGCTCTTTGATGGCAGTGCCGTTTGTTTCTTGTGATAACGATGATGATCCGAAGCCGGATGTCCCGGCTGAAACTTCTACGACTGGCGTTTATCTTTTGAATGCCGGTAAGATGAATAGTAATAATGCTACTCTGGATTATTATAATCCGGAGACAAAGGAACTGACGACTAAAGTCTTTGCTGCAGCGAATGGGCGTGGCCTTGGCGATACGGCTAACGATATGCTTATTTACGGTTCTAAGATGTATATCGCAGTGAACACCTCTGCAACAATTGAAGTTACAGATTTGTCCGGCAAGTCTTTAAAAACAATCAGCCCGAAGGATGAGTCTAACCAGCCGCAGCAGCCCCGTATGCTTACTGCTGCCGGCGGAAAGGTCTATGTAACATTGTTCGACGGGCATCTGGCTTGTATCGATACTACTTCTATGGAGATCGTGAAGAAAGTGAAAGTCGGTCCTAACCCGGAAGGTGTTTGCGAATTGAATGGAAAGTTGTATGTCGCAAATTCAGGAGGATATAATGAGGTGCAGGATTCTACTTTATCTGTAGTGGACGCAAATACATTTGAAGTAACAGGTTCTATTGTTGTTACAATCAATCCGAAGACTGTACAGAAGGATGACGAAGGCAATTTATATGTTCTTTCTTTAGGTAACTATGGAAATATCGGTAATGAATTGCAGCGTCTGAATGTGGCAACCGGTGACTCGAAGGTGATCGAAAAGAATAGTCAGCTTGTTTCTACCGTATGTGGTGATAAAATCTATATTTATAGTGCCAAACAGGAGAACTGGGTGGTGACAGATTATGATTTTAAAGTGTATGACATTAAAAAGGGCAACCTGGAAGATAAAAGCTTTATCACAGACGGGACAAAATTGGACAATACATATTGTATGAGTTCTGATCCTGTGACCGGTAATGTTTATATTGGAACTTCTGATTATACCAGTACAGGAGATATGTTTATCTTTTCTTCTGAAGGAAAGTTGATCAATCAATTGGCTTTGTCTGGCTTGAACCCGATGGGAGCTTACTTTTTAACTGAACAGAAATAAGATATTTTCCAATGAGGAACCTTGTTTGCTTCTTATTGACTTTTTGGGTTGTGGCTTGTTCGCAACCCAAAAAGCCTCACACGGAAGAATCCCTTTCCTCCGACACCATCCGCTACGCCCAGGGCTTTACCGTTCATCATTTCAACGATTATACCTCGGTTGATGTGCGTGATCCTTGGGACAGTACACGCCTGTTGCAGCGTTACCTGCTGGTGGACCGGGAGAAACCTGTTCCCGGAAGTCTACCCAAAGGAACAGTCGTGCAAGTACCGGTGCAGAATATAGTGGTTTACACATCCGTACATGCTGCAGTTATCGACCAATTGGGAGAAACCGGGCGGATCATCGGTGTCTGTGAACCCCGTTATATGGACACACCCTCTATCCAGGAAGGGTTGAAAGCGGGACGGATTGCCGACATGGGAGAGGCGACGGCGCCGAATGTTGAGCTGATGATCGATAAAGGAGCGGAGCTTGTCCTTGTTTCCCCTTTCCAGAATAGCGGTTATGGTCCTGTCGAGAAATTGGGTATTCCCATTATTGAAGGTGCCGATTATATGGAATCACTGCCGTTGGGACGTACCGAATGGATTCGTTTCTACGGAATGTTGTTCGGTAAGGAGGCAAAGGCGGATTCTATCTTCCGGGTTACCGAGAAAAGTTATCTCGACCTGAAAGAACTGGTGACGGCGGATATGCCTCGCCCAAGCGTTATCTCCGAAAAGAAATTCGGCTCTTCCTGGTTTATGCCTTCCGGGGAAAGCTATGTCGCCAATTTGTATAAGGACGCCGGAGCCGATTATATATTTACCGATCTTCCCGGAGCAGGAAGTACGCCGTTAGCTTTCGAGACGGTGCTCGACCGGGCGATCCATGCCGATCTATGGTTGATTAAATACAACCAGTCCAAAGATATGACCTATGGGGACTTGCGGTCCGAATATACGCCCTATGAGAATTTTGATGCGTTTAAGAACCGTCGGATTTATGCTTGCAATACAGGTGTAGTGCCTTATTACGAAGAGTTTCCCCTACATCCCGATTATTTGCTGAAAGACTTGATTTGGGTGTTTCATCCGGAGCTGTTGCCGGACTATACGCCCCGGTATTATCATAAGATGCAGGAAGAATAATCGCTTTTGTTTATTCTTCCTGTATATTTGTTTCACAAGGCACCCATGCCCAGAATGTAGAGCCGGTGCCGGGAGTCGAACTGAAACTGATTGAACCTCCCGCCGTTTCGACAATTGCTTTGGAAATAGCCAATCCGAGCCCTGTCCCCTGCACAAATTCATTGATCTTCTCAAACCGGGCAAACACTTTGTCGTGCGATTCCTGCGGAATGCCGATGCCGGTGTCTTCAACATATATCCGGACACCATTCCCTTCAATGGAATATCCCATCTTGATATGTCCGGACTTCGTGTATTTTATCGCATTGGTGAGGAAGTTCATCCATACTTGGATGAGGCGGTTCCTGTCTAATGTAACCCAGCAATTTGCCTCGGCTTTATCCTGGCAGAGCTTAACACCCGGATTTGTTATCTTCGGCAGAACACAGGCATATAGTTCGTCTGAAACGGTTGCCAGGTTGAACCTTTCGATTTTACGTTCGAGTATTCCTGCTTCTATTTTGGAAAGGTCAAGGATATCATTGATCAATCTCAACAACAACTCGTTGTTGGACTTTATGATATTTATGTACATGTTTTTTTCTTCCGGATCGTTGCATGATGTCATCAGCTCGGAAAAACCGACGATCGCATTCAGCGGAGTGCGTATCTCATGGCTCATGTTGGCAAGGAAAGCTGACTTAAGCCGGTCGGAAAGTTCCGCCTTTTCTTTTAGTTCTTTCAGCTCTTTGATCATTTCTTGCTGTTCCCTGTTCAACTTCTGAAGTTGCGGAATGTTTTGCCGGAAGCCGGTGAAATGTGTGATATTGCCATTCTCGTCTTTCTCAAAAGGAACTGCGGTAAAGTCGCAGTATTGCCATGACTTGTCATATTTGGTCTGCATACGGCATGTGAAATAAACTGTCAGGTCTTTCCCTTCCAACATAGGCGCTATTGCGTCACTAAAAGAGGTACGGTCTTCCGGATGTATGACATCCAGATATTCCGACAGGGTTAATAGTCTGTTGGAAGTATAATCGTTTATGGGATCATTGTAAGATTCGAATTTTTGGGTTTTTACGTCGAAGTCCCAATGGACGATATTACTGACTTTCATGGTCAGCTCACGCTTGGCAATCAGATCCTGCGTCTTTTTCGCCATTCGTACCTTCTCTGTTACATCTAACTGTGTGCCGACAACCTGCAGTTTTCCCCAATGTTCGGTGGACAATCGCATCATGCTCTCGTAATAGCGGTATTGCTGTTCCTGTGCGTTGTAAAAACGCACTGTTGTCTGCTGCCGTTCGATTTTCTTGTTGATTAGCAGCGTAAGGCTTTGCATTAACAGCTGATGATCCTGGGGATGTAGTATCAATAAAAGTTCTTCGATTGGTGTTGTGCCTTTTATTACCGTATCGCCGTATAATGGCTCGAATACCTTTTTGTGCACATCATATACCCAGGAAGACATATTGGCCGTATTCATGGCCAGCTCTAAGTCTTTTTTAGTCTCTTCCGTATGAAATTCCGCGTCTTTTATAGCTGTGACGTCGTTGGATAAGAGTATATGCCCGATAACCGCCCCGTTCTTACTTAGGATGGGAATTATCCGGACATCGTAAATCATCGTATCCTGGTTCTTGGTGGAAAAGTATGCATTGTTCTTTATCCGTTCGAAATCATATTCGAACTCGAGCCTGACAATTTCTTTGCCGCTTTGTATCTTAGCTCTTAGCTGGTCATCGACATAGGGACTCTTGAAAAGATTGACAAAGTTAACAACCGTGTTCCGGTCCTCGACTCCATACATATGTAACGCATGGTCGTTTATGCTGCGTAAAACACCGTTGGCATCATAAATCTCAATGCTTATAGGCAGTCTGTTGTATATGCTTTCCGTGAACAGGAGCTGCTCTTGTATGAGTTTGGATATCTCTTCCTCAAAGGATGCATTATCTTCATTAGAGGAGGTCTCCTTATCTTGTTCCATGATTCCCTATTTTTATTGACAATAAAATTACTTATGTAATAGCTATCGGATGTATTTGCCCAAAGCGTTTAAATATTACATATATTTAAATCTTTCGACAAATGTATGCAAAAAAAAGGAACAATGATTGGCTTTGTGACTTTGAAACTAAAGGGATTGTCTATTAATTATTGATTTTTAATGAAAAAACAAGACAGGGTATTATAAAATTCCCCCGGACTCTTACAAGCGAGCCGGGGGACTTTCAGTTTGGCATTTTATTATAGGGAGTTGTTTTTGGTTGTCAAGCCCATCCGTTCAACATTCCATAGAAATACATGGGTTTCAGGAAATAAACTTTCAACAGCCATGCTGCCCAAAGTTCTTTTGACGGATTCATCATGGAGAACGGGAATGAACTTTCCTGTTCTTTTTTATAGTTGAACTCGCAGAGCAGGACGTGTCCGTAGTCTGTTACGATCGGGCAAGCTGCGTAGCCGTCGTACTTTTCTACGGGTTCCTTGCCTTCCATCAGCGAGATCAGGTTCTTGGCTGCAATAGGCACTTGCTTGCGGACTGCGGCGGATGTCTTACTGGTCGGGATTCCGGCTACGTCTCCGAGGGAAACGATATTCGGATATGTTTTGTGTACCAGCGTCTCTTTGTCTACCATGACCCAACCGTCGGCAGCTAATTTGCCTTCTGTCCATCCCAAGCCGGCTTCTTTTACGAAATCCGGGGCTGACATTGGCGGTGTGAAATGCAGGAAATCGTAGTCTTCAACAAACGGTGTGTAGACTTTCTGGTCGCCAACCGTCTCTATCTTCTCGAAATGAACCTGTTTAGCAGATGTATCCACCCCTTTTACACGTACGTTCAGGTTGATAGGAACATTGCGTTCCTTATAAATTTCCAGCAGGCGGGGGGTGAAGTAGGGAATATCATATAACTCTTTGGAAGCTGTATAATAGTTCAAATCCACTTTATCGCGTGTTCCCTGCTTGCGGTTATAGTGTTCTGTCAACAGACAAATCTTTTTCGGGGCGCCTCCGCATTTATGTTTCGTATAAGTGTCTGTAAAGATGCCGCGTCCGCCGGTCTTGGAGAATTCCTGCAGGCCTTTCCATGTTTTCTGTGCACCTTCGAAGTCGTAAATGCTATATGCGTTGCCTTGTCCTAACGTATCGTGCGTGATACCTTCCACCTTTTCCCAGTTTGTCTGGATTCCGGGGGTCAGGACCAGAAAGTCGTAGGCGATTTTTCCGTTATTTTGAGTTGTTACCTGGTTCCATACCGGATCGACGGCGGTAACAGAGTCTTTAATCCATTTGATATCGCTGGGCATACAGTCTTCCTGCTTTTTCCAGACATCGTTCGGTTGGTAAACGCCTGATGCGATCAGGGTGAAACCCGGCTGATAAAACTGACGGTCACTGGGATCGATCAATGTGATATCTGGCTTGTCCAGCCAGCTCTTTAAACGGGCAGCCATGCTGATACCGGCAGCACCGCCACCGATAATAACAATTTTACCTTTCGCATTGCTTGAGAATGCTTTTGCTTTTTGTGTACTTGCAGCGGTCAGTAATCCAGCCATTGCCATTAGTTTGAAAAAATGCCGGCGGTCGATACCTTTTTTCTCAAACGCCTTTAGTTGATCTTCCAGTTCGTGTTTCATCATGTCTAAAAAATTAGATTTTGGATGCAAAGGAAAGATAATTATATAAGCGCGTACAAAAAAGGGTTACTACACTGCTTGCGCAAGCTTTTTGAGAGGGATGAAATAGTACTACAATGCTTTCTCATCACCTTTCTTATTGTGCTTAATTATTTAATATATAATTAAATACGGGAAAGGCTTTTCTGAGATTATATTTTTAGAAATTCATTAGAAAATCAACGAGATTCGTGTCTCCTTCCAATCCTAAACGCTTTCTGAGGCGATAACGCCGCAGTTCAATCGCCCGTATGGACACATTCATAAGGGAGGCGATCTCCTTTGTGGAAAGATTCATGCGAAGCAGGCAACAGATACGGAGGTCGCCGGCTGTGATGTCTGCATATTGTTGGCGCAGGCGGTCCATGAAGTTTTGGTGTGCGCTGTTGAAATAGCTTTCAAACAGGACCCAGTCCGCCTGGTCGTTCAGCGTTTCTTCCATTAAGGTTTTCATCCGGCTGTAGAGTTTGTTCGGATAGCGTTCGCCTAATGCCTCCTTTTGTTTCTCGAGTTCTTCCAGCAGGGTCTGGACGGCCTGATTGCGTTTGACAAGGGCTGTTGTCTGCAATGTCAGTTCGTAGTTTTTGTTCTGAAGTTCGGCCTCGAGCATCCGGTTTTTCATTTCCTGCATCCTTTGCTGCTCGGCCTGGCGTTCGGCTTCGACTTTTTCCTGTTCTTCCTTGTGCAGGTTCTTCAGGTTGTAACGGAGCGCAGTCTGCACGATAGCCCAGACCAAAGCAATATAGAGCAGCCATGCCCATACCGTATTGTACCAGGGAGGGCGGACTTCTATCGACAGGGATAGCTCCGGATACGGACCTTTGATGACATACTTACGCACTTTCAGTTGGTAATGCCCTTCCGGCAGCTGCAAGAAAGAGATTCTTCCGTCGTGTTGCCAGGCCGACCAATCGGACGATACGCCTTCGATCTTGTAGCTGATCTGGTGGTTGGAAGTGAATATGGTAGTCCCGATCCAGACATTAAGTTCCTGGAAGTTATACGGGAGTGATATCTTTTGGGAAGAGAGCGGCAAATTATGACTCCCGGACGAATCGATATATTCCAGTTGGGAAACAGACAGGGGCGCACTGCTGAGACTGTTCCCGATCAGTTCCCGGATGTTAATGAGCAAAGTCCCTTGCATGGCGGAAACCAATACCAGTGAATCGTTCAAGGGGATGATTCGCCTGCCTCGCGTGACAAGGTTCATGTTGTAGTTGTCGAAGAGAAGGCGGCATTTTAGTGTGCCGATGCCGTCCGCCACATGGAACAGCGCGGCTTCGTTGCCGATCGATAACCAGTAAAGATCGTCGCCTGCCGGATAGATATGTTCGGCCTGTGCAAATATGCCCAACGCTTCCGTATCGCGGAATAGCTGTTTGATCGTGAGAATGGGCGCCTTTTCTGTTTTGAGATAAGGCAGTGCTTCTGTTTCGCTGATCGGGGTGAATATATTTCCCGCTATCAGCGGACGTTTGAAGTAGCCGAGATTGGTTTGGATATACAGCTCTTCCCCGTCGAGACCGGCGTTGGTCAGTTTGCCGATCGAACTTCTTTTACCCAACAACGCGATTGGGGGCTCGAAGGTGATTTGGGTCAATCCGTTATCTAAGGCTACCCAGATTTGCCGGGAATCCTGTACGCAGATAAAACGGACGATATTGTCCTGCAACTGGTTCTGCAAAGATAAATGTTGGAGGATCGTCCCGTCGGGCGAGGTGATAAACAGTCCTTGCGTCAGGGTGCCGATAAAGAAGTATGTTCCGTTCGTTGCAAAAGCACTGGGATGTGCGTCCTCGATTTCTTTCGGTAACGTAAAAGGTATTTCGACTGGCGGAGGGGCGAACCTGATTTCCGGCGGAACGGTGGTCAGCGGATGATAATGAAGGATACCGTCCGTGTCGCGTGTCCAGCCGCCTAACATGGTCGCATTGCGTGTATAGATCGTGTCGTTGTAATAGGTTACGCCGGTCACCTCTTCCTGCCCGGGCAATGAATACAGTTTCCATGTATTCCCGTCGAACGCAAGCAATCCGGAGTTATTGGCAGCATACAGCATACCGTCCGGCGTCAGCGAAAAGCCCCAGTTCTGGCAGCTTGCCTTGTAATCGTCGACCGTATAGTTCTTGACAAAAACATAGGGAATAGCTACTGAAGCGCACACGGCATGAGCCGTGAACAGCATAACAATAAGGATGTTCAGTAGTCTATACATTGCAGTCTAAACGAGTTTTATATTTTGTAGAGAATTAAAAGGGCTGTAAGCACGATCGCATACAGCCCTTTGTATCCGCTTTTCAGCGGCAAATATAGTTAAATTCTCTATTATTTGTATTCCTGCCAGCTCTTAATCTGGATGTCTTTTTCTCCCATATTGCAGAAAGCTCCGATGAAGGCGCTTGCCAGGCGGGCGTTGGTGATCAACGGGATGTTGTGATCGATCGCTGCACGACGGATCTTATAGCCATTGGTCAGCTCGCGCTTGCTGTGGTCTTTCGGGATATTTACAACCAGTTCGAACACGTGCTGGCTGAACATATCCATGATGTTCAGGTCGCCCTGTTCGTCCGGCCAGCAGACTGCTGTTGCAGGGATGCCGTTTTCGTTCAGGAATTTAGCTGTTCCGTCTGTTCCGTAGATATGATAACCTTTGGCGGCCAGCATATGGCACGGTTCCAGCAGTTCGGCTTTGCTCTTGGCAGCCCCTGAAGAAACGAGTATGTTCTTTTGCGGTATCTTGTTGCCGACAGCCATCATGGCGGAAAGCAATGCTTCGTCGAAGTCGTCGCCGATGCAACCTACTTCACCGGTAGAACTCATGTCCACGCCCAATACAGGGTCAGCCTTGTGCAGACGGGCGAATGAGAACTGGGATGCTTTGACGCCGATCCAGTCGATGTCGAATGCGCTCTTGTCCGGTTTGGTATATGGAGCGTCCAGCATGATACGGGTTGCCGTTTCGATAAAGTTGCGTTTCAGTACCTTCGATACGAACGGGAAGCTGCGGGATGCACGCAGGTTACATTCGATAACCTTCACATCGTTATTCTTTGCCAGGAACTGGATGTTGAACGGTCCGCTGATGTTCAGTTCTTTTGCGATCATCTTGCTGACCTTCTTGATACGGCGGGCTGTCTCGAAGTAAATCTTCTGAGCCGGGAATACCAGTGTCGCGTCACCGGAGTGAACGCCGGCAAACTCGATATGTTCGGAGATTGCATATTCGACCACTTCGCCGTTCATGGCTACCGCATCGAATTCGATCTCTTTCGCTCCCTGCAGGAATTCGGAAACGACAACCGGATATTCTTTCGATACCTTGGCTGCCAGATCCAGGAACTCAATCATCTGTTCCTTGCTGTGGCATACGTTCATGGCAGCGCCTGACAATACGTAAGACGGACGGATCAGGATCGGGAAGCCCACCTTTTCGATGAACCCGTCGATCTCTTCCATACTCGTCAGCTCGGCCCAACGTGGCTGGTCGATACCTAACGTATCGAGCATGGCGGAGAACTTGTGGCGGTTTTCAGCGCGGTCGATCGACAGCGGGGAAGTTCCCAAGATAGGCACGTTCTGACGGTGCAGCTTCATGGCAAGGTTGTTCGGAATCTGGCCGCCAACCGATACGATTACGCCTTTCGGAAGTTCCAGGTCCATCACGTCGAGTACGCGTTCGAACGAGAGTTCGTCGAAGTACAGGCGGTCGCACATGTCATAGTCCGTTGAAACCGTTTCCGGGTTATAGTTGATCATGATAGACTTGTAACCCAACTTGCGGGCCGTCTGTGCCGCATTAACCGAACACCAGTCGAACTCTACGGACGAACCGATACGGTATGCACCCGAACCTAAGATAACGACGCTCTTGTCGTTCGGATAGTAAGCGATGTCGTGTTCGCTGCCGTCGTATGTCATATACAGGTAGTTGGTCAGTTCCGGATGTTCGGAAGCGATCGTGTTGATACGTTTTACGCTCGGCAGGATGCCCATCTTCTTACGCAGGTTGCGCACGCGGATGTTCTCTTTTTCCATATTGCCTTCCGGATTTTCCACATAACGGGCGATCTGGAAGTCGGAGAAGCCCAGGCGTTTCGCTTCTTTCAGTACTTCTTCGGGCAGGTCTTCGATCTTATTATAGGAAGACAGTACTTTCGTATAGTCTACGATATTCTTCAAGCCGTTCAGGAACCACATCGTGATCTTGGACAGTTCGTGGATGCGTTCTACTGTGTAACCTTCTTCCAGTGCCTTGGCAACGGCGAAGATACGCAGGTCGGTCGGGTTGGCCAGTGCGTCGTCGAGGTTGTCGAATGTGATGTCGTTGTTGCCCACGAAACCGTGCATTCCCTGTCCGATCATACGCAGACCCTTCTGCATGATCTCTTCGAAGCTCTTTCCGATCGACATGATTTCGCCTACCGATTTCATGCTCGAACCGATCTGGCGGCTGACACCTACGAACTTCGTCAAGTCCCAACGCGGGATCTTCACGATCATATAATCGACTTCGGGTGCTTTATAGGCAGAGTTCGGTGTACCCATTTCACCGATTTCGTCAAGGCTGTAACCCAATGCCAACTTAGCAGCCACGAACGCCAACGGATAACCGCTTGCCTTGGATGCCAATGCCGAAGAACGGCTCAGACGGGCGTTCACCTCGATCACACGATAGTCGAATGTATCGGAGTTGAAAGCATATTGGATGTTACATTCGCCGACGATACCCAAGTGACGGATCGTCTTCGTCGAAAGTTCTTTCAGCAGGTCCAGTTCCTTCTCAGTCAATGAGCAAGTCGGGGCAACCACGATACTTTCACCGGTATGTACACCTAACGGATCGACGTTCTCCATGCTTACCACCGTGAAGCAATGGTCGTTCTTGTCACGGATCACTTCGAACTCGATTTCCTTCCAGCCCTTCAGTGATTCTTCGACCAATACCTGCGGAGAGTAGGCGAAGGCACTTTCTGCAAGCGCGCGCAGTTCTGCTTCGTCTTTACAGATACCGCTACCCATGCCGCCCAAGGCATAAGCCGAACGGATCATAACCGGAAAACCGATCTTGTAGGCCGCTTTTACTACGTCTTCCAGGTTTTCGCAAGCCTGGCTGATAGGAGTCTTTACTTCTATCTCGTTAAGTTTCTTTACAAACAGGTCGCGGTCTTCCGTGTACATAATCGCTTCTACGGAAGTACCTAATACTTTTACTCCGTATTTGGCCAGCGTTCCGCTGGTGTACAGTTCAGTTCCGCAGTTCAGGGCAGTCTGTCCGCCGAAAGCCAGCAGGATACCGTCCGGTTGTTCTTTTTTGATAACTTCTTCAACAAAGTAAGGAGTGATAGGCAGGAAATACACCTTATCGGCCACCCCTTCCGATGTTTGAATAGTTGCAATGTTCGGATTGAGCAATACTGTGCTGATTCCTTCTTCCTTCAGCGCTTTCAATGCTTGTGAACCGGAGTAGTCAAACTCGCCGGCCTGTCCGATTTTCAGGGCACCCGAGCCCAGAACAATCACCTTTTTGATACCACTTTTCGACATAGTAATTTGGGTTGTTTAATTTATTGATTTTATAGAATGTTATACCGCCTTATCAGATTATGAGGCACAAAAAAAATGCGTTAGTAAAAATAACTAACGCATCTTATATTACCAAACGATAATCCTTAGAAATGAAGAAATGAGCTTCATTGTCCGACATATAACCGGAAAAGTACGCTGGATTGTCCTTATGTGCTTTCTGTGCCATGAACCTCTGTCTTCAAAATTTCGGCAAAGATAAGTCTTATATTTCAAACGTGCAAGATAATGATTGGTTCTTTTTGGTTATTGACCGCCAGGCTCCTGTTAAACATAAAATAGCTTCCTCGGTGATGCGTTGCTTTTACCCTCTTTTTTTGCTCCCGTCCGAAAAAAAACCGCCCTTGTCCGAAAAAATATGGGACAGGAGCGGAAAAATACGGGACGGGAGCCCGAGGTGATTCGTTTTTATTTTTATTTTTGTTTCCTATAATAACATTTAAGACCATGAACAAAACATTATTTCTTATTGCAACCTGCCTGCTTTTGTGCCTGGGTATGCATTCCGTTGCTCAAACGTTCGATTACAGCCGCGTGGAGAGTCATCCCCGCCTGTTGATGAAACAAGGCGCGGAGCAGGATATACGGAAAAGTCTGGAGGGAAATCCCGAAATGCAGCGTGTCTATAACCAGATTGTCGGGGAAGCCGACCGGTTGATGATCAAACCGACACTTACCTATAAGAAGGAAGGCCGCCGCCTGCTGGCCGTTTCCCGGGAAGCCTTGAAACGTATTTTTGATCTTTCGTTTGTGTACAGGATGACGGGCGAAGACAAATACCGGCTGCGTGCCGAACAGGAGATCGTTTCCGTTTGCTCGTTCGACGACTGGAACCCGTCGCACTTTTTGGATGTAGGTGAGATGACGATGGCCGTTGCAATCGGTTACGACTGGCTGTATGACCGGTTGTCGCCCGAGACGAAGAAACTGGCGCGGGAAGCGATCCTGCAGAAAGGTTTCGCCCCGTCGAACGACGAACAATATAACTGGTTCTTGAAAGCCGAGAACAACTGGAACCAGGTTTGCAATACCGGATTGGTCTATGGGGCCCTTGCTCTTTTGGAGTCGGACACAAAGGTGGCGACGGGGATTATCGAACGGGCCATGTCGTCTGTTCCTCTGTCAATGAAGGTGTATGCTCCCGACGGTAATTATCCGGAAGGATATAATTATTGGGGATATGGAACGAGCTTCAATGCCATGCTGATTGCCGCGTTGGAGTCGGCACTCGGTTCGGACGGTGGATTGTGTGCGACCGAAGGTTTTATGCCTTCCGCCCGTTTTATGCAGTATATGGCGGGTACGACGGGGCTCGCTTTCAATTTCAGCGATGCGCGTGAGACGACTCAGTCTTTTCCGGCGATGTTCTGGTATGCTTCCAAGTTGAACGACCCTTCTTTGCTGTGGAACGAAAAGATATTCCTGACCCGTGGAGATACTCATTTCACGGCCGAGGAAGAACGTTTCCTGCCTATCATCCTGATCTACGGATCGCATTTCAACATGGAAGAGGTGACGCCGCCGGCATCGAAAATATGGGTCGGACACGGGAAGGTGCCTGTTGCCCTGATCCGTACTGGATGGAATGAGGGAGAAGGTTTTTATGTCGGGATCAAGGGCGGTACGGCTTCTGCCAACCATGCCCATATGGACGCCGGTTCTTTCGTGTTCGAGGCTTTGGGCGTACGCTGGGCGCAGGATTTGGGGATGCAGGAATACTATTCGCTTGAAAAGGAAAATGTGCGCCTCTGGAATGGTGATCAGGATGGACAGCGTTGGGATGTGTTCCGCTATAACAACTTTGTCCACAACACGCTGACGGTAAACGGTGAGAAGCATCAGGTGAAAGGGACGGTCCCTATCCTGGCGACCTACACGAAGGATGCCAAGTTAGGAGCCAGCCTGGATATGACTTCCCTGTTCGGGGATGATCTGAAAAAGGCAACCCGCGAGGTGGCCCTAATCAAGGAGCAATATTTGCAGGTGACGGACCGTGTACAGGCTGCCGGTAAGCCGGCCTCTGTCCGGTGGACGATGGTGACATCCGCCACTCCGAAACAGATCGATGCCCATACGATGGAACTGACGAAAGAAGGGAAAAAGCTGCATTTGATTCTTGACAGTCCTTCTTCCGCTTCTTTCTCGGTGATCGATAATGTCCCGTCACACAGCTACGACGCTCCGAATCCCGGTTCTGTCCGCATCATTTTCGATGCCGACCTGAAAGCCGGCCAGAAGGAGACGCTGAAAGTACGGTTCGTTCCGGTTACTCGATAGGGGTATTTTCGTGTTTCAGGATTTGGATGATTTCCTCTTTCATCTCTTTTGTGATATTGTTTTGCGCACTTGGCTGGATGGTTAGGACCCTTTTGGCTGCTATCCGGAATTTATCCGGATGGCAGAAAGAAGGTTCTGCGTATAGTTTTGCCAGCAGGAAATAGGTATATCCCTGTTCGGGCAGGATCCGGTTGACATCCAGTAAGTATTGCTCGGCAGCTTCATATTGTTGGATCGCTTCTTTGTTTTGGGCGATCGCGTAATATAGCTGTGGTTCTGCACTTAGCTGCAAGGCTCTTTTTAACCAGATGATGGCAATGTCATGGCGCCCTGTCTGGCTGAAACATTCCGCTCCTTCATACAAAAAGTCGGCTTGGTGATACAGCTGCTGATATAGGTTGGCATATTGGTCGGCCGCTTGCTCGTACGCTTTGTTTTGATATAGCTCTTTAAGCGTTTTCCATTCTTTATAGGTATAGTAGCAATCTTTCTGCCCATAAAAAAGGACGCAGGCAATGATGGCAGCAAGAGCTCCGATATAAGGGGTGTTTCGTTGTTCGCGTTGTTCGTTCTGTTTCGGGTTGGTTGCGCAGATTACTGCCAGGAACATGAGTAAGACCCAGTATGCAGGCAGTTGGAGCGGATAGGAAAATAACGCAAATATTCCGAGTGCCAATACGCCGCCGGATGCTCCTATTTGCCGGTGCTTGATGCCGTAATACAGGGAGAAAGCCAGCCAAAGGGCAAACAGGAGCAACCCCGTTATTCCCAGCTCAACACCGATTTGCAGGTATTCGTTATAAGCATACCGGGGACAGATTGCCGTTTGTTTTTCTATAGGGGAAGCGATTTCCGTGTCGAAGTAATTTGCCTGGGCATGGGCGAACGTTGTCGGGAAGCCTCCTATTCCTGTTCCGCTCATCGGATGCTCCATAATTGCTTTGGTCGTGATGTTCCAGATCAGAAGCCGGCGATCGCCTGCCTGGGACTTTTGAATATTGCCGGCCAGTATGATTGCTGTGATGATTACGAACAGAACGATAGAGGAGATGGCAAAAAGTTTGTTGTGCAGTTGTATGGTCTCTTTTGTCTGTCTCCACCCGATCATTCTCATCCAGCAAACCCAGATGCCCGAAAGAATAGCGACTATCCATGCCGGGTGATTCGTGTTGGTCAATAAAGCTATTGTGATAAAGATTGCCCCAAAGGCGGAAAAGTAGAACAGAAATGTGCGGGATTCCCACCAGGCGAACTTATCACAGTCTTTAAACCGGAGTACAGTGCTCAGGCAGATAGGGAAGATGACTGCGATATAACCGAAAAACGGTTCCGCCTTTAAAGATATCTGGAGTAGCCTAAAAACAGGGTGTGTGGAGGGTTCGTTGTTCCCGAAACTACAGATTCCCCATATGGCCGGAACGATCCCCGTAAATATGATGATTGTGATGAAAAAGGGACGGAGTTCCTGATGTGCCAGTAACGTACTCCTGAGCATAAACCAGAGTGTAATGAGCTGGGCTATAAAAAGGAAACGTTCCGGTTGCAAGTTCCTGTCTTTGTCGTAAGTGATTAAGACAATACCGAACAGAAGTAATAGCAGCGCATCCGGTAAAGAGAATATAAAACGGCTTTTTCGGGTGGTAAACTCCATAAGTAGTACACTTCCGGCTAATAATAATGCGGTAAAATGAAACCAGCATATCCTTCCGGAGAAAGTCCCGTTGGCCAGTTCAGGATTAATTGCAAAAATTGTGCATAAAAGCAACATTCCGCTCGTCGCGAGCAGAAATAACCGAAGGTAGTAAAGTGAATTGTTCATGTTCTTTTTTATATTTAAATTGGTAACAAACTATCCGCAATCTATGGGTAAAACGGGCAGGAATTTTCTCATAGTCAATCTGTCAGGTTATTGCCAGGCAGATAACAGGAAGTGGAGTGAACAAATATACCCTATAAAACAAAAAGGGGAGCTTGTGAGTTTCCCTTTTGAAAAAAAAGATTAATCGAAGTGGCAAAAGTAGGTTTTACTTTGTTCCAATGCGGAGGTCTGGATGTGACATTTTGTTGACAATTTATAAATAATAGGAACACAAATATTTGGAGGATAAACCACTGTTGTTTTTTTAAAAATGGAAGTCAAGGCTTCGGTTGTTTTTTCAAAGTGAAGATTGGCAAGTAGAGGAAAATGCCCAGAATAGACATGATAAGTCCCCCGATTGTCCCGGCGGCCAACGGAAACCAGAAGGCTTCTTTGCCTTCACCTAACATGAACGGTATAAAACCTAAAATGGTGGAAACGACTGTCAGGAAGATCGGAGTGATCTTCGCATTCCATGCTTTCAGATAGGCTTTATAAGGCGACATCAACGGCTTGCGCAGTCGTATCTGGTTGTATTCGTTCAGGATATAGATACTGGCATTCACTGTAATACCGCATAGCAGGACGAAGGAGGCAAACCCTCCCTGGTCGAAATTCAGCTTGAACCAGTAGAATGTGAGGAACACGCCGATATAAGAGATCGGTATCACGAAGATAACGGCCAACGGTTGTTTCAGCGAATTAAACAGGATGCTGGTCGTGAAAAAGATAATGACGATGATAAGCAGCAACAACAGGTATTGCTTGTTGTCTTTCTTGTCCCAGTACCAGTAAGCGCTATCCGATTTAGCCGTGTAGCCCATTGGCAGGATGGCATTGAACTCTTTCAACTCCCGTTCCTGTATCTTATTCCCCTGGTTTCCGGCGCCGATATATTCGTATTGCAGGCAAAGGCGGTATTGTTGGTTTACTTTGGCAACTTTTTGTGGCATCTGTCCTTTTTCGACGGTTGCCAGTTCGGCCAGCTTGTAAGGCTTGCCTTTGATGCTTTGCGGGACGTTCTGCATACTCCATACATCGTATTCTTGCGACTGGCGGGAGGTGAGTTTCAGCTTTTCCGTTTCATCTTTCATCACGATCGTCCCGCTATAAATGTCTTTCCCGAAGACCGGGTTCAAAGAGGCGAACAACTCGATCGGCTGTATGTTTTCCTGTGCCAGGCGGGCTTTGTCCAGATTGAAGTAGAACTCTTGGTAATCGTCTTTCCACCAGGAAAATTCCGAATTGATCAAAACTTCCTTGATACGGCGGTAAGTGAGCAACCTGGCCTTCAACTGTTCGGCCCATTCGTAAAGCTCGTCATAGTTGTAGCCGTACATCTCGATGCGGAAAGAACCGGCACCTTCTCGTACGTCGTTGCTGAATCCCTGGTCTTGCAACCCCCATACATTCCAACTTCCGCCACCCAATTCGAGGGCCTTGCTGATAATCTTACTTTTCAGGGTATAGGGGAAGCCGCTCCGTTCGCTTTCTTTTGTAAAGTAGATGCTGATGCCGCCTTGGCGGGCGCTGTAGACGCTTGTCTGGAACTGGCGTATCTCTTTGAACGTGCTCAGGTAGGCTTCCATCCGGCTCATCAGGTTATTCATCTGGGCCAGAGTCGTTCCGTTCGGGAGCGAGGCGCTGACGCTCAACACGGTTTCTTCGTTCCGTGTAAAATAGCTTCCCTCATATACTTTCTGGACAAACAGGCGCAAGGTTCCTCCTAATGCTTTGTCGATAATCGGTTTGACTTTTTCTTTATAGGTTTCGTTAGCCGCAAACTTGTTGTAGTTCTCGATCATCATGGAATCGGTCGCTGTGTACACTTTCTTTTTATCTTTCGTGTCGTATTCTATTTTCTCCGGCAGCAGGAAGACCGGAAGCCCGAATGCCAACAGCAGGACGAAGCAGGCGAGCTTCTTCCAGTTGCAAAGAAAATTGATTAGCCATTGGTAGCAGCGGTTGTAATAGACCGGGAAGCGTTTGAGGAAACGGTTTGTCCCTTTTCTGAGTCGGTGCATAAAGCTGTTCGGGGAACCGCAAGTCCCCGTTTGAATCTCCTTATGCTGGCTTCCTTTTTTCCATTCCAGGTTCATCTTGTCGATCAGAGCGGGAACCAGGAACAGGGCAATCGACAAAGAAACACCCAGATTAATGATAACAACCGCTGCGAAATCCTGCAGGTTAAGGCGTATCTTTTCATCCAGGAAGAAGATGATAACCAGTGCTCCCATTGTTGTCAGCGTAGCGGTCAGAATGGACAGGATTGCTTTCCGGTTATGCCGGTTCCGGATATGTTCCGTCATGACGATCGTGTTGTCTATCACAAGGCTGAGCGAGATCGTGACGCCGGCCAACGAATAAAGTTGCATTTCCAACCCCAGCAAGTAGTAGAGGATAACGGCGATGCAAAGGTTGATCGAAAGACTGATCACGATCAATAGCAAATATTTAAGTTCCCGTGTGATCAGCAGGACAAAGATCAGCAGGATCAAGACCGTAAGTCCCGTACGGATATAAATTTTGTTCAACTCGTCCTGGATAAATTCGGTTGCGTCATAGCTGGTATGTATTTCATATCCGGGAGGCAGCAAGGCGCGGATGTGTTCCATTTCCGCTTTGACCTGTTTGGCCAGTTCGAGCTGGTTGGCTGTCTCCTCGGCCCGGATGGACAGGTAGATGGAGTTCAGCCCGTTAATACGGTAGTATCTTTGTGGAGCCTCTTCCTGGCGGGTTACTTTCAGGAGTTGGTCCAGACGGATCAGTTTGCTGTCTTTATTCATGACGGTGATAAGCGACGGCTCGAACCCGTCCTTTTCGCTTTCCGGGATCAGGGCGAGGCGAATCCATGAGGTCATCAATTCGGTTTTTACGTTGCCGGTCCCTAAGAATTCCTTTTGGTAATATTGGCTGATAGCCCTTTGTATATCTGCAATACTGATGCCTAATGTTGCCAGCTGGCGACTGTCATATTCAAGTCTCCATTCCATGGGCGTGGCCCCGCTGACATCTATCCGGTAAATACCGGGAATACCGCTGAGGCGGGGTTTTATCTGGTCTTCCGCAAAACGTTGGATGAAAATAGGAGTGGCAGCGGCGTTTAGCGTATAGCTCATAAACGGGCGCACTTCCTTATCGTCCGGACGACTCATCTCCAAGACCGGATAGCTCAATCCGTCCGGCAGGCTGGGCCATGTCTGGCGGATGATGGTCGACGCCTCGAAACGGGCGGCGTCTATATTGGTGTGTTTGTCCAGTTCGAGCGTGACATATCCCCAACCGTTTCCGGACGTGGAATTGATCTCCTTGATCCCTTTGATACGCGCCAGCATGGCTTCCAGACGCGAAGTCACCTCCATCTCTATCACGCGTGCCGAGTTTCCCGGCATATTGTAGCTGATGGTCAATTGCGGCAAGGTGCGCGATGGCGACAGCTTGATCGGCAATAGTGGTATAAAGGCAATCCCCGCCATTGCCACACAAAGGAAGGTGACGATGATGGTAAAAGAGGATATTTTAGGAGATGCACTCATTCTTTTCTTTTATTTACAACCCATTCTTATAGTCGAACTCGTTCGCAAGCGAAATGCCCGTCTCAAAATCATGCAAGGTCAGCTTTCTGATCTTATAATAGCTCAACCAGTAGTTTTGCAAAGCTGAAATGTAATTGCGCTGTGCTTCCTGCTGGCGGTTCAGTGAAAGGGTGAGGCTGTTTATATCCGCCTTCCCGATCATAAAACGCTGTTTGGTTTCGCTATAAGCCGTTTCGGCCAGATCCACCGCTTCTTCGGCGCTTGCGATCAGGGCTTGCTGGATATTGAAGTCGCCGACGGTCATGATCACATCTTCCTCGACGGTCAGTTCCTGCTGCTTGGCGGATGTCTCCGTCACAAGCAGGTTGTTTTTGGCAACATTATGTTTCCCTTTCCTGACACCCCAGTCCACCAGAGGAATCGAAACGGAAAGCGAGACGATCTCCTGTTGTTGCAGGTTTTTGTATGCATCCTGAATTTTGCTGGAAACCTGGTTGAAGCCGACACTGGCGTTGATCTGGGCGTTGAACATCGCTTCTTTCTTGGTCTTGTCGACCTGTTGCTGCGCTTCCAGTATCTGTTGGCGGAGGTCCAGGAAAGTCGGGTTGTTCTCGCGTGCCAGTTCAAGCGCCTTGTCTACCGATATTTCCATATCGCGCGGGCGGCTCGGCAGGCGCAGGCGTATTTCCGTGTTTTTGTCGAAGTTCAGATAAGACGCCAGGCTGAACATGGCACGCTTCAATGCAATTTCAGCATTTTTCAAGGTATTGCGGGCATTTACGGCATCGAGTTTCAATGTCAGCAGGTCCGCCTGGCTGATGGAAGCGATTTTGTGGCGTTCCTGCCCTGTCCGGTACAGCGTATCCGTAGTGGCAACGTTCTCTTTGGCCAAGTCGTATTCTACTTGCGCCATCGCTAAGGCGAAGAAATAGGTTGTAGCCTGCTCGCTCATCTGTTCCACGTTATAAAGAAGTTCTTTCTTTACTTTCTCGTATTTCAGCGGTTCGATTTTCCGTTCCCACTTGAAGGCGTTGTAGCCTAACAAGTCTTGCTGGTAACCTAAGCGTACGGGAACAGTCGAGAACTGGTTATAAGTTTCGTTACCGAAATAACGCATATAATCCAGGTCCGTATCCAGGTAGAACGTACCGCCCAGGAGGTCGAAGTTCTGTTGAACCTCCAACTGGCCGCCGGCATAAAGCGATTGCTGTTTTCTATACACGTCGATATCGTTTTCCGAATCGTATCGTTGTGTAAAATACCGCCGGTATTGTGCCGGTGTCAGGTTCAGGGTAAGACTCGGCAAACGTCCTGCTTTATAGGTCCGGTATTGCCAGTACCCAGCCAGATACATGTTCTTATAGCGGAATGCATCCAGCGAACTGTCTGCCGCCAACGTTATTGTCCGTTCCAGTGTCAGCGTGAGCTGTGCCTTTCCCGGAAGCATACATAAAAGCATTAACAATGTGATTATGTATTTATACCTGTGTACAAACTTGTTGTTCATAACTTTTAAATTTCAATTTTCAACTTTCAACTGTTCTCACATCGTGTTTGCGGTAAATGAACCAATAGATTAACGGGATAACGAAAAGGCTGACTGCCGTACCGATGAACATGGCCGAGATCATGGCAATGGAGAGCGGTTTTTGCAGTTCGCTACCCATGTCGAAGGTGAAGAGCAGCGGTACCATTCCGAATATGGTTGTTAATGATGTCATGATGATGGGACGCAAACGTCGACGCCCGGCCTCATGTATGGCCTCCATGAGCGGAACCCCGCCTTTCCGGAGCTCGTTGATGGCATCCAGTTTCAGGATGGAGTCGTTGATGATGATACCGCAGGTAACAACGATACCGATGGCACTCATCAGGTTCATGGTATGCCCGCATATCCAGAGCACCAGCAAGGATGCGGCCACGTCGATCGGAATTTCCAGCAATACGATCAGTGGTTGCAGAAAACTTTCGAACTGCGCTGCCAGGATAAAATACATCAGGAGGATCGAGATGAAAAGGATTACCACCAACTCGTTCAACATCTGCTGGTTGGAGAAGAAACTTCCGGAGAAGTCTATATCCCAGTTTTTCTCAACTTCTTTCTTGACACCGTCCATTAGTTGGTCTGCCTTATTGACATCATAGAAACTGAACGGAATATATTCCCCGTTCTTTCCGGCAGTGATTGTTTTTAAATCTTCACCCGGAGTGACGTGTACCAATGATTGTAACGGTACGTATCTTACATTTCCATCCGCATCGGGAACCGTGTGGACCAGTGTTTTTTGCAAAACCTCGTTTACCGTCTGTCCCTCTCCGGCGAGTGCGATCGGCAGATATTGCTGGTAGGAGCGGAGCGTCGCCACCTCATTCTCTTTGAATGCTGTCTTCAGTAACCGGTACACCTCATTATAATCGACATTGTAAAGCAAGAGTTTTTGTCGGTCTATCGTGATGTTCAGCTGGTTGTCGAAAGCAATACCGACAGGAGCATGTCCGGTTCTCGCCTCTATCTGCCGTTCTATCTTACGGAGCACGGATGCGTCCGGAGCCTCAGTCTTGTTGTGTGAATAAAGCTCGGCAACAATATCCGCCTCCCCGGTGACAAATAGCTTTTCAAAGACAGTGACAGGCGGGGAGAACGAGATTACCGCCATCGGATAATGCGTCTTGATCCATTGTTCGACGGATTTTTGCAAGGGAGCGATCCCCTCCGGTTTTTCCGTCTTGAAATACATTTCACTTTCCGAAGCCGACATTTCCTGGTCACGGTTCAACAGGAACTGCTGTTGTCCCACGTAGGCTGTATGTTCTGTCACCCTGTCATTGACGGATGACGTCAACTGGTTTATCCGGCTCCTGTTTTCGTCAATATGGATGTTTTCGTTCCATTCCACATGGGCGATCAATTCGTTCTGGTCGATCTCCGGCATACGGCTTTTGGGAATTTCGTAGAACAGGAGGCCGCAAAGCGGTATTGTAATGGCAGTAAGAATCAGGGCAACCTTCTTGTGGCGGAATATGAAATCGACTCCGCCGTCATAGAAGCGGTCCAATGTATGTTCCTTGACCAGGTTGTTGATCCGCATATTGAATCCCTTGTGTTTGATATCCGGGATACTATATACCAGTTTGTAAAGCACCGGCAACAACATGATTCCCGTAAAATAGGAAACCATCAGTCCGACTGTTACGGCAAAAGCCTGGTCGAAGAAGATCGCTCCGGCTATTCCGCTCATAAAAACCAACGGGACGAATACGGCGATTGTCGTAAAGGTCGAACTCAGCATCGGCGTGATCACTTCGGTTGTTCCTTTTTGGCAAGCCTCTTCTAATGAATCTCCGCGTGCCCTGTACTGCATGATGTTTTCGGTTACAATAATCGAACTGTCGATCATCATACCCAAAGCCAGGATCAGACCGGAAATGGAGATGATATTCAGGGACATCTTGCACAGATAGAAGAACAGGAAACTGATAATCAAACTCACGACCATACTCAACCCGATTACCGCCGGACTCTTGATGTCCCCCAGGAACAGGATTGCCACGATACAAATGAACAGGAAACCTAATGATAAGTTCTGTTTCAGGTTCGAGATGGTATAGTCCAACAGTTCCGTCTGGTTACGGCTCACATTGAATTCGATATCCGGATAGACCGTAGCAAAATAATCCGTCACCTCTTTCAACGCCTCTTTCATATTGTCCATATTCTCGTCTGCCTGTTTGATCACAGCCAGCGTAACCGCCCGTTTCCCGTTGGAAAGGGATGCGCCGGTCTCTTTCTCCGGAACGACAGATATGCGTGCCAGGTCTTTTAACTGGTAAATATGGTTGTTCTTGCGTATATAGATGTTTTCCACATCTTCGGGTGTACGCAGCAGGGTCGAGAATTTAATGTTGTATTCGTAATACCCGTCACGTACGGTCATGCTGCCCGGTTCGATATTATTGGAAGTCAACGCAGTCTCCAGGTCGTCAAGTGTGATCTCTGACATTTTCAGCAGCTTCATATCCGGTACGATCTGCAACTGCCGTTTCAGGATACCGGTCACATCGACCATCGCCACTTCGGGCAACTGCTCGATCCGCCGTTTGATAACCGTTTCAGCAAACTGGCAGAGATCGAGGAAAGCTTGTTCATTTTCACCTTTCACCTTTCCACTTTCCCCTTTTAAAGTCAGGTTCAGGCAGAACACCGGAATATCGGTTGCACTTGCCTTGATTACCCGCGGACGTTCCACTTCACGCGGCAGGTAGTTCATGGCAGCGTCTATCTTTTCGTTTACTTCGATAAAAGCCAGATCCGTATTGGTCCCGAAATCGAAGTTGAGGCGTATGATGGCAGCTCCGTCGCGTGTCTCACTGTGGATATCGCGCAGGCTGGCAACCTGCATCAACTGTTGGCGGATGGTTTTTACTACTGTGTTTTCCAACTCGCGTGCCGATGTATTCTGTCCGGATACCTGTACGGTAATTTCCGGGATTGCAATATCAGGCAACAACGACACCGGAATGGTGAAGTAGGTAACCAACCCCACGATAAAGCAAGCCGTGAAAGCCATCAGTACCGCGATAGGACGTTGTAGTAGAAACTTTATCATGTATTAGAATTATGAATTGTAGATTATGAACTTTCAACTCTCAACTTTCAACTCTCAATTGTCGACCACCTTCACCGGTGCCTCGTGCGCCAAGTTGATATTTCCGCTTGTGATTACGATATCGCCCTCTTTCAGCCCGTCAACTATCGTGTAGCTGTCAGCATTTTCCAAACCGGTATGTACATAATTCCAATACGCCTTGTTGTCAGTCAATGTGAATACGACCTGTTTTCCGGAGCGGAGTACTACGGCGCTTTTCGGAACAACCAGCTGTTTTCCTAACGAGCGATGAATGCTCACCCGTACATTCATTCCTTCGAACAATTTACCTTTGTCGCTTACGGCAGCTTTCACCTGTACCATTCCGTCTTTATCCACCAACGGATTTATCTCGGAAATACGTCCTTCCGCCATGATTTCGGACAGGGCAAAAGGTACGACTTCCACCCGGTCGCCTGCTTTGATAAGCGGCAGTTCGCTTTCCAGAACGGTGAAGGCCGCTTCCAGTGTGCGGGTGTCTATAATGGAGCAGAAAACATCGGATGTCGAAGCCGTATTGAATTGTTTGGCGAACAGATTGGCCACAATGCCGTCGAACGGAGCAGTCAAGACAGCATTGCGCTGTTCATATTCGGCAAGCTGATAACTGATCAAAGCCTGGTCATATCCGCTTTTCACCCTGACCAGCTGCATGGTTGCAGGCGGCACTTTGGTAGAATCTTCCAACTTGTATCCCTGCCCGATCAATACGTCCTGCAGTTCCAGCTTGGCACGTTCGAGTGCGTCTTTGGCTTGTGCCGTTTTGTTTGCGAGACGGAAGGTCGACAGTTCCGCTAACTTTTGCCCTTTGGTCACGCGGTCGCCATTCTTCACATAGATGGCAGCGATCGGTTCCGCCGATTCGAATTTCAGGTCGACAAAGCCGCGTGCGGACAGTTTGCCGTTACTGATCAGCTCGTGGTTGAAATCGGTCGTTTTCAGCGACATCACGGTTACTTCGTTCGGCTCGTCCGGCAAAACCGTTTCCACGTTTTCTCCGGCATCCTTTTCTTTCTTTTCACCGGAGCAAGCCATCATTCCGGCCAGAATCAGTATCGCAAACAATTTGTAGTATTTCATATATCTTCTCGTTTTTATCAAAGTTGTCGTTTCGCAAATATACAAACATATTTTAATTACGAGCAATTCGTAATTACTTTTTTTCTAATATCTTTTTTATTTCTTCTCTCATCTCCATAATTGCCCTGCTTTCGACCTTCGGTTCTTTGGTCAGAACGGCGTAGGCGGCAGCCTGAAGTTTGTCCGGCTGATAGAAATCCGGTTCTGCATATAACTTGGCCAGCAGATAGTAAGGATACAGCCTTTCGGGCAGTATTTCGATTGCGTGCAGCAGCTCTTTTTCAGCCTCTTGGAACTCTTTGTCCGCCTGCCTGTTTTTCGCTATCATATAGCGTATCATCGGATCTCCGCTAAGTTGCTTCGCCCGTTCCAACACCTGTACGGCAGCTGCATATTGCCCCGTCTTATTCAGGCATTGCGCCTCCTCAAACAAAAATTCCGGCTTATGCTTCAGTCTGTCATGCAAGGCCGCATAATCTTCCGTCACCGATTCGTATGCTCTATTATTGTAAAGCATCTGCATCCGTCCCCATTGTTTGTAAACCTCGTATTGTCCCTTTTGTATGGAGAAAATAATGATACCCGTCAATGCTATAATCACGATTCCCACTTTTGTCAATAGCATTTGGTTGTATCTTTTTCCCTCTCGAGAAGGAGCAGGACGTGTGTTATCTTTCGTCGCACATATCGCCCCCAAGAACACCATCGCTATCCAAAACGACGGCAACTGCAACGGATACGACGACACTGCAAATACCGCCAGCGCGAGTATCCCGCCGACCGCCCCGTTTTGTCCGTTTTTTATCCCGCAATAGCAAATACTCCCCAGCAATAAGACAAACACGATCAATCCCCCGATCCCCTGTTCCAGTCCGATCTGCAAATACTCGTTGAACGCATATTCCGGACATCCGGCCACCAGTCTCTCTTTGTCTGTCGCCGCTTCTGTCCCGAAATATTCCGCCTGTGTCCCGGCATAAGCCGCCGGGAAGCTGCCCAATCCCGTGCCGCCCGGATGTTCGGCTATGGCTTTCCCTGTTATTTTCCACATCAATAACCGCCCGTCCGCCGAGTCCTGTTTCATCCCGTAAACGCCGATCACAGCACTGCCGGCCAGGATGGCAACAATTATAATAAATGGAACAGCCGCCTTTCGATACGTTATATATACGGCTTTTGTCTTTTCCCATCCGATCCGTTCCACCCAATAAACCCATCCGCACGCCACAATTGCCGCCATCCACGCCGACCGGCTCATCCCGGCAGGCAAAACAATCAAGATCGCTCCGACACATATCCAGGCAAAATAGTGTATCAGCCGTTGAAACCGCAATGCCGCCCACAGGCAAACCGGCAATACGACCGTGATATGCCCGGAGTAGGGACCCGGATTAAAGAAAGAACCTGTCAGCCGGAAAAGCGAATGGTTGGAATAGCTGTAACCGTGCAATTGCTGCATTCCCCAAACCGCTTCGGTCAATCCGGTAAGCATCAGCACAAACAGGAAATAGAATTTCAGGGAAGGATATTCCGTCAGAAAATAACGCAGCAGGAACCACAAGACCAATAACAGCCCACCGAAGAACAGCTTTTCCGGTTCGGGATTCAGCTGCCAGTCGTATGTCGCTAACGTTATTCCCGCAAAAACGATCAGCAGTCCGTCCGGCAATGAGAACGAAAGCGCTTTTTTGCTTTTTATCCAAACCGTCCCGAGCGTACAAACCGCCATAAACAGCATAACCAGATGAAACCAGAACACTTTTCCCATCACTAACCCATTCGCCAACCCGCCGTCGGCAACCAACGGCGTACACAACAGCATCGCTCCACAAACGGATGCCAGTGCAATCGGAATTTCATGCCTATGGAATTTCAGTTTCATGCTCATGTATTTTATTTTCATGCAAGTCCGTTTTTTATTCGATCTTTTTCAGAAAACGGTCCCATCTGAACTTATTTGTATAGGGGTCGACAGACTTCCAGATGAGGCTGGCTTTTCCTACGATATACTCTTCCGGCAACAAACCCCAGTATCGTGAATCTTGCGAATTTGCACCTTTATCCCCTGCCATAAAGTAATAGTTCTTTTGGAAACGATATGATTCAATCGTTTTCCCGTTTAGAAAGACAGCCGAATCCCGGTATTTAAGCGAACCTTTCTGTTCCCATTCGATCAGTTTGCGATATAAGAGATAGTTTGTCCGGTTCATTGGCAACTCGTCACCCGTTTTCGGGATATAGAGCGGGCCGAAGTTTTGAATGTTCCACCCGATAATGGAGTCGAACGGAAAACTTTTATACACCCCGTCGGGAAATTCTCCCGGCAAAGTCTGTCCGACTCTTCGTTGCGAGTCGATATTTCCTAATGGCGTATCGACCCCGCAGACTTGGAACATCCCGTTCCGGATCGACAAAGTGTCTCCCGGTAATCCGATGCACCGTTTAATATAATATTTCATGATGTGCATCTCGATCTTATCCCATCCGTTAGGATGAGGAAAATTGAAAACCAGCACATCATTCCTATTAACTTTCCGGAATCCGGGCACACGGTGAATATCGACCTGTTTAAGCTGCATGGTCGCTTGCAGATTAAAAAGCCGTGCTCCCAATACCGGTTTCCAGATCAGTATGACATCTCCTTCTATCAGTTCCGGTTCCATCGAATCGCTGGGGATGCGGAAGGAGGTGAAGAGGAAGACTTGGCAAAAAAGCCAAAGAACAGCAAGAGTGAAACTTATCAATAATAAGTTCATTCCCCAGTTGAATATGTTCTTTATAAATGTCATTGCTACGATTTATCTTTATCCTCTATTACCACCAAACCTGTTTCCCGTTTTCATAAGTAAACGGTCTGTGCTCCTTTCCTCTGGTGTGGTTATGTATGCGGAATAAAGCATTTTTTCGTATGTCGTGGTATGTCAGCTTGTATTCTTTTGCATATTGCTGACCTAATGAAATCCATTTCTTGTCCCAATAGAATAATTCATATAATTCTCCTGTGACAATTCTGTTGTCGTCACTTCTCGGATAAAACTCGACTTTTTCGATTTTGCGGGGTTCTCCAAAATCGAAAACGATGTACTGTTGTTTCTCGAATTTGTTAGGCTGATAGAACGAAACTCTGTCTCTGTCTATTGCGTTTTCAAGTTTGTTTTCACTTATTCCTTTTGTCCCGGTCAATTTTCCTTCTATTAATTGTTGGTTTTCTCCCCAAACTTTTATTTCCGCAATGGAATAAGGGTCTTGAAAGGTTGGCGTGTTTTGAAAGTCACACACTAAGTAACGGTACTTAGTGTGTGTCGGGATTTTGAAACTATCTTCATAGAATGGAAGTTTATCAATTGTATAAACGCGTAGGCTGTCAGACAAATCTTTTCTGTTACAGACTGAAAAACAAGTTCCCAATGTCCCGGCTGCTTGTAAGGCTGTATGCAGGCGGTATGGCGTTTTTGAGTAGAATGTCATTGACGGCTCTATCTCATTAGTGTTATGTGGAAAATGTTTTATTTCGCCTTCTGCTGTCAGGATAAAAGCATCTCCTGCCGGTATAATTGTTCCGTTTTCATAATAGGCAGGTAAGTAAAGGACATTGACGCCGACTTTTGGAAATAAAGCCCGTTTTTTTCTTGGAAGGCTCCAGCATACTGGAATCCAATTGTTATCATCATAACAGCATAAATAAACATATCCTTTTTTGTGCTTGCCTTCCCAAAGAGGCACTTCAATGTCTCTGCATACGATATATTTGTCTGTAATATCTTCTATTCCCGGGTTCTTGAAGAAATCAGGAATTTCCTCTTTTGCCTGAAGCGCTAAACTGTTTTGTTGTATCTCATAATTGATCCTGTACACTTTAGGAATAGTTCTGCAATATTGTATCGAAGCGTATGGAGGTATGTCTTTTAAGGTTGGACTGTAGGTGTTTTTCCAAAATATATTATCTACTAAGATATCACTTTTTGAAATGTATGGCCTTTGTGTGTTGTCATACAGCTTGTCTATATGTTCGTCTCCAATTATTTCAGTCCAGAAATGGGAGGAATTAGCATTGCCCCAATTGGGAAAAGTATTCAATGCAGCTGGAATGCCATTTGCCCGCAATGCAGCAATTTTATAAATGTTTGCTTCTAAACAGGTTCCAATCTGTGCTGTTGCTAAATTCTTGAAGGTGGTGGGAAGCAGTCCTTTATGTTTTTGAGAAAAAAGGACCCAGTTTTGAACAAATGTTTTGTCTATATCTTCAGAGATAATCTCACCAATTTCTTTGTATGATTTATGAGAGACCGTATCTCTTAGTGTCGCATATTTCTGTTCAAAAAAGTCTGAAGCCTGTTCCCAATAACAGTTGCTGGTGGTGTAAGGAAGAATATATTTACAGAATGTATCAAAGTCAATGTCTTTACACCACGGATATTCTTGCCATACATGGAAACAATAGTCGATGTGATGGATAAGAAAGTCGGAAGATATGTGCTGAAGGTCCAACAGATATAGAGGACGTGACTCTGCATCGGGATATAATTGTTTGATGCTATCGCAAATTATATATTGGATATCGTTTTTGTATCGTCCTTGGTTATTAAAGTATATGGTAAAAGCATCAAAATATAGTTGAGATTTATTTATAGAACCATTGTCTATCTTTTGCTTGCCAATCATATTTTGAATTAGAAATTTGGTGGCTGTTAGTTTTGGTGACTGATTAATATTGTGCAATAAAGTTTGTTTCAAATTTTGCTTATTCTTATCTGATAGTTTGAGGGCATATTCTATTTGCCTGTCGTCATTGTTATATGAACAGGCGGAAAATGAAATTGCTATCAAAATTAAAAGTATAGTGTTCATTTAGAATTTATATTAAATCATTTAATTCAAAATAAGCAAATTGAATGTCATCATTTAAACACATAATTACTCTATTATTATCCTTGTCGTAACAAAAATCTTCTATTTTGTAACCTGTTTCCAGTGTTTTGATATAATCTCCGTTTTTATTGAATATAATAAGGCTTGTAGGATAAAAGTCTTTAGAGAAATTATCCCTTCCAAAGGATGATGATGCTATTATATTATCTTTACAAAAGACAATATTACTGTAATATAAAACCTTGTTTGTTTTCTTGCTATTCCATTGAGGACCATATATGTTATATAATAGGTTTCCATTGAAATCACATATCGTTATTAGGTCATGGTGGTAATAGGATTCAGCGTAAATTTTATTTTCAGAAGAAATAGCTATGCAAATACGCTTTTTTTCGATCTCTGGATGACTATAGTTCATTAAGTCGATTTTGCCTGTTGTTATATTCCATTTAGCAACATATTGATCGTATCCTGAATGTCCAGTTGGTTTAATTACAGAACCTATAGATAATGTATCGTTTATATAATGATATTCATTAGGAAATAATTCTATATTAATATTTGCTTTTATATGGGGTTGATATGATTGGTTAATTAATATGCTGTCAATATTATAACTGAATATTTTCTGTTTCCCATGATCTGTGATGTAGAGGTTGTGATTGTCTTCATCAATAGCAATATGTCCCATATTTGTGATTTCATTAGGTCCTTCCCCTTTATGAATGCAACTGGCTATATATTTGAAATTACTTTTGTCAAATATATGTATGAGATTATCAAATGATTTATAATCTCGTATGATTAAGTAATTATTAATTGTACTTAAACGTGTTCTTCCTCCGATAAGGACGCTTTCAACGTTAATCTCTTTTATTTTGTTCTTGATGTTGATTATATTATCTCTTTTCTGCTGAAACTTTTCAGTAGTGTTATTGTTTGTGCAACTTAGCAAGAATATGAAGAATATAAAATATGATAGTTTATTCATGATGTAAAAATGCTGAATTATAGTGGGTTATGTTGATGTTGTCTTATGGTTTTAGATGTTGCACCAATAAAAGTGCAACATCCCTATTATTACTTCCAAGTAGCTTCTTTTACATTGTAATACTGTTGGTAACACCAACAACCTGGTCCTGTTACATCTAAACATCCATTTGGACAGTAATTGTCTTCATATCTGGCTAATGCTTCTACATTTGCAAGTGCTAAATCTGATAATGCTACTTCATTTTTGCTCTGGTTGAAGTTCCAGCTTGCAGCTGCGGCGATTGCAGCAAAAGCGATAACGCCGATAATTTTCTTTCCCATTTTCGTATTATTTTTAGGGATTTATAGATTTCTGTTAGTTTTTGGATCTTTGTTCAGGATGTTGTCCTGATATCAGGTGATACCAAACCCTTTTTCGTTTGCTTCAAATTTACTACTTTTGTGCCTTACCTCCTTCTTTATTTATTATTGAATGAGGAAAAGTCGGGGAGTTTCTGCTAAAGTTTGTGAGGCTGTGTGCAGGAACTCCTTTCTTTTCCCGTTATTATTTCTCGATCACTGTCCCGATAAAATTCAGAGTCAGTGATTTATTTGGTATATTCCCATAAATATCGATTGTCCGTAGAAAATCTCCCGGTTGCTCTGCTTTATAGCTAACTGTAATTATTCCGTTTTCTCCCGGTTGTAACTCTTTCCATTCGCAAGTTGCTTCTGTGCAATCACAAGAGGTAGTAAAACCTTTCAGTTTAAAAACATTTGTTCCCACATTCCGTATTGTGATCGTTTGTTCTTTGGTTATTCCGTTTAGAACTGTCCCTAAATCATACTCGGTTTTCTCCGGTTCAAGAGTCGTTACCGTTAACGTTTCTTTGTTTTGTATTCCCATGATCTGTTTTAGGTAAAGGTCCTTTACTGCTAAATTGTGTATTGGATTTCCAATCACCACTACTCTGTTATCCTTGTCTAACAGGAATGTCTGGAAAGTAATATTTTGAGGAAAACGATTTAGTTTGTCTAATTCACTATACCGATCAATGCATACCGGACGGTTAAAATTATCCCGTTTCAGAATATAACGCAATTCTTTGTCGTCTTTCGATTGGAAAAAGAATAAGAATGGAATATTATTTCCTGTAACCGAATCTGTATAAGCAATCAATTCTTTCCATTTTGGGAGTTGTAGCTTACAACTGGTACAGCCAGTGGAATCGACATAAATTAGAACTTTGTAATCGGATTGCGGGATCTGATAATCTACAGTATCAGTTACAAACCGGGTGAAAGTGATATTTTTCGGAAAAACAATCTCTTTCCCTTGCCATTCCTGTACCAGTCGGGCAACTTCTTCTTTTTTGTTTTCTTTGCAAGAGGTTAACAAAAAGAGTATAGATAATAGGTATAACAGTGATTTCATCTATCGTTATATTTTAAATTCCATGATTGGTTCATCGCTTTCTACACAAGTGGCGATGATCGTTTTTGTTTTTTCGTCTACATCAATACCGTATATGGGTTTATCTAATATATATTTTTGTATAGGATTTCCTTTTAGGTCGAATACATATATGTAACGCCCTCCGTTTTCCGGTTTTTTGCCTTGTTGGTAAGATGCTAATTTGTCTTTGAACCGGACGCCCTGGAATACGCTGTAGATATGTTCGTCGGTGATAACGATGTCGCTGAATCCCATAATTCCGGTGGGAAAACCTTCTCCTTTGACACTTTTAAATTGGGGTTCACCATTCGGACCGTATAATACGGTATGGGTGTTCTCTTTGGTGTTATAGATTTCAATGGATTCTCCTAATTGAGTGACCATTGCAAATATGCCATTATGCGGGTTGTAATCGATAAAACTACGCCATGCTTGAGCCAATGCAGGACGGATTTCCTGCGTGAGATCTGTTTCAGAAGGGATTTTACCAATGCTTTTGATAGGTTTACCGCTGTAGTCGACTTGCCAATAACGATGTTCTCCTAAATAATCAGGGATTAGAAAACAGGAATCTGTCGCATAAAAATCTAAAGAGCGGACCAGGCTTTTATCTAATTGTATCACCTCTTGTCTTGTTGCCGAATAATTTTCAGCAGAGACAGCCCAACGCGATATTTGCATTTTGTTTGCATCGAGGGCATATATCGAATCAGGCGAGTTAAACTGGAATGTTTCCGCTGAAAGCATCTCTTCCGGCCCTTCCCCGCGCTTGCCGAAAGAAACGATATGTTTCCAGTTGGGATAGGTGAACGCGTGAAAAAAATAGTCAGTGTTATGCAAATCCATTACAATAGCTATACTGTCTTTGACCGCTACCCGGAATGGGTAGCGGAAAAAAACAGTATCCAGGTCAATAACCCGCGCACTTATTGCCTTTTCATTGGGAAAAGTTGAATAGCGGGGATAGCGAGTACCGGGGGAATCGGTACAGGAGATTATCGCACTGATACCTATTAATAATATATATGCAAAACGTTTCACGGTTATTCTAAACTAAAGCCCGTAACTTTGTATTCGACTTTATAACTTCGGCAATCAACAGAGCCACAACCAACACAATAATAGGCACCCTCTTCATTTTCGCCTTGAGCTAAAGCTTCTATATTCTGAAATGCCAGTTTGTTTAAGTTTATTGTTGTACGGTTACTGGAAAAACAGTATACTGCCACTAAGCAGCCTACTATTAAGATTAGTTTTACAAGTGTTTTCTTTTTCATCTCTATTTTTGTTTTGGACAAAGGTCGTTCATTGTTCTAAATTATGCAATTAATGTCGGCAACACTTTAGCAACACTTTCTAATCCCCTGTAAATGTTTTTAATATGTTTGTAAGTAATTAGCGTTTTTGTTATTTTTGTCTTATCAAATGGAATGAAAATGAAAATATATAGAAGATATGTTGCATTTTGGATAATTATGTTTTTGACGGTATTTGTTGTGTTTTTGTCTTACCAATATGTCGTTCAGGTAAACAACGGACAAATTCAAAAAGCCTCTTATCTGTTTTATCAATCAGTGGAGCAAGAGAAGGTTCTTATGCAGCCCATACAAATGTTTTTTGGAGATCCAAAAGCCAAGGCTCAATCTAATTCTATTATTATTGAAACTGAAAAAGGAAAAGCTGTGTATGAAAAGAATAAGGATGCGGATAGTCTTACATTGAACCGCAAAAGAGAGTGGCTTTTTCAGACATATCTTGTTTACAAGAATCCTAACCGTGCTTTTATGCTCGACAGTCTTTTTCAGGAGGAATTGAAGAGTGAAGGTATAGCTGTTCAGACGGCTGTTTGTCTTTTGCAAGGTGGTAGCCTCATGTGTTGTTCAAATGAATCATTATGCCAAACAGGAATAGAATTAGAACCTGTTGTGTTCGGAGGGGAAGGTGATCCGATGCAAATAAAATTGCAGGCTTATGTCTTATTTCCTCGTTCTTATTTGATCGGCCAGATGCCATTAATATGGGGACTTGTTTTATTATGGTCTATTCCTGTTATATTAATATATGTATGGTTGCGTCACAAAAAGAAAGATGATGTTGTAGTTGTGCCACATTTGAAAGAAGTTGTGAAAACAGAGGAATTAGCTTCAGGCATCTTTTTTGATGAGAAAACTGGGGAGCTAAAGAAACAGGATCTTGTGATTTACCTGAAGAAAAATCGTTTACATACTTTTATCAGCCTTTTACGGGCTCCGAATCATACTCGGAGTTATGAAGAACTTTGCCGGGAAGTATTAGAACGGCCTCTAAAAGATGGCGAATCAATTGAAAATAGAGTCTGGAATCAATCAATTAAAAAATCAATGGGACAAACAATAATGCGATTACGAAAGGATTTAGAGGATTTCCCGGAGTTGTCTATTGACAATAAACCGAATACTGGCTATCAACTGAATATTAAAACCATTTTGTCCGAATCTGATATGCATTCTATTTCCGGTGGATGCTGTTCAAGGCTACTTTTTGATGAAAATGATGAGCTGCAATTCTTACAAGATGTTAATCTGACAAACTATACTCCTTTTCCAGATAATATATGAGTTAGCTTATTGCTTTAAAATGAAGTAAAAAGCAACTTTCTTTTGTATATTGTTGACTTAATGAATTTATTGACAATATTGAAACTTGATAATCACCGGGTCCGGTTGCTCGGAAAGCCCATAAATACACTTTTCTACTGGATCTACAGAAAAAAAAGTAATCGGTGTGTCTAATTCGTAGTGTCGTAGCGGTGTTCCCTGATAGTCAAAAACGAATAGGGTACGCTGCATTTCTTCTCCTTTTTGGGGGGATATGCCATAATATAAAGCCCAGATTTCAGAATCAGTCAATACGCCGAATAGATATGAAAATTTGGTCTGTTCAGGAATAATGTATGCGAAATCATGATCATCTACTTTTCGGTTTCCTAAAACAGGGATAAAATTATCAGGTCCTTGTATACGCTGTATAAGCTGCATATCAGAATTGTATATTTCAATGAGATCGGAATAAGTATAAAAAATAATGATTTTATCATTATGTGGGTTATAATATATCCTGTTTTCCCAAAAACGTTTTTTTAGATTATCCGGTATATTATTTGTCGACACTTCCGGGAATTTTGTCTGTAATTGATTGTCTTTATTTCCAGAGGCATCAAAACGTGTCACCAAATTATTAGAATCGCTTAAATCCGAGCATAAAAAAGATCCATCGGGCAATACGGCAACACTGGTTGGCGCACCATTCTTAAATTTGACCGATTGAATTGGAAAAATATGCTTTCTCTTGAGGAAATCGGGAATACTATATGCCTCCATTTTAGCCTGTTGCATATCGAACGCCCAAACCCTATCCGGATAAAATTGTAAAGACCAACAATTTAGTAATTCTCCTGGGCCGATTCCTCGTGGAATGTTCTCAGTTGTTTTACGACCACTCTTCTTATCATAGATTTGTGCAAAATAGTCACAATACATATCAACACTCACTAAAGAGGATTCGCATACCCAAATTCGAATGGGTTTCCAAAGAGTATCTATACTCAATATTTCACCTTTCAAAGAAGTCGTTTGCTTAAAATCATCTTTCGTGAAGAGGACTGTTTCCTTGACTGTTCCGGACTCTTTTTTGCAAGAACATATTAATAAAATCGGAAGAATTGCTATATAGAATCTTATTCTCATTTCTCTTTTAATTGGTAAGTTAGTATTTTGAAAGAAGTTGTTTGGGATAATAATTCTTTCAGAATCGCCTCTTCTTTTTTTATGTCAAATACTTGTAGGGTTGTTATTTTATCCAATGTCTTTTGTCCTATATAATCTTCTTTTGGCGCAAATAATATGATCGGAGCAACTTTATCCTTCATTTTGGGAAGGGATTTAATTATATAGGGGGCGATTTGAGTATTTGATTTCAAAGGATGAACTGAAAAAAACTTTCCAATGAAATTGCAACATATCTCTATCTGGCTATTCTCATTTTGTTTGATTATAAGATCGACCCTCGGATTTTCTTTTATATCCAATGACTCATGAAAAATAACGGCCTTATTCATATTTTCAATGTTATCTTGAAAGCTCCATAACGTAACTTCCAAAGTCATATTCTTCGCGAAGTGACTAAATTCGAAATGAGCAATATTTTCTTTCTCAGTCGGTTGAAACGGAAGGCTTGACATGGAACCATATCCGGCAACTTTGATACTGTCTTGAGCACTACAATAGAAAGATAAAAATAAGAATAATGAATAAATAAGACTTTTCATATGATTAATTTTGTGGAGATGAGTATGTACCTCTTTGTTTTGAATATAATATTTTATGTGTTAGTTCTCTTCAATTATCCACTGTTCAATATTCCGTAACTGATTGCTGAAATTCACGCCTATCTTGAATAGTTTCCGAGGATCGGTTGCGAATGGCAGTGCGTAATGCTTCTCATTTATCTGTTGTAAAGCCTCTTCTGCTGTTCCTTCTAATTTGAACTCCATGACATAAATGTAGTCATTGGTTTTCAATACTAAATCGATACGCCCCATATTGGTGTGGTACTCTACTTGGGTATAAAGGCCGACTAACTTGAAGACAATGAAAAGTACATTCTGGTAATGCAGCTCCAATTGGCGGACCAGTTCATAAGGCGTATCGGCAAAGAAACTTTGCAGACGACGCAAAAAAGCATCTGGCTGGCCTTTACGTATTTCACTGACGAATTTCTGTATTTCGAAAGGAGATTCAACTTTATTGACATTTGTATAGAAAGGCATCAGGTATCGTACAAACCCTTCTTCCACCTCCCGGTTAGGAAAGCCTAACTGGTAAGAACCAAATTCTTCGTCATAACTTTTGATCGTCAGATATCCGCTCTGGTAAATGACAGGAATAGGATTCGATGAATCTGCATAAATACTGTTTAATACATCTGCACTGGTCTCTTCATTAGCCATGCGCTCCAGATTGTAATGGCTTCGTTTTAACAGTTCTACCAAATAGGTGGGTGTGCCTGTCTCAAACCAATAGTTGCTGAACTTATTATATTTGAATGTATTGAGCAGGCTGAACGGATTGTAGATACCTATTGTGTTTTCTGCAAAGTGATAGCCATCGTAATACTCTTTGAGTTTGGCACATGTTTCTTCATATGTCATTGCTTGCGCATTTGCCAACTCGTGAAGCTCTTCTTCCAGATTGTCGTGTATCTCCTGTTCGGAAACGCCGCAGATGTTGACATAAGGTTCGCGCATGGAGATATCGTCCAGATTGTTCAGGTCGCTGAATACGCTGATTTTGCCAAATTTGGTTACTCCCGTCAACATGGCGAACTGGATGTAGCCGTCCATTGATTTCATTACGCCATAGAAAGCTTTTAAAGTTTCACGATATTCATTTTGTAAAGCAGTATTCTCTATGGTTTGCAGCAAAGGTTTATCATATTCGTCTACCAGAATGACCACTTTTTGCCCCGTCTTTTCATAAGCCTTCCGGATGAGTGTGACAAAACGGTCATCTATCGTTTCGTCTGATGGGGAAGATCCATATTTCTCTTCATAGATGAGAAACTGGCGATCTATAAGGCGAAGCAAATCGTCTGTTGTATCAAATTTTTTAGCATTCAGGTCTAAATGCAGGATGGGATACTTGATCCAGTCTTTTTCCAGCTTTTCCATGGCAAGCCCCTCGAACAGCTCTTTTTTGCCTTGAAAGTAAGCTTCGAGCGTAGATATGAGCAAACTTTTACCAAAGCGGCGCGGACGGCTCAGGAAATAGTAGCTACCGGTTTTGACAACACGGTAGATCAGTTCGGTTTTATCAATGTAGAAATAACCGCTACTGCGAAGCTTTTCAAAGTTCTGTATTCCGATAGGATAAATCTTGTTGCTCATAACTGTCCTTTTTGTTGTTTGCCGGAATGATGCATTCGGTCCGTAATACAACAAAGATAGTAATGTTTCTTTGAAAATAAGTGGTCAGTCTCCCTAATTATGTTCCAAATGAAAAAGTTCAAATGTCATAAAGTCTTCAGACTGATCAAAATTAATCTGATAATCCCGGCTGATATATAATCCGTCTTTATGTACAAAAAACACATAAGAATTATAGATCCTCTCCGGAAATAACGTTTCTCCTATGATATTAAAGTCCTTATCCAATATAATAACAGAAAACTTTTTTCTTCCATAGACTGCTCTCTCGAACCATTGAATCTTGTCATCCAAATTAGTCGAGGGGTATGTGAATCGGTAATAAACATCCCGATATTTGTCGTAGAGCAAGTCTCCATAACGTGCAGTTTCAAGATTTAATTTTGCTCCTAATTTGAAATCTTCCGGGACTTTTTCTATCGGGATTTTATCTATATATTTACTTTTGATGCAAAATCTATTTGTTTTAATATGATCAACATCCGTCACTAATATATTTTCATCTCCATAAAATGAATAGATAAATAAGCCGTCATTATAGATTCGGCTGAAACTTGTCTCGTTTGCTTGTATTACTTTGTCGTCTAATATGTTGTATGTAATAGGCAACTGATGATATGTTTTATTTACAGTGTCGATCCTAACGGAAAGAGGAGTTTCTGTAACCGGAAAAATATGATTTGCCGCTTGTTGAGTAATATAGATGTTTTTGTCGACTATGATTGGTGAGACAAGGGGATGAGATGAAGGCGTGTAAGAAGGAACGATCCTGTAACCCTTATCGGTCGTGCCGTAAGGTATTTTTTGTATAATGCATTTAGCGGTGTCAACCTTGATTAACCCTGCGTAATCATATGAAGATATATAGATATTATTGAAATCCTGAATGTAAAAACCGGAAATCATGCTTACTCCATTGGGACCTTCTTGGTCTATTTCTAATTTGGAAAGATAGTTGCATGTCTCTAAATCATAGAATAAAATCTGATTAGTTCGATAATTTAAAAAGGATAAATATTCTTTCCCCTTTTCATCTTTGAATGTGTATAAATAAAATGCATTATATTTCGTGCTTGTATCTAAGTTGTAACTTTTTATCTTTCCGGATGGCACTAAGTTATATTTATATGTAGCCGTTTTATTATTTAAGTCCTTTTCTCTCTTACATGAAAAAGACAAGGTTATCAAAACTGAAAATAGTATATAAGGTAACAATTTGTTCATGACTTTATTCTTTTAATGTTGTCATTTGCGAATATACGAATATTATTTAATTACGAGTGGTTCGTAGTGCGCTTAATTTGTACACCAACAAATTATCTTCGGGATCTCCGTCTTCTCCTGTTCCATAGAGTGTAAAAGTTTTTTCGTCCACAGCAAAATAAACAGGGCGTCTTCCTTCTAAATGGTATCTGACTATGGGGTTTCCATCTAAATCAAATACTTCAAGAAAAGTCCCGCGAGTAGAGTTTGCTCTATTTTCCTTCCATGATGTTCCGAAATACAGTGCATATAAATAGTGTTTGCCCAAATAACTGTAAACGTAGCTGACTTTAACATCTCCTTGATTCTCTGAATTGATGATGGTCGGACCATTAAATTTGAATTTCACCCTCTTGATGAGATTAAAGTTGGTGTCCATAAAATCAATCTGTTTCTTATAACCATAACAAAATACAATACGTTTTTCATTAGCATATGCGAGTCCCATATCCGGGTCAGCAAAATAATCTATCATATCCGGATTCCTATATTTCCATGATTTCTTTGGCAATTCATCTTGCATGGATAACAGATGCAGGTATGGGCCTGTATACATGGCATCTACTACAAATAGTGAGTCGTTGATAAAAGAGGATTCATGTATTGCATTTGTATATTTAGGCTCTTTAGTACCAATAAATATAGGTATCCCTTCTTTATTGATGTTGAATTGATGAAACTTGTTTTCATCTGCAATTAGAAGATCTGATAATTGTGTTTGCATTAACCATGGAAGCGTAAACTCATCCGGACCTTCTCCTGTTTTACCGAAGGTGTTTTTCAGCTTATGGCTGTTAAGATCGTAAATATGGAATATTCCTTCATTCAGCTTAATATTTTGAAGTATTAGAAAAGGATGCTTTATCTCCACCCTTATAGGATTGGTTATCCCTTGTAAAGGCATTAATTCCTCAGCTAAAGTCTCTTCTCGGGGAAAATTAGGTTCTACGGAATTGCATGCTGCGAGCAAGCAGCAACATAATATTTGTATGAAAGGAATAATTCGCATGTCTGTTGTTTTTTATATTATATCAGTTAAATCTAAATAAGCGAACTGTATCTCGTCGTTTAAATTTATAATGAGCCTGTTGTTTTCTTTGTCATAACAAAAATCGGTTATCATATATCCGGTTTCCAGGGTTTTGAGATAATTACCATTTAAATCGAAAACCAAAAATTTTGTGGGATAATAGGCATCTGTACGATGGTCGCTACCTGAATAAAGTGCCACTATCTTATCTTTGCAAAATGTAGCGCTGAGAGCATAGTGCTGTGTCTGTGTTATTTCAGCATTCCATTTAGGGCCATGGATGTTACAGATTAAATTCCCGTCGAAGTCGCAGATTGTCATCAGGTCGTATTGGCTATAACATTGAACATACCGTTTGTGCTCTGCGGATGCGGCGTATATGAATCGGACTCTTTTCAGATCAGGATATTCGTACTTCATTGGCACTATCTCTCCGGTGGTCATGTTCCATCTGGCAACAGATGGGCGATAGTCGCTGTTTCCGATCGGTTCTATAATTCTGGCAATACAAAGTGTGTCATTCAAATATAAATATCGGTCGGGAAACTGTCTTTCTTTCATATTCATTTTAACTTCCGGCTGATAATCAGGGTTGGCTAAAACGCTATCGAGGTCGTAACTGAATATTTTCAGTTTACCGTGATCCGAGACGAAAAACCTGCGGTGTGCTTCATCTGTTCCCACGTGGCCGATAATCGTAATTTCCCCGGGGCCTTGTCCCTGATAAGTGGTGCTGGCTAAATGGTTGAAATTATTTTTGTCAAATAGGTGTATAAGTTTGTCTGGCACATTATATTCGGTGATAATTAGATAATCGCTGAGCAAGTACACTCTCGAGATTCGACCGATTAAAACGTCTTGTGTCGAGAACTCTTTCATTTTGTCCCGCACGTTAATCACATGATCCCGCTTACTTTGATATTTCTCGGTTTCAGAATCCCGGCTACAGCTCCAGCAGGATATAATTAGTAAAAGGTATAACAATTTATTCATGACTTTATTGTTTTAGGATGCTGACATAACGCAAATATACGAATATATTTTGGTTACGAATGGTTCGTAGCTTAATTGTCTCGTGATTTTATCGATTTGCGGAGATTCGGAAAAGGGTACTTATTGTATAAAACGGATTTTTCAAGCTCGGAAGAAGCCTTGATGCAAACAAATGTTAATCCACTTTTTTGCCCTCAAAAAGGGACTTTTTCGCCTTTTTAGAGCGTTTTCAACAATTACGACCGTCTTCTTTGCCATTGCGACCGTGCTAATGTGTAGTGCACTCGGCACCTCGCGAAGATTAGCACGGTCGTAATGGCGATTAGGACGGTCGTAATTGAAAAGAGGACCGTCTTAAGGGCAAAAAAGCACCTGAATTTCCTTGCGATATTTGGAACGCCGTCCGTTTTGTTTTCAAATATTCGATTCTCCGGGAGTTAAGGTTTATCACTTTGTCGGTGTTTCCATCTTTCGGTAATCAATTTGCACGCTTTTCGAAACGGACTGCGCACCTCTTTTTTCCTATTGTCAAAAAGGGGAGCTTAAACCATGAAAAGAGTCAATCCAAAATCGATCAAGATTTCGGACGAAATAGAAAAACGGCCCAAAGGGGGGGATATTGTAATTTTCGTGTATGCTTCTTTGCGATCCCGCGTCGAAGCGCGGGGACAGGAATGGTTTATTCCTTTTTATTTAACAATGCAAAACATTTTGCCTTTTCTTTACCTGCAAAACGTCACATACCGCTTAGGAACCTCTTTCTCTATGATTTACAAAATAAGCTTTTTCCTGCATTTTGGTCCATATCCGAACTCTATTGGTTTATTTCAGAATAGAATGAAATTAGTTGAATATTTAACTAAGTACAAAAAGAATCAAAAAGTAATATTTCCGAACATCAGACAATCATAATTCGTAATATTGCAGCCGAAGAGTTGAATAGGTCTAAGGAAAAAAAGAGATTGTATGGGAGAAATAAAAGGTTATATATCACAGGTTATCGGTCCGGTTGTGGACATTCATTTTGACAATGAAAAGGAAGAAAAGATAACACTTCCACGTATCCACGACGCAATGGAGATAACCCGCCCTAATGGAAAAATACTGATTGTAGAAGTTCAGCAACACATCGGGGAAAACACGGTCCGCACCGTAGCAATGGATACGACAGACGGACTGAAGAGAGGAATGGAAGCCCTGTCATACGGCTCACCTATTACGATGCCGGTCGGCGACCAGGTGAAAGGACGCTTGATGAACGTGACAGGCAACCCGATCGACGGGATAACGGAACTCGACCGCAAAGGCGCTCTCCCGATCCACCGCGAACCGCCCAAGTTCGAGGATCTGACCACCAGCCGCGAAGTGTTGTACACAGGTATCAAGGTGATCGATCTGCTGGAACCTTATTCAAAAGGTGGCAAGATCGGTCTTTTCGGCGGTGCCGGTGTAGGTAAGACGGTTCTGATCATGGAGCTGATCAACAACATTGCAAAGAAGAACAATGGATTTTCCGTCTTTGCAGGTGTCGGCGAACGTACGCGTGAGGGGAACGACCTGCTGCGCGAGATGATACAGTCCGGTGTGATCCGTTACGGCGAAGAATTCAAGAAGAGTATGGAAGCAGGCCATTGGGATTTGTCGAAGATCGACTATGACGAACTGGCCAAATCGCAGGCGACATTAGTGTTCGGGCAGATGAACGAACCGCCGGGAGCGCGTTCTTCCGTAGCCCTCTCGGGGCTGACGATTGCCGAGTCTTTCCGTGACCTGGCGCCGGAAGGAGAGACGAGAGACATCCTCTTCTTTATCGATAATATCTTCCGTTTCACACAGGCCGGTTCGGAAGTTTCCGCCTTGTTAGGACGTATGCCGTCGGCCGTCGGCTACCAGCCGACGCTGGCAACCGAGATGGGCGCCATGCAGGAACGTATCACGTCGACCAAGAAAGGTTCCATCACCTCTGTCCAGGCTGTTTATGTGCCCGCAGACGACTTGACGGACCCGGCTCCGGCGACTACATTCACGCACTTGGATGCAACGACGGTGTTGAGCCGTAAAATCACCGAACTCGGTATCTATCCGGCTGTCGACCCGCTGGAATCGACTTCACGCATTCTGGACCCGCTGATCGTCGGCAATGAGCATTACGAGACAGCGCAACGTGTCAAACAGATACTGCAACGCAACAAGGAATTGCAAGATATCATCTCGATCCTCGGTATGGAAGAGCTTTCCGACGAAGACCGCCAGACCGTCAACCGCGCCCGCCGCGTGCAGCGTTTCCTTTCGCAGCCGTTCTCCGTTGCCGAACAGTTCACCGGCATACCGGGCGTGATGGTCTCCATCGAAGATACGATACGCGGATTTAAGATGATCATGGACGGCGAAACCGACAATATCCCCGAACAGGCATTCCTGAACGTAGGAACGATCGAGGATGTGATGGAAAAGGCGAAACGATTGGCAGAACAAGCAAACTAAGTAGATATGAGACTGGAAATTATATCACCGGACGGTATTCTCTACGAAGGCGAGACCCAGCAGGTTTCGTTTCCGGGTGCAGCCGGTTCATTTGATATTCTTCCTCATCATGCTCCGATGATCGCCGCTCTCGGAGAAGGAACCATCGTCTTTGAAAGCGATGGCAAAAAGGGAGAGCAGGCTATCAGGAGCGGATTCGTGGAGGTGAAAGAGGATCATATATCTGTTTGTATCGAATAAATAAAAAGTACACGACAATGACAGGGTGGTTAAAAATTAAGCTGATGGGGTTGATTACTTTTGTCAACTTTGCTATTGGTCTGACATTAGGCGGTTTGTTATACACAATCTGGCCGGAACATTATTTCACATGGTATCCTTCCATCCCGATCTTCTACTGGTTGATGTCATTGGCAATGACATATGTTCTCGACCGGATGAAAAAGAAGAGAGGCGATGTGACCATTACCGCTTATATGCTGGTGCGGTTCTGCAAGTTTACCCTTGCGATCGTTTTCTTATGGCTTTATGCCGCACTGGTGAATGACCACTTGAAGACATTCGGTTTTACACTGATGCTCTTCTTCTTTATTTACCTGGCTATGGAAACATATACGATTTATCTGTACGAGAAAAAAAGAATGAAAAGAGAAAAAAGAGAAGATGAAGAACAATCTCATAAATAACAGATTGATATGGATAGCGCTACTGCTCTGGTTCTGCGCGTTGGGCCCGGCCCAGGCAGATACCAAAGAGGAAGGCATCGATGTGCAGGAGATCGTTTTCTCACATATTCAGGATGCCTATACTTGGCACATTACCGAATGGAACGGAAAAGAGATCGCCGTCTCGCTGCCGATACTGGTCAAAAGCGAAGAGCGGGGATGGGATATGTTCCTTTCCCACCATCTGCATCACGGACAGACGCATCATAACTATTACATTGCGGCCGAAGGCGAACATGCCGGCAAGGTGGTCGAAAAGAACAGCCGGGGCGAAGAGGTCCGCCCGCTCGACTTCTCACTGACCAAAAATGTCTGCGGACTGTTCCTGAGTTGCGGCATTCTGCTGTTTGTGGTTCTCAGGACGGCACGCTGGTATAAGAAACATCCGAACCAGGTCCCGGGCGGATTTACCGGGTTGATGGAGATGGCTATTTCCTATATCGAGGACGGTGTCATCAAGGAGTCGATCGGCAAAGAAGAATACAAGCCGTTTTCATCTTATCTGCTGACGGTCTTCTTCTTTATCCTGATCAATAACCTGATCGGCATCATACCGATCTTTCCGGGTGGTGCTAACATCACAGGCAACATTGCCGTAACGGCAGTCTTGGCAGGATGTACGTTTATCGCCGTCAACCTGTTTGCGACTAAAGGATACTGGAAAGAGATATTCTGGCCGAAAGCGCCGATCTATCTGAAGTTGCCGCTGCCGATCATGCCTTTCGTGGAGTTTTTCGGCGTGTTCACCAAACCGTTTGCCCTGATGATTCGTCTGTTTGCCAACATTATGGCGGGACATACGATTATCCTGGCGCTCACTTGTCTGATATTCATCACGGTGTCGATGGGGATGGTTGTGAATATGGGGATGACGGTCGTTTCAGTTCTGTTCTGCGCGTTCATGAACTGCCTGGAACTGTTGGTCGCTTGCTTGCAGGCATACATATTCACCTTGCTTTCAGCAAACTATATAGGTTTGGCCAAGGTTAAAGATTAAATATATTTGAGGTACTAATTAAAAGTTTAAAACACTATGTTATCGACTATTTTATTACAAGCAGCTGCCGGAATGGGCATAGCGAAGATGGGAGCAACAATCGGAGCGGGATTCGCCGCTATCGGTGCAGGTATAGGTATCGGTTTGATCGGAAAAGGCGCCGTCGAGGCTATCGGACGCCAGCCGTCGGCAGCCGGCGAGATCCGTACTTCCATGTTGATCATGGGTGCTTTGGTGGAAGGTGTGGCACTGTTTGCTATTGTAGTATGTTTCCTGGCTTTGTTCCAATAAAAAAGTAACAAGCTATGTCATTATTAACACCGGATTCGGGACTTCTGTTCTGGATGATCGTTTCATTCGGGATTGTCTTTGTCATCCTTTCCAAATATGGTTTCCCCGTCATTATCAAGGCGGTGGAACAACGGAAAGCCTACATCGACGATTCTTTGGAGACGGCACGCCAGGCGAATGAACAGCTTGCCAATATCCAGGCCGAAGGTGCCCGGATACTTGCCGAAGCGAAAGAAAAACAGAATGCGATCCTGAAAGAAGCCTTTGCCGAAAAGGAACAAATCATCGACGAAGCTCGTCAGAAGGCTGCCGCCGAAACCCGTTTACAGGTGGAAGAGGCTGCCCGGCGTATCCGCGAAGAAAAGGAGAAAGCAATCCGCGAAGTCCGTTCGGAGATTGCAGACCTTTCGATCGCCATAGCAGAGAAGGTGATGAAAGAAAAGATCAGTCGTGACGGTGAACAACAACAAATCATCGACCGGCTGTTAGATGAGGTATCGCTTTATAAATCGTAGCGTATGGATATAGGAACAATCTCTTCCCGGTATGCGAAAGCGCTCTTCTCCCTTGCAAAGGAGAAAGGACTGGAGACCCGGGTGTATGACGACATGAAGATGCTGGCAGACAGTTTCTCGCTCGAACCGGAGTTGCGGGTTGCCGTTAGCAACCCGATCATTCCCAAAGAGGAGAAAGTCAAGCTGTTGATAGCGGCCGGCGGCATAGAGGTCTCGGACTTGTATGTGCGTTTTATCCGTCTGGTCTTGCAACACAAACGGGAAAACGAACTGCTCTTCATGGCCCACATCTATATCCATTTTTACCGGAGAGACAAACATATCACCCGCGTACAATTCAGTACCGCCACTCCGGTAAGCGACGAGGTGAAGGAGCATCTCCAGAAGAAGCTCAAGGAAGAGACAGGCAGCACCATCGAATTTACCGGACTCATACAGCCGGAACTGATCGGCGGTTTCCGCCTGCGTATCGGAAACTACCGGATAGATGCCAGCTATGCGACACAGCTGCGGGACATCCGTAGCCGGTTACTCGAAAACAGATAAAAAAGAAAGAAGTATGACAGATCAGATAAAAGTGAGTGAAGTTTCCGCCATCCTGCGCCAGCAGTTGGAAGGTATCAGTACCAGCATCCATACGGAAGAAGTGGGTACCGTACTTCAGGTGAGTGATGGTGTGGCACGCATATACGGCCTCGACAATGCCGAGGCGAACGAACTGTTGCAGTTCGACAACGGAATGGAAGCGATCGTGATGAACCTCGAAGAAGACAATGTGGGAGCCGTCTTGTTGGGGCCGACCGACCTCGTGAAAGAGGGCGACACGGTCAAACGGACAGGACGTATCGCCTCTATCGACGTCAGCGAAAACATGATCGGACGTGTAATCGACCCGCTCGGAAACCCGATCGACGGAAAAGGACAAATCACAGGCGAGACCTGCGAGATGCCGCTCGAGCGCAAAGCTCCGGGCGTAATCTTCCGCCAGCCGGTGAATGAACCGTTGCAGACCGGCATCAAGGCTGTCGATGCCATGATACCGATCGGACGCGGACAGCGTGAACTGATCATCGGCGACCGCCAGACCGGAAAGACTTCCATCGCGATCGACACGATCATCAACCAGCGCAGCAATTACGAAGCGGGCAATCCGGTTTATTGCATCTATGTGGCGATCGGACAGAAAGGTTCGACTGTCGCTTCGCTTGTCAACACGTTGCAGGAAAAGGGTGCGATGGACTATACGGTTGTTGTTAGTGCGACAGCTTCCGATCCGGCAGCCATGCAATACTTCGCACCTTTTGCCGGAGCCGCTATCGGCGAATATTTCCGGGATAGCGGACGCCATGCACTGGTTGTCTACGACGACCTCTCGAAACAGGCTGTCGCCTATCGTGAAGTATCCCTGATCCTGCGCCGTCCTTCCGGACGTGAAGCCTATCCGGGCGATATCTTCTACCTGCATTCCCGCCTGCTCGAACGGGCAGCCAAGATCATCAACCAGCCGGAAGTGGCAAGCCAGATGAACGACCTGCCGGAGAGCATGAAAGATAAAGTGAAAGGCGGCGGTTCCCTGACGGCCCTGCCGATCATCGAGACACAGGCCGGCGACGTTTCGGCTTATATCCCGACCAATGTGATCTCCATCACCGACGGACAGATCTTCCTCGAGACAGACCTGTTCAACCAGGGAAACCGTCCGGCTATCAATGTCGGTATTTCCGTTTCCCGTGTAGGTGGTAACGCGCAGCTGAAAGCGATGAAGAAAGTGGCCGGTACACTGAAGATCGACCAGGCGCAGTTCCGTGAACTGGAATCATTCTCCAAGTTCGGTGGAGATATGGATGCCGTAACGGCCTTCACGATCGACAAAGGACAAAAGAACACGCAATTGCTGATCCAGCCCCAATACAGCCCGATGCCTGTTGAAGAACAGATCGCGATCCTCTATTGCGGCACGCAAGGCTTGCTAAAAGATGTCCCGTTGGACAAAGTACACGAATTCGAAAAGGAATTCCTGCACGAATTACGCACATCGCACCAGCACGACGTCCTGGATGTCTTGAAAACCGGAACCATCGACGACGATATCCGGAAGAAACTGGAAGAAACAGCGAAGCAACTTTCAATTAAATAGAGTCTATGTCATCATTAAAAGAAATAAAAGTCCGGATTGCATCTATCCGGAGCACGCAGAAGATTACGGCTGCCATGAAAATGGTTTCTTCTGCCAAGCTCCACCATACACAGATGCTGACCGAACATACACTCCTTTATGCGAATAAGCTGTCCGCCATTTTAAACGGTCTTTTAGGTGCGGAATGTGACCTGGAATCACCTTACACTGAACAGCGTGAGGTGAAGCGGGTCGCAATAGCCGTATTCTCATCCAGCAGTGGGCTATGCGGCACTTTCAATGTCAACGTCTGGAAAGAACTATCCGCCCGGCTGCATGAATACAAGGCACAGCAGATCGAGGTACGCCTCTATCCCGTCGGAAAGAAGATTGCGGACGAACTGCATAAGGCCGGTTATACAACCGAAGACAACTTCCTGCATTTAGGAGAAAAACCGTCTTACGATGGAGCTATCAGCTTGGCGGGAGACTTGATGGAGTTGTTTACCTCCGGCAAAGTAGACCGGGTGGAATTGCTTTACCATCATTTCAAGAACACGGCGACACAGGTTTTGACTCATAAAGTGTACCTGCCGATTACCCTTCCGGAAGCGACAACCGATGCTTCTGTAACCGATTACCTTCTGGAACCGTCTCCGGAAAACTTGCAAGCCTTGCTCTTCCCGAAGTTACTGAACCTGACAGTCTATACGACACTGCTCGACACGGTAACTTCTGAACACGCCGCCCGCATGATGGCCATGCAGACCGCCAACGACAACGCGAACGACCTGATCCAGGACCTGACTCTCCAATATAACAAAACACGCCAGCAAGCCATCACCAACGAGCTGCTGGATATCATGGGAGGAAGCGGGCAATAACCCCGATTCCTCCATGAATTTTCAAACCGGAATAACAGCCTCCGTAGGGGCGGTTCGCGAACCGCCCGATAGCAACAACGTGAGTTCTGATTCGTCAACTCCGGAAATAACAATCCATAGCAAATAGACCATTTTGATAAATAAATAAATCTTCAAAATATAAAAGTTTTCCGTTTTGTGAATTGTTGATGTTGTATATCAATTGATTGACATTATTTAACCACACAAAAGTTTTCCAAAAAGTTTACATTACATTTATACTGCATACTTTTGCAGCAAATAAAACATATAATCCTCAATAGCAATTATCATGATTCAAACAGTTATCAAACGGGACGGACGCATCGTCGGGTTTAACGAAGAAAAGATCGCGACAGCCATCCGTAAAGCCATGTTGCACACTGAAATCGGAGAAGACCGGGAGTTAGTACGCCAGATCACCGATCACATTTCCTTTAAAGGTAACACGCAAATGACAGTCGAAGCCATCCAGGATGCTGTCGAACTGGAACTGATGAACAGTAGCCGCAAGGATGTTGCACAAAAATACATCGCCTACCGTAACCAGCGAAGCATCGCTCGTAAAGCAAAGACGCGCGATATGTTCCTGGAAATCATAAACATCAAGTCTAACGATATTACCCGCGAGAATGCCAATATGAATGCCGACACGCCTGCTGGTATGATGATGAAGTTTTCCAGCGAGACGACCAAACCGTTCGTAGACGATTACCTGTTGAGTGAAGAGGTCAAGGAAGCTGTGGAAAATAACTATTTGCATATCCATGATAAGGACTATTATCCGACTAAGAGCCTCACGTGCGTACAGCATCCGCTTGACCGCATTCTGAAATACGGTTTTTCCGCCGGACACGGCGAATCACGCCCGGCAAAACGAATCGAAACGGCCAGCATCTTGGGGTGTATCTCGCTTGAAACAGCCCAGAATGAAATGCACGGCGGACAGGCGATCCCGGCATTCGACTTCTATCTCGCCCCCTATGTGCGCAACAGTTTTATTGAGGAATTGAAGAATCTCGAAGAGCTCAACGGACAGGATTATTCCCATCTATATGAAAAAGAACTGGACGATTATATCACCCGTCCGCTGGATGGACTGAGCGGAGACGACCGCATCATACAGCATGCCGTGAACAAGACTGTCAGCCGCGTACACCAGTCGATGGAAGCGTTTATCCACAACATGAACACGATCCATTCACGGGGTGGCAACCAGGTGGTTTTCAGCTCCATCAACTACGGGACGGACACTTCGGCCGAAGGTCGCTGCATCATCCGCGAGATACTGAAAAGCACATACCGCGGTGTCGGTAACGGTGAAACGGCTATCTTCCCGATCCAGATATGGAAAAAGAAACGCGGCGTGAGCTACTTGCCGGAAGACCGCAACTACGACCTCTACCAACTTGCCTGCAAGGTGACGGCACGCCGTTTCTTCCCGAACTTCCTCAACCTGGATGCGACTTTCAACCGGAGTGAAGAATGGCGGGCGGACGATCCGCAACGTTATATCCATGAAGTGGCTACGATGGGATGCCGTACGCGTGTATTCGAAAACCGCTTCGGGCCGAAGACATCCATCGGCCGCGGGAATATATCTTTCTCGACAATCAACATCGTGCGTCTGGCTATCGAATGTATGCAGGTCGAGAATCAGGAAGAACGGATTGCCCTGTTCTTTGCCAAGTTCGACCACATGTTGGAAGTGACAGCCCGTCAGCTGCACGAACGGATGGAATTTCAGAAAACAGCCTACGCGAAGCAATTCCCGTTACTGATGTCTTCCCTCTGGCTCGGCAGCGAAAAGCTGAAACCGAACGACACGATCGCACCGGTTATCAACCAGGGCACATTGGGTATCGGCTTCATCGGCCTGGCGGAATGCCTCGTCGCCCTCACCGGCAAACATCATGGGGAGGATGCAGCATCGCAGGAGTTAGGATTGAGAATCGTCACTTATATGCGCGACCGCGTAAACCAGTTCTCCGAAGAATACCAGCATAACTACAGCGTACTGGCGACTCCGGCAGAAGGCCTGTCGGGCAAGTTCACCGGTCGCGACCGCAAAAAGTTTGGCTCATTGCCCGGTATTACAGACCGCGACTACTATACGAACTCCAACCATGTCCCGGTTTACTACAAATGCAGCGCCCGCCATAAAGCGGAAGTGGAGGCGCCATATCACGACCTGACGCGTGGCGGACACATCTTCTATGTGGAGATGGACGGAGACGCAACCCACAACCCGGAAGTGATTATGCAGGTGGTCGACATGATGGACCGCTACAACATCGGATATGGCTCGGTCAACCATAACCGCAACCGTTGCTTAGATTGCGGTTATGAGAATGCGGAAACCAACCTCGAAACCTGTCCGAAATGCGGCAGCACCCATCTCGACAAGCTACAGCGCATCACCGGTTACCTGGTCGGCACGACAGACCGTTGGAACAATGCCAAACTGGCGGAGTTGAACGACCGCGTCGTTCATAGTTGAAAACCCAATTAATAACAAGCCATTGAGAATTGAAATGCAACAAACTAATTTTCAATTCTCAATTTTCAATTATAAAGATGCTTTCCATTATCGACATCATAGAAGACACAACCGTCGACGGTCCGGGTTTCCGGACCGCGATCTATGCGGCAGGCTGCCCGAACGCCTGCCCGGGTTGTCATAATCCCGAATCGTGGGATATAAAGAAAGGAAAACAAGTTCCGACGGAGCATATCCTGGAAAAGGTCCTGGCCGACGACTTTGCCAACGTCACCTTCAGCGGGGGCGATCCGATGTTCCAGCCCGAAGGTTTTACCGAGCTGGCGCGGGCTATCAAAGAAAAAAGCCGGAAAAACATCTGGTGCTACACCGGCTATACGTTCGAACGTCTTCTGAATAATCCGAAACAAGCAGAACTACTCAACTATATCGACGTATTGGTAGACGGCAAATTCAAACAAACCCTTCGCGACGAAAGCCTCCTCTTCCGGGGCAGCAGCAACCAGCGCCTGATCGACGTAAAAGCTTCCCTGAAAGCGAAGAAAGCTGTCTGCGTGGAATTGAATTATGGATTGTAAATTTCTTACCATTCAATAAACTTCCCGCGCTGCCGGCGTTTCTCCAGTTCTTCCTCGAGGTAACGCTGGCGGTCTTTGGCTATGTAACGGCGGGCAAAGATGTTCGGAACGGCAACTCCCAATGAAATACAAAGGATAATCAGGGCCGAATTCATACCATTGGCAAAAGCATTCGTCACTTCGCCGATCACTCCGTGCAGATTGATAAATCCTAACATCGAGCGATACATCAGAACTCCCGGAATCATCGGAATCACAGAAGGAATCGTCAGGACGTGGTTGGGCACATCAAACCAATGAACCGCTTTTACCGCTATCAGACTCACGACAAAACTGCCCATAAACGAACCGATCACCGGGCCGTAACCCAATTCGAAGTTCACAAAGTTACGGGTACACACTGCCAAAATACCCCCTAAAGCCACGACCCACAGCAGGCGACGTTGGATATTGAAGATCATGGAGAATCCCATTGCTGCAATCGCGGCGGCAATGGCATAGACATAATACGGATCATGGGGCACCATGCTCAATTCACTGAATTTATGGTCGATCGCCACATCATTCATCACCAACACCCGCATGGCGAAAGCAATACCGAAAGTCATCGCCCCGACCATCATCATCGTATTAGCCGCCCGCGTGATGCCGACAAGCAAATGATTGTCGATCATATCATCCACGAAATTAATCAACGGCACTCCCGGCACGATAAACAGGGCACAGGCCAGCAGCGGATGGTAAGGTGTTGCCGACAAACCCGAAAAGGAAGAAGCGTAGGCTAAACAGGTCGAAACAAACGCCGCAAGTGCGATGCTCATATATACATTAATTCCAAATTCGATGCAACGCGCCCGGACCCGGAACCCGATGAAAGCACAAATCGAAGCAAACAAAAACGCAATCCAGTCGCAACCGAACAGCTTACAGAAGCCGCCACAAGCAAATCCGGCGCCTATGGCAATAAGGTAAGGCACATAATTACGCGGTTTGGCTGCAATCTTTTCCAGTTCCTCTTCATATCTGTCCAGCGAATAATCCTGCTCGATCGCATTCCACGACAAACGGCTGATCTCCGTAATGGTCGTCATATTGATACCATGTTTCTCACATTTCTGGAATTTGGAAAACGAATGTTTCTCATCACTCACATTCACCATAATCATCGTCCACCGGATATCCAGATGAAGTTTATCTTCCGGAATCCCCATAAAAGCAGCCACCCGTTTCATGTTTCGCTCGATACGGTTCGTGTCGGCAGCGCTCTCCATCAATAATTTCCCGGTACGAAGCAACAAATCCAGTTTTCTGCGCAGTAACAACACTTCCCTGTCTGTCATAGTCTCTTTTTCCATTCTTTTTGTCTTTTCTCAGTTTAAATGCGGGTACAAAAGTAAGCAGGCCAACTTTCACAAGCAAGCCTGCTGTGTTAGTTATTCATTATTATTGATGCAAGTATTGTTTGCAATAACGGAACGACCTCTTTTAACTTTCAATTTTCAACTCTTAATTTTCAACTATTTCTGGGGGGCTTATTGTATAAAACGTATTTTTCCGGTTCGAAAGACATCCGAAACAAAACAAATGTTAATCCGCTTTTTGGACGTCAAAAAGGAACTTTTCCCTATGATCCGGGACCTCACTTCCGCGAAGAGGGACTTTATCGCTCTGATCCGGAACTTTGTTGCCTTGAAGGTTGACTTCATATAGCACGAAGTCAACCTTCAGAGCGATGAAGCGTTACTTCAAGGGAATTTTCTGCGCACCTCACGGCAACAAGCCCTCATAAATTCCTTGAGATATTTGGAACGCCGTCCGTCTTCGTTCGCAAATATTCGATTCTTCGGGAGTTAAGCTTTATCACTTTGACGGTGTTTCCGGTTTTCGATAATCAAATTGCACGCTTTTTGGAATGAGCTCGGCACCTCATTTTCTCTGTTGTCATCCGAGCCGGTTAAAACCATGAAAAAGAGTCAATCCAAAATCGATCAAGATTTCGGGCGAAATAGAAAAACGGCCCAAAAAGGGGTTATTGTCAATTTCCCCGATTTGCGAGAGGCTTAAAATTAGCCATAATTACAACAAAAATGACAATGCTCTTTGGATAATATGGATTTTTGGAAAAATAAAGTCTGTTGCACCGGGTAGCTTAAAGATTTGTAACGCCTGTTTCTCAAATATTTGCTATATTTGTAATGTATGCAAAGAAGATCGTACTTCAAATTAAATTATTGACGATATGAAATTAAGACATTTATTTCTGCTAACCGGATTATTACTAATTTATTATACAAATGCATTTTCCCGGAATGTTCAATATGAAAAACAGGAGTTTGTATATAAAACGGTTAAAGGACATGCTATAAAGGCAAATATATTCTTGCCTGTTTCGCAGGAAAAGCATCCTGTTTTGGTGTATTTTCACGGTGGCGGGTTTATGTTTGGAAACAGAGACCAGGGATTGGATATTCCTCTTAAGGAAAAGCTCCTTGCCAATGGTTATGCAGTTGTGGCGGCTGATTATAGATTAGCTCCGGAAACAAAACTTGATGAAATGCTTAAGGATGTGAGTGATGTTATTAAGTGGATTAAGCTAAACGGGCAACAAAAATATAATATTGATACCGCTAAGGTTGCAGTTGCAGGAGGATCTTCGGGGGGATATCTGGCTCTCTCTTCCGGTTTTGACGGAGATCTGATGCCGGATGCTATTGTCGCTATTTCAACGCCGACCGGATTTTCCACGGCAAATATTCAGATGGGGGATTTAGATGTGTTAAACCGCCCCGGACCGTATGACATTGTCAAGGATTCTGTGGTTTCGTACGGAAATTATGATAGTAGGATGGAGTTATGGAGATTTCTTGGGAAAAACCGGTTAGCATTGTATGAGATTTTTGGTTTTGATCCTGCAAAGGAACCAGAAAAGTTAGAAAGATATACATTGGCCAGCAATGTAAAACCTAATTTTCCGCCGACTTTGATTATTCATGCTAAAAATGACCGTTTGGTCGATTTGCAACAGGTAAATGACTTTTACACACTCTTGACCGAGAAGCAAATCAAAGCGGAATTATATCTTGTGGAAAATGGGCATAGTAGTGAGCTGATAAAGCAAAATCCGGAAGTGATTGATAAAATAATTGAATTTTTGAAAAGGCAAATGCCAGAAATAGAAGTAAGGTAAGAGATGGTAAGGAACTTAGTGGAACCAACTATAAGATAAAGATTCTGATTATGGGACTTTTTACGAAACTGCGGGAGCGTGTAGATGCTTTTCTTCATGATGAGGACTTGAAGAGGAAGTTGTATGTGATTATATTCGAGTCGGATACACCGAAGGGAAAGCTGTTTGATACTTGTTTGATCGGGTTTATTATTGCAAGTGTGGTGGTGGTGATACTGGAGAGCATACAGTCGTTTTCTTATCACTACACGTTTGCATTGCGTATTTTGGAATATGTGTTTACAGCTTTCTTTACCTTTGAATACCTGGTCCGGATCTATTGTTCGCCACGGCCTAAAAAGTATATTTTCAGCTTCTTCGGGATTGTCGATTTATTGGCGACACTACCGGTCTACCTTAGTTTTTTCTTTGCCGGTACGCGCTATCTGATTGTGATCCGGGCATTCCGGTTGATTCGGGTCTTCCGTGTGTTCAAGCTGTTTAATTTCCTGAAGGAAGGGAACCTGTTGTTGAAATCGCTCCGGATCAGTGCACCCAAGATTTTCGTCTTTTTCTTTTTCGTGCTGATCCTGGTCACTTCGATCGGGACGATCATGTATATGATAGAAGGGAACCAACCCGGAACGCAGTTTAATAACATACCGAACAGTATCTATTGGGCGATTGTGACGATGACAACTGTCGGGTATGGCGATATAACACCCGTTACGCCTGCCGGACGTTTTCTTTCGGCTATCGTGATGCTGATCGGCTACACGATTATTGCGGTCCCGACAGGGATCGTGTCGGCTACGATGGTCGGGGAACAGCGGAAAAGAAGCCGTTATAAATGTCCGAATTGCCATCAGGACGGGCACGAAGAGCTGGCGGAGTATTGCAAGTACTGCGGATCGAAGTTAGAGAATTATAACTCTGGAAAATAATTACTATCTTTGCCCCACTTGAATAAACAAATTGATTTAGAAAGAAAATGGAAACAGTAGTAAGTGGCATCCGCCCAACCGGTAATTTGCATCTGGGGAATTACTTCGGAGCAGTAAAAGGATTTTTGCAAATGCAAAATGAGTATAATTGCTTTTTCTTCATTGCAGATTGGCACTCGTTGACTACACATCCGCATCCCGATAATATCCGTAACAGCGTGAAAACGATCCTGGCCGAATATCTGGCTTGCGGCATCGATCCGGAAAAAGCGACAATTTATATCCAGAGCGATGTGCGTGAGGTGGCCGAGTTGTATCTGTATCTGAATATGAATGCCGGGATCGGTGAACTGATGCGTACGACTTCGTTTAAAGACAAGGCACGCCAACAACTGCATATCGACCGGGTGGAAACAACGGAAGGCGATGTGGAAAAGGAAATCTTCAACGAAAGCAACAAGCACAGCGTAAGCGCCGGCTTGCTGACCTATCCGACTTTGATGGCTGCCGACATTATCATTCATAAGGCAGTAAAAGTACCGGTCGGGAAAGACCAGGAACAGAATATGGAGATGGCCCGCCGTTTTGCCCGCCGTTTCAATTCTACGTTCGGAGTCGAGTTTTTCCCGGAACCCGCCTCTTTCTACTATTCGCATAAGGCGATCAAAGTGCCTGGTCTGGACGGTTCCGGCAAGATGGGAAAGAGCGAGGGAAATGCAATTTATCTGATCGACGACGAGAAGACGATCAAAAAGAAGGTGATGAAGGCAGTGACCGATGCCGGCCCAACGGAGCCGAACAGCGTGAAGCCCGAACCTATTGCCAATCTGTTCACGATGATGGAGATTGTGTCGACAAAGGACACATACGATTTCTTCAACGAGAAATATAACAATTGCGAGATCCGCTATGGAGACCTGAAGAAGCAGTTGGCTGAAGACATCGCCAATTTCTGCGCTCCGATACGCGAACGTATCCTGGACATCCGTTCCAATGAGGAATATATGGAAAAGGTAGCCCGCATGGGTGCTGAAAGAGCCAGCGAAAGCGCAGCGAAGACCTTGCGTGAGGTTCGCGAGATTATCGGCTTCAGAGGATAAGTCCATTCTTAATAAGAAGATAATTGGAAGGGTAGGTGTTTAACCTGCCCTTTTTCATCTCTTTTTGTATAAAATACCTATACCTCTCCGGAATACGATATATTTTATTAAAATCATAATAAATAACCTGAAAATCGGATTGTTAAATGGAAAACTGCTTTACTTTGCAGTGAATAGAGACAAGTAACAAACGTATGGCGGCAATATCTGCGGGAGAATTTGAACGTATTTTCAAGGATCTTTACAGGCCCTTATGCATGTTTGCACTTCGTTTTACCGAAAAGACGGAAGATGCCGAAGATGTCGTGCAGCAAGCATTTGCCGATGTCTGGGATAAATGCAGCCATAACGTGGCGATTGCCAACTTTAAATCTTATCTGTACCAGGCTGTACGAAACCGTTCCCTCACACTTATTGCCCAGTCCGCCGATACCGGACAGACAACAGAGTTCCTTGCCGATATGGAAGACACGTCGGAGGAGGAACAGATGTACCAGTCCGAGCGCGACGCCCGTCTCTGGGCGGCTATCGACGAATTGCCTCCCGAGCGGAAAAAGATATTTCTGCTTTCCAAACGGGACGGATTGAAATACCAGGAGATTGCGGAGGAGCTGAATATATCGATTAAAACAGTCGAGAACCAGATAGGCAAAGCGTTGAAGACGCTGCGGGAGACTGCCGTACGGATTTATTGTTTCTTTTTTTCCTGAGCGGATAGGGGTTTTTTCAGATTTCTTAGTCTTAGTGTTAGAAAGTTTAAAATGTTTGTATCACTAAAACTGAAAAAGAGAGATGAAGAAATTCGTATTATTTGTGATGTTGATGATGTGTGCAGTATCAGTGAATGCACAACGTTGGTCGCTGACACCGGAAGTGGGAATGACGGCTATCAGTAGGGGCGGAGGTTTCTATTCGGATGAGCAAAAATGGAATTCACGCTGGAAAATGGGCGTTGGGGTTGAATATGCTGTTAAGCCGGATTTCTTTTCTTTGAAATCGGGATTGTATTATACACAGCGCGGATATTCTTACAATACGATTACGTATGGAAGTATTTATCCGACCGGTGCTGAGCAATCGGATGTGATGTTCGGAGAAATTCGCTCTAAGCGGAACAGCCATATCCTGCAAGTGCCTTTGATGGCGAATTTTTCATTCAGGTTGGCGGATGATGTAAGGTTGAATCTGGCTGCCGGTCCGTATGTGGGTTATTCACTGGGTGATAAAGACCAGTATAGTTATATGGAATATACACCGGGTACAGGCTATGGTTATGGTGGTTATAGCAGTAACGGATATTACGGTGGCAACAGCTATGGTGGCGGATGGACCGGAACGGGTTTCGGACATGAAGGATGGACGCACGACAATCCTTTCGATTGGGGCGTTTCGCTACAGGTCGGAGTAGAGGTGAAACAGTGGGTGATGAACGTCGGCTATGACGCCTCTCTGGGAAAAGAATATAAAGGTGATAAGTGCGATCTTAAATATCACACCCTCAGCCTGTCTGTCGGATATAAGTTTAAATTAGGTAAGTAACAGTAGGACGATGAATAACGAGCAAGATGACAGATTTGAAAAACGCCTCCGTTTTGTAGCCCGGCGCTACAAAGAGGGAAGCCTGGATACGGATAAAGCCTGGGAGCGGTTCGCTGCCCGGCAAGGTATTCGCCGCAAGGTGTCTTTCCGCCGTTACTGGATGGCGGCAGCCTCTGTCATGCTCTTGCTGGTTGGATTCGGTACGCTTTATATGACGGAACGGAGCAAACCCGAATGGGTGTCTGTCGTTACTGCACCGGGACAGCTGAAGGATGTCTACCTGCCGGACAGCACGTTGGTGGCGATGGCGGGAGGCTCGACGCTCCGGTATGATGCAAAGATATATGGAAAGGAACGGCGTGTGGTGGAGATGACTGGAAAAGCTTTTTTCCAGGTGATGCGGAATGAGGCACGCCCCTTTTCTGTCCATACGGCTCTGACGGAGGTAACGGTGTTGGGAACCAGTTTCCAGGTGAACGAACAGCCGGGCAGCACGGAAGTGAATGTTGTTACCGGTAAAGTCCGTTTTACCGCCGGAAAAGAGCCCGATCCGGTCGTCCTGACCGCCGGAATGTCGGCCTCTTATTCCAACGAAAAGAAGGAGATCGAGATACTGACGGAGGAAAACCCTAATAATCTATCTTGGAAGACGAAGCAGTTGCGCTTCAACGATACTCCTTTGGATAAGGTGATCGAGGACCTGAATGATTATTACCATGTGGAGATTACGAATAAGGTGGATTCTCCGGATTCCAGATTGACTGCTACATTCAATGACCTGCCCCTCGACGAAGTTCTGATGGTAATTAATCAGACATTGGATATCCGTCTTGTCTCCCGGGCAGATAAAAGAAAATAAGTATGTATCGTGTTTACCTATTTGTTATAGGGCTTTGTATCTGCTGTCCGTTGCTTCGGGCAACAGGTTTTCCGGCTCTGTCTGTCGATCCGACTCCCGCTGTGACACTGGATATGCGGAATGTACCGCTCCAGGACATCCTGCTGGAGATAGAGAAGCAGACCGGGATCTTCTTTTCATATGAATCGTCCATGCTGAAAGAATATCAGAAGGTTTCGCTGACGGTGCACGAAGAATCTCTTTCCTATTGCCTGAAACGGCTGTTTGACCCGCTGCCGCTTGTCTACCGGGTGACAGGGCAATATGTGATCCTGAAGCAGAAACCCCGCCTGTACACGATCAGCGGTTTTATCCGTGATTCCGCTTCCTACGAGAGCTTGATCTCTGCAACCGTGATCGAGCGGGTTTCCGGGAAAGGTTCTGTCTCCAATAACTACGGTTTCTATAGTATCACGCTGCCACCCGGAAAGGTGGAGTTGTCCTCTTCCTATGTCGGGTATGAGCGCTATACCGTCACTTTTGAACTGACTAAAGATACGCTGGTCGACCTGCCTTTGAAAGCGGCGGGGACCTTGGGAGAAGTAGTCGTACAAGGAATCTTGCCGAGGTCTGACGTACTGAACAGCCGGGTAGGGGTGGTCGATATTCCGGTCAGCCGGGTGAAGTCGCTGCCGGCTCTTTTAGGTGAGGCGGATGTTGTCAAAACCTTGCAACGACTGCCGGGGACGACAGTCGGGACGGAAGGAATGAGCGGGCTGTTTGTGCGGGGAGGCGATGGGGATGATAACCTCTACCTGCTGGACGGGAACCCGATTTACCATACGAATCATGTACTCGGATTCTTCTCGGCTTTCAACCCGGATGCGGTGAAGAATACGACTTTTTACAAGGGAAGTTTTCCGGCGGAATACGGCGGGAGACTTTCTTCCGTTATAGACGTCCGCACAAATGAGGGAAACCGGAAGGAGTATCACGGGAATGTCTCGATCGGGCTGCTGGCCGCGCGTGCCAACCTGGAAGGGCCGATCATTAAAGACCGCTCATCCTTCAACGTTTCCGTGCGCCGTACCTGGATGGAACTGATCACCTGGCCTCTCATGAAGGCAGTGCCCAGCAGTTCGGATACCGACCTGAAAGGCGGCTATCATTTCTATGATATGAATGCCAAAGTGGACTATTCTTTCTCAGACAAGAGCCGTGCCTACCTCAGTTTCTATATGGGCAGCGACAGCTACCGGAATGGGGAGGATTCGAAAGACATACATGGGGAAGACCGCGATTTCCGCTGGCGCTGGGGAAACCTGATCGGGTCTGCCGGATGGAACTACGTGATCAATAAGAAGCTGTTTGCCACATTCACGGGAGGCTACACCCGCTATCGCTCCCATATCATCCAGAAACAAAATACGTTTATGGCCTTCCACGACAGGGGAGACCAGGTGTATTTCCAGGAAGGGCATTACCGTTCGGCAATGGAGGACGTCAGCCTTCGCGCTTCTTTCGACTATCGCCCCAACGCCGACCACCGGATCCGGATGGGAGGTGACTACCTTTTCCATATCTTCCGTCCGGAACAAAGCAACATGAGTTCCTGGTACAAAGATTCGGTTATCACGCAAAAGAACAACACCGTCTTTTCCCACTCCCTGATTCACGGGCATGAAGTCTCGGCGTACGCAGAAGACGAGATGACGCTGACCGACCGCCTCCGGGTGAATGCCGGCCTGCGCCTCACGCTCTTCCACGTGCAGGGCGAAACCTATCAGTCCTTACAACCCCGTTTCTCCGCCCGTTACCTGTTAGGACGGCGGGTGTCGGTCAAGGCCTCCTATACGAAGATGAACCAGTATATCCATTTGCTGTCCAACAGCTATATCAGTCAGCCTACGGACATCTGGGTTCCGGTGACGGGGCAGATACGTCCGATGAGTGCGCACCAGGTGACCGGCGGCCTGTTCTGGCATTATAAAGGGTTCGACTTTTCGGCGGAGGGTTATTACAAGCGGATGAATAATCTGGTGGAATATAAAGACAACAGCCTGGTCGTGCCGGCTTTTTCCGGTTGGGAAGACCGGGTAGGAGTGGGCAAAGGCCGTTCCTACGGGCTGGAGCTGATGGCGCAGAAGAAGACCGGGCGGTTTAACGGCTGGATCGGTTATACGCTTTCCTGGTCCGACCGCTGGTTCCCGGATGGATCGGTGAACAAAGGCGTCCGTTTCCCCTCCAAATATGACAACCGGCATAAGATCGATATCGTTGCGTCCTACAAACTTTCCCGAAAGGTGGAGCTGACGGCTGCCTGGATGTACAAGTCCGGCAATCACGTCACGATCCAGGACATGTATTACCGCTCTTCGCCGGATTACACCGAAAACGGATACCGGCAGGAATTCTGGTGGTATGGCGGCACAGGCGAGGGCACGAGTGCCAGTTCGCGTAACAATTACCAGCTTTCACCCTACCACCGCCTGGACCTGGGCGCTAACTTCTATCGCTACAAGAAAAACGGGCGGATGGGAATCTGGAACCTGAGCCTCTGTAATGCTTACTTCAAGCCGAACCCGTTCTCTGTCCGTCCCCGTTTCTATACTACCGAGAATGGCCGGGAGGCAGTGCTGGAGCAGACCTTGCTGTTCCTCTTCGTTCCTTCCCTGTCATACACCTATAAATTCTGATGAAGATGAGAAATATATTGTTCATACCCCTTCTGGTTCTGTTGGCCTCCTGTACCCGGGATGTGCCGTTGGATTTGCCGCGCGTACCTCCACGTTTAGTGTTGAACGCTCCCGTTACATCGGATGCGGATGTGACTGCCTTTCTGTCTAAAAGCTGGTTTATCCTCGACACGGTTACGAATGACGGCGTTACCGGCGGGAATATCCAGGTCTATATCAACGACCGCTTAAAGGGGACGATGCAGCCGGTTACCGACACTAAATTTGCGGGAGAGTATGTCTTGCCCGGATGCCGTGCGGGGGTGGGTGATCGTTTGAGGTTGGTTGCTTCTGCGCCTGGTTTCGATCCGGTGGAAGGAGAAACTGTCATGCCCGGCCGGCCGGAGGTGTTGTCGGTCGATACGGTCCGCTATATTGCTCCCGAGCACTATTGGGGTATGATGCCCCATTTACGCCTCTACATCCGTTTCCGGGATGAGGCTGGCAAGCGGAATTATTATCGCCTGATTGTCGAGAAGCAGACCGAGTATATCAAGGGGGACAGCGTCATCGTCAGCAGCTCCATGTACCAGACCGACATGTACATCGTGGAGCAGTTCAACCTGAAATATGAAGACCCCGTTTTTCGTTTGACTACTACGAATCCGACGATAGAGCAGTTGGACGGTTACACCTGCCGGGGGACTTTCCCCGACGATACGTTCGACGGCGAAGAATACACCGTCCGTTCGTCCTTTTATCCCGTTTACGATTCATATAAAGGAGATTCGGTCACGACTGTCGTGCACTACGATGTCCGGCTGATGACCGTCTCGTCCGATTATTATCAGTACCTGACCGTCGTCCGTAATTTATCCATCTCGCTGGGCGATGCCTATCTGGACGGGTTGGTCGAACCGACCGCTACCTATACGAATGTAAAGGACGGTTTCGGCATCGTCGCCGGTTGCCAGCTCTACCACCACCGCTTCACGATGCCCTTCGGAGATACGGAGCCTTGGACTCCCTTCGACAATCCTTTTTGGCCATAGTCACAGTACACGCGACATTTTTCCCCCGGACAGGATAGGGGTTTTTCCCGGTTTCCTGTCTTATCTTTGAAAGATCAATAAAGAGTGAATGAAGAAGTTTATGAAGAGAGGATGGTTTGCCTGCGTTTTTGTGTGGTTGATTTGTTTATCCATGTCGGGGAAGTTGATGGCGCAGGCAAACAGTGGAGATGATGTTCGAACGGTTACATTGAATATGCAGAAAGTGCCTCTGAAAGATATTCTGACGGAGGTCGGGAAGCAGGCCGGAGTGACTTTTTCGTATGAATCATCTTTGTTGAAGGAGTTTCAGAAGACAAGTTTCAAAGTAGAGGATGCAGCACTTGACGATTGCCTGGAGCAGCTTTTCCGGGCCTATCCGATCGTGTACAAGAGGACAGGAAACATTGTCGTTCTGAAACGGAAACCCAGACAAGTCACGATCAGCGGTTTTGTGAGGGATCAGACCTCATCGGAATCCCTGGTCGGGGCTTCTGTCTATGATGTGAACAGCCTGAGCGGGGTGGCGACCAATGCCTACGGCTTCTTCAGCCTCTCGTTGACGATTCCTCCGGGTAGCAACGGCATTCCCGTTCGTCTGCAAACATCGTATATCGGCTACGAAAGCCGTTCGTTTACAATTCCTTCCCTGATACAAGATACGGTGCTGGCCATCGTTCTCCAACCCAATGCGGCGATTAAGGAAGTACTGGTGACCGCTTCGGAAACGAATCGCCAGACGGTCCGCAACACGCAGATGGGGGCAATGGAAGTCAGCCATGCCACGATACGTGCAACCCCGACTTTAATGGGCGAGGCCGATATCATCCGTACCCTGCAACTGACACCCGGTGTGTCTGTTGGGACGGAAGGTATCTCCGGCTTGTATGTCCGGGGCGGTAATTCGGATGAGAACCTGTTCCTGATCGACGGCAACCCGGTCTATCAGGTGAACCATATCGGCGGCTTTTTCTCCGCCTTCAACAATGAAGCGATCAAGGGGATGAACTTTTTTAAGGCGGGATTCCCGGCTCGCTACGGCGGACGCCTGTCCTCCGTCGTCGATGTACAGACGAAGGAGGGGAATATGAAAGAGTTCCACGGTAGCGCCTCGTTGGGGCTTATCTCCGGCAACCTGAACCTGGAGGGGCCGATCTGGAAAGATCATACCTCTTTCAATATCGCCCTCCGCCGTACCTGGCTGGATGTGTTGACGACTCCGGCAATGGCGATCATCAACCACAAGAAGAAGGACGGGAACACCCTGAAAGTCCGGTATGCTTTCCATGACCTGAACGCCCGCATCGACCACCGTTTCAGTGAGAAGAGCCGGATGTATCTGAGCCTCTACAACGGGAATGATGTGCTGAAGGCGAAGAATAAGGACGACTGGGAGGGCTATCTGAATACACAGGACTCCTATATGCGCTGGGGAAACCTGGTCGCGTCCGCCGGCTGGACCTATGCGTTCAGTAACAAGCTGTTCGGAAAGCTCTCCGGTTTCTACACCCGCTACCGTTCCAAGATCAGCTATAGCGAGGAAAAAATCTCCGGCTATGAGGGTGAAGAATACTACCGGCATGCGTTGGACCAGACGATGAACCGGACCGGCATCACCGATTTCGGTGTCCGGACCGCTTTCGACTATCAGCCGGTGGCGGCGCATCATATCCGCTTCGGAGCGGACTATTTGGCACACTATTTCGAGCCGGAATATAACCGGTTGAAGGCGTTGGACAGCGACAAGCCTGACTCGATGCAGATCGGCCAGACCTTCACCGACGAGCATCTGTGGGCGCATGAAGCAGCTGCCTATGCCGAGGACGACTGGGAGATATCCGATGCCTTCCGCCTGAATGCCGGTTTGCGCTTCAGCCTGTTCAATGTGGAGGGCAAGACCTATACGGGACTCGAACCGCGTGTCTCCTTGCGCTGGTTGCTTTCGCGGGATCTCAGCCTGAAGGTCTCCTATTCCCGGATGAACCAGTATGTACACCTGATCAGTAATAGCTTTATGGATCTCCCGACCGACTCCTGGATGCCGGTGACCAGTCGCCTGAAGCCGCTTGTCAGCGACCAGGTTTCATTGGGTGCCTACTATAACTGGAACCGGTTGCTGGACTTCTCCGTCGAAGGTTATTATAAGAAGATGAACAACCTGCTGGAATATAAGGATGGCTATAGCCTGATCCCTTCGTCCGTCTCTTGGGAGAACAAGATGGCTGTAGGCGAAGGACGTGCCTACGGACTCGAATTCATGGTCCGCAAGCAGACGGGACGGACGACCGGCTGGGTGGGCTATTCGCTGGCCTGGGCGGACCGCCGCTTCGACGAGATCAACGAAGGCCTGCGCTATCCTTCCCGCTATGACAACCGGCATAAGCTGAACATCGTGGCGATGCACAAGCTGTCGGACAAGGTGGAACTGTCGGCCGCCTGGACCTATTCCTCCGGCAACTATACGACGTTATCGCTCGAGAACTTCCGGCCCAACGACCACCTGCACCTGCCGGGTGAAACGTCTTCCTGGGGGACGGTCGGCGAGGATTATTACGACAAGCGCAATAACTATCAGCTCCCTGCTTATCACCGCCTGGATCTGGGTATTAATATCTACCGTCCTAAGAAAAAGGGGCGGATGGGAATCTGGAATGTCAGCATTTATAATGTCTATTGCCGGATGAATCCGATTATGGTTTACAAGGGTGATGTGAAAGATAAGACGTCGGAGAATGGGACGACCTATCGGAATGCATTCAAGTCGGTCGGTATCTTCCCGATTATTCCGTCGGTTTCATACACCTATAAGTTTTAAATGATGATGAATATGAATCTGAGATATAGTATCAGCCTGTTGGCTTTAATGTCGTTCGTCTTTTACGGTTGCGAACGGGAGATCAACCTGGAGCACCTGCGGCCGGACCCGAAACTGGTGTTGAACAGCCTTGCATTGCAAGGCGATACGCTGGCTGTGGAGCTTTCGCGCACCTGGTTTTATACCGAGAATGTTCCGGATGTTTATGTCTCCGGCGCCGATGTGGAACTGTATGTGAACGATGTGCTCCGCGAGCGGCTTACTGAGACGAAGAATGAAGGGGGATATCCGGTGGATGAAACCATCCGGTATAAATCGCTCTCTTATATCCCGGCTACGGGTGACCGGATTCGCCTTGTCGCCTCGAAGGAAGGTTTTAAGACTGCCGAGGCCGTGACGGAGGTTCCGCGGCCCTGCGCTGTCTCGGACTGCCGCCTGATACAGGAAACGGTGAGGGATACTTCTTCTTGGTGGGGCAACTACACCTCTATTCATGTTACTCAGACGAACAAGATTCAATTCACCCTCCGGGATGAGCCGGGCGAGGAGAACTATTACCTGCTCTACTTTCGGCAAGGGAAACTCTATGGAGACGGAGAGTATGCGGCTTATGCCTGGTATTCTTTTTCCCCGGATTACGGGAGCGAGCCTCTGTTTGCCGTTCAGAATTCCGCCTTCGACCAGATCTTCGGATATGACGGCGTGGGAGGTTATAACGGGCTTGTTTTTACAGATGAATTGTTCGAAGGAAAAAGTTACCAGCTTAATATCCCATGGAACACAAGTTTCAGCTATACAATGGACGTAGACTATCGCCCATATATGTATCGTTGTTATGTCTATTCCATTTCCAGGTCCTATTATAACTATATGAAGACTTTGCATGACCTATATGAAAGCGGCTTCACCGGTGATCTGGCGGAAATTGGCTTTGCCGAACCGATCCGTATCTATTCGAATGTGGAAGGCGGTACCGGTATTCTGGGTGGCGGCTACCTGTATTCTCAAGAGTTCGAAGGAGAGTAGCCGCCAATTTATTATTTACTGTTTCGCAAATCCACGCTTACCGGATAGTGGTCGGAAATACCTTCCGCCTCTATCCCGTTGTGGATAGCCGCATGAATGCATCGGGAAACAAGGGACGGAGAAACCAGAATGTAATCCAACCGTTCGCCTATTCCGCGCAGACGGGTGTCACCATGCTGCCATCCGTAAAGAAATGCAGCCGGAAAGGTCGTCCGTTTGTCTGCCGGGACATACATACGGCAAACATCGGTAAGCCCGGTCGAGAGCAACTTGGACAGGACGGAATAATCGAAACGTCCGTCACGCATATTCCGGTATGTTTCCTGTTCGGCATCCCATTTTTGCATATTCTCGATCAGTTGTGCATGTGTTTCCACCCAATCGGCATCGAAAGGGGAGTAGGAATTGAAATCCCCCATGACCATGCAATTGTCCAGTTGGTTATCCTGTATATACTTTGTTAGCATTCCTGCCTCTTTCAGGCGGAATTTCCAGTCATGCGGGCTGAGGTGGGTTACGATTATATCCAGTCCGTGTGTTTTTACGTGCAGCATGCCATGCCAGAATCCTTCCACCTGCTTCTTGATAACCGTGATCGGTTCGTTGGAGGTGACACCAACGGGGTATCCCTCTTCCTTGACGATCGCATAATACGGATGGCCGTATTGGGCTGCCAGTTCTCCGAGGTCTTTTTCCGTAAATCCGACCAGTTCGGTCATAGCCAGGATATCCGGTTGCTGTCCTTTCACCCACTTGATGAAGTTCTCCCGTCGGGAAGCGTCTTTCTCGAAACCGTTCCATATATTATACGAGATAACCCGCATTTTCTCTTTTCCGGAGCTTTGTCCGTTGCTTACGGCCGGAAATAACAAGGCCAGTAGCAGAGCGTAGATAAGATAAAGTTGTTTTTCCATTTATTGTTTGATTGAACCTGTGATTGTTAATATGCTGTTTGCCGGTATCTTTATCCGGTTTCCTGTTGCTTCGTAACTGCTCCAGTTGTTCTTTTCATCCGTGAGGGCGCAGGATACTTGGCCGTTCCATGCTTGGTTATCCATTTGCAGGCAGGTTTGTCTGTCGCTCGCTGTCGGGTTGATGGCTACAACTGTGAAGTCGTTTCCGTTTTTATAGGCGGAGACGAACAGGCTGTCCGCCGCATGGTCCGTTTCTACGCCGATACGCTTGCTGCCGACCGGAATGTAACGGGAGAAATTGCCGAACGTATAGAAGCGCTTGGTCATCCGGTAGTTATGCCGGTTGGGGTCCAGTACGATCAGTCCTTCATTATTATCGGCCGGAAGAGCGCCCGCCCACCAGATACAGGCGCTTGCACCTGCCGTTGTCAGATATTTATGGAACGTGATGGCCCACTTAATACCGTCTTGGATAGTGGTGTCCAGCGCTTCCGTGTCACTGATTTCCGTCAGCCAGACCGGAATGCCTGCTTTTGAGGCTCCTGTGAGCGGCTCGATAGGCGTTTTCAGGCTGTCTTTCGGCGCCGGATAGGAATCAGGAAGCGTGTATCCGTGTCCGGCGGCAATTACCGGGAAGCGGGTGATGTCAGGATATCGGTTGATGATCGCATCGGTGAAATGCCGGGAAGAAATAAAAGCGACTTGTGAGCTGACGGCTGACCAGAAAGGATTCTCGCCGAATACGATATGTGCCGCTATACCTTTCTTTTGGAAGGTTGGTCCCAGATAGTCCATAATGAACTCCCCCATTTTGTCGGGTGTCCACAAAGAAGAGTTCCAGGGGGCGGCATAGCCCGGTTCATTGGCGGGCGAGATCGCATACGGTTCCAGTCCGGCTGATTTGTAGGCTTCATAGAAAGCTGCCAGGTAATCGGCAAATGCCTGATTATAGGCCGGATTCAGTTCGCCTTGTGAAACCTCTCCGTTACTTTTCATATAAGCCGGAGCGCTCCAGACAGAAAAGAACAGCTTATCTGTTTTACATTTTTCTTTGACATAACGGCTGATCCATAATTGTCCGCGCCGCTTTATATCGTCCGATTCTTCCGTGAAGAAGTCGTCTGTCTGGGGAAGGTCGATGTTGTCATCGAGGTTGAAATCTTTATCCTGTCGGTTTTCCCAGTAATGGGGGAAGATTTCTCCCCGTAGGATACTCAGGCGAAGGCCGTCGTTCCCGAACATTTTTTGCAACACTTCTTCCCGCTTGAAGTGGGCGTAGAGCTTGTCCGACCAGCCGGCCTGTGCAATGCCGAAACCGTCTATCACCTGTTTCTCGTCATTCCAGCGGATGTCGATCTTGCAGTCGGGTTGCTGCACCTCTTTACAAGAAAATCCTGCTACCGAGATAACGCAGAAAAGGAGGATATTTCTAAGTCTGTCCATTTTGTTCGTGGCTTAATATGTGTTATTTGGTCAGGGTGAAAGTCGCCAATACAGCTTTATGGTCGGTCGGCCAGATGGCAAGGGGCTCGATGATCGGATCGGAAGTTTCTTCCGTTACCCGTTCGCCCCGAAGGATATCGCCTTTCGGGCCGATGATGCTGACGTTTGTGAGCGACAGGCCTTCGAACGGCGCATACATGATGAAGTCTATGCGGTCGCGGTCGTCTGCTTCCGGCGACCAGACCAGGCGCTTGAGGTCGACATCCGGGCAGGCTGCCGGGCAGGTGAATCCCGGATAGCGGACCGGGTCCGGGTACATTTCGCGATACGAATCCTTGAAACCTGCTTTTGTCAGCATCATGGAACAGTCCCAGGGAACGACAACGCCGTGATGGTCGAACATATCTTTTGTCGCTTCCGTCCAGTCGAGGTGCGAAGGTTCGTTGAAATCACCGCCCAAGATAACGATACGGCCTGCTTCGCGGTCTTTTTTTGCTTCGACCAGGAATTTGGCAATGGCGTCATCGCGTACGGAAGCCCGGTTCAAGAACAGGATGGAGTCTATGTCTGTCACCGCTTCCTCTTTCTCCCAAGTATTCCCGTTGTAGCCGCGAACGTCATAGTAAGCGCAGTTGCGGTAATCCAGGTGGGTGGTGTAGACGGCGAACTCCTGCTCCCCTTTTTTCGTGACCAGGCGGTACATGCTTCCCCGGTCATCGTTTAAAGGATAAATGGTCGTGCTGTCCGAAATCGGGTAACGGCTGAGCAGTCCCGAATCTTCCGTGTAGAAAGAATAATACGTCTGTCCTCTCTCCTTTAAAGCTTCCACGATCCGGTCGCAAAAGCGGGTGTTGTGGTAATTGCGTACTTCACTCAGGGTCACGAAATCGGCATCGCTGCGGACAATCTCGTCCGCCAGTGCGTCGAAACCGCCTTTTACAACGGTGCCCTCTTGCCAGATGTTAAACTGTAATACTTTGAATGTTTCTGTTTTCTGGCAGGATGACAGCCCGAAAACCAGCATCAGGAGCAACAGGAATGTTGCTCTGAGATTGTCTTTTCTCATGTTGATTGTGTGTTTATTTGTTTAATTATGCCTCTTTTTAGTTGCCGATCCGGAAGGTACCGATTTTACCTGCCGGATAGAACATGAACTGGCGCTCCATCTTTCCGCGAATCGGATTGTATTCGTAGTTGATCCCTACTCCGACCCTGAAACCGTTGTCGTTCACTTTAAATTCGAACGCTCCGCCCACATTCGTATGGTTGTAGAACGGGTTTAACATCAGGTGCGGGTTGTTTTTCTCTTTGGATTCATAGAAGGTATATTGCCCCCATCCCCTGACCGTCATCCAGTCCGTTACGTCGTAACTGGCCATCGCATTGAAGCCGCCCATAAATTGCGGGGAAGGGTTGAAGGGCGTAAAATAGCGCCCGGCAAAAGCTCCGCCTGAGAGGGAGAAGCGGTCGTGAGTCCATAACAATTCCGTATTAATGCGGGTCAGACCGCCTACGCCCGGCCATGTGTATTGTTGTCCGCTTGTGATGAATGCCAACTGCTCGCTGACAGGGACAACCGATACTTCGTGGAAATCGAGCGCCATCGGCGATACCCGTCGCAGCATCGGCGTGTAGGGATTGAAAAAAGGTTGGTAGGCCGAAGATGAAATGATCATATCCATCGGCCGTTCCTGGTCGAAGACAGATGAAGTCGGCAGGTCGGGAATGAACTCACGCAACTTGGCTTCGATCAGTTGCCTGTCCGAAGGCGTGAAATTCCTGTATGCGAACTTGGGAAGGTTCAGGTCGAATACCGCCCGTTTAGGCACTACCACCATTCTCCCCTCAGCGGTTCTGATCCAGGTCAGATCCGATTGTGCCTGCATAGAGAATGCGCACAATAATAATATGATTAAACTTATTCCCCGCTTCATACATCAACTCTTTTAATAATGCGAAGATAAAAATAAATTTAGATATTTGTGTATAAATAATCGAGATTGGTGCAACTATTCGAAAACCTTTTTCATCATACAATCAGAGAGTAGCAAGTATTTATGGACGAACAACTGTTAATCGACGGATGTAAGCGTGGCGAAACATCGGCTCGTAAAGAATTATACGAGCTGTACGCACCTGCCATGATGAGCGTATGTGCCCGGTACGTCCGTGACAGGGAAACGGCCCGTGACTTGCTTCAGGATGGATTTATCAAAATATTCACCAAGATACAGACCTATTCGGCCACAGGTCCTTTTGGCGCCTGGGTGCGAAGGATCTTTGTAACGACGGCACTCGAATATCTCCGTAAATACGATGCTCTCCGGTTGAGTGCCCCGATTGATGAATATGGCGAACAGGTTGAAGACGCGGATGCATCCGTATTGGATCGCCTTTCGGCAGATGATTTGCTGGAATGTATCTCCCGGCTGCCCAACGGCTACCGGACAGTCTTCAACCTGTATGCTATTGAAGGATATACGCATAAGGAAATTGCGGCCATGCTGAATATCCAGGAGATCACTTCCCGTTCGCAGTTTACACGGGCGCGGAAAGCTTTACAGGAAATGGTTCAATCTTTAATAACGCAAGACGATGTCAGCAGAAACAGAACATAAGGAGCAATTAGACCTGTTCAGTTTGAAGGTGAAGCAAAAACTGGAAGATCACCGGCTGCCTGTCGACGGCGGGTGCTGGGAACAGATCGAAGCGAAAGTGTCCGAACGTCCGCGCCGTTCTTTGTGGCGGATCGGGGGCTGGACGACTGCTGTTGCCGCTGTTATTGCATTGCTGCTGTTGATGCGTCTTGGCTCACCCGTTCCCGCGCCTGACGCGGGATCGCAAGAGAACGGATTAGTGGCGGAGAAGGCGGAACCGGTTGAATCAGCTAAAGAGAATATACCGGATACGGCAGGAGTAGATGCGATCCCGCGTCAGGCGCGGGAACGGGTGGCTCGTCCGATGAAGAAGATGGATGTGATAGCCCGTATAGACACGATTGCCTGGGAAGATACTTCTGTCGATGAGGCGGAAGTCGGGCTTCCGGCAGAAGCAGCGATTTCGAAGCCGGCTGTTAAAACGCCTTCCGTGCGCCATCAGGGACCGGAGCCGGAAAGGCGCCGGACAAGAGACTTGATTGCTGTAGTGGACAAGCCGAAGGCAAAAGGCGGCAAATGGCAAGTCGGGGCGAATATGGGAACGGGCGGACATGTCTCTTTAGGGTTGAACCTGCAGGGGGACGAATCTCAAGGTGGAATAGACAGTAATGACCCGAATCCCGGCTATCCTTTTCCTCCTATCGAAGAGAAACCGGACTGGAATATGGACCGCGGGCCGGAATCGTTCTCCAATGTCGATTGTGCACCGCCGTTATCATTTGGTTTTACTGTCCGGAAGAACCTGAACAACCGTATCGCACTCGAGAGCGGGCTTGTTTATACCTACCTGTATTCCAAGATGAACGAGAGCGGGGCTGTCAGCTATAAGGCTACGTTGGGATTGCACTATTTAGGCATTCCGGTTAACCTGGTGGTCAAGTTGTGGGACAATCCGAATTGGAACGTATATGTATCCGGAGGTTTTATGGTGGAAAAGGGATTACGTTCCCTTTACCACCTGGAAGCTTATCGCCAGGATGAACACAAAGCGGAAACAGTCCGTTCCGGCATCCACGGCTTGCAAGGATCGCTGAACCTTTCCGTCGGCGTCTCTTACCGTGTCTACCGCGATTGGAACCTTTACCTGGAACCGCGTTATTCCTACTATTTCGACAACAACCAGCCGGTGAGCTACCGTACCGAGAATACGACACTGATTGGTGTCGGGGCCGGTGTGCGGTTCGAATTTTGAGGCAGGCTATTCGCTCCGCAAACTCTTGACCGGATTGCCCGATGCCGCCCGGTAGCTGTGCCAGCCGACCGTCAACAGGGTGATGACCAGAACCGTCAGTCCGCCCAGCAGGAAATGGATCGGCGCGACACTGACCCGGTTGGCGAATCCTTCCAGCCAACGGTTCAGCAAAAGCCAGGTGACAGGAACGGCAATCACAAAAGCAATCGCAATCCATCCCGCAAATTGTCTGAGCAACAGCAGCATGATATTTCCTGTGCTGGCCCCGTTCACCTTTCGGATTCCGATTTCCTTGGTTCGTTGTTCGGTCGCATACAGCGCCATGCCGAACAGCCCGAAGCAAGTCAGGAATATACTGATAATGGCATACATCAACAGCAGGTTCGCCATATCGGTCGCTTTACTGTTGCGTTGCATAAAACCGGCATAGACATCCTCGTAGGTGAAATATTCGCCGGGATTTACTTTTTCCCATGCCGCTTTAATATCCGCTAATCCTTGTTTCTTGTGGTCATTGTCCAGACGGATATAAAGAAATTGAGCCTTTTCCGCCTTTTTGTTATCCAGGTAGAAAACTGTCGGGAAGGCATCTTCTTCCATCGAATTGATATACATATTCTCCGTAATGCCGCAGATGATGGATGTTTCTCCTTCCTTATCCGTATCTTTAAACATCTCGTCATATTTGCTGGCGGGCTGTCCGACCGGATCTTCTCCTTTCGGGATTAGGACATCGGCATACTTCTGGTTTATATAAAGCGGTGTACCGTATTTCTCTACGGCTTCGTGGGGATCCATTCCCTGTTTGATGTCCAGTTGCAAGGTTTGGAGCAGATGCTCATCTCCCATATATTGTATACCTGATTGGTAAGTCTCGGTGCCGTCCGGATTATGGATAATGATTTGCCGGAGCATGGCATGATAGATAGAGCCGAGAGCCGGAGCAGCTTCCCGGATGTTCGGGCTTCTTTTTAATTCTTCTATCATGGGTTGGCTGTATTTAAAATCCGTTGAGTAGCCGCCCAGCTCGATCAGATTACGAAAACGGTCGCCGTTTTTTCGGACCAGTCCGACCTGTGCATGGACTGTGAAGGTGGCAATAATCAGGCTTATCGAAATCATGAATTGGACAATGGACAGCAGGGTTACAATTCTTCTTTTTTTGTTTCCGGTGAAAAAGAGGCGGTAACTGCTGTCTGTCATCCGCGTTATTTTCCGGCTCATATAAAGTGCCGGAATAGTTGAGAGTAGCAATATCAGTCCGACAATAACGGGTAGAACCTGCCCGTTCAGAAAGAATCCGGAAGAAAGCCGGCTCGACATGATATGGTTGAAAACCGGCATCAGGTCATGCGAGAGTAGTAAAGATAGTAGAAAGGAAGCCAGAACTGTCAGGGATGTGTCGGTAAACAATTGCAGATTGATGTCACGGCGTCCTGCTCCCATCAGCTTTTGCGTATGTACCATCCGGATTTGTTGCAGGACGCGCGAGAAGCTCAGGTTGATATAGTTGAAACAGGCAATCAGCAGGATGAGCAGCGCCGAGATCTGTCCTACATATAGAAGCATTTGCTTGCCCCGGTTGATGAATGGGATTGTTTCCTGCGGATAATTCCGGAAATAAGATTCCTGAAGGGAATAGAAATGGTAACTTCCTTTCTCCATCTGGAGAGTCGGGACCTTATCCCTCTTCAACTTATCGGGAAAGCTCTTTTTATCAAAAGAGGACGTGACTTTGAGCAGGGTGGGACCGCCATTGAAATCCGGCTCATTGACGGTCAGCATGTCGAAGGTTAAAAAAGATTGCGGATACTCCTTAAAGACTGCGGCTATTTGGAAACTTCTGGTCGCGGGAGTTCCCCAAGACAGGTTTGCCGTGATGATTTGTCCGGTTACATTTGTTTTTCCGAATAGCTTGCGTGCGCAACTTTCGCTTATGGCTGCTTTGTCAGGCGCAGATAAAGCTGTCCGCAGATCTCCGTGTAGCACCGTGTAGGAGAAGAAATCCGTAAAAGTCGTATCGGCTGTCAGAATGAGCAGAGGGGCATATTGTTTGTTGCCGATTGTTACGGATTTGCATAAGAGGGTCGTGAACCGCAGGTAATTTTCCACCTCCGTATATTGTTCCTTCAATTGGGGAGCAATAGAGCCTACGGTGTAGGATACTTCTTCCCCGGATGTCATCGGCGAGTCTTGCGCCATGTAGACAATCTTGTCTTTATCCGGATTACCTGCCTCTATATTGAATTCATAAATGACAAAGGCCGCCAACAGGTTTGTACAGGCAATTCCGATGGCAAGGCTGACGATTGAAATAATGGAAAACGTCTTGTTCCGCCACCAACTGCGGAGGACAAGTTTAAGTGCAACTGCTTTCATGACTATCTCTTGATTAATGAACCAAAACTATCCCCTTTTGTCGAACACCCCAAACAATCAACCGCTTTTTTCACCGGATAAGGATGAAATTGTCTAATTGTTGGACAGTGCAGAGGAAATGTTATTTCATAATTTGCCATATTTGAAACAATAAATGATGATTTATCGGTGTGTCGCTATGTTTGTATTACCGGACGCAGATTTCGCAGACGACGCAGAGGAACGCAGATCATTAATTGTTTTAAAAGAAAATAAGTCTGCGTTCCTCTGCGTAATCTGCGCCCGTCTGCGTCCGGTAAATACGAGCAAACACACCGATAAATCATCATTTACAGGTTCAGTTTTTTTTAGTTTTGGACCTTCTGCAAATTGAGAAATTACAATAACCCCTATTTCAGCCATTTTTCTATTTCGTCCGAAATCTTGATCGATTTTGGATTGACTCTTTTCACGGTTTTAACCAGCTCGGCTGACAACAGAGAAAATGTGGTGCTGAGTCTATGGCGAAAAGTGTACAATTTGATTATCGAAAGATGAAAACGCCGACAATGTGATAAACCTTAACTCCCGGAGAATCGATTATTTGCGAACGAAGACGGGCTGCGTTCCAAATATCCCAAGGAAATTTTGGAGGCTTGTTGCCATGAGGTGCGCAGAAAATAGCCTTGAAGTAACGCTTCATCGCTCTGAAGGTTGACTTCGTGCTATATGAAGTCCGACTTCAGAGCGATAAAGTTCCGGGTCAGAGCGATAAAGTCCCTCTTCATGGCGATAAGGTTCCGGATCATAGGAAAAAGCTCCTTTTTGACGGCTGAAAAGTGATTTGACATTTGTTTGAATTAGGGTGCCTTTCGAGCTCAAAAAACACGTTTTATACAATAAGCCCCCCTGCCGCAGGCTCTCTTTTGCCGTTTCGTTTCAACGAACGGTTTTAGAGCTTAGAGGCAGAGCCTCTTCCTCTGTGGGCTTCAGCCCCTTTAATAGAGATTGCCTGTAGATATTTGAAAGGGGTTCAAACCCACAGAGGAATCCGACAAAGCCGGGAATTTATCAACCCGTTGATTGAAATCAACGGCAAAAGAGAGCCTGCGACAGGGGGGCTTATTGTAAAAAACGCATTTTTCGAGCTCAGGAGACATCCGAAACAAAACAAATGTTAATCCGCTTTTTTGGAATAAAAAAGGGACTTTTTCGCCTTTCTTGAGCGTTTTCAACAATTACGACCGTCCTCTTTGCCATTACGACCGTGCTAATGTGTAGTGCACTCGGCACCTCGCGGAGATTAGGACGGTTGTAATGGCGATTTGAACGGTCGTAATTGGAAAGAGGACCGTTTTCAGGGCAAAAAAGCACCTGAATTTCCTTGGGATATTTAGGACGCCGTCCGTTTTATTTTCAAATATTCGATTCTCCGGGAGTTAAGGTTTATCACTTTGTCGATATTTTCTGTTTTCGGTAATCAAATTGTACGCTTTCCGAGACGGACTGCGCATCTCATTTTTTCTATTGTCATCCGATCAGACTAAAACCGTGAAAAGAGTCAATCCAAAATCGATCAAGATTTCGGACGAAATAGAAAAACGGCCGAAAAGGGGGTTATTGTATTTTTCTTTATTTGTAGGAGGTTCAAAATTTGGCATATTTGAAACAATAAATGATCTGCGTTCCTCTGCGTCGTCTGCGAAATCTGCGTCCGGTAATATAAACATAGCGACGCACCGATAAATCATCATTTACAGGTTCTTTTTCTTAGATATGTATGGCCTCTTCCAATGTATCGGCACTACTTCGACAAAGGATATGGCATCCATTCACTCCTTATAAACCTGGTATAACAATATTTGTGTTGCAAAGGGTAAGGCTTTGAAGCTATTGGTGGAAAGAAATAATTAATTTAAAAAGCCTGCATCTCAAGAAAGATGTCTTATAATGTTTTATTTTTGTTGCTATAAAAAGAGAGAGAGGATAAGTATGCCGGAAGGAAAAATAATCCTGATAGATGATAACGAAGCGGTACTAAAAACATTGAAAATGATTCTGGCACGCGAGTTTAAGACGGTAGTGGGAGTGTCGCAACCGGCGCTTCTGCCTGCCTTGTTGCGCGAAGGCGATGTCGATCTGGTCTTGTTGGATATGAATTTTGGGACCGGGCGGCAGGATGGGGCTGAGGGATTGTTTTGGCTGGAACGGATTGTCGAGCGTCCCAATCCGCCGGCGGTGGTGTTGATAACGGCTTTCGGAGATATCGAGTTGGCTGTTTCCGCCCTTAAACGCGGGGCGGCTGATTTTATCGTGAAGCCTTGGGATAATGATAAACTGATCAGGACCTTGCAGGATGCTTTCAGGCGGCGGAAGGAACAGAAGGATGATTCCGTCTCGGCAAAAGAGGTTGTTTCGTTGCTTGTTGGTTCTTTGCTGAAGAAATATGCACTGGCTTATGGAAAACCGTTGCCTGCCATTACTCCTGAAGGGTTGCTGAAACTGTCGCTTCTGATACAAAAGGGCGATCTTCTGGCTTTGCAGCAAACGATCGAACGGGCTGTCCTGCTGTCTGATTCGTCTTTGTTGGAAGCGGATGATTTCTACATGGAAGAAACAACTTCCACATCCCGTCCGGTTACGTTGGAAGAGATGGAGAAGTTGTTTATCAGCGAGGTGCTGCACGAGAAGAACGGTAATCTGACACTTTGTGCTCAGCAGCTGAATATCAGCCGTCAGACCTTATATAATAAGATGCGTAAATATGGCTTGTAACCCGTCTGTTCAACGTACGACAATCATCACATAATCCCGTTCGAATACTTTCGGATTGTCCAGCAGCTCGAGCAGCTTTTTCTGCTTCGGCGAACCGTTGCGTTTCACCAACTCGCGCATTTCCGTTACTGTGCGGAGCATATAAAGGCAGTCGTCTGTTTGTCCGTCCGGCCAGAAAGCCAGGCCGCTGTCGTCGAGGTCGTTGGTAAATCCTTTGCCTCCTTTTACCATTTTTGTTGGCAGGAGAACGGTCCGTCCTTCGTCTTTCAGGTAGACCGCTTGATGGGTCAGGGTCGGTTTGTAGGTGTATTCCCAGCCGATCCAGTCGGCAATTATCGGACTTCCTTTCTGGTAAAGGCCTATAAACAGCCCTTTTGGGTTCTCGTAGAATGTTCTCTGCCACATCCGTCCTTCGGGGATTTCTCCTTTATAGTCGGACAGGGCGAGTTTTTTCTCTCCGTAATGGATGGCATATAGCGGTGCGATGGTTTGCGGGTCACGCAATTGGTAGACGGTGTCGCAATAGGGCATCATGAACGTCATCTTGTCTTGCTGTGTATTCCAGTAGAATGTTTGGAAGAATGGAATGTTATCGGTAACCGTGCGCGGGGTCATTTCCCCCTCTTTCAGCCGGAACTTGCAGAGCGTATCGCCCAACAGGTTGAATGTCGTGATGCCATCCGGTTCTCCTGTCTTCTCTCCGTAGCGGCACAGGGTGTAGCCGTTGGAGGAAAAGCCTAACAGTTTGTCGTATGTCAGGTTCAGCGAATATTCAGCCGGCAGGTTTTCTGGGAACACGTAGTTGGTGATTGTCAGCATGGTGTCCAGCGGAGGCAGTTCGCCGATGCAGGGAGTGCTGTCGGCTCCTGTCAGTCGTGTCTCTTGCGTTTTACCGCTGAGGGCAACATACATGCGGGTTGTTTTCTTGTCGTAAAACAGGGTCTGCCCGTTCATCTCGTTGTTCCATTTATAGGCTAATGCCTTGAAGCCGTATCGTTTGCTTGGAATACCCTGCTTCCGGTAGTAGATACGCGGATTGTTGAAGGTGATAAACGCGTTGCTGTCCGGTATTTCGATCGCTTGGGTGACGGGATAGCGGGCATCGCCAACGGTGTAATATTCGATTTCCGAAGCAATCTGGCTTAATTTCAACTGTTCGGGTTTCTGGAAAGCTTGCTCTATATCCACAATCTTCACTGGCTCGGAACGGTCTACGCGGGCTTCCATCTGAGGAGCGGTCGGGATATGCGGTTTTGCCTCGCCGGTCTGCTGTTTGCATCCGGTGACTGCCAGCAGGGCGGACAGTAGGCTTAATGAAAAGAACTGTTTTTTCATATGAATTTGTATTTGCAGCTAATATAGTGAATTATTTCAGGGTGGCAATAAACAGAACCGGATTATCATCTTCTGCGATCGTACTTAGCACTTGGACGAGTTTGTCGCGCGCCGCTTCGTCTTTCACTTTTCCGGTCTTCAGTTCGTCTACGTCGATCTGTTCCAACAGGTCGGAAGGGTTGCATTCGTCAATCCAGTATTTGCCCTGCGATTTGTAGTCGACGGAGAAGTCGCCACCGCCGGAAAGGTCGTTTTGCAATTGGAATTTTAGTAGTTGTATGCGATGTACAAAGTTAGGTGAACCTGGAAAAGGTGTTGCTTTTATCGGACAATCGTTTTCGACTGTGACTATTTCTTTATTTGTTTTATTAAAACGAAAAGTGTAGGATTGCTCGGACTTCCCGCATAGAAAATAAGTGTAATCCTTAGTATCGTAGAGTTGTTGATTACGTAGATAATTAAAGTATGTCGGATCTTTAATCCAAAGATGTTCCATTTCGAAGGAAGGTTGTTCTCCTAATGCTATGGTGTATATAGGATCGAAGTCCAATGTCTGTTCGTTAAATTGATAGACTGTATCTACTCCGTAATATTTCATTTTAAACTGTTGATTGTAGAAGTCTATGGCAGGAAAGTATTCAGACCAACAGTTCTTCCATCTATAACTAAGTCCACAATTTGCTTTTATAGCCTCTTCCCGCCCTTTGAATTCCGGATTGTAGTATTCTCGTTGAGGAGTGAAGTTGTTATCTGCAAGAGCGAATGTCCAGATTTTGTCTCTCATGTACATGATGGGAAGTTTGTCGTTTAAAAAGAAAAATTGTTTGAAAAGCCATATTTTAGCCTCTGACCCATAGAACATTTCTTCCTGCAATTTGGAGATGGCTAACCTTTTGAAAGAACCATCATATCCGAATATGTTTATTTTGTTTCGTGACCAGACATATACTTCTTTTCTACTTTCATCTACTATGATTTGGTGAATATGTATGTATTCTTCCGGCCCTTCTCCTTTCTTACTGATTTTATTAAGAAATTTTCCATCCCGGGAAAAACGGAATATGCCCTCGTTTACGTCGAAAATGAAAATATCGTGGTCTGTTACCTGTATATCCTCAACACTCCTGATCAAAGATTTATCAGAAGTTTCCAACCGGACAATATCCACCTTTTCCGCCGCTTCGCTCAAAGGTAGGGAAGAAACTGTGTTATTTATATTTCCAGCCAGGTCGATACAAAGCGGTTGTCCGTTATCCTCTTTTTCTGAATCTGGATTGTTTTTACTGTTGCAGTTGGCGAACAGGAAAAGGAGTAGGAAGGGAAGAAGTGTTTTCATTATTGTTTGCTATGTCTTTTTATTTGATTACAATCATTACGTTCTGTTTCTCATCCACGCCGTCGAGGAATGCTTTCAGCTCTTTCTGTTTGGGCGAGCCTGTCAGCTTGATCTTGGCTTTCAGTTCCTTGGCGGGACGGATCATATAAAGGTAGCCATCTGTTTGTCCATCCGGCCAGAACGGCAGACCGCCGTCCAGATCGTTAGCCAGTCCTCCTGCTTTCACAGGAACGGCGAAGGTTTGTTTGGAAGATTTCAGATAAACGATCTGACGCTCTACATCGGGCATATCCGGCTCGCGTTCTGCATCCAGCCAGCCGCTTTTCGAGCTTTTCCCTTCTTTGTGCGTTTGTATGAAAAGTGCTTTTGCGTTTTCTTCGAGGGCTGTCATCCAGACTTTGTTTTTCCGTTCTTTCCCCTGAATGTTTTCGATTGCCGTCAAACGGGACTTCCCGAAGTCAGTTACATATGCCGGTGCATAAGTGCGTTCGTCCAAGACTCGATAGATCGTGTCGCAGAAAGAGAGGCGGAAGGTGATTTTGTTTTCATGCCGGTAGATTTTGTCAAAGAAAGGAGGGCCATATAAATAGTTGCCGACCTTGACGGTGGGATCTATACCTGCCTGGAATGTGCAGATTGTGTCGCCATCCAGATTGAAGGTGGTAATGCCGTCGTCAATTCCGTCTTTATTTTCTTTTAAAGTTGCATACTGACTGGGTGACAAATAACGGAGAATGGATGCTTTCTGAGGAAGAAAATGATGGCTGGATACAGGCAGTGAATCCGGATACAGATAATAGACTCTTGCCAAGACAGTGTCCAATGGGGGCAGTTCGACTATATAAGGTTCACCGTAACCCGTCTCTTGATTAATCCTTTTCAGATGAGCATACAACTTGGTGGTTGTCTTGTCGAAACAGATTTTCGGCCCGGGAACGCTTATCCAGTTGCCGAACGTCGTTTTCAATCCGACCCGCTTCCGTTTCATCCCTTTGCGGTACAAATATAGCTTGGGTTGGTTCAAGGCAATGAAGCCGTCGTTGGTTGCCACTACATCCGTGATTGGATATTTGTCGTCTCCAACCATAAAGTACTCGATGGTAGAGGCGACTTTACTCAGGCTGACAGGAACGGAATCAGCAATTGCTTTTTCTATGTCGATGCGTGCAGGCGGGACAGACCAGTCGTATTGCGCCGTGTATTTCGGCGGGAGCGGCTGATGAGGTGCAGTCTGCGTTGCTGTTTCCCCTTCATCGGAAGCCTTTTGCTGTTTGCATCCTGTTGCCAGCAGAATCGCCGGCAACAGGATTAAAAGTAGTTGTTTATTCATGGAAGACTATTTTTTGAGCTTGGCGATCATGACATAGTTGTTGTCGTTCTCGCCGATCGTGCTCTGCAAATCGGTCAGCTTCTTGCGCATTTCGGGAGAAAGATCTTTTTTGAGTACATTTTCGATATCTGTTAACAGGTTACCGGGTTCGATGTTGCGAACGTAGTAACCATTGGAGAACGCCATGCTGGGCCAACCGATTTCCTGATTACCGAAAAAGTCGTTATAGAGAGTGAAGAAAGAACCTTTTCCTGTTTTCTTATCGATAATATAATGATAATCTTTTCCGTTTGTCCAATTGCCAGGTGAGACTTCTATAGGAGGTTCCGAGAATTCACCTGTGAAATGATACGGCCATTCGCTGTAACCGTGCCAAGGTATTTTATCCGTATTGGCAAAGTTGAGAGTAAAAGTAGGCTGTAACCGTCCGTTATCAGTGTCGTATCGGTAAAGCGAATCTATGCGGGTTGGGACAATACATAAAATATTTACATCAAAGACATTGGGGATGTTGAAAGACGCTGTGACTTCATTACTGAAATCTTGTGGCGCTTCCAGATGGCCTGTTTCGATATAGCTGAGCCTGTTCCCTTTCATGTCTTGTGTCCAGGCAACAGCCGGTAATCCTTTGAACGGTAGCACTACTACCGATACTTTCCCATTAGGAGTGTCTACTCTGAATTTGGATTTCGGACAGCGGAGGCAGAGCGGGATCGGGTCTAAAACATTTCCTTTCAGGTCGTACGCTAAAAGTTGTGTGCTATTCCATTGCATGATGTAGATACGATCGTTGGCTTCGTCCAATTGGGCGTCGTATACCATTTGATATTCTCCCGGTCCTTGTCCGATTGCACCTATATTCGTCAGGAAGTTTCCTTCTTTGTCGAATAGTTTGAACGGATTAGGATTACGGCCGTGCACCAGGATATAGTTGTCGGAAACCGTTACTGCGTTTTGGCCGACTAAGGCTTCATCCCGATTATCCAACTTTATTAAATCCATGCTTTCGGTGAAATAACTCAACGGAATATGCACGGTGTCTGACAGAAGCTTCTGATCGCATGACAAGACTTTATCACTACCCATTTGTACATATTGCCCGACTACCGGAGAATTGGCGAGAGGATCTTTTGCATTCACGGAATGGTTCTGTCCACCTGTTCCGCAGGAAACAGCTGTAGCTGTGATGAGCAAGCTGCCTAAAAGTTTAGTTGTTGTGTTCATAATATCTGAATTTATTGTTTATAGACGTTATCTTTTTAACTTAGCAATCATGACGTAGTTATTGTCATTCTCACTGATTGAGTTTTGTAGGTCGGTCAACTTCTTCCGCATTATATCCGGTAGATTGGGATTCTTTAAGGCTGTTTCAATCTCAGCCAGAAGGTTACCAGGTTCAATGTTGGCTTTATAATAGCCGTTGTTAAAAGCAAAATGAGGCTTTTTAATCTCAATGTTACCTAAGTAATCATTATACATTTTGAAATATGAGCCATGGCTTGTTTGTTTGTTAACAATATAGGAATGCATTTCTCCGGGTGTAGTTGTCGTCCCTAATTCATTCTCTCTTGTTATTGGCGGGTCTGAGATATAACCGACAAAATGATCTGGCCATTCACTGTAGCCGTGCCAAGGTATATCATCATTATTCGTAAAGTTTAGTGTAAAAGTAGGACGTAGCCGGCTATTGGTTCTGTCGTATTGGTAAAGAGAGTCTATATAGGTGGGCATGATACACATGATGTTTATATCAAATATATCAGGTAGATTAAAGCAGGAAACTACCAAGCTACCGATATTTTCACATTTTAGATTACTTGGCTCAATAGCGCTGATCTGATTTCCTTTCATATCTTGTGTCCAAGCAACAAAAGGTATGTTTTTCATTGGTAAGGTGACAACAGAGACAGTCCCTTTATTTGAGTCTGCATAAAACATTGATGTGGATGCTTGATTACAGAAAGGAATGGGGGGCAATACGTTTCCTGCTAAGTCGTAAACTAAAAGTTGTGATCCTTTCCAAGGTAACAAATAAATACGATTGTTAGGTTCGTCAAGTTGCGCATAAATAATGAATTTATACTCTCCAGGCCCATTCCCGACCGCTCCGATATTAGTCAGGAAGTTTCCCTTCCGGTCGAATAGTTTGAAGGGAGAACTACTGATTAGTATGTAATTATCTGAAATAGTAACGCCAGCCTGTCCAACAAGTGCTTCATCCCGGTTATCTAACTTTACAATGTCTAACTCTTCTGCAAAATAACTGAGAGGAATATCTATTGTGTCTTTTAAATTTCTCTGATCGCATGACATTACTTTGTCATTACCCACTTGTACATACTGCCCGACCACCGGGCAATTAGCCAAGGGATCTTTTACATCTGCAGAATGATTCTGGCTTCCTGTTCCGCAGGAAACAGCTGTAGCCGTGATGAGCAAGCTGCCTAAAAGTTTAGTTGTTGTGTTCATAACTACTTTGATTAGATTGTGTGATACAAATAAAGCAATTTAATTTATTAAAAACAAGTTTATTACTACATATTCGTAAATAAACGTGCAATTCGTATGCGTTATTGCTGTTTTGCAGATGTGCGGTAAATAGTCTATCTTTGTTCCATGTACAGTCGCGGGTTATATGCAAAGATTGTGGGGAGTGTAGTATTGATTGTGCTTTTATCCCTGATCGGCTCCTGGTTGTTAATAACGCAGCTGTCATATACTTTATCTTTTGTATGTCTGCTGCTTATCCTGTTGATAACTCTGTTTGTTATCCGGTTGACAAGCCATTTCAACCGGAAATTATCCGTCTTCTTTGAAGCGATGCGGAATGAAGATTCGACACAACATTTCCCGGCTGAATCCAACGATCCCTTTTTAAGAACCCTGTATGCCGATATGAATCGTATCATGCAGCAACTCGGCGAGAAACATATTGAGATTGAGGAGAAAAGCCTTTACTATGAGAGTATTCTCCGGGTGTTGACACACGAGATCCGTAACTCCATTACTCCGATCGCTTCCCTTTCAGCGGATTTGCTGAAACATGCGGATCACACTGATATTGCACAGCAGCGCGAAGGGCTTGAAGTTATCAACAGCCAGGCGAAGAACCTGACGGCTTTTCTTGATTCTTATCATCGCCTGACGCACTTGCCGGAACCGGAATGCAAGGTGATTTCCGTGTCGGAGCTGTTCTCCAAATTAGAACGGTTGCTTCAGGCGGAGCCGGGAAGCGGACGTATTGTGTATTCCATCGGCAGGGAAAATAAATCCATGGGCAAGGAATTGGAATTACATGGCGATCCGAATCTGATCACGCTTGCTTTAATCAATTTAATCCGGAATGCCTTGCAGGCAGTAGAAGGGCAGGCTGATGGCATTGTGAAGGTTGAGGCTTGTACAAGACCTTCCGGGAATCCTCTTATAACAATAACAGACAACGGTCCGGGCATTCCTGCCGAACGGTTGTCTGTCATCTTTACTCCTTTCTTTTCCACCAAATCCGGAGGGAGCGGTATCGGTTTGCCTATCTCCCAGCGCATTATGCATATCCATGGCGGCCAACTCTCTGTCTCGTCCATTCCGAATGTACGGACGATGTTCAGGATGGAGTTTTAGAAGATCGTTTGTTTTATCTTATCAATAATTTCAATGAAATAGCTATTTTTTACACGGCCACAAACCTTAACAACATCCCGTTCCGTATATCCACCAATTAATTGACAGATAACATAACTTTGTTTTGATAGAGGCTTACTTAGCATCTCGTCTTTTAAAGGATAAGTATATATTTTTCCATATGTTTTGCCATAGAGCGTTTGGAGTTTTCAAAAAACAATTTTGTTTCCTCTTCCATGTTTAATGATTCTTCTTTTTCTTTGGAAGTATGGATTTTCCACCCCATTTTCTCGGCAAGGTATTTGAATATGGATATCTCTGATTCGGGGATATCAATGTACATACTTAATGTGTCACCAGTTGCTTTCATTTCTAATCATGTCTATATATGCAAAGATATAAATATTTATCAATCAAGCATTGATAATAGGCAAAAGATTAATATCCTAACTCAAAATCCCTGTCTACCGCCGGAACGCCTTCGCTCATCCATTTGGGCATTTGGGCGCCTTGCAGGTAATGGTCGAAGAACTGGAACATGCGTTTCTGGAAGTCCAAACGGTTTGCCAGGCGTGAAGGCCAGTGAGGTTCACCGGTGTAGTTGAGCAACCAGGCGGTTTTCTGCAGGCGTTTGAGGGCGATGAAAAACTCGATTCCCTGATACCAGGGCACATGTCCGTCGGCATCGTTGTGCATGATCAGGATCGGAGTCGTCACTTTGTTCATATTGAAAAGGGGAGAGTTCTCAATGTATTGCAACGGCATTTCCCAGATATTGCCACCGATGCGGCTCTGTCCGTGTTCGTATTGCATGGAACGGTTCAGGCCGGAACCCCAGCGGATGCCGCCGTAAGCACTTAGCATGTTGACAACCGGGGCGCCCGATTCGATCGCAGCAAACAGGTTGGTGCGGGTTGCCAGGTAAGCGACCTGATAACCTCCCCAGCTATGTCCTTGTGCGCCGATTGCCTTTTCGTTTACATATCCTTTCGCGATCAGGGCTGTGATACCCGGCATTACGCAGTTGTAACAGCTTTCTCCCGGGTAGCCGTCGGTAAAGCGTACATCCGGATTGAAGATGATAAAGCCGTGGCTCAGGTAGAACGGATAATCGATCGTGGAACGTCCGGGACTCGTCATATGATAGCTGTACAGGGTGTTTGCATTGCGTTCGTAGAAATTCACGATTACCGGATACTTCTTGTTTGGGTCGAAATCGGCAGGCTTATAAATAACACCTTCCAACGGACGCCCGTCGAGTGAGATCCAGGAGGTCAGTTCGGCTGTTCCCCAGATAATGGAATCCTGTTGGCTGATACCGTCTGTTAGCTGAATGGATTTCCTGAAGCTAAGATCGGATAAGCGGATATCCGGATATTGTTCGTATGTCTCTTGTGTATAGATGACGGCATCTGCATTTTTAGCTTTCGACAAAGCCGCCAGTTTGAAGTTGCCGGCAAGCAATGCTTTAGGAGCTATCGGTTTGTTCAGCCGGGCGGTGTAATATCCGAAGCCTTTGGTACTTTCGTTGAATCCGGTGAGATATTGCGCTTCGTTCAGATTATACGATCTTTTCTCTTTGTCCAGCTGGATCAGCGAATAGGTGATTTGCTCTTTCCGTCCGTTGACAGTCAGGTTTACCGGAGAAGAAGAACCTGCCGGATCGAACTTCCAGATGTCGTAGCGGTCTTTGATCAGGATTGCCCGGTCGTCGTCTGTCCAACCTGCAATTCCGTAAGGAGAAGGATAATCGGGGACGTCGTTATCTTCATCCCAGGCAACGAATGTCTGCGGAGTGGTCAGGCGGTATTCTTTTCCGTCTGCCATGGAACGGGTGTACCAGGAACTATCTTGTTCACAGTACCAATAGGTGTATTTCCCTTTCGGAGAGAAGCGCATGTAGGAAGGAGCCTTTTCCTTGATCTGCCGGCGTTCTCCTGTTTCCAGATTGACGGTATAAATGTCGTGGAACTGCCTGGCTGTCCACATGCTTTGTGTTCCGTACGGCTCTGTCGTGGAGAGGAGAGCCAGTGCCGCATTTCCCTCATCGGCGGTTTGCAGGGTGGGAAGTGCTTCGGTTGCAAGCTGGAAAAGACGTTGGTTGCCGAGGTTGTAGACTGCTGTGTAGGAACGTTTCAGGTCGGAAGCCTTGTTGAAGGATTGCTGGGTGTACTGCACCTTTTCGTCCCAGCTCCAGACTTGTACGTCCGGACGGTTCTCTGCTAAAACAGTCGTGTCTTTTTGTCTGGGTTCCGGTGACGTACCAAAGAACAGGCGATTGGCATCTTCAGAGAAATAAACCCTGCCGTTTTCGCTGATTACCCATGAAGCCGGAAATGCCTCATTTCCCCTTTCTGCAATCTGCTTGCCGGGAGCGTTACCGGCAGACAGATACAGGCTGCTGTGTGTGGCGGCCGAGTCTTTATCCGCACAGTACAGATAAGCCAACTTGCTGCCATCCTCATTGAATGCAATCTTCTTGAATACGCCTTTCCCGCCGGAAATCCGGTTATTGCCTTTCTGGGGGATGAAGGTGTAGAGGACGGAGTCAGATACGACGTATAATACATTTCCTTTCTTCGCGAACCCGAAGTCGCTTACAGCCGGGAACGAATCCTTTTGCATTCCGCTGAGCGAACGGATGTAAAGCGTGGAGTCTTTTTTACTTCCGCGCTGGTATGCCAGCCAATCGGCTGTTTCCGACAGTTTGTATGATTTGAGCGAGTCTATCGTTTCCTCTCCGCCTGCCAGCCGGGAGATGACAAGACTGTTCATCGGCATTTTATCTTTGTCGGTTTTCTTCAGTTTCGCAGCCTCCACTTCTTCCAGTGGAGGTGTTTTTGTTACCAGCAGGTATTCGGATGAAGAGCTGAACTCTGCTTTTGTCGCAGGTTTGAATGTCGCTTTCTCTTCGCCTTTGTCGTTGTATAACAAGATTGTGGCATCTCCTCGCCAGGGTCCCATTTTGCAGTAAACCCATTTGCCGTTGTCGGAGATACTTTGTTCGGATATGCGTTCCCATCCGACCATCTCGTCGAATGTCATGGCTCTCTTTTCCTGGGCTTGTACCGATAAGCCGGAAGCCAGTAACAAGAGGCTGATTAAATGTATAGAATTGCCCATTTCTTTATTGAATTGTTTCAGTATGCAATATTACTCTTTTTTCCGGAAAGGAAACGGGCACATCTTCAAAAGTATTCTTTAAAAATGCCGAAAGTAGAGAGGAAATCAGTAACTTTGTGTATTGTTATTCTAAAGCAGAAAGATATGAGCAATAAAATCTATCCAATCGGCATCCAGAACTTTGAGAAGATTCGTAAAGGCGGTTATTTCTATGTAGACAAAACCGCCTTGATCTATCAATTGGCTAAAACGGGCAGTTATTACTTCCTGAGCCGTCCGCGCCGTTTCGGCAAAAGTTTGCTCATCTCGACTCTCGAAGCGTACTTCCAGGGAAAGAAGGAACTGTTTGAAGGATTGGCAATGGAACAGCTTGAAAAAGATTGGATCAAACATCCGGTCCTGCATATTGACCTGAATATAGAGAAATATGATCGGCCGGAAAGTCTGGATAATATGTTGGAAAAGATATTGTCCGATTGGGAAAGCCTTTACGGTGCAAACCCGTCCGAACGCTCTTTCTCGTTGCGTTTCGCCGGAATCATCGAGCGGGCCTGCAAACAGACAGGCCAACGTGTCGTGATCCTCGTGGATGAATATGACAAACCGATGTTGCAGGCCATTGGCAATGAAGAGTTACAACAAGCATTCCGCAACACACTGAAACCCTTTTATGGAGCCTTGAAAACCATGGACGGCTGTATCCAGTTTGCTATGTTGACGGGAGTGACCAAGTTTGGAAAGGTAAGCGTATTCAGTGACCTGAATAACCTGGAGGATATCTCGATGTGGAATGATTATGTTGGAATATGCGGTATTAGCGAGTGTGAAATCCATGAAAACCTGGAATCCGAGCTTCATGAATTTGCTGTTGCACAGGAAATAACATATGATAAACTTTGTGCTGAATTAAAGGAATGTTATGACGGGTATCACTTCACTCATAATTCTATCGGTATTTATAATCCGTTTAGCCTGCTTAGCGCTTTCAAACGCAAGGAGTTCGGCAGTTACTGGTTTGAAACAGGCACGCCGACCTATTTGGTGAAGTTATTGAAAAGGCACCATTATAGTCTGGAACGGATGGCGCATGAGGAAACCGATACCCAAGTGCTGAACAGTATCGATTCCGAATCAACCAACCCTATTCCTGTGATTTATCAAAGCGGTTATCTTACGATTAAAGGATATGATAAAGAGTTTGGCGTATATCACTTGGGTTTCCCTAATCGGGAAGTGGAAGAAGGATTTATTCGCTTTCTTGTCCCCTTTTACACAAGCCTGGATAAGGTGGAATCTCCGTTTGAGATCCAGAAATTTGTCCGTGAAGTGCGTGCCGGTGATTACAACTCTTTTTTCCGCCGTCTGCAAAGTTTCTTTGCAGATACTACTTATGAACTCATCCGTGAGCAAGAGTTACATTATGAGAATGTGCTTTTTATCGTCTTCAAACTGGTCGGCTTCTACACGAATGTAGAATACCACACCAGTGAAGGGCGCATAGACCTGGTCTTGCAGACAGACAAGTTTATTTACGTTATGGAGTTTAAACTGGACGGCACGGCTGAAGAGGCTTTGCAACAAATCAATGACAAACATTATGCCCTTCCTTTTGAGGCTGACGAACGTAAACTGTTTAAGATAGGCATCAACTTCAGTGCGAAAACAAGGAATATAGAGAAGTGGGTGGTGGAATAATCTACCCTTCATAAATCCCTTACCAGCCGGAAGCCATTATTAAAATGTTTGCTGTTAGGAAAGATGTAATACCGGCAGGTCGGACGGCAGATCGGGCGTTCGTTGAACCAGGTTCCGCCGCGGACGGCTACATATTCTTTGCCGTCTTTTATCTGGGTGTCGCTGCACCATTCCCAAACGTTTCCGCTCATGTCATACAAGCCCAGCTCATTTGGCTTTAAGGTGCCGACACGGTGAGGTTTGCCCTCCGAGTTTCCGGCATACCAGCCCAAGCTGTCCAGTTCCATCCCGCCGCTGTAGAGATGATCGCGATGTCCGTAGATACCGCCCCGCGCAGCAAATTCCCATTCTTCTTCGGTCGGCAGGCGTCCTCCGGCCCATTTGCAATATTCCTGTGCTCCGTACCAAGTGATGTAAATAGCGGGATGCGCTTCGTAGCCCGGCGCGGGTTTTCCGTCCTGGATTCCCCAGTTGCAAGGGTAATACATCGGCGGGCCGTTCTTTATCTTCTCGCTGCCTTGGGAAGTCAGGAAGAGGGCGAACTGGTAGTTGGTGATTTCGTACCGGCTGATTTGGAAACTGCCGACTTTGGCCTGGTGAAGCGGGTTGTTGTCTTCCTTGTAAGTCGAGCCCATTTCAAAAGTGGCGCCTTTGACCGTAACCATTTCCGGCTCTTCGTTCAGTTTCAGCCATTTCCGGAATTGAAGGTCTTCCATTCTTTTGACAGCCGCATCGCGTTCATCGGGACGGATATCGCTTTCCATGAATTTCTGAAGATAGTGTATGGATATCTCATACGCTTCGAGTCCTTTGACCGGGAGCAGCCGTTCGGACATGGAAGCAAGAGCCATGTATCCGTCTGTGCGAGTAGAGTCCAGTTGCACGGCCTGTGCGTAGAGCTTGTATGCTTCTACTGCATACTTGTCCATTTCCGAAGGCTTCCGGCTTGTCAGGCGCAGCAGGTCGTCGGCTTCCCGGATGTTGTTGTCGGCATACGGGTTGATTTGGTTACTGATGAGGCGGGTGAATTTGGTTTTCTTCATTTCTACCGGAATACGGCGATAGAGCGCTTTAAGTGAGTCCGGCGGAAGGTCCTTCATGACGCGGGTCAACAGGAATTGTCCGGCATACTGGTCCATATGGTTTTGGATAAAAGATGAACGGATGGAATCCAACTGGTGTGTTAGCTGTTCTGTTTCGATTTCCTCTTTTAGTTTGTAGCCGCCGTCGACCACATGTTTGTTGTATTTATCACTACCGGTGCTTAGTTTATGTAATTGCATCGTAACCAGGTTGAGGCTGTCAAGCTTTAACCGGAGCCCTTGTGTCTGGTTCAGGTAAGCGGCATATTGCATCTGGGTTTGCGCCCCCTCGAAATGCAGGCCGTTGGGGAAGTCGCGGATGCTTCCTTCGATAACGATCTTTCCCGTGTCCACGAGCAGGTCACAGTAATAGAACTCGTCTTTAATAGTTGTGCAGAGCCAGAGATGTTGAGGAATATCGGACAGTTCCCCTTTCATCAGCAACTTGCCGTCTTCAATCCGCATGGCGTTTATAATCCGCTGCGTGCTGAATTGTTTCAGGAAAAACACAGTCCCGTTCTTCACGTTCCGTATATGCGCCTGTATCACATACGAGTTGTCCGCATATGACAGCAGGCTGATCCCTGAAAACAATAGAGCAAGCAGCATCTTATACATAGTAACTATCCTATTTCTCCAGCTCTTCCGTGATCATCTCTTTCATCTTCTCGGCTCCCATGAAACCGACTTGGAAATGCTTCGGTGTGCCGTCTTTGGCGATGACCATATAAGAAGGAACACCCTGGACGCCGAATTTGTTACAGATGTATGTCCATTGGGCATCCGTCATCCGGTAATGTTCGCCTTTTATATCCGGGATCATCTGCTCCCAAGTCCCTTTCGGAGAGTTCTCACCGGCCAGGTAAAGGAATACGACATCTTTGCCTACGAAGTCTTTCTTCACCGGCTCGGATTGTTTCATCGCGGCTTTGCACGGACCGCACCAAGTTGCCCAGAAGTCGACGAAAACCACCTTTCCGCGATAAGGTGTCGTGATGGCATTGAACAACTCTTCTGCCGGGATCTCGGCGATATTCACACGGTTGACGGTGTAGCCGGATTTCTTTTTATTCTCTTCGATAAGCTGTTTGACCTTGTTATTCATCTGTGCGAAAGCTTCCCGGAAGACCGGGGATATTTTACCGGCCTCAGCAATCTCTTCGTCGCTTAGCGGCTGGAACTCTTTTATCGGCTTGGCCAGCCGTTGTGCGGCAAGCAGGTCGAAGAGCGTTCCTTTGTCTGTTCCCATGACCTTGACCAGATCGGCCGTATTGTCCGGGACTTCGCCCTTAACTGTCCTTTCTTCTCCCGTGAAGTTCGCATATTGGATATACGGGATCAAGTAATTATAACTGCCGTCATACAACATGAACGGATTGTTGCATATGAACTCCAGCATGAAGTTGTAATATTCTATCGTCGGCACCACTTTCTTATAATCGGTCATAACCGAGTCGCGCGGGATCTTATTGACCGTCCGGTAAGCATATTCCGTCATATTGGTGATACTGAGCAGCTGTTCCGCCAATTCTTTATTCACGCTGTTCAGGAGAAGCATGCGGTAAGCATCGCTTAATTCCTTGTGGCTGTCCAATATCGCTTTCGACTTTTGGTAGCGGTCCAGCCAGTATGTCTTAAACTGATCTGCGTTCATGGTGCTGATGTCTGTAAACATCTGCATGTATTCAGCCTGCGTTCCGGGGTTGATTGATACAAAACTGGGAGACGAATTGCAAGCCTCGTTGTTGAGGGCGGCAAAGGCTCCTGTAAAATAATATTTCTCACCTAAAGACGGTTTGTCCTGTTGTTTCTTTGACTTCATGCGGCATATTTCAGGGAAGTTGACTTCTACCGTTGTCGCCTCTCCCGGTTTTAGATATACCAGTCCGTTCATAAAGTCACCGGTAATACCCACGCTTGTCGGATGGAAGAGCTGGATTTCCAGTTTGAAGTTACCGTCCGGTTGCACGGCGATGTTATATTCGTCCGTACCGCCCGTCAGCATATTGAATGCCCACGCGCGTCCTTTCAGTTCCATTTCCGGTTTGTAGCCTGCGATATGCCCGTTCAGTACGGCTGTCCCGATTTTGAACTCCGGCTTTTCCAGTATGGGAGTTTCCTTCGGGTTCTTTTTCCCCGCTAAAGGTGAGCTGGCAGGCGAGCCGTCCAGGTGTATGTTCCAGATTTTGAAAGCGCCTTCATCATTGCCTTCAATGAAATCGACCGTCTTCGTTCCCTTTGGCAGAGGAGGAAAGACCAGTTGGAACGAACTTGTCCCCGATTCCGGCATCCAGTGTTCCGCACTAAGTTCGATGCCGACGCCGTTCCTGATCGGATATTGCTTGCCGTCGGCTTGCAGGTAGGTTTCTTTGGCAACCCGTATCCAGTATTTCGGATGGAAGTAAGCGTCGATATAAAAGACTGTAGCCGTGTCGCTCAAGGCTATTTTGTCTATTTCCAGCGTTGTCGAGCTCCATGCGTCAAAAGCGGGCTGTTCAACTACGCGTTCCTGTGCCTGCAATCCTGTACAGCAGAGGAGTAATAAAAGTAGAGATAGAATCTGTTTCATAAGTAATTCGATTTACGATTGATGCCGGTAATATACGTGTTTATTTCTTTTGGAATCGAGTAGTGTACGATAAACTCGTAAGCCGTAACATATCTTAATACGTTACGGCTTCTTCTTTCCCTTTTATAACACTTAAAGCTTAAATAACCGTCTCTGTCACCACCTGTCCGTCGAACAGGTTGATGATGCGGGAAGCAAAGCCGGCGTCGTGCTGGCTGTGCGTAACCATGACGATTGTCGTTCCTTCCTTATTCAGCTCGTTGAGGAGGTTCATTACTTCCTGTCCGTTTTTACTGTCCAGGTTACCGGTCGGTTCATCGGCGAGGATCAACTTCGGATTCGCAACTACGGCGCGGGCGATTGCGACACGCTGTTGCTGACCGCCGGAGAGTTGCTGCGGGAAGTGTTTTTCGCGGTGCGCGATTGCCATCCGTTCCATCGCTTCCTGTACTTTCTTCTTCCGTTCGCCGGCCGAAACACCCATATAGAGCAAAGGCAGCTCGATGTTCTCGTAAACGTTTAACTCGTCTATCAGGTTAAAACTCTGGAAGACGAAGCCGATAATTCCTTTACGCAGCTTTGTACGTTGAGCTTCCGTGTATCGGGAAACCTCGACGCCGTTCAGGAAATATTCCCCGGACGTCGGATTGTCCAGCAATCCTAAGATGTTCAGCAGCGTAGATTTACCGCAACCGGAAGGCCCCATTATGGCCACAAACTCCCCTTCTTTTACTTCTATGTTAACCTGGTTCAGCGCTAACGTCTCCACCTCTTCCGTACGGAAGATCTTTTCTAATGCAACAGTTTTAATCATGGTGTGCTAAATTTGTTTACAAGATCTATGGCAAAAGTCGTGCCATAGATATAAATGTCTTGTATATAGAAAGTTGTCGATTGATGAGATATCCTGTATTGTGCGTATCCGAACTGCCGCCGTGCGGATAAGCACACTTTAGCTTACATCTCGGTATGGATTAACCTTTTCTTGCCTGCCCATTAGCCCGTTCTAAGCGTTCTATTAGTCGTCCGCTTGCCGCCGAACGATCGTCCGCCGCCCAGTGAACGATCGTCCGCCACCAAGCGAACGATCGTTCGGCGCCCGGCGGACAACTAATGAATGCAATGAAACGGACTAATGGGCAGAGATGTTTGACTTAGTTCTTCCTTATGTTTCGGATAAAAGGTCTATTTACACCGGAAATGTAACGATAGTTGTAATTTTTCCGTATGTTTGCGAAATCAAAAGAAATAGATATATGGAAACGACAAATAACGCATCCCGATATTGGTATGTCTTCTATAACGACCAACTCTTATTGCAAAAGAAAGCCGAAGGCTATACAATCCCTTTTACCGATAAAGCGCCTGTCGCAGTTGATCGTTCACTTCCCATAGAGATGCAGGACGGGACAGAGGCGATGGTTGCTTTTACCGATGCGCCGTTGGAGGAAACGGACGCTTTCCTGCCGATGGGACTCCGGGCTTCTTACGACTATATCGACCTGTCTTTATATGACCAGGCGGGAAAGGCTTACGAGATTGTCTATTGGGATAAGCATAGCCGTTTCTGCCCGGTGTGCGGTACGCCGACTGTGCAGGAAGGGCCGATCATGAAGAAGTGCCCCGCATGCGGGAATGAGATGTTTCCGGCGGTGTCACCCGCAATCCTTGTTTTAATAAGGAAAGGGGAAGAGATTCTGTTGGTGCATGCACGGAACTTCCGGGGATCGTTTTACGGGCTTGTCGCCGGTTTCCTGGAAACAGGCGAGACGTTGGAACAATGTGTGGAGCGCGAAGTGCGCGAAGAAACGGGGCTGTCGATCCGGAATATCACTTATTTCGGCAATCAACCCTGGCCGTATCCGAGTAATCTGATGATTGGTTTTATTGCCGATTATGCAGGTGGGGAGATCCGGCTTCAGGACGAGGAACTGAGCTCCGGTTCTTTCTTCTCGAAAGACAACCTGCCGGAGATACCGCGCAAGCTCAGCCTGGCGCGTAAGATGATTGACTGGTGGTTGGGAAATTAATAATTAATAATTAATCGTTATGAACTGGGGTGTAACTTGTAAATCGATCGTTATGAGAACTATGGCTTTATGTTATCTTTTGTGTCTGTTGGGTATGGCTTTCGGGGCGGAGAACGCGTCTGCGCAGGTCACGCGTGCCGATTACCAGCGTGCCGACACGATTCTGAAATGCTCCGAACTTGTCTATTCTCCCGCTGTTCATCCCGAATGGATAGACAGTTCACACTATTTCTGGTATAAGAATCACGAGAAAGAGGGAGACTTCTTCTACCTTGTCAATGCCGAGAACGGGAAGAAGCAGCGTGCAGCCGATAAGAAAGGACTGGCTGCATTCTTCTCTAAAAAGCAAAAACAACTGGCGGAATCTCTCTTGAAAGAAGAAGAGCGGAAGCCGGATCGTTGGCGTCGCCGTGATGAGGCACCGGAGCCTGTTGTTTCGCCGGATAAGAAGTGGGAGGCTTATGTGAAGGATAATAACCTTTATCTCTCGCCCGTTCAGGATGAGAAAGATAAAGGGACACAGAAGGAGGAGATCGCCTTGACGATGGACGGGACGACGAATTTACGTTATGATGGCGGGGCTATCATCTGGTCGCCCGACTCGCGTAAGTTAGCAACAGTGAAGGTGCGTGACGTGAAGGAACGCCGCATACCGCTGATCGAGTCCAGTCCGTCCAGCCAGAAACAGCCGATCCTGCAATGGCGCGATTACGCCAAGCCGGGAGATGTATTGCCTGTTTACCTGCCTGTTCTCTTTGATGTGGAGGCGCGCAAACAGGTTGCGCTGGATGTCGCTCCTTACGAAAACCAGTTTTATCTGAACCTGACCGGCTGGCGCGAAGACAGCCGTGCGTTCACGTTCGAGTTCAACCAGCGCGGGCATCAACGCTATGTCATCGGCGAAGTGAGTGCGGCCGACGGCTCTATCCGTCATTTGGTGGACGAGCAGACGAAGACATTTATCTACTATTACAATAATTATCGTTACGATCTGAATGACGGGAAGGAGCTGCTTTGGATTTCCGAGCGCGACGGATGGCGTCATCTTTACCTTATCGACGGCACGAACGGACAGGTCAAACAACAGGTGACAAAAGGCGAATGGGTTGTCCGCCAGGTCGATCATGTGGATGAGGCCGGTCGCGTAGTCTACTTCACCGCCTCCGGTTTCAACAAAGGGGAAGATCCGTACAACCTGCATTACTGCCGCATCAATCTGGACGGGACAGGCTTTACGGATATGACGCCTGAAGACGGGAATCACCATGTGACATTCTCTGCCGACCGGAACTATTTTACCGATGTCTATTCACGTCCCGACCTGCCTCCGGTAAGCTTGTTGAAACGGACGGCTGATGCCTCTCCGGTTGCTGAACTTCAGAAATGCGATGTCAGCGGCTTGCAGGCGAAAGGCTGGCAGATACCGGAAGTATTCTCGGCAAAAGGACGTGACGGCAAGACGGACATTTGGGGAAATATCTATCGCCCGATGAACTTCGATGCTTCCCGTTCGTATCCGGTTGTGGAGATGATTTATGCAGGTCCGCACGACTCGCATGTCGACAAGGACTTTAAACCGGCTCATCATCTGATATCCAAGCTGGTGGAACTTGGCTTCATCGTTGTCTCCATTGACGGGATGGGAACGTCTAACCGTTCGAAGGCTTTCCACGATGTATGTTGGAAGAATCTGAAGGATGCAGGTTTTCCGGACCGTATCGCCTGGATGAAGGCGGCAGGGGCGAAGTATAAGTATATGGATTTGGAGCGTGTCGGCATCTACGGCTGGTCTGCCGGCGGACAGAATGCGATGGCGGCTTTGCTATTCCATAACGACTTCTATAAAGTGGCGGTTGCCCTTTGCGGTTGCCATGATAACCGGATGGATAAGATTTGGTGGAACGAGCAGTGGATGGGTTATCCGATCGATGCTTCATACAGTGCCTCTTCGAATGTGGACAATGCTTACCTGTTGAAAGGCAAGCTGCTCCTGATCAACGGCGAGCTGGACGACAACGTAGACCCGGCTTCCACTCTTCAGGTGGTCAGCGCCCTGATGAAAGCCGGCAAGAACTTCGAACAGCTCTATCTGCCGGGCAAGACGCACAGCTTGGGCGGCCCGTTCGAGATGCATAAGATGCACGATTTCTTTGTCAAGAACCTCTTGAACCAGGAACCGCCGGCGTGGGAATAGATTAGCGGTTCTCGATCGTGTCGAGCCAGATTTCCAGACAAACCTGCGGATAGAGTTCCATTGTCTCCTGTACGGTTGTCGAGGCCTTCATCCGGTTGGCAATCTCGTCGGCCGTATCGGGATAGGCAGTTTCGATCAGGTCGTTCAGAATAAAAGAGAAGAAATGCGGCTTCCGTTTCAGGTAGCGGTCCATTAATAGATAACAGGTGGCGGGAGAGGATGTCAGTATCTGGTTTTTCAGGTCTGCGTACTCTTCCGTTTCCATGTATTGGTAAGGCGTGTTCTCGACTCCCATTTCATCGCATTTGCTGAGGAAGGCGTTGAACTTCTCGTTGAATAGCTTCTTTTCCGTGCGCGATGCCATCTTCACCCCGCTATTGATGCGGTCACGGAGGTCAGGTGTAACCTTGAACACATCCGGTTCCGAATAGTCCTCGCTGCTGCAAGCGCCCAGCAAAGCGATTATGATGAATGCCAACAAGGTGGCTAATAGTTGTATCTTTGTCATACTGATTGTCCGATTAATGTTTCTTACATACTTATAAGACGTTAAATAACACGGAATTGTTGCAAAGAAGTACGACTTTTTTTGTGGAAAGTGATTATTCGGGGTGCTTAGTCGACCGGAACCGGAGTTATCATGCGTGTTGTATCTTTCATCTGTAACGAGTCTTTGTGCAGAAGAAGCGTGTCTTGTCCGGCTATCTGCGGATTGTCTTCTGCAAATTTCTTCTTTTTCTTGATGATATCGGGCGTTGGCAGGTTGTTGTAGTTCTTCCATGTCCCGTCGCGTTTCGCGTTACGTCTATGTATATATGATTTCCGGCTGGTCAGTTCTGCTATATCTAAAGTCGCGAATCCCGTATTGTAGGAATGGTTCGCAGGATCATTCTTCCAGGCTTTCAGCATATTCTCATAAACCGGTATTATTTGCCCCGGTTTCGGTCCGTATAGCCAAAAGACGGAAGGCGGTAAATCTTTCAATGCTATTTTGCGCCGGGTAGAGTCTGTCTGTATATATTCGGAAAAATCTTTGATGATCGGCAACGGGGTTACGGGAGACAGCTTCATGTTCGACGCCGGCTCGTCCAAGTTGATAAACGAACCAGATTGGATCGCTTTCATCGTCTCAGGATTCAGTTCCAGCTTTTCCTTGCCGGATAAAACGTTCTGAAGCCAGACTGAATCCTTTTTTGTCCATTGTTGTGCCGAGAGATAATCAGCTCCCTTCAGACAAATCAACATCACTATAAGTAGCTGTTTGCGCATGAAACCTATGAATTTGCAACGAAAGTAAATTAAGTTAGTGTTTGTTTATACTATAATTAGTGTAATTAGTCTTATCAATTTAAAATGTTAATTGTTTTTGGGATGTATTGACTTAATTAGTCTTTGGTTCTCTTTTTTACTGTTCTTTTTACCTTCAGGATCGCAAGGTTCAGCTCGACGGTCGATTCGCTTTCGGTGAAGTCGCCATCCGTTTCCTCTACCGCTTTGGGGCTTTTCAGAATGGTGGCGAGCATGTAGAGGCCTTTTTCGGTAAAGGCTTTTGCATTAACGCGTACTTTGGAGGATATATTTGCGGTCGAAATTTTCGACTGCAAAGGGTACATCTCTTTGTTTGTCAACTCGATAATGTATCCTGAAAGAAACTCACTCGATAATCATTTGGGATAAATAAACTCATTATTTGCCAGAACTGAAGCAATAAATTATCATTTACAGGTTCACTTTTTCTTATATTTAGACTTTCTGCAAATTGAAAACTTACAATAACCCCCTTTCAAATATCTACAAGTAATCCTATTAAAGGGACTCATATCTCAAGTCCACAGAGGAAGAGGCTTTGCCTCTAAACTCTAAAACCGTTCGTTGAAACGAAACGGCAAAAGAGAGCCCGCGGCAGAGGGGTTATTGTAAAAAACGGATTTTTCTGCTCCAAAAGACATCCGAAACCAAACAAATGTCAACCCACTTTTCAGCCGTCAAAAAGGGGCTTTTTCCTCTGATCCGGCACCTTATCGCCATGAAAAGGGACTTTATTGCTCTGATCCGGCACTTTGTTGCTCTGAAGTCGGACTTCATATAGCACAAAGTCAACCTTCAAAGCGATGAAGCGTTACTTCAAAGCAGTTTTCTGCGCACCTCACGGCAACAAGTCTCCAAAATTTCCTTGGGATATTTGGAGCGCCGTCCGCCTTCGTTCGCAAATAATCGATTCTCCGGGAGTTAAGGTTTATCACTTTGACAGTGTTTCCGGTTTTCGATAATCAAATTGTACGCTTTTCGGAATGGGCCCGGCACCTCATTTCAGCTGTTGTCAGCCGAGCCGGTTAAAACCGTGAAAAGAGTCAATCCAAAATCGATCAAGATTTCGGACGAAATAGAAAAATGGCTGAAATAGGGGTTATTGTAAATTCATCAGGTTTGCATTTATCCGTTATTGATTCATTATTTGCAGGTTTAAACTGATCCGTATAGCCGGCCTCATCCTTGTGTTTATCCCCGATGATACGTTTTTCTACTTCCTGTTTAGCAATAATCTTTACTCAGTTTTGATTGTTTCTGCCGGATTCAATCGTGAAATCAGCCAGATGCGATAGGCGACGGTTACGCATACGATTGTTGTTGTCAGAAAGATAATCTCTAACCATATAAGAGGATTATTCAGCCATCCCGGAGAAATGACTGCCTCGGAGTCGGTTAATGCATGTAGGAATAAATAGACAATCGCTAAAGAAGGAATAGCCGCAATAATCAACAGGCGGATGTACAACTTCCCGAATAAGAGTGCTATTACTCGGGGACCTGCCCCATTGATTTTCCGGATGGCAACTTCCTTTTGGCGGCTGTGCGTATCGAGCGTAATGGCGGAATAGATTCCCAGGATCGTTATGATTAAACTGATGACAGAGAGCAAAGTGAACATATTGCTCATCAGTTCCGATCCTCCGTTATACCGGAAACGTTCTTCCTGCTTGGTCGTCAATTCGAAAGGAATGGATTCCGGCAGGCGGTTGTGAACAATACGGAGTATCTCTTTCCGGACGTTTTGTTCCTGGCCGGGTACACATTTGACGTAGACAGTACTGTAGTTCGGCTTGTCAGGTACAGACAGGAATGTGAAGCGGTTATATTGGTTGGCCTTTACGATCTGTTCTTTAGTGTAGAGCGGTTCGAATGGCATTTGTTCGTATATGCCTGTGATCTGGTAAGTCTTGTCTCCCAGTTGTACGGATGAAGGATTATTCTCGCCGTCTTTTTCCAGTTCCCAGATCAGTGAGCGTGAAACGGCTATCTCATTGGGCGCTTGTGGCATTCTTCCTTCTATCTTCAGGTTCATAAAGTCTGGATAGTTGCTACTGACAACATGTTGTATGCCGTGTACGGCCTCTTCCTTTTTCGTTATGTAATCCGGGTAGCCCCCTATATTCTCCGATAAAATATCTTTTACACCCGCAAGTGCATGGATGTGGGAAACTATTTCTTCTTCATGGCCTTGCAATTGCGGTTCCCAAAGTTCTATTTTCCAGATACGGGTGCATTCTTCTTCGGTCAATGTGTTATTTCTTTTCTCGTCTACAAGGTTATGGATACTCCCAAGTCCGATTGCACCGGCAACAAAGAGGAAACAAATGAACAGTTGCACGCCCAGCATAAAGTTGCGTACGCCATGCTTCTCTCGTCTGGTCCCTTTTATCCCTTCTGTCAGCGAAAGCCGCCTGATACGGAAAATAGCCCAGGTAGCAATCAGCAGGCAGATGATAAGTAGAATGCATAAGTATTCCATCTCCTGCCAAATCAGGGTAGGTGTGTGGATAAATACATCCTCGTCGATCAGTTCTTGGCTTGCCAGATATTGATAATAAACGGGAATGACCCATTCGATCAAAGCAAGGCTTACTAAAGCCGATAGAATAAAGAGAATAGCGATTTCACTAAAAAGCAGACAGAACAGTCCTGTCGAATCGGACCCCAAGCATTTCCGCAGGCTGAGTTCGCGTGTCCGGTTATAGAACGATTGGATACAGAACTTGAGGAAATTGATCATGGCTGCAACCAGTATCAAAGCTCCGATCACCGGAATAAGAAGTGTTGCGCTGAGATTATCCGGTTTGTGCATTTCTTCCTTTAAAGTCTGTACTGCCAGGTAATTGTCGTTTTCCTCTCCGAAAGCCGGTATTTGTTTCTGCAACCGTTGGTTTATTTCTGCACTCGAGACGTCTTTGTCCAGCAAGACAACCGGGTTCTCATATCTCCTTTCCGGGTTTATTGCGGAGGTTTCCAGGAAGTAGAGGTCTTTCTTTTCCTGTACTCCATCCGGTAAATCCCGGATGACTGCGCTGATCGTGGAGTATCGGATTGCGGATGTATCGTTGTCTGCCTGGCTGAAATAGAGTGTTTTACCAAGAGGCGTTTCATCGCCGAACATTTTCTTTGCAGATGATTCGCTTATCCATACCTCTCCCGGTTTTAATATCGGTGTCTGTCCTTCCGGAGTTCTCATGCTGAAGATCGCAGGAAAGTCTGCAGTGATGTTCAGAAAACTACACTGGAACGGAACCTCTTTTTGTCCGGCTTTACAAAGGGTAATATTAGCCTTTGTAAAGCCGTATGAGTAGGCAATCTTTTCTATTCCGGTTACAGGATTACTGATCAATGCTTGTAGCTCCTTGCCCGGTATGTAAGGTTGTTCATAACTGTTCTTTGTCGACTTGATATAAATGTTGGCTATCCTGTCACTATTTTCCCAGGCTGTGAACTGATTGTTGTATCTCCTGATGTAATAGGAGGTCATACTGAAACAGAGCAACCCGATAGCGATTCCAATGATGGAAAGCAAGTATTGGACTTTGTTTTTGAGTATTTGCCGTATGGCTATTTTTAAGTAGTGCTTTAACATGATGTTATGTTATTTGTTTTTATTCAGTTTTAATAACTTCTGCCGGATTGGTTGCGGCGGCTCTTTTAACTTGTTGGAAGATGGAGAGAAGGACGATCCCGCTGGTGATAACAAAGACCAGGAGGAACAGCCATGCCGGCAGAGTCGTGTGGTTGGCATATGTTTCCAGCCATCGTTTAGCCAACAGGTAACCGACCGGGAGGGCAAAAGCATTTCCCAGCGTGACCAACAGGAAATATTCCCGGAAGAACAGTTGTAGGATGTGATAGAAGGTTGCCCCGTTTACCTTGCGGATCGCAATCTCTTTCCTCCGCTGTTCGGTGGAAAGGCTGACCAACGAATAAATGCCGAAGGTTGAGATCAGGATGCAGACCAGTGAGAGAATGCTGAAAATGGTAAAGATCACTTTCTCCGGCCGGTTGAACGTATCTACCAAGTCGGCCAGTTCCGTAAATATTTTATTGCGGTTGATATTGTCATTTTGAATGTGCGAGGTCACTTCGCGGAGATGTTCCAAGACCTCTTTCTTATGTCCTGGCGCATAACGGACATAGAACAGATAAGCCGGTTCAAACCCTTTTACCATTGGATTGTCGAAAGTAGTGAAGAACAGAGGTAATACCGGATACTGCATGGGTGCATACATATAATCGTGTATGACGCCGCAGACTTTGAGCGGACTTGCCTGCTTGTTTTCCGGATTGTAGACCGAACGTTCAAACAGGTCGGCATATCCTAACGTCTGCAAACAAGTTTCATTCACCAGAAAACCATAAGCATTTGCATCGGTAAGCCAACTCCCGGATTGCAGTTGTAAACCGAAGAAAGAAAAGAAGTCTTTGTCGGCAACGAGTACCGGATCACTGCGGTTCGGGTCCGGTTCGGCCGGGTCAAAACAGAAGTGGGTATAAAAAGAGCCGTACCAGTCTCCCTGCTCCGTAAAGACCGGAGCGTTTCCACAGGTAAATGTAACTCCTTTCACGTACGGATGATTCGCCATTTCCGGCTTCAGGACGCTCAGGTCTGTCTGGTAGGCAGTGCTGAATCCCAAATCTACCTGGATGACTTGGCTGTAGTCGATTCCCTTATCTTTCGACAGGATGAAATGTAACTGCCGGAATAATCCTAAAGAGGTGATGAAAAAGAGTGAACCGATAAATATCTGTACGACAATCAAGCTCCGTTTAAAGAGTACGGGCTTTTGTATCTTGTGTTCCAATAGACTCCGTATCGGATAATAGCAAACAAGAAGGAATGCCAATATGCTGGTGCCTGCTATTGATATCATATTACCGAAAAGCGAGACGCGCGAAAGATGGCGGCTGACATCTTCGTAGATGCCGTACCGGTTCCAGGTCGTATAACTTTCGTAGTAAGGGTAAATACTCTCGATCAGGCAGAAAGCGATTAGGAAAGCGATCAGCAACGGCAGTACCAACTCCGTGTATCCTTTTAGCATCATGCTTTTTGTTGAGGCTCCGACACAAAGGTATGTGTGGTTCTTCTGCTGTTTCCGTTGCTGCTGTCCGATGAAGAGGACCAGCAGGTTGATAAGGGCGCTCAGGAAAGCCATTGCGCCAGCCAATGCCAGGATGTGAATGTTCCGGATGCGATCCGTCAGTTCGGGATGGCAACGGAGATGGACTTCCGGAGCGGTCAACAGATGTATTTTCCATTTCTTGTCGGCGCGGCTTTTGTAACGCGCCAGTTTGGTGTGTACCTGTGTGATGCTTGCATTTTTTTGGAGGCGTACGTAGGTCGTCATCCGTTTTACGTGATTGGGTCTTGGCGATCTGATCAACAGGAAGTCGAACAACAGGTCGGTATTATCCGGATAGTTCCGGATGACGCCTGCGACAACGGGACGGAGGTCTTCATCCAGCGCCACTTCTTTCCCCACGCAATCTGTTGTCCCGAACAGCTTACGGGCAGTCCGTTCCGTCAGTATGACGTTACTGCCATCAGGCGCTTTACCTTTGTAAGTCCCTGCTATGAAGTCTGCCCAAAAGAGATCGAAGAAAGAATGGTCGCTTTCCATGCCGTGCAAAGAGATTGTCTCATCCTTTTGTTTGAGTGTGAAGCTGAGATGATTGAAGGAACAGGATGCTTCGATTTCGGGAAGCAACTGAAACAACTCCTTCCGGTCGTCGACGTGCAGTTGGTCCAGATCCGAGTTTGTTCCATTGGCCCGTTTGACAAGCCCTTCCGTCGTCAGGCAGTAGAGCCGGTCGGCTTCCGGGTGGAAATTATCGAAATGCGTTTCCCACCACAGCCAATAACCTCCTAATATGAAAGCTGTGAATCCGATTGCCAGCCCAATGATGCTGACAATAGATTGTGTCCGGTATTTTAGGAGTTCCCGGAAGGAAACTTTGATATAGTGTGATAGCATAGTCCTGTTGTTCGTTATAATATCTTGTTCAAATCATATCGTATTACGTCCCTGCCTCCCTGTGTGTTGGCTGCCAGTCCGATCAGAAATCTGCCTGACGGGTCAAATGCTATTTTACGGAGACTCCGGTCTGTGCGGTAGTTCCCGATATGTTTCCCTTCCCAGTTGAACACGACAAAGGTTGAAGGAGAGGAGAAACCGGTGGAGCCATCATACAGGCAGATCACATACTTATCTGAGCTGCAAATATCGATAAAGCTTTTGGTACTTTGCTCCGCATCCATGTGTTTTCCGGTGATGTCGGCAACCGGAATCGTATAATACTCTCCGAAACAGGCTGCGCTTGCCATATCGCAGTTCATATCGTAGAAGTTCACGCTGCTGACAAAGCGGAGAGCAGCGACAATCACATCCTTTTCCTCATTTATGACCAGGTCGGATGCATAGGCTTCCCTCAATATGTCAGCCGGAAGATAGTTGCTTAGTTCCGGAAAGGGAGGAACGCGGTACACTCCGTTTCGCCGGTTATCCGAGATGAAGACAAACGGTCTGTCCGGATTAAAGGGCATTGTATATGTTTCCCGTTCCGTGATGCAAGCGTTCGTGCAGCCGTTTCCCCGGCTGCTGATGGGGAGCGCAGTGATGTCTGCTGTCACGAGTTTCACCGGTTCCTTCCGGTCGAGGTCGATCCGTTTGAGCCGGAACGTCTCGTTGTCCCAGATGGTGATCGCATTCTTTTTCCCTTTGTTTGCATAATCATATTTGGGAAAAGAAGGATGCGAGATCGTGAATGTATCTATCTCACGCATTCCCATCCGGTGTAAAGAGAAGTCCTTTTTGTCAAGAACCTGCAGGAGCGTGTCGCTGTAATAATCCAGAAAAGCATAATAGTCGTTAGTAACGGCTACATCATAGTAATGGCAAGAGCCGTTATCAGGCAGGATTACTTCGCCGGAAATCTCTTTTTTAATTTCCGTAGAAATGTTCGTGGACCGGACGCCTTTCGTCTTTTCCTGTTGTCCGCAAGAAGCGAAAGCGGCCAGGAGCGCGATTAATAGTATGTATCGGTTTGTCATATTGTATTTGTTTTATTATTCGGAACGATGATTACTGCCGGATTGGTCCGTGCTGGAGGACGATGATATAACATTCTCCCGGGAATAAAGACACAAAAGATGTGCCATTTTTATATGGTCTTGTTATATAGTAGTTTATGTTTCTGTTCGCTCCGCCTCGTATGTGTGATTCCGCACAAAGGGCGTTCTTATTCGCACGATGCGAACAAACTATTTTAAAACTCCTTATGCACTAATCCAAAGACAGGCATGAAGTAATTCGCGGATAAGCATGAAGTTATGATAGGGTGTAGAGGGTATCATGAATACCATGTACACCGTATTGGTAATACCCTGTACATCCTATTTGAGATACGGTGTAGACCCAATTATTACTCCCTGCCTATCCGCGAATTACTTCATGCCTGTCTTTGGAGTAGTTGTTCCTTGTGTATGAGATAGTTTATAGCAGGTTGGATGTCGGGCGATGCAAATGTGGTCGCAAATTTAGCAGCGGTTAATTTAGCGGCGGCTAAATTTGCTATTATGCTAAATTACTTTTATTTTTGTTTGAATTTAAGCAGTAGTTGCTTCTATTCATGGCTAAATTTAATTTAATAGAGAGCAGGAGGCATAAACGTATGAAGTTTTATAATCGGGAAGAAGAACTTAAATCATTAAAGGAAGTCCGGCAGTTGGCTTTCACTGACTATTCGCGGTTTACGGTGATGACGGGCCGCAGGCGTATCGGCAAAACCAGTCTGATCCTGAAAGCGTGCGAAGATACGCCGACCGTTTACTTGTTTGTAAGCCGGAGCAATGAGGCGATGTTGTGTAGTAAGTTCGCTAAGACTGTGAACCGGTCGCTGGGTGTTTTTGTCCCCGAATCCGTCAATTCTTTTGCGGATATCTTTGAGATGTTGATGAACTTCGGACGGACAATGGCGTTTAACCTGGTGATTGACGAGTTCCAGGAGTTCTTTTATATCAATCCGTCCGTCTATAGCGAGATGCAGGACCTTTGGGATAGATATCGTAAGGAGACGCATGTCAACCTGATTGTAAGCGGTTCGGTCTATACATTGATGCATCGTATTTTTCAGGATGCCAAAGAGCCGTTGTATGGTCGTACCGATCAGATGATCAAGCTGCAGCCGTTTAGCCTTTCTGTCCTAAAAGGGATTCTTTCGGATTATAATCCGGATTATACCAATGACGATCTGTTGGCGTTGTATACCTTTACCGGCGGGATTCCCAAATATATAGAAATGCTTGTCGACAGGAAATGCTACACGATGGAAGAGATGGTCGATTGCATGATCCAGGAAAATTCGACGTTCCTGGAAGAAGGAAATATCCTCCTTATCCAAGAGTTTGGCAAGAAATATGGCAACTATTATTCGATATTGGCGTCTATTGCTTCTGGTAAAAATACCATTCCCGAAATCACAGAGGCTTTTGGTGATGTCAGTATAGGCGGACTATTGAAACGCCTCGAGGTAGATTATGAAGTAATAGTCAAGAAACGGCCGATCCTTTCCAAAGAAGCGACACAGACTGTCCGCTATGAGATCGCGGATAACTTTCTCCGTTTTTGGTTTAGGTATGTCGTCAAATATCAGGATTTCGTCCAATCCGGCTATCTGAAGGGCTTGGCAGATGTGATAAAGGAGGATTATCCGACTTACTCCGGCTTTGTATTGGAGAAGTATTTCAGGGAACAGTTGAAGGAGCGTCAGCAATTCCGTAATATCGGTTCCTGGTGGGAGAACGCAAAAGGGAATAAGAATCCGAATGAAATAGACATAGTCGCTATTTATGCGAAAGAAAAAAAGGTTTTCATTGCAGAAGTGAAACGGCAACGTAAGAGCTTCAAACCGGAGCTGTTTGAGCAGAAAGTGGAGGCTATCCGTACAAAGTTGTTTTTCAAATATGAGATAGAAACCGCCTGTTTGACACTGGAAGATATGTAGTTTGAACCAGGAAATGTCAGGAAATGCCGGATTGTGCCGGGTTGGCTAATCTGCTGGCATCGATACTTTGCTGATAAACAATAGAGTATGCGGATTAGTGCCGGGATGCCGGTAGATTCGTGTTTTTTCCTTATGCAAAAATGTTTTTATTCTGTCTTGATCACCTCCGCTGGGTTCTGGTTGGCCGCCCTGTGGATGCGCCAGCCGGTACAGAGCGTCAGAAGCAGAACGAGGACAAGCCATATTGCCGGATAGAGCCACCAACTGATCGTTGTCTGCAAAACGTAGTTTTCGATCCACGACTTCATGATCAGATAACCGGCGGGGAAGGCGATGATCGAAGCGATACACAACAGGCGCAGGTTCGTGGCGAAGAACAGGCGCATGATGTCTGAAGCTGTTGCCCCGTTTACCTTGCGGACGGCAATCTCTTTTCTGCGTTGTTCGCAATCAAGCGTCACTTGCGAGAAGACGCCGAACAGTGAGATCAGGATGCAGACGAGCGTTACGAAGTCGAGCATCTTGAGTAGTGCTTGCTCTGATTTCAAGAACTTTTCGTATTCCTCTTCCATAAAAGATATGTTTGTGTCGATCGCATTGGGTTGCATCTTCTTTACCAATTGCTCGATCTGCTGTTTGCATAGTTTGCTGCTACCGGGCTGATGGCGGAAGATGACGGTGGTCGAATAGTCGTCTTCGGGGTTTTTCCCCATCGGGCTGAAGTCGAGCATGACCGGTTTGACCGGAATGGTCGGCGGAGCGATGTAGAAGTCTTTGATGACGCCGTCGACCGTATGGCCAGGATAGTCTTTGAGACTGAGCGTTTTGCCGATCGGATCGCCGATGCCCAGTGCTTTTACTGCCGCCTCATTGATCAATATGTGGTCTTTCGTGTTCCCTTCCGGCAGCTTGCCTTTCAAAAGTTGTAGACCGTAAAATTTGAAATAGCGGTTGCTGCACGGGATCGACTGGATCGTGATGCCTTCCGTAGAAGCCGGCTTGCCTTCCCACTCCGTAAAGTAGCGGTAAAAACGGGAATGGCTGGGGAATAGCGCATCGTGTTTGTCCGGATAGACCTCTGCGATGGAAGAGAGCTTGGCGATCTCTTCTTTCAGTCCGTCCGTCACGGGATATATGCGTACGCAGCCCCGGTCTGCCCGCGCCAGTCCGAGGTCGGTTGTGTACAGGTGATAAATCTGCTTGATAAATACAGATGAGCAAAAGATGAATCCGATACTGATGATCAGTTGCAGCGTCAGGCTGACTTTCGGGAAGATGTTTTTCCCTTTTCCGTCTGTAGAACCTCTGAGCGCTTTCTGCAACGAGCGTTTCCGGAAATAGTAGATGGGAAACAGGGAGAACAGAAAAGCCAATAGGCTGATGAGCCCGAAATAAATGAATGTTTCCAGATAGAGGCCGGATGCGTCTGTCTTTACATTTGACAGCTCCTGAAACGTTGGTAATATGAGCTCGATCAGGACTAATCCTGTCAGGAGTGCAATGAAAAGTGTCAGCAGGTATTCAGAGGCAAAAAGCGCGAATAAGTTCCCGTTGGACGATCCGCACACTTTCCTGAGGCCGATCTCTTTGCTCCGTATCCGTATGCGGTTGGCAAACAATGTCAGGTAGTTGAACAGCGCACACAAAATCACCAGTCCGCCGGCAAGGGCGAAAAGGAGGATATGATCGAACTTAACGGTCGGTTCTTCTATCGGTCGGTCATAACGCATGGCTGTGACAGGCGTCAGGACAAGATGAGTCAGTTTATCTCTTCCCTTTTCTATTTCGTGCTGGTAGAGCTTCTGGCTGAATGCTTTCATATCTGTGCCGGGACGAACCTTTATATATGTTTGGCAGTTAGCAACGCCCCATTCATTTATAATAGCGGGCGGTTCTAATATATCAAACGGGAAGTTGGAGTGGCGGTTCTGGCCGGCAACAATGGCGCATATCTCAACTTCGTCGGACCATATTTTCAGTTTCTCTCCCAACGGGTCCGCATTCCCGAAGACTTTTCGGGCGAGCTTGTCTGTAATTGCAATCTTATTACTTTTCGGGATCATGAAATCCCGGTTGCCGGAAATAATCTTGATTTCGAACATACGTTCGACTGCAGAGTCTGTCGACATTTCAAACGCTTCCTGCTTTTTCCCTTTATAAGTAAACTCGGAATTCCATGCACCGGTATTGCATGATTCCTCCACCTCCGGAAAAGTTTCCTTCAAATAGCTGGAAAGCGGATAAGGTGTAACACTGGAAACACCCTGGTCGTCGGTTTCCGATTCTGCCCGGACATAATACATCCGGTCTACTCCTTCCCGGAACGTGTCGTACGTAAGTTCATACCGTATCCAAAGCGAAGACAAGGCAAAGCAGGTAAACCCGATTGCCAGCCCGAGGATGCTGATGACAGACTGAAGCCTGTACTTCCGGAGGTTGCGGAACGCTATTTTGATGTAGTGGTATAACATGGTGCTTATTGTTTGTTAATTACTCTTTGTTATTCTGTCTTGATCACCTCCGCCGGGTTCTGGTTGGCCGCTTTCCGGATGCGGAAGATGACGGTACAGGTTGTCAGTAGCAGGATCGTGAAGAAGATGCTGCCCCAGTAGAAGAATCCTTGCTCGAAGAATACAATGTACATTTGTTTCCAGAAATGCAGAATCAGGATGACTAAAGCAAGTGCCGGGAGTGCAGAGAACAGCAATAGCTTGATATAGAAGAGGGCGAACAGGCGGATGATGGCCATCGAGCTGGCTCCGTTTACTTTCCGTACTGCCACCTCCTTTTGCCGGTGCTCGGTGTCGAGGGAGATGGCGGAATATACGCCTAACAGGGTGATGATGAGGCAGACGATTGTGAAGAACAGGATGATGCCTTTGAATGTGTTCTCGAGCGCTTGCTTTTCTTCGATATCCTTTTCAATGGTACGGACGTCAGGCAGGATACTGGTCGGAAGCGATTCCCGCAGTATCGTGTAAATATGTTTCCGTATCTCCTGTTCATGCCCCGGATATGCTTTGACATAGCAATGGCCGATATCTTCTGTCTGGTTGAGAGGTAGGAAAATGATGCCGGAACTTTGATCGTAAATATCGGTGAAAAGCGGAGCGGATATTCCGCATAAGGTATGGGCATTCGTTTTGATATCATATAACGTCATACCTGTATGTATATCCGAATTCTTTTGTATAAGTGTTTCGTCTGCCAGGATTTCTTCAGGCTTATCAAAAGCTTTTCCAGTCTGTATAGGAATCTGCATGAAAGTGAAGAAGTTCGGGGATACTCGCAGGATTTGTACGCCTATGTGGTTATCCTTATTCTCTTGTTCCTTGTAGAAATGAGTGTGGAGGACATCTTCCGTATAAAGTTTATCTGCCAGTAAGATATCTTTTACGCCCGCCTGTTGGCGAATAAGGCTTATGATGGCTTGCTTTTCTTCTGCTTTCATAAACGGGTAATCGAGTGAGAAGCTAAAAATGGCCCTTTTCTCCTGTACGTCGAGCGTGTTGAAGATCGCTTTTGTCGTTGTTTGTGCTTGCAGATAAAGGGCGAAAGCCAGCGAGATGAATAGCCAGCAGATAAAGAACTGTACACCCAGCATCGTGTTTCGCAAGTAATGTTTTCCCGGACGCAGTTCTCCACCCCGGATGCCTTTCTGAACCGATATCTTCCGGATGCGCATGACCGCCAACAGGCAAGCGAACGCACAGGCTAAAAGTATCCAGAAGATATACTCTCCGGTTTGCTGTAGCAATAGACCGGGTTCAAACTCCATATGAAGTTTGAACAAATCGATTTGCAGTCCGTTGCCGAGCAGTTCCAGCAAACATCCTGTTAAGATAGCTGTTAAGGCTATCAGCAAGATTGATTGGGTGAACAGTTGGGCGAAGAGTTGGAGGCTGCTGCCGCCGTTTACTTTACGGATGCTGTATTCGTGTATCTGGTTCATGAACTGCCCTGTCAGGAAGTAGAAGAAGTTCAGTAATCCTGTCAGCAGTATCAATATTCCTATTATGCCGGTGATCCCGGAAACAAGATCAGCTGATTGCTTTATGTACTTGTCTTTGCCAAGTTGGATGCTCCGGACTTCTTCCGGATTGGAAAACATCAAGCTTGCATAACTCCGTTTGTCGTTTCTGAAAAGCAGGTCCAGGCTTGCAGGGCTTTTGCCTTGTTGTACTAAAGCATACGTAATACAGCCAGTCATATTCTCCCTTCCCTCAAATGAGAACAGGCCTTCACTGTCGTTGAGTGTCAGCAGGTCTATCTTCTCCATCAAATGGGTGCTGGCATTGGTCGGCAAGTCTTTGATGACAGCTTGAATCGTGTAATAAATTCCTCCTGTTTCGGGAGTGGATTTAGGAGAAGTGAAGAGCCGCTTGTTGAGCTCGATCCGCTTACCGATTGCATTGGCAGGATCCTTGAACACGTTGCGAGCCGTACTTTCTGTTATAACGACAGAATTGACAGATGTCGCAGCTTGCTTCCAGTCCCCGAAAATGATTTTGGGGGTAAATATCTGACGGTAAGAAGAGTCTACTTCCATTGTCTTAAATGTGTAGGGCAGTTTCTCTTCCTCATTTAGCCAAACGTTGATACTGCGTTCTGCCGGGTAGGCTATACGGCATAGTGATTCTATTTCCGGGTATTGCCAGGACTTGAGCATATCGGCAAGGTTGGCTGTCGTCCCGGAAAAAGGTTGGCCGTTGTCTTGGAATTGTATCTCGGCTATCCGTTTGTTATTCACAAAACAAGAGTCGATGCTTTGCATGAACCGACTGCAATAGAAGCATAGGGCGAAACAGAGCAGGCCGACTGATAAACCGGCTACTGATATGGCATGCTGCAGTTTATGGCGTATGATAGTCCGAAATGCTATTTTGATGTAATGGTATAACATAGTGTTTGCCTTTTATTCCGATTTAATCGTTTCCGCCGGATTGGTCCGTGCCGCCCGGATTGTCTGATACAATACCGTACATATAATAATGATAGTTGTAAACAGGATGATTGCTATATACATCCAGGGCTGCACACTGCTCCGGTAAGCATACTGCTGTAACCAGTTTTGCATGAACAGCCAGGCGAGCGGCAGGGCGAGCAGGTTGGCTATCAAGACAATTACAAGATATTCCCGGAAGAACATCTCGACAATTGTCCGGGCCGAAGCTCCCATTACTTTCCGGACGGCAATCTCTTTTCGCCGCTGTTCCATATTACTGGACGAAATAGAGTAAAGTCCGAAAATAGAGATCAGTGTACAGAACACGGCTAACAGCGTGAACAGTTGCAGACTGGCATTCTCGGAGGTGCTGAGCTGATCGAGTATCTGGTTTATGGACTGCACTTCGCAAGTGGATGGGTCGCCTTGCTTGGCGTGCTTCTTAAAGACATTCCGAATCGCTTTGATCGCCGCTTTTTCTTTTCCGGGTTCGGTACGGGCATAATAAGCATAACTGGTCCATTTGCTACCATCAATCACGATGACTTGTGGCAGGATCGGGTTTCGCAGGCTGGCTGACTGAAAGTCTTTGATAACACCGATGATTTCCATTTCTGCACGCCCTCTTGTCCCGTCGCTATAGGTGGAGTAGTCCCATACGCTGATCTTTTTCCCGATCGGATCGCCCACATTCATGATGCGGGCGGCTTCTTCATTGATAACTGCTTTCGTGCAGGGGAATCTTGGGTTGTGTCCCGATATCATGTCAGCTTCATCGACAAACCGGCCTTTTACTATCGGTATGTCGAATACTTCGGGGAAGTTACTGCCGACTTGGAGCACCTGGAAGTTCGGAGCGAAATCTAATGGTTTGCCGTCCCATTCAACCTCGTTCTGAGTCTGCGGTTCATGCGTGATAGAGAATATCCCGGCCTGCGTGAATCCTTTTAAAATGGCGAGCGTCGATATCTCCCGACTTATGCCTTCCCGGTCGTTGAATGTCATTGCAAGTTGAATCAAACCATCCTTTTTGAATCCCAAGTCTTTATGCTTCATAAAGGAGATTTGCCGGGACATGATAAACGTGCTCATCAGGAAGAAAATACAGATGCTCAATTGGAGTGTCATGCTTGTTTTACGGAAAGTACTTTTCCGGGTAGGTGCGATCCCCCCTGAAACCAGTAGGGAAGGAGTCCGGACGAAGCGCAGGAAGAGCGGCAGGCAGATTCCCGTCAGCAAGAGCCAGCTAATACTGGTGATGATACATAAATGGCTGAGCAGTACATCCTGCTGCAATGTCGTCTCGAAGATACGGGAGAACCCCCCGGCTGTTATTTCCAACAGGCAGCAGGCAAGCAGAAAACTGATCCAGACGAGTAGTGTCAGTTCCAATAACAATTGGAAGATCATATTCTTTTTGTCCGCCCCGATTGCGTTTCTCAGTTTCATTTCTTTGTTTCGTAAATAGATACGGTTGAGAAGCAGGTTTGTGAAGTTAAAGAATACGCAGAGCAGCAAGAGTAGCCCGGTAATCGTGAAAGTCCGGATATAGGAGAGGTTGAAAGTCAATTCGCTTCCGAACGTATGGCGGACCTCCGTCAGGCGTGCCAGCTTCAGCCGTAAAGAGCGGTTGTAATCGTGTTCGCTTATATAAGCGTTGATCTTTTTCTCGAATGCCTGGATGTTGGTCGTGGGTTCCAGCATCAGATATATTATTGTGCTTTGTTGCTTCCATTGCATCTCTTCTGTGATACGGTTTTCCCGTTCGTGGTCGAATTTGTCGAGCTCGTACACATCGGTTTGCATCATTGAGTTTTTAGGGGCATCTTCGAGGACGGATACGATCGTAATATGTTCACGGTATCCGTTCCGTAGTGTTTTACCTAAAGCCTCTTCCGGTGTTTTGAAATACTTCACTGCAAAAGAGCGGGTCACAGCTATTTCATCCAGTGTTTTCAGGATATCGTCTTTCTTGCCGCAAATCACCGGGCGCGGAAAGAAATGAAAATACTGTTCATCTATAAACTCTTCGTCCGGGTCTTCGAGCCTTGTCTTTTCGTAGTGGAAAGTCGAGCCGAATTTGGAATAGATCTGTGTCGTCTCTTTCACTTCCGGAAAATCCTTTTTCAGTTTCCGTGCCAGTATAAGTGGCAACTGTTCTACCTTCTTCCCGGTTTGTTTATCTATCCCGTACACTCTGTAAATATTGGAAGCCTGTGGATAGAATCCGTCATAAGAGGTCTCATACCGATACCAGTTCCAGCCATAGGTAAAACAGATCAGCCCGATAGCTAACCCGACGATACTGATGATTGACTGAACCTTATATTTTAACAGATTGCGAAATGCAATTTTAATGTAGTGTTGTAATAGCATGGTCTAATAATTTATTCGTTCTTAATCGCTATCGCCGGATTCATCCGTGCGGCTCTCCGGGTTTGCCATATCAATGTAAGCAGGGAAATACTACCTGTAATCAGTATGGCGACGGCAAACAACCACCAGGATATACTGGCTTTGTGTGCAAAGTTTTCCAGGTATTTGTGGATGGCAAGCCAGGAGACAGGGGTTGCTATGACAAATGCGATAGCGAGCAACTTATAGTATTTTCGTAGCAGCATTTGCATGATGATGGCTGTAGTTGCCCCGTTGACTTTGCGGATGGCTATTTCCCGGTAGCGTTGCTGTACATCGAACAGCGATAGTCCGAACAGCCCCAATGAGGAGATCAGGATTGCGATCAATGCAAATGCCGTATAGATACTGGTTACTTTCTTGTCTTCTTTATAAATGGCTTTTATCTCATCCTCTGCAAAAGAATAGATAAATTCGCCTCCGACAGTTTCTTCATGCAGTTTTTGCAGGAAAAGGATTGCTTCCTGCCGCTTGCCCGGAACGATATGTGCCGTCAAACGGCTATAAGGATATCCTATGTCGTAAGCGAAAACGAGCGGAAGTGTGGCCTGAGACAGATGTCCGATTTGAAAATCTTTAACTACACCGACAATGTTATAAGCGGGATTCTTATCCATATCCGGCATATCGGAGCTCCACCATAACCTGTGTTCAGGTTGTAATTTAGCTGTCGCAATATCGGTAATGCCGAATGCCCTTTTAGCTGTCTCATTGATGATCAAGTCGTATGTGCCAAAATGGTCGGTCGAGTCGTTCCAACCGCGTCCTTCTACCATTTGAAAATCGTATATCTTCATGTATTTTTCGTCTATGTTATTATAGACAACCATCAGTTTCTTTCCCTGGGATTCGAATTGGATATCTGGTTCTCTATATTCGTAAGGGCTCTCTCCGTAAGCCCAGTCTGTGAACAGGGTTGACTCGTTCATTTTAGTCGTGATGACATGGTAGAGTTGTTTTTGTTTCTCATTCTTTGCAGTTGCTTGTTCGTAGGTGTCATCCAGGGCATAATTACTACGGAGGAATTGAGTTTTGATGATATCTTTCGTTTGGTATCCATTGTCGTAGTTCAGCATGAAATGCAATTGTTTGATGAAAAACAACGATACGATAATGAGTGAGATCGATATGCCGTATTGGATAACCAAGAAAAGGCTTCTTGAAACGATCGAGTTACCTTTTCTGCTAACAGATTGTAATGACCGGATAGGAGTGCTGTACCCATATTTGAAGAAAGGGTGAGAAGAAGTTACTATCGGAAGAAGCACGATTAAAATAAGCATCAATGAAAGATTCAGCCGCCAATCGTTTGATTGGGAGATTCCCCATTGAGTGCTCAAATAATTTTGTGTCAACTCGATAAATACCCATCCGACAAAAAGAGCGCAGGTTATGATAAATATATTTTCTATGTAAATCTGTCCGAACAGATGGAAACGTTTAGCTCCGAATACCTTTTTCATTCCGAATTCACGTGACCGTTTTTGTATGAGTACCGTATAAATATTCGTAAAGTTGACAAATCCTATAATCAGGATTAAAAGAGTGACGATCGATAATATTTGGACATTTGTTTTATTCCCTTTATTGAATAAATTGAGATCCTGTATGGTATGGTCAAAGTATATTTTCTTCATAGGGAAGAACTGGTACTGTTGGTAGCGGTCTCCAGCTTTCATATACATATAATAATCCAGTCGTTTGTTTATCTGTTTCAGGTCACTTCCCGGATAAAGCAGAGCGATACTTTGAGGCATTCTTGACCACTTTTTCTGCATAGATTCAGATATGAGTATGTCGAAATGCAGCGTGCTTTTTCCTGCAGGAGTCCCGATGATCCCTTCGATTGTAACAGGATTCCCGAATGTGAAAGATATCGTTTTGCCGATCGGGTTCTCATTCCCGAATAGTTTTTGTGCCATTTCCCGGGTGATTACGGCACTTTCCGGTTTAAGCATCAACGTTTTTCTGTTTCCTGCAAGAACAGGAAAATCCAGTATTTGCAGAAAGCTGGTGTCTACAGCGAAGAGGTCTGCTGTGAACTTCCTGTTTTCAGAGTAGATATCATATTGCTGCATGGGGATGAATGTCGTGCTTTGTTCAATCGCAATATCTTCTAACGGCTCCTTGTAATCGGGTTCGTTATTCATATTGGAGCTACCGGAAAAACGTATCATCGGAGAATTCTGGTATTGGAGCGTCGTAAAATACAGGCGGTCCAAATGTTTGTGGAAATGATCGACAGTCGTTTCCTGATAGATATATCGGGATAAAGTAATGACGCACGCCAGACTCAGCGCCAACCCCATAATGTTGATGGCACTGTAAAGTCTGAAACGTGTCAGCGATCGTAATGCTAATAGTATAATTTTCATTTGTAGAGATTCGTTTATTTTAAAATCAATTCTTCCGCGTCGCCAAAGGTACTATATCCCGTGACAATCACCTTGTCGCCCGGTTGCAGACCGCCGGTTATTTCGTATTGCTGCGGGTTTTGTCGGCCGATGCTGATCGGGGTCTTGCGGGCTTTTGTGCCGGATTCGTTCAGCTTGTAGATCCATTGTCCGCCGGTGGTCTGGAAGAAATCGCCACGCGGGATGACGAGGGCTTCTTCCGGTTGTCCCAGCTCGATCTGGACACGGAAGCTTTTGCCGATGCGGACATTTTCGGGGCTTGTCTCGGTAAAGACCAGGTCGACATCGAAGTTACGGTCTTTCACCTCCGGGACGACTTTGGTGATCCGCAGCGGGAACTTCTTGCTCTGCCAGGTGATGGTGGCGGGAAGCCCGGTTGTGATTCGGTCGATATAATATTCACTGAGGGAGGTGTGTATCTTGAACTGGTCGAGCACTTTGACCTCTGCGATCGCTTCAGTGCTTTGCACCTGCTGGCCGGGCGTCACTTTGACGAAGCTGAGCTGGCCGGAGAGGGGAGCGCGGACAATCAGGTCTTCCATGCGCTCCCGGGCGCGGTCGAACTTCTTCCGTTCCCGTTCGAGGTCGTTCTTCATCAATTCCCGGCGTAGGATGGTGGCAGCGCTGTCGTGGCGGAGGCCTTCCAGTTGCAGGGCGGTACTGCGGGTCTTATAGTCGAACTCGTCGCGGGCTACTTCTAACTGCGCCTTGCTTTTGACGCCCATGTGGAATTCCTCTTCGTCGAGGGCATAGCTTTTCTTGAGGCGGTTCAGTTCGTAGGTTGTCTCTAAGGTCTTCTGTTGAAGGTCAATGCTCTTCTGTTCCATTTCGATCTCTTTCTCCTGGTAGGAGATCAACTGCTTTTCCCATTCATCCTGCTGGTCCTCGATGGTGCGGATCAGATCGGGATTGCTGAGGGTCAGTATCGTGTCTCCCTTGCTCATCATTGTTCCTTCTTCGGCAATGATACGGTCTACGCTGCCGGCCTCGCGGGCATTGATCTGGATGGTAAGGATGGGTTGAACGACGCCTTCCACATCCACATATTCCAGGAATTTGTCGCTGGTGGCTTCACCGATAATCAGGTTCTCGGCTTCGGTACGGAGTTTTCTGCCTCCCGATGCGGCGATCCCTACATAAACAAGAAGGGCAACAAAGGCGACTCCTCCGGCAATATGCCAGCGGTAGCGGTAATAAACGGGTTTCTTAGCAATAGGTTTATCCATTGTATGTTGTTTTTATTTTAGCAATAGTTCATAATCCTCAACAATCGGAATCTGCTTCTCGAAATCGTAGCCCGTCAGGCTGCGGAGGCCGTAATAAAGACTCCAGTAATTATATAAGGCCGAGATATACGCCCGGCGTGAGTTATCTTTTTCCGAGATGGCTGCATTCAGGTCGAGGATACTCGATTTACCAAGCAGGTAAAGCCGGCGGGCTACGTCGTTGCGGCGTTGTGCCGTCTGGTCGGTTTTCTCTGCAATCATGACTTTGTTGGCCTGCAGGTTGAATTGCTTGACCATCTTGGCGACATTCAGTTCGAAATCCATCCGTTCCTGTTCCAATTGGGTATAGACTTTGTCACGGTTGCTTTTGGCCACCTTGACCCGTCCTTTTCCCACGCCCCAGTCCAGGATCGGAATACGGATGCCGAGCGTCACTAACTGTTGGTCCATCGGGTTGCGGTAGGACTCTTTCAGTTTCTCGTTGCTCTGTGTCAAACCGAACTGGGCGTATAGCTCGGCTTTGAATCCCCGGTTGGCTTTTGCTTCGGCAACGGAGCTTTCGCTTTCCAGGCGGCGGCGTTCGAAAGCGCTGATATCCGGATTGTTCTGGAAAGCTAATTGCATGGCCTCTTCGACGTTGACCGTGAAGCGGGGAATGCTGTCGTCCGGGATTACCGCCAGCGTGATGTTTTCCGAAATACCTAAGTAGCTGCGTAGCGACTGGATGTAATCGTCCACGTCTATCTGCGCGTTCAGGCGGTTGGTCTGCTCGGTCAGCTTGTTGAGTTCGAGTTGGAGCATCTCGTTTTCAGTAATTGTCCCGATGTTGTAACGTCCTTGCGCGTAGCGGTAGAGCGTGTCGGCATATGCAAAATTATATTCCGCGATTTCTAACGAGGTCTGTGCGCTTGCCAAGTTGAAAAAGCGGTTGGTTGTGTAGGCGGCTACCAGTTCGAGTGTTTCGATGTAAGCTTTTTTCGCTTCTTCGAATTTAATCGGCTCGATCCGGCGTTCCCATTTGAGGTCGTTGTAACCAAACAGGTTTTGTTCATATCCGATGACCACCGGAGTACTTTTATATGACGAGACGTTGTCGGTGAACATATCTAACCGTTGGAGTCCGGTCTTCAGCAATACCGTACCGCCTGTCAGGGCGATATTCTGCTGGATTTCCAGCCCGGCGTCGACCGACAACTGGTTCCGGTGTACGAATTTATCACTACCGTCTTCAAGCGTCACCGACTGGATGGAGCGGTTCAGACTCGGATCGGAAGTCAGCGTCAGGCTTGGCAGCTGTTTGGCCCGGAAAGAGCGCCAGTTCCAGTAAGAGGCCCTGAAAGCATGCCGGGCGGCAATAGCCTCCGGTGAATGTTGGCGCGCCATTTCGATCGCTTCGCTCAGTGTCAGGGTAAGTGTTTTCTGCCCCCATAGTTGCAGCGGGAACAATACACATATAAGTATGGATAAAATCTGTTTCATGCCTGATGAAAGACAAATAATGTGCCATACTTGTAAGTGGTTGGCTTTTATGTGAATGAGGAAAATAGTTCGCCTGTTCGTTGTGCATAAGCGCACAAAAAACGTGCATAAGCGCACATACATCCCGTTCTTATAATCACTATCTTTGCCGATATTGAAGTGATTGGTAAAATATGAAGAACGGAAAGATTTTAATCATCGATGATAACGAAGATGTCCTCTTCGCCTTAAATCTGTTGTTGGAGCCATATGTCGAACAGGTGAAGGTGACGACACAGCCCGAGCGGATCGAACATTTTATGTCGACTTTCCAGCCGGATGTCATCCTGTTGGATATGAATTTCCGGCGGGATGCAATCAGTGGGCAGGAAGGCTTTTTCTGGCTGGAAAAGATAAAGGCGGCTGATCCGGATGCGGTGGTCCTTTTTATTACGGCTTATGCCGATACGGAAAAAGCCGTACGTGCCATAAAAGCCGGTGCTACGGATTTCATCCCGAAACCCTGGGAAAAAGAAAAACTGTTGGCAACTCTTTCGGCTGCTTTGAAACTGCGTGAAAGCCGTACGGAGGTCAACACGCTGAAACAGCGCGTTGAGGTGTTGGAAAGTTCCGAAGAGACCGGTTTTGAGATTATAGGAGAGAGCGATGTCATGCAGGAACTGTTTGCTACTGTTTCCAAGCTGAAAGATACGGATGCCAATATCCTGATCCTGGGAGAGAACGGAACCGGGAAGGATCTGATTGCCCGCGCCCTTTACCATCATTCTCCCCGAAGCAGCCAGGTTTTTGTCAGTATCGATTTGGGAAGCATCCCGGAACAGCTGTTCGAGAGCGAGCTGTTCGGGTATGAGAAAGGTGCTTTTACGGATGCCCGGCGCGATAAGCCCGGACGTATGGAGGTGGCTTCCGGAGGAACTTTGTTTCTGGACGAGATCGGTAATCTGAGTCTGCCGATGCAGGCGAAACTGTTGACGGCTATCGAGAAAAGACAGATCCTGCGGTTGGGAGCGACCCGTTCCGTGCCGATCGATGTCCGCTTGATTTCCGCGACGAACATGAATATCCGGGAGATGGTGCAGGAAGGGACGTTCCGCCAGGATTTGCTATACCGCATCAATACGATCGAGCTGCATATCCCGCCGCTCCGGGAACGGGGCAATGATATTTTGTTGTTGGCCGACCATTTTCTGAACCGCTATGCCCGCAAGTATAAGAAGAAACTGACGGGGCTTACCCGGGATGCGAAAACGAAACTCCAAAGTTATGCCTGGCCCGGTAATGTCCGCGAGTTGCAACATGCCATCGAGCGCGCTGTTATCCTGTCGGACGGCTCCATGCTGAAGCCTGAAAACTTTATGCTTCATCCGGCTCCCGTTCATAAAAAAGGGGAACTGTCCGACGAACTGAATCTGGGCGTGCTTGAGAAAGAAGCGATCGAACGCGCCCTGCGCCGTGCCGACGGGAATATCACCCGTGCTGCCGAACTGTTGGGGATTACCCGTTTTGCCCTGTACCGGAAACTGGATAAACTGGGCCTATGAAACGCTATGTTCTTTTCCTGAAAATAGGATTGTTGATATTGTTGTCTCTTTCGATTGCATTTCTGCTATTGAAAGGATTGTATTTTACGGCGGTCATGTGCTTTCTGATTTTGTTGGGTATCGCTTTTTCCCTCTATCTGGATCAACGGAAAATGTTGCAGCGGATGGAGCACCTGATCGCCAATATCCGGTATGGAGATATGAACCTTTCTTTTCCGGTCCCGTCGGCGGGCGGTGCGGAGGCCAGCCTGACGCGTGCCATGAATGAAGCGTTGTCCGCTTTTCGTACCCGTTTATATAATGTAGTGGTGTCGGAGGCGGAAACGGAGGCTTGGCAGAAATTGATCCGGGTTCTCACACACGAGATCATGAACTCGATCGCTCCGATTATCTCTTTGTCGGAGACGGTGACGGAGCGGGCTGCATCCAACGGACTGAATGAACGGGATTACGGAATCATGCTTCAGGCCATGCAGACGATACACCGCCGGAGTAAAGGCTTGTTGGATTTTGTTGAGAACTACCGGAAACTGACACGTATTCCGGCCCCTACACAGCAACTGTTTCCGGTTTCCTCCCTGTTCGACGATTTGCGGGGCTTGTATCCTGCCGGAGATGTCTCGTTTTCATTTTCTGTCCGTCCGACTGATTTGCGGGTTTATGCCGACCGCTCGATGATCGAGCAGGTGCTTATTAATTTATTGAAGAATGCAGCCGAAGCCTGTAAAGATTGTTCCTTTCCGGAAGTACGGGTGAATGCTTTCAGGCGTGAAGGGGTTCCGGTTATCACCGTTTCCGACAATGGCTGCGGTATCGTGCCGGAAGCGATGGATAAGGTCTTTGTCCCGTTCTTTACGACTAAGCAGGGAGGTTCGGGCATCGGTCTGAGCGTTTGCCGCCAGATCATGAACCGCCACGGGGGGAGTATTACCGTTGTTTCGGAAGAGGAGAAAGGGACGACTTTTACCCTGCAATTTCCCCAAACCCGCGTCCTGTAGGAACGGTTTACGGATAGCCTTTACGAGAGATATTGGTTGATGAGGTTTTTCAGCTCTGCCGGTTTGATCGGTTTTGCTGCATATCCGTTGAAGCCGCTTTGCTTTACCCGTTGTTCGTCTTCGGCGAAGGCGAAAGCGGTAACTGCAATGATCGGGACATGCGGGTCTTCTTTTCTTATCTCGGCAGTCGCTTCATACCCGTCCATATTCGGCATTTTAAGATCCATCAGGATCATATCCGGTTGGTGTTCACGATATAACCGGACTGCTTCACATCCGTCATGGGCATGCAGTAAATTGTAGTCTTTCAGGACTGCTTGAATCAGAATATAGTTACTTTCGTTGTCTTCGGCAATCAATAACGTCGCTTTTGTAGGAGTTTCGCTTGCAGGTTCCTCTGCCTTTTCCTCCACTTCTTTTTTAGGCTGTTTTTTTACGTTGAGAATGATCGAATCGGGCAGCGTGAACCAGAAGGTCGAGCCTTTTCCGAATTCGGATTCCACACCGATCTCGCCGCCTAATTTCTTTATAATCATCTGGCAGATTGCAAGCCCCAAGCCTGTTCCCTGTGCAAAACTGTTCAGTTTGACGAAACGGTTGAAAACCATATCTATTTTTTCAGACTCGATGCCGCATCCGGTATCGGTAACATAGAATCGCAGTTTGTTGTCCTGGCGGCGGTAACCGAACCGGATACTGCCCTCTTCGGTAAACTTAATGGCGTTGTTGATGAAGTTTGTAACAACCTGTGCTAAGCGGTTCTTGTCCGTCATGATTACACAGTGAGGCATTTTCTCGACAAAGGAAACCTGCACGCCCTCGGATGCTTTCAGGCGGGAGGATTGTTCGATGTCGGATAATAACGCATTAATATCCACCTCCGAATCGATAAATTCCAATGTCCCGGCCTCAATCTTGGCCACATCCAGAATGTCATTGATCAATTGGAGGAGCAGCTCGTTGTTACTGCTGATGATATTGATATATTCGTCCCGCTCTTCTTCGTTCTCTGCGATTGTCAACAGATTGGAGAAACCGACGATGGCATTCAGCGGTGTACGGATTTCGTGGCTCATGTTGGCGAGGAATGCTGATTTCAGGCGGTCGGATTCTTCCGCTTTGTCTTTCGCTTTCCGGAGCTCGATTTCATCTTCTTTCTGTTTCTCGATCAGGATCAGCAATCTGTTTTTCAGTTTGCTGGTACGCAAATAGTAGTAGAGCACCATGATCAGGAACAACAACAAGACGACTGAAATGATTAACAGGATTTCAAATTTATATTGCACGAACAATCCTACTTCCGTATTGATCAATACGGAATGGGGGGGTAGACTTTTTGTTGCGATCCCCCGTTCCTTTAATTTTTTAGCGTCAAACGTATATACGTTGGGAATCGTTTCCGGATTGAACTTGGCCGATCGATTCACTAAAACATGTACGGCCTGACGGGCCAGGTCTTTTCCGATCGAACGGTATTTAGGTATATAGCCACCGATCGCCCAATGGCTTAATCCGATGGATGTCAACGAAAATGCCGGAACTTTCGGATTGGCGAGCATCATGGTATAAGTGGCGTTTCCGACATAATACCCGTCATTTACATCCACACGCCAGGTACCCAAAAGAATGGCGCTTTCCGAAGGTAGGCGTTTGATTTCCTCGATGATATTATAAATGTCGTTTTTCCGTCCGTCCAGCGGGATGAAGTCTATACCGTCTATCCGGCTGATTTCTTTTTTGACTAAGGCTTGAAGGGAAATGCCTCCGTAACTGTTGTCGGTAACCAAGGCAATATGTTTCGTGCTCGGATACAACTTGCGGACCAGCTCTACGTTTGCTTTAATATCATAATTGTAGACGAATCCGCCCAAGTTCTGCTCTTTGCTTTTAAGCTCATCTATATCTACACTTTCGGGGTCCCATTCGGACAGGTTGATGCTGCTGTCTGGCAATAGTACTGCGTTCCGGCTGACCATGCCGCATAAGATCGGGATATTCCGTATGCTGCTGTCGTCTAACGAAAGATAGGAGGCCCACCCTTCCTGTCCGAGGATTACGATCAGCTTAGGCTTGTTTTCCCCCTGGTATTTCTTCAGCAGGTTCTCCATCCTTGCTTTCCAGAGGGGAGCTTCGGGGAGGCTCTTGCAGTTCATGTTTTCGATTACAACAGGCGAGGTCCCGCCAAGCTGTTTGTATTCTTCCATGAACTCGGAAATATTTTGTGTCGTATTGCGGGTATCCGGATTGTAGGAGCTGATAATTAAAATAGGATTACTATCATCAGCATGAACTTGGCATGTGAAGAGTAAACTAATGACCATGAAAAAGAATCGCCACGTTTGTTTTATGTAGTAATCCGATGATTTATTCATGAAATAAAGATTGTTCTGAAACTCCTAAATTAATCTTTTGGGAATTCGTATGCAAAAATAAAAATTATTTGATATAACTAAGCATAAATCAGAACATTTTAAAGTTCTATCATAAGGCCGATACTGGGCAGGAGCGTCCCGGTGCGGCGTTCAACCGGTTTTAGTTCATAACGTTGTTGTTCCCGAGGGGCATCCGGATTTAATATTTTGCCAGTTTTAATATATACATCCTGCTCTTTGTATTTTGAATTTAGCACGTTCTGCAAGTCGATATAAGCCCCTATCATAAACTTTTTCAGATAGAACGTTTTGTCTATCCGGATATCCAGTTGGGTAAAAGGTTTCAGGCGTTCACTGTTGAACCGGCTGTAGTCATAATAAAGGTTGCCACTGGCATCCCAAGCATCGACAAAACTACTCTTCTCGACATCATAAGGTGTATAGGGCGCGCCTCCCACTATCCGTAGTTTCGTTCCTATATCCCAATTCCTGGGTAAGGCATAGGTCCCGCTGAAAGTAAAAAGATGGCGGTTGTCCCAGGCGGATGGAATGTATTGGCCACTGCCCCGTCCGTCCTTAAATTCGCTTCGGACATAAGTATAGGAGGCAATAAATGTCAATCCCTTATAATTATACCAGCGTCCCATCAGTTCCATCCCGTAAGCTCTTCCGGTTGCAGTAGAATTGACGGCTTCATTTCCCAGTACGCCGTAATCGGTCCCTTTTGAGGCAAGCGGAATGCTGTCGGTCAGTGACATCGGGTAGTGATCATATTTCTTGTAGAATCCTTCCGCCGTAAATTTCAGATAGGAGGAAGGGCGGTATTCCAATCCGATTCCGGCCTGATCGCTCCGGATATAGCTCAACCGGTTATCTTTGTTTATATAATTACCCTGGTTGTCTTTGAATCCAAGGACCGTATAAGGGGGCAATTCGTAATATCTTCCTGCGTTGGCATTCAGATAAATGTCTCCGAACAGGCGGTAAGAGAGCGATAGGCGCGGAGAGAGCTGATCCAGCAGGTTGTTCATTTCCGAAGAATATCCGTTGGCATCCGCCCGCACTCCCAAAGATGCCGTAAAGCGTTCGTTATTGCTTTCGTATATAGCTGTAGCATACAGTCCCCATTTCCAGATGCCCAGGTCTGTCTGATAATGGAGTTCCCGGGGGATGGTGGTATATAGTTTCTGAAAAGTTGTGTTTGTATATTCCGAATAATCGATGTTTCCTCCTGCTTGCAACTGGATATAGGGCAAACGGAAGATATTTTCGCTGCGGAACTTATTCTCTATTTCATCCGAGCGGTAATCCAACATTAAGTTTTCAGGTGTGCTTTCATCATTATCCTGATATTTGATGTTTTTATTGTTCATCTGGCTACGGCTTACGATCAGGGTGTGTATATTACGCCCTGAAAAATGTTTGTAAACGGCACCCAATGTATAAGTCTTTTGTTTTACGACCGGCAGGTAGGCCAGTATGTATTGGTTTTTCTCGCTAAGATCGTCTTTCCCGGTGTTCAGCTTCATGTCGTCAATGGCTCCCAATCCGATAAAGGTCAGTTCGTTTTTCTTATTAAAAGCATGTTTGATTTTGAACTGGGCATCCGTAAAGGTCGGGAGAAAGGGTAATCCGATCATGTCGAACAGGAATTGCAGGTACGAACGGCGTATGGAAACCTGGTAAGTCGTCTTGTCGCCTATCGGGCCGTTTGCCGATAGGCCGACATCGGAGGCGCCGACCACTCCCCGCAAAGAGAATTTTTCTTTGTTTCCGTCCTGCAGCTTGAAGTCGAGCACGGAACTGAGCGCATTCCCCCTGGCAGCAGGAAATGCCGCAGAATAGAAATTGACTTCACGTATGAAGTCCGGATTGATAATTCCGACCGGTCCGCCGGATGCCCCCTGCGTAGAGAAGTGATTGATATTGGGGATTTCTACTCCATCCAGAGAGAAACGGTTCTCAGACGGTCCACCGCCCCTTACCATCAGGTCGTTCCGGAAAGCTGCCGTAGAGGCCACTCCCGGAAAGGATTGTACGACACGTGAGATATCCCGGTTTCCTCCGGCACTTTTCTCTATCTCTTTAAAACCGATAACGCGCAGTCCCAACGGGCTTTCTGCCGTTTTCCGGAACGGGGAGGCGACGATGCTTACTTCCTGCAGGCTCTCACTGGCCGTTTCGAGTTCGATCGGGAAGAAGATATCTTTATTGGCCACGCGAAATTCTGCCGTTACCGTTGGCTTATATCCGATAAATGAAGCCTGTAGCCGGTAACTGCCCGGGGCAATTCCTGTTATTTCAAAATTTCCGGTGGAATCTGTTGCCGTTCCGTGTGTCGTATTCCAGATAACGACAGTAGCATAAGGTATTGGCTCGCCACTTGCCGCCTCTTTCACGATCCCTTTTATGGAATAACTCTTTTGAGCCTGTATGATCTGAATACAGGTCAGGAATAATAAGAGAAGAAAGAGTCTTAAATTCATAAGTTGTAGCCAGTCTTACGGGAATTTGTAATAATAGGTTACAAAAGTAATCAATTCTATATTTTTATATCTTTGCAAGATCAAAATAATGACGAAATAAGACGAAAATCAAATGAAGCGGGAATTGCAGCAGACGGCCGATGGCAGCCATACATTATTTATTCCGGAAATGGATGAACACTATCATTCGGTAAACGGGGCGGTGCAGGAATCGCGCCATGTGTTTATTGAGGCCGGGTTGCACCATCATACGGGAAAAGAGCTTGTCGTTTTTGAGATCGGTTTCGGTACTGGTTTGAATGCTTTCCTTACCTTGCTGGATGCGGAAAAGAACGGGCGTGCCGTCAATTATTATTCCATCGAGTTATACCCGCTTGACCCCGGTCTTGTACAGGCATTGAACTATGGGGAGGTGGTCTGTCCTGAAAAGAAAGAACTGTTCCGTGCTTTGCATGCCGCTGCCTGGAATCAGGAGGTTGCCATCACCGAACGTTTCACTTTACATAAGATACAGGGGGACAGTAACACTTGCGACCTGCCCGAAGGGATCGGCCTTGTCTATTTCGATGCTTTTGCCCCGGACAAGCAGCCGGAAATGTGGAACCAGGAAATATTCGACAAATTGTATGGACATATGGCGGAAGGAGGAATTTTGACCACTTACTGTGCCAAGGGTGTCGTACGCCGTATGATGCAGAAAGCCGGATATTCTGTCGAAAGAATACCCGGCCCTCCCGGAAAACGCGAAATGCTCCGCGCTATGAAATTATAAAAGTGCGTCGATTTTAGAGACGAATGTAGGTTTGGGAGCAGCTCCGACCTGTTTGTCCACTACCTGTCCGTCTTTGAAGAAAAGAACGGTCGGAATGTTGCGGATACCAAACTGTGCAACCACATCGTTGTTGTTGTCCACATCCATTTTGCCGATTGTCACACGGCCTTCATATTCGGTTGCCAACTCGTCGATGATCGGAGCGACCATGCGGCAAGGACCACACCATTCTGCCCAAAAGTCAAGGACCATAGGCTTACCAGAGTTTACCAACTCTTCAAAATTTGCATCTGTAACTTGTAGTGCCATAATCTTTATATGTATTTAATTTGTTTCTGTTTAGAGTCGCCAAAAGTACAAATTCTTTCTGCATCCAACAAATACTAACCATTAATTTTAAAGTCTATATTTTCATTCGTTTGCAGGAACTCGACCAGATTGCGCGTGACGTTGAGACGTATGTTCTGCGAGAAGAAGTTCTGCGTGATGTTGTGCTCCCCGTCGACTACTTTAAAATATAACAGGCTTTGCCCCGGATTGTTCTTTATCAAGGTCGAAAGCTCGTTTATGGTCGGCTCGTCGAGGTCGTGGATCGGAACCGTGATACTGATCTTTTCGATCATCCGGTCTTTTTCCTCCTGCAACAGTTGGATAGAACCGATCGACAGGCTCAACCGGCCGGAATTGTAGCGGTCTTCCACACGGGCTTTGATCAACAGGTACATCCCCCGTTTCCCGAATTTCCCGTATTCGATGAAATCTTTCCCGAACAGGGCTATCTCGCCACTGCCCGTAAAGTCCTCTATCTTGATGATACCGTACGGATTCCCTTTCTTTGTCATGCCTTCCCGGAAATCGGTCACGATGCCGCCGAACAGCAACTCTTTCCCGACCAGGCTCTCCTTGTCGTTGATTTCCGCCATGCCGGTGTTGCATACATATGTTAATATAATACGGAATTCGTCCAGCGGGTGGGCGGAAAGATAGATGCCGACCAGCTCTTTTTCCTTGTTCAGACGTTCCAGGTCGCTCCAGCGTTCACATTTCGGGATTTCCGGTTTGGCGATCTCCACCTGTACGTCTCCACCGAACAGCGAGTTGGTGGCTGTGCTTTTGTCCGTCTGGTACTTATTGCCGTAGCGTACGAGCGTCTCCAGGAATATTTCACCTTTTCCGGTTTCGGCGAAGAACTGCTCGCGCTGGATGCCGAAATTGTCGAAAGCTCCCGCCAATGCCAGCGATTCGATGTTCTTTTTATTGCAGGCCGTCAGGTTGACGCGTTCTACGAAATCGAAGATATTCTTGAACGGCCCGTCCTTCTTCCGTACATCGATGATGTTCTGGACAGCCGCTTCGCCGACACCTTTCACGGCTCCTAACCCGAAACGGATGTTTTTGTCCTTGTCTACGCTGAACTTGAGGATCGACTCGTTCACATCCGGTCCGAGTACCTGGATACCCATCGCTTTACATTCGTCCATAAACTTCGTGATATCCACGATGTTGGACAAACTTCGGCTCAGGACGGCCGCCATATATTCGGACGGGTAGTTGGCTTTCAGGTAGGCTGTTTGATAGGCCACCCACGAATAACAGGTCGCATGGCTCTTATTGAACGCATAGGACGCGAATTTTTCCCAGTCGGACCAGATCTTCTGCAACGTGCTTTCCTCGTAACCGTTTGCCTTTCCGCCTGCCATAAATTTGGATTTCAGGTGGTTCATCTTTTCGATCAACTTCTTACCCATTGCCTTACGGAGGGCGTCGCTCTCACCACGTGTGAAGTTTGCCAGCAAACGGGACAGAAGCATGACCTGTTCCTGGTAGACGGTAATGCCATAGGTGTCTTTCAGGTAACGTTCCATGACCGGGATGTCGTACTTGATTTCCTCTTTCCCTTGTTTACGGGCGATGAAAGAGGGGATATAGTCCATAGGTCCCGGACGGTAGAGGGCGTTCATCGCGATCAGGTCTTCAAACTTGGACGGCTGCAGCTCCTTCAGGTATTTCTGCATACCGGCGGATTCAAACTGGAACGTGCCGGTGGTCTTTCCGTCGCAATACAGCTTATAGGTCACCGGATCTTCCAGGCTGATATGGTCGATGTCCAGTTCCTGTCCCGTTGTCAGGCGGATATTCTCGATTGCTTCCTTGATGATGGACAATGTTTTCAGTCCGAGGAAGTCCATCTTGATCAATCCGGTCTCTTCGATCACGGAACCTTCATACTGGGTCACCAGCATTTCTTCACCCGTATCCTTGTCTTTGGCCGTACTGACGGGTACGACGTCCGATATGTCGTAACGCCCGATGATAACGCCGCAGGCATGTACGCCGGTGTTGCGGACGTTGCCCTCTAACATTTGTGCGTATTTAAGCGTATCACGTGCCAAAGGATCGTTTCCTGTAGCCGCCTCTTTCAGTTCCGGTACATAGTTGATGGCGTCTCCCAATTTGAATTTTTTCATATCGGGAATCTTGTCCGGGACAAGCTTTGCCAAACGGTTCGATTCGGAAAGCGGCAGTTTCTGCACACGCGCCACGTCCTTGATGGCCGACTTGGTCGCCATCGTGCCGTAAGTGATAATATGCGCCACACGCTCGGCACCGTATTTTTCCGTTACCCATCGGAGCACTTCGCCGCGTCCGTCATCATCGAAGTCGGTATCGATATCGGGGAGGGAGATACGGTCCGGGTTCAGGAAACGTTCGAACAGCAAATCGTATTTAATCGGGTCGATTCTTGTGATCCCTAAACAGTAGGCTACGGCCGAACCGGCAGCCGAACCACGGCCGGGACCGACCGAGACGCCTAACTCCTCGCGGGCGGCACGGATAAAGTCCTGCACGATCAGGAAGTAGCCCGGGAAACCCATCGTCTTCATGATATGCAATTCGAAGTTCAGGCGTTCCTTCACTTCGTCGGTCAACTCGTCCCCGTAGCAGAGTTTAGCTCCGTCATAGGTGATCTTTTTCAGGTAGTCGGCTTCTAACTTGATGCGATACAGCTTTTCATAACCGCCTAACTTCTTTATCTTGTCGTGCGCCGCCTCTTCGCTCAGCACTACATTCCCGTTTTCGTCGCGTGTAAATTCCTCGAACAGGTCTTGTTCGCTGAACTTCTCGCGGTAGCTTTCCTCCGTCCCGAAATCTTCGGGAATGGCGAAGGTCGGCATGATAGGGCCGTGGTCGATGGAATAGAATTCGACTTTATCGGCTATTTCGAGTGTGTTGCTCAGTGCTTCGGGCACATCCGAAAAGATCGCATTCATCTCCGCCGTCGTTTTCATCCATTCCTGCTTGGTGTAACGCATGCGGTTCGGATCGTCCAGGTCTTTACCCGTACTGAGGCAGATCAGCCGGTCGTGCGCTTCGGCATCTTCTGCATTGACGAAATGGACGTCGTTGGTTGCGATTACCTTTATGTTGTGTTTTTTCGCCAGCTCGAGTATAACTTTGTTGACTGTCACCTGGTGGGGGTAGGTGTCCTGGGCTGCTGACGGGTCATGTGTCTCATGACGTTGTATCTCCAGGTAATAATCTTCCCCGAACAGGTTCTTGAACCAGAGGACCGATTCTTCCGCTTTGTCCATCCGTCCGTTCAGGATATGCTGCGGCACTTCCCCTCCGATACAGGCGGAACAGACAATCAGGTCTTCGTGATATTTTTCCAGCAGTTCCTTGTCGATACGCGGCCGTCCGTAGAAACCTTCCGTCCAGGAGAGGGAGACCATCTTGATCAGGTTCTTGTACCCGTTCAGGTTCTTTGCCAGGACAATCAGGTGCCAGCCGCTCCGGTCGTTCTGCGATGCCAGTTTGCTATGCCGTCCGTTCCGGGCGCAATAGCACTCGCAACCGAAGATCGGCTTGAATATCTTTTTTTTCTCTTCTTCGATCTTTGCCGGTATTTCTTCCAGGAGGGTTTGTTCTTCAGCGCTAAGTTCCGTTTTGCCTTTCAGCTCCTTCAGCTCTTTCTCATATCCCTTGATCGCATCTAAAGGCTTGCTGTTTTTCTTGGATACCTTGTTGAAAAACTCTTTTATCCCGAACATCACGCCGTGATCGGTGACGGCAATCGACCGCATCCCGTCTTTTTGCGCCTTGTCTATCAAAGCGTCAATAGACGCTTGTCCGTCCAGAAGTGAATACTGGGTATGTACGTGGAGGTGTATAAATGGTTCCATATCAATTTTTGATCCTGTTTATTTGGCCTATAAAGATACGGCTTATTTTGTTATTTTCTTCTATCGTCTGTTATAATCCGATTGAAAAACTCTATCTTTGCTCATAGGAATTAGAAGGTTTGCAATATGAGAAAAATTATATTTATTGTCTTTTTAAGTGTATGGATGATTATGCCGGCAGTAAGTCAGGTCGCTTTCGGCGTACGTGTGGGTGGCGCTTACTCTTCTCTGGTGCAAAAAGTGGAAGGAACGTATAAGGCAGGCGCCCGTTTCGGTTTTAGCGTGGCAGGGCTTGCCGACATACCTTTATATAAGGGATTGTCTCTGCGTCCCGAAGTGGCTTTTGCCAACCAGGGCGGTTCTTTCATTTCCAACTTCCAGGTGGAAGGGGCGAAGAACTCCCTTAATAAATGTAACTACTATTCGATACAGATTCCGGTGAACCTGGCCTATACCTTTAATATAAATGATGTTCAACTGGGTGTCTATGTCGGTCCTGCCCTCGATTTCTCCCTGTTCGGCAAGATGAAAACCCAAAACCAGAATGTGGATATCCATTTCGGCCAGGACAAGGAGACAGACCTCAAAACATTCGATTTAGGTGTAAACGTCGGCTTACGTGTCGACTACAGCCGTTATTTCTTCTCCGTCGGTGCCCTTTGCGGCACATTGGACCGCCGCGCCGTCGAGCGTGAAGGCGAGTCTTCCCTTTATCAGAATAATGTAACGTTGTCGCTGGGGTATATGTTCCGGAGCCGGTAACTTCACAAAGGCAGGAAAGAATTATGAATATCGGTCCGTTATTCCTATATTTGTAAGCACGATAAAAACAGTGACATATGGACCGGAAAAAGTTACCGATAGGCATCAGTGATTATAAAGAGCTGATAGAAGAGGATTATTATTATGTGGATAAGACCGATTTTATCCGCCAGATCATAGAAGAAGGAAGCAAAATTACGCTTCTTCCGCGTCCGCGCCGTTTTGGCAAGACGCTGAACCTTTCCACACTTCGCTATTTCTTCGAGAAGACGGAAGGCAACGTCTATCGTCCGCTGTTCGAGGGTAAAAGCATCGAACAATGGAAAGACTTCGACCGGTATCAAGGGAAATACCCGGTGATCCTGGTCACGCTGAAAGACTGCAAGGGCGATACGTTTGAAGCGACCCTGTCTCAGATCAAAATACAGATGCAACAGGAATTTGCCCGTCACCGTTATTTGCTGGACGACGAGCTGTCTGAGCTGGACCGCCTGTGGTTTAATCAGATACTCATGCTACAGGCAGACGAAGTCATGATCCAAAACTCATTGCTTTTTTTATCCGGATTGCTGGCAACTCATTGGGGCATGCCGCCCCTCGTGCTGCTCGACGAGTATGACACGCCAATTCATGTTGCTTTCGACAAAGGATATTATGACCGCATGATCGGCTTTATGCGTAACTTTATGAGTTTGGTGTTCAAAGACAATACGGATATCTTTCGCGGCGTCATCACGGGTATCTTGCGGGTCAGCAAGGAATCTATTTTCAGCGGATTAAATAATATAGATGTAGATACGATCCTGGAACTCCCGATGTGTACTTCTTTCGGTTTTACGCAGGAAGAAACGGACCGAATGCTAACCGATTATTCGTTCGGTGGTCAGAAAGACGAGGTGAAGAACTGGTACAACGGCTATCTGTTCGGAGATCAAACGGTCTATAATCCCTGGTCTGTGCTTTCTTTTGTAAATAAGGGCGGCGTTCTGGCTCCCTACTGGGTGAATACCGGCTCTGATGTCCTCTTGCGTCACCTGCTTGCCGACGGCCCGTCGCAGATACGTATGGGAGTGGAGTCGCTGATACAGGGCGAACCGATCCGCAGCGTGATAAACGACAAGTTAGCGTTTCCGGATTTACTGTCAGAAACAACCAATATTTGGTCGTTCATGCTTTTCAGCGGTTACCTGAAAGCCTCCGACCCGGTAAAGAACAGCGACGACTTGATGGAATATACTTTGCAGGTCCCTAATCGCGAAGTAAGAACTGTTTTTTTCACCATAATCCGCAGCTGGATCAATAACGGTCCGGTGAAGAACGACCGCCTGGAGCTGATGCTGCAAGCATTACGTGCGGGTGATATCGAATATTTTGAAGAGTTGTTGAACGACTTTGTCGTCCATACCTTTTCCTATTATGACACCAACGGCCGTGAGCCGGAAAAGGTCTACCAGGCATTTCTGTTGGGATTGCTGGCAGGTATGTCTGACTACGAGGTCAGCAGTAACCGCGAATCCGGTTTCGGGCGCTACGACATCCTTCTGCGTCCGAAAGGTGGCAAGGGGCAAGCGGTGATTATGGAGTTGAAGCGTCTGCGCCCGGCAGAGACAGTCGAGAAAGCGTTGAGTTCAGCCTTGCAGCAAATCGAAGACAAACAGTATGATGCCGTCCTGCGCCAGGATGGTTTCACCGACATCCTCAAAATGGCCATCACTTTCGACGGCAAGCGCGTTTGGATAAAGATAGCCGGATAAGTGGATTTTCTGTATATGAACCGCGTCGGAGCGCACTCATATATGCCAAATTCTGACCTCCTACAAATAAAGAAAAAGACAATAACCCCTCTTTTTGCCTGTTTTTCTATTTCGTCCGAAATCTTGATCGATTTTGGATTGACTCTTTTTACGGTTTTAACCGACTCGGATGACAACAGAGAAAATGAGGTGCCGAGCCCATCCCAAAAAACGTGCAATCTGATTACTGAAAGGCGGAAATGCTGTCAAAGTGATAAACCTTAACTCCCGGAGAATCGCCTGTAGCAAAATAAAACGGACGGCGTTCCAAATATCCCAAGGAAATTTTGGCGGTTTTTTACCATGAGGACGGTCGCTTTTCAAAAGAGAACGGTCGTCATCGCCATTACGACCGTCCTCATGGGTGATGCACTCGGCACCTCGCAGAGATTAGAACGGTCGTAATGGCAAAGAGGACGGTCATGATGGCGAAAAACTCCCGAAAAAGGGGAAAAAGTCTCTTTTTGATGTCTGAAATGTGGATTAACATTTGTTTTGTTTCGGGGATATTTGGAGATTGAAAAAAACGTTTTATACAATAAGGTCCTTGCTGAAAAATGAAAAACTATCTCATGTACTTTAGAGAGACTTTGGCTATGATAATTACTTCGACGCTATCAGAGAATTTAAAACGGCGTCATTGATATGGCTAAAAGGGAAGAGAATATTGAAAGAAAACCAGAGGGATTTGCCGAGGAAATCTCCCTAAATGCTGAAGACTGTGAACTGGAAATGTCAAAGCCCTGCAAGAACGACACCTGGAATGTTTTGAAAACAATGTGTTGTTCTTGCAGGGCTTTGTCTGTTTTTGGAACTGTTTTGTAGGGGGGCAAAATGTTCTGCCCCTTTTAATTTTTACTGATAATCAATTTAGTCCTCGCTCATATTCATGTCTGAAGCGTTTATCCACGTTTGTAAAGTAAGCCTCTGAGATTTTGTATTACCTTGATATATCCGGACATTTTGACTCCAAGTAAAGTTGTTTGGCAACTCATAGACATATTCTCCTCTGGAGATGATTATACTACCATATTGATCTCCCTTTTTATCTTTCCAACCAGACGACTTATTAACCGTTGCCCCGTTTGTAAAGTCACTCGTAGTTCCTTTTAACCGAACCGGTAACAACCTGATATTATCTGATCCGACAGATGATTTAGTCTGATAAACAACACTACCTTTATTTCGGGATTGTTCGTAAACAAATGTGATTTGTTCATCTCCTATATTTTGATTTTCAATACTAAATGTACCATTGCTCACTGTAACCGTACCACTTTTACCAGAGGCGGTGCTCCATTGAACATTTCCAGATATGTTATTAGAACTCGTTGCTCCTGTTGCATATTGTAACGTTCCGGTAACAACATCCGCCGTAAGAACAATATCCGGATTACCCTTCCATAGACCAACAGTTGTCGTTGAAGTGTAAGTAATACCATTTGTGGTATATGTCAATGTAACAGGTGTTCCATCAGAAAGTCCTTTCGACAAACTAACATTCGAATAAGAGCCTCTGCTTACACTAAACGATTTTCGATCACCATTAATTGTATAATAAACAGTTCCCGTTATATTTGTAGGATTAGTTGTTCCTATCGACCCATATTTAGCCGTACCATTTATCAATAGCGGAGCATCCGTCACATAAGCAGCAGTAGCATTGGACATATATTCAGCACTTAATGTAGCAGTTTCACCAGCAGTGGTTGAATTTGTCTTAAATTGGATGCTGTGACGACCGGCAGCTTTTGCTGTGTATACATAATAATATACTTTGTCGTCAGCCGGATCTGTTTCGATACGGACACCTTCCGTCACTGCATAAAGCGTTGTTGTCCGCACTTTGCATTCCAGCGGGAAGATAGAAGCGTCTACATTTTCAGGAATGGTAAAGCCAAGCCAAACGGAGTTATCCGGACCCTGTGTTATTTCGTTGGTCGTGCCATCCGTATAGTTGACATTGACATTATTTGTATTATAGAAATGGACATCCTCGAACGTATACGGATTACGCAGGATCAAGGTAATCTTACGTTGCAGATTTCCACCTTTCACATAGAAAATTGCTCTTTTTTCTTCGGAAGAAGGAGTTTTAATAGTTGCACGGATGCGACCGGAAGAAGCCTCTTGCTCCATCGAAACGTTTCCACGTACTACATCGGATGTTTCATCTGTATTTTGCACCAATGACAACCCATTATATTGAGCAGTATTATTTTTTGTATACGTAGCCAACATATCCAATGTTCCGGCTGCTGTAAACACAAAAGTAGTTTTCGTTACTTCCAGTTTTTCATCGCCAAAGGCAATAGAGGGATATTTATCCAATTCGGTAGAAGCCGTGATATTATTATCAGCAATTTTTCCCGGTTTAATTACTTCAGCCCAGGAAACACCTTTGCGCTGCACGTCTGAAATAGTAATCTTATACCAATAATTACGCATGATATCGTAGTTGTTTACAATGCCTGTAGCAGGATTTGTAACAGCCAGATCCAATTTATAATACGTTTCTTCCCCATTAAATTTAGCTTTGACAATAACAAATGCAGGCGTATCTCCAGATGTCAATTGCTCGAAAGTATGAATATCTGTACCTGCGCCCTTAAATGACTGGTCCTTTATTAATGTATTACCGGAAGGAATATTAATATCCCCGAAACCAGGGGCAACAGTTGCTTTGGTTGAAGCATTATATACCATAAATTGGACATCAGTTAATGCTCCTGATTTATCAGTCAAAGATATCTTCGACCAGTTTCGTAAGAGCTCTACCGTTCCCAATGCAGTTGCACCGTCTGCAACATTCATTTCTTTGAAAAACACATATTCATTTGTTGAAGCCGTAGATGCATCTGTTACAGAATTGATCGATTCATATCCGTCATAATTGGCTACGAACTGTATCTTACGTGTCTCTTTTGAAACAACGGCGCTATAGGTATTACCGGAAATAAGGCTTGCGGAGACTGTCTCGATCTTAGTATTACTTCCATCAAAAGTTACCAATTTCAGATTCTCTATGCCGACCTCATTTGTCGGAACATCAGTCGATTTCGTAATAACCGCAGCTGACGGCACATCTACTTGAAACGACAGTGTCACCTTCGAATCATCTGCCGGATTCTTTTCCTGCATCATATCGTCCGCCGTACAGGCTGACAGTAACAGGATACTTGCTAATAAGCTATATATTTTTTTCAGCATAACTGTTTAGTTTTTACGGTTATTATTAATAGACATCATGGATACAACGAATGTAAGTGCTGCTACTGGAACTTGTTGTTGATGCATTACTCATATTAACATGTATGCCTTTATTATTCACCCATAATGCACTCCAATAACTATCTCCTTCCAATAATCCTTTAACTCCACTATTACGATCATTTTGCAAAGAAGCTATATATTGTAACTCTGCAGTAGTTGGAATCCTCCAAGATCCAACTACGCTATATGGGCCTTCTTTATATTGACTACAACGTTCTTTAGCACTACTATAGGATTTTGTTCCATATACCCCATGTTGAGACGCTATTACAAATTTAGGGGATACTAAATTGTTGGCTTCTGCGTCAGTCTTAGTTGTTCCGTCGGAATTACGAGGGTCACCAATTTTAAATGAGCCAGAAGCAATGGCTGTAATCATAAATATGTTATAATTATCTTGATCTCTATTGGAACTATATATTGTACCAGAATGATTAAAATCGCCAGAAGGTAAACCTCCTCCTATTATACTATTATATTCCCCTTCTACATAAGGCGTAGGATAATGAGTTACATTTACAGTTTCTGATAAATTGTTTGTCGTTGTTGATACCGTGAATGTAAAATGAGTTGGAGCATAATTTACAGGTAGAGCCTGCATAGATATCGTAATGGTATTGTTTAGCCGATTTATTGTTATGGTTGGGTACTGTCGATCTCCAACCTTATACTCGCCTTCATAACTATATGAACCATTGATTTTTTCAGAGCGATATCCTGTATAATGAACTTTACCTATTATAGCAGAAGTCACTTCCAAATCCGATGCATATTCAAATGTATACGAATTAATATTAGGCATATGAATCTCATGTTCAGACACAAACAAATAATGCACATCCTTAATATTAGCATCGACATTCACCTCTTCCCACTCTTTTACTTTTACATCAAACGTAACTTGTTTAGTCGAAATATCGATGTTACCTGTCACATCATACAAATGACCGTGGATCAGGCCGTTCGTTTCTCCTCCATTTGTAGTTGTTGGGTTCAGGTTTAACGTATATGTTTTTGTTTCAGTAACAGAACCATCAAACAATTCACCGGTGATAGTCATTACTACCGGATTAGAAGCGGTCGCTTTTTCGTATGTATAGAATGAAAATGTAGATATTCCAGAGGCTCCCTCTTCTTTCGTCCAACTCAGATCGACCTCTTCGGATGCTTTATTATAAGTATACCCACTGGAAGTGTATTCCGGTAAAACCGAATTCGACCATCTGTTTACCTTTTCAACCTTGTAGGATGTTACTTCAAACGTGCAATTATGTCCGGATGCTTCATTCGGGAATGCAAATTTCACATCTACACGAGCCGGTAATTGTGTGAGTTCTACTTTTACAGTCCGGCTGGAAGCATCTTTTGTAAATGTATGCTGTTTTCCTCCTACTTTAACAAGTGAACTTGGATCAAAAGACTCTGTTTTAACTATATCTGCCAAATATTGCTGATAAGTCATTTCTTTCGTATAGGTATTATCCGAATTAGCAAGAACCAGTACATATACAGGCTTACCTATTATTGACTTAACATCTATACCTGAAACAGTATACAAATTATTACCATCTTTCGTTGGATCAGCCCCCGAGAAACCAATACAATTTGTAGGAACACCGTTCACATAATCAAACAAAGCCACAGTTGATTTGTTAACCGTATATTCAGCAGGAGAACCAGGCTCGTTAGTCGCCTTTGTCAAAATCCCGTCAATCGAAAAAGACACATTGATCGTTCCATCTGCTATAACCGGACCATCTATGGCATCTTCATTCGTGCAAGCTGTAAAGCAAGCCATTAACGAACAAGCAGTCAATAAGATTTCTTTTATTTTCATAATATATTTATTTTACCCGTTATACATCAATTTGTTTTCTCATTCATATCCACAGACATCGAATGCTTAACCCATGGTTTCGTCGAGAACTGAATAGCGCAATCAAATTCATCGCTTGTTACTTTAGCATTGACAATTAATCGATAGATATAACCATTCTGAACAGGGCTACCTTCATTGATTGTAATCCATTGCGTCGTTTTTTCAACTTTGTCAGCCGTATAATGAATCCTCATTTGTAATGGGCTTTTTGTAGAATTATTGCGATAGGAGTAGAAAGATTGTATGTCTTCATTGCCTTCTTCGCCAAAAGTATAAGAGTTAGTAGTAACTCCTTCGGCAGCAGTGAATACATTAGCTTTATAGTCCTTTGCAGAAGATGTAAATTCTGCGGCTGCATCTTGTAGATATTCGCTACCGGTTCTACTATTATTATTCAGGTTTTGAACTTCTACCTTTGTTACAACAATATTGACAGGCTTCGTATCATTAATAAATGAGACATTAAAGCCTAAGAGTTCAATGCGTGCAGTCAGTTGTTTCAAGGTAACCGTTGTTATTACCGGATGTTGGGAACTTTCAACTGTAGATGCGTATCCTTTAAAGCCATCAGGAAAAGTAACATCATTGATACCGACTTTCACTAAATCATCTACATTATCAGATTGAATCTTTGCTTCAACATCCGAAAGAGTGGCGCAATCGGTAAATGTAGTATTGCTGTTGGCAACAACCATCAGGCGATAGTTTGCCTGGTTAACCTTAACCATAAATTTCACAGTATCACCGGCAGCATCAGGAGATGCTGTTTTCACAATAACATTGTCTTTATCTACAAATACACCGTCTGCAACAGACTGTACCGTATTGCCATTAAGAAGGATTAAAGAACATGATGTGATGTTAGTTTCTGCTTCAGTGGCTCCTAATTCACCTTTATCTTGGAGGGATTTAGTTTCAGCACCCGAGGACAGTAATGTTTTTATTGCGATATAAGCTTCGCCCGAAACTTCATCTTCTATAGGTCTTGTCGGACCAACTTCATTTAAAATGTCATCTTCCATCGAGCAAGACATCGCTACAAAGAAGACACAAAGAATCGATAATATATTCTTCAGTTTCATACCCCTAATATTTTTTCGTTTAACTTACACTGCAAAAGTAGGGCGAGTAAAATGAACGGATGATAAGCGAAACTTTCAATTTTTAGCGGCAAATATATCAATCTGTTGATTGTTGAGAGGTGCACCGATAAAGTGCCAAATATGCGAGAGCAATACCCACCTTGATTTTCGGTGACAAAAAATTTGCTCTTAAATTCATTGCTTTTTTAGTTGGTTTTAGGAAAATATGCCTTATGGGTACTATAATTATATCTATTTCCGGAGTGAACCGTTTTTTTATAATTGTTAACTGTTTTGTGGCTCAACTTGCTGTATTATAGCTAAAAGAGTGTGTTTTTTTATTGCGGCTATGACTTTCATGTAGTTCCAATCTTTATGGCTTGCTGTTCCCTTCTTTCTGCTGCTTAACTGGCTGATTATCATGAAGCCTTGATTTTTGGAAGGATCTTTTTTGTGATAAATTTCTCCCAAACCTTGAAGTTTCTATCTTTTCGAGGGGTATCCCTCTCAATTTGACCGTTTGCCACATTTACCCCTTAAAGATGAAAGTTGTGCCTATTACCGCTAACAAATATCTACTTTATTTTTGCAACGTAAAGTTAAATACAGAAAGAGACAGAGTTCCGATAGGACTCTGTCTTTTTTTTATTCTACAAATGAGCACTTTAAGTAAACCAGAACTCTTTTTATTTCTTCTCTTATCCTATAAATGAACTCTTTTTGATGCTCTATTAACAGAGTCCTATCGGGACTACGTCAAAAAACGAAAATAGGGAATATAAACAATAAAAAATATAGGATATGAAACTGAGAAATATACTATCCGTTTTTTGCTTCCTGGCAGCGATGGCATCCTGTTCGATGGAAGATGATACTGTAATGAATGACTTAGGGGGAATGATAGAAACCACCGGTGATAATGTTTACCTCTCTGTTAATATAGGTACAGGCAATGGTACAACAAAAGCTGCCACGACTGGATCGGCTAATGATGCCGATTATTCAATTTCGGGCGATTTGATCAATAGATGTATTTTGTATTTGTTGGATGGTGATAAGGTTCTTGCTGTTACAGATACGATTCTGAAAACAGAAGAAGGAGCTGATGACTATAAATCTTCTTTAAAGATGAAGTTCTTAACTAAAGTCTCTAAAAATAGCTTGAAGCTGGTCGCTGTCGTTAATTATGATGGTACTCTGAAAAGCAACTACTTGGCTTGTTCTACATTAAGTAAGCTTGAGGCAATACGAGAAACCAATGCTCAGAATCGCGTTATGGTAGGACAAGTAGATGGTATCAAATTAACTGAAGGAAGTCCTTCAACAAAAGATGCTCCAACTACAGATGCAGGGAAGATCGTAGTTACTCCACGTGTCGCCTGTATCGACTTAATCGGTTTCAATGTTAAGTATAAGACAGAAAAGCATCCGGAAGTAAAGTTAACTGGTATTTACTATAATAATTTGAAAAAGGAAGTAGGATTGTTTGACGAAGGTAAAAATGATTTTGAAACAAGCTGGCAAGAGGATTTGAACTTTTTCAGGAAGAATGTACCAGATGTGGAACCTGGCGTTCCTTTCCCAGAGGGGGCTCTTACTGTTGAAGATAAAGGGGATGAAACAGGCAATTGTAATGATAAATTGAGTTTAAACAAAAGTTTTTTTGTGACTTTCCCGAATCAAAATGCAGGTACACCTGTACAAATGAAGATTACTTTTACAGTTGATGGAAAAGGATATGATCGTACCTATATTATCAATCGTCCGTTTGAAAATGATGGCTCTTTTACGAATACAACAGGTACAAAATATGTAAATCCAGGATACTGGTATCGTTTGAAAGCTACGGTAAATATTTCAAGTGATAAGGTTGATTGCGATGTTGTTTGCTACACTCAGGACTGGATAAACCATGATATAACAGGATCATTAACAAGATAATGGGTAAAATATATATATTATGAAACTAAAGAATATACTATCAATGATGCTTGTAGTGGCCGGTGGCTTTACAGCATGTGTGAATGAAATACCTGTAGAGGGTCCTGGCGGAGGGCAACCGGGTGAACTGTCTATCGTCTTCGCAGTAGGGGATATACAGACGAAAGCGGCAGAAGGTTATACTTATGCGACAGATAAGGAAGTTCAGGTTAACGATTTCCATGTGGCGCTGTTTGATGCAAAATCGAATGCTCGCATTGGTGATCCTAAAGATATTTTGACTTCGGAAACATCTTCTTATGTTACAACAGAAGAGAATGATAAAAAGGCATATCAAGTAAGTTTTTCAGATATTTCAACAACAGAACATCCTTCGGTTTATGCTGTTGTGATTGCCAATTACACGGATAAATCGTTGGATTTTTCTTCCTGTACAACATTCGATTCTTATAAAAAGGTTGTAGATGAGAAGTCCGCTTTTTCCGATACGACAAAGTTGATGAAGGTCGGCAAGTCTACGAATACGCGAATCTCGGTCGGTGTAGCAAATAAAATAGTCGTCCCATTGACACAACTTACTGCCCGCATCGACTTTAAGGGGGTGATTGTTGGAGATGAAGCAACGAAAGCGCTTGCGACAAAGGCTGTTACTGAAACTTCACCTGCGGTATATTCGTATCTGGGGGAAGGGGCCGTTACTGGTGATCTATTAACTGAATTGCAGGATGCGATTAGAACAAATGTTGCATCTGATGTGATATGGAAATCGATTGCTGTTGAACAAGAAAAAAATGCTTATGATGAAGGGTTGGCACCATCTAAGCCTTGGGGATATCGTTATTATTATAAAGTGTGGAAAGATGTCTCTATTTATGGTGGATATTATGGAGAATATAATGATAAAGAGAATCAGTATTGGATAAAAAATAATACTCTGTCGTCAGATTGGGCTGTTCCCTCCTATTATCAAAAACGTGCAATCTTAGTCAGCAAAACCTATACCGAAACAAGAACCATATCCGCTACTAAATCCTCTCTTCCGACTAAATCAGCCGGAGAAAAACAGTTTGTAGTTGAGAATGTCGTTTATTCCGGTTTCAATACTCAATCGGATGTTGCGATCTTTGATAATACGAAAAGAGAAAATGAGAAATGTGCTTCGTATACGGGTACAGACAAGAAACATGAAGGAAATGCTCCGTTCTCATTCTATACATACGAACGCCCGGCTGGTTCAGATCCTATCACTTTGACTATTACCGGACACTTCACTGAAGATGGTGGAAGTACAGAACCTCCTGTTGAACCGGATCCGGATCCTACAACAGAAACTTGGCAAGTAACAGAATATGGTTATATGATTCAGTCCAGAGGCGATGGTTGGCCGGCAGCTGAACCGACGCCGGAAGAACTGGCTGAAGAAGGTAGTAGCTTTGTCTTGGTGACGAAAGAAGAACAGAAAGTTGAAAGTAAGACTCAATCTTCTTCCTCTAAACCAGTGACTAAGGCTAATTCCCCGTCGCAAACTTATACGCTCGCATTAGGGCAATACGATTTTATAAAGGGGAACTGTTATTCACTGACAGGTTACGTGAAAGAATCTAATCTGGAATGGGTGATCGAGAAAACGCCTTGGGAAGTAAAGGATGTGAATGTGAATTTTGGTGGTAATTGGGGTAAATAATTAGTAAAATAGGTGACTTATGAAAACTATAAAATACATATCTATATTAGTGCTTTCCGCTTGCATGGTAGCATTGTTCTCGTGCACGGAAGATGAGATTGTAAAAAAAGGAACTCCGGGTGACGGTCATACGCTTCGTATCGAACTGACTACCGATGCCAACCGGGAGGTATCTCCATTGTCGAAAGCCAGTGCGAATGATCCTCAGGAAAAGGTAACGGACTTGAATATATTGATTTATGAGAATGGGACGCTTGTTGAAAATGAATCCCAGTATATTGATAGCGGAACGGCATTGTCGGACTTGTCAGAATTGTCGACTAAGGAAGATAAGGCTTCAACTCCTTTTACCTTGACGGATATCGAGCCGGGGGATAAAGTTGTTTATGTTGTTGCGAACGCAGGTCAATCTTTGATTAATAGTAATGATGTTGCGACAGAAGATGGCTTGAAAAATAAGAAGTTCACAATGAACGGTGTTAGACCTCAGTTTGTCATGTTTGCCGAAGGACAATCGTTTAATGTAGCGAACAATCCTTCTATTACCTCTTCTTTGAAGCGTATTTATGCGATGGTAACGGTTAAGATGGCGTTCAATAAGCTGAACAGTAATATAAAAATTATTCCACAAAGTGTACAGCTAAAACATATTCCTACCAGTGGTTTGCTGGGTATCGATAATAAGATTCAGAATGAAAGTGAATGCTTGATTGATGGCGAGATGATAGAAAAAGGTTCAAATGCGAACTTTTTATTGGAAGATCATTCTTCGGCAACACCGTTGTTCCTTTATGAGAACCGCCAGCCGAATGGTTGGTACAATGGAGATGAGCGTTCTAAAACTCCGAAGGATTTTGGGGAGGCCATTACAATGCCGGATATTATCAAAACAGACAGAAAATGTTCTTATATTGAAATACAGGCAAAATACATAAAAAACAATAACGAAAGTGGAGCTGGCTCCGGAACAATCACTTATCGTTTCTTCTTAGGAGAAAATGCAATTGATAATTTTGATATTCAACGAAATTACTATTATAAAGTGACGTTGAATTTAACAGGTGAGGGTGGTAAGGACGAAGCGACTTGGCGTGTAGAGACTGTTTTGAAAGAAGAAATATCAATTCAGGATGTATATATCGGTTATAGAATGGGGGCGCAAAGTTTTACTCAGGCGACAGGTGAATTCAATGGTGTAAGCATTTCTCCAAATAATAAGGAAATATCGGTTTCAATTAATAATAGTGGAGGAGTAACGGTTACAGCAAATGAAACAAATACTCATGATTATAATTCCCGTACATTTTCATATAACTATACTGTGAATGGTGTTACAAAAACAGCAAAGGTTATTCAAGTTCCTCGTTTGGTCGATCCGATTGCGATTTATAAAAAAGCAACAAATGATAACAAGACTACTATTCGTGTAAAAGCATATAACCCAAATACGAAAAATTATGAGCTTCTTCAATCGAATGGACCTTGGACTGCCGTAATTAAATCGGCTTCAACTGATAAATGGTTTGCAATTGCACCGGAAGGAAAAATGGGTACAAGTGAAGCTGTGTCTGAAATAGGACAGAAGATTGAAGGTTCTGGTCCGGTTGTTTTTGATTACAAACCTCGTTCTAAAAATACAGTATCAACAGACCTTGCGAGTGGAGGAGCGTTGATTGATGAAACAAATGACGCTGCCCGTTATGGTGTTATCCTTGTGAAATATCATAACAGTATGTGTGAGCATGAAATATTCTTACGTCAGGGGTATCAGCCGACGACAATGGCCGGAAGTGTTTGGCCGATGTTTAATTGTACAGGTGGCGGAAATTATACAACTTATCCGACAGAAACTGGCTGGTTCTTTAAAGCCGGAAATAATATAGGTATTCATCCGTATGACCCGGGATATGAAAAGAGTGGTAAGGTTATGTGCTCGGATGGTAACTCTCGGTACTTTAAGGATATTGAGCAAACTTCAAAAAACTGGGTTCAATCTGAGAATTCAGATAACGCAAAGCAAGGTCCATGTCCTGATGGTTATAAATTAGCTTCGGCTCCACAGTTGGAGAGTTTGTTTACGACTACCGAGGCCTATACAGGTTTTGTATATGATGATGATTATCCTGTTGGAGGTGATGAGAATGATTTGCCTTATGGATATACGATGACACCTGGAGTTGGACATCAAATTGTTTCGGGGACGGGGAATCACTGTAACCCGGCTAAAGGGGCTATTGTTGTTCCAATGAATGATACAAAAGGGAAGAATATATTCTTCACCTTTGGAAAAGGTACTATATCTTTAGAGGGAGTTCGGAAAAGAGATCCTAATCTTATTGCGGAGATTGGTATTGGACATAGAGGTATAAATGGAGCGAACAAAAGTGATAAGAGTGGTTATTTGAAGTTTTATGAATTCTTGAATTCTGATTATGGTCATATAACAGAGCATACGTATGGTGCGTTCTATTGGGGAGGAACAAGATTTAGTGGTGATAAATTTTCACGTGTTTGTTTCTTCTATGATATTTTGACTCGATCTCCTTATTATGCAGATACACGAGGTGGATCCCATAATACAGATGCAAACGGTAAACCTCAGCCAGATACCGGTATTGATGCTGTAAATCATGGTAGTTTTGTCCGCTGTGTCAGAAATAAATAGATAAGGCCTATATTTTTTCATTTAACTTACATACACCAATCCTTGACGGGATATAGGTAAACTTAGGGCACGAAGAGTTTCTTCGCGCCCTTTGTGATGTTAAAGAGGCGAGTTGTGAGGTCTGCGTAATCTGTGTTTGAAGAGTAGGACAAGTTTTTTATCTTTTTTGTGTGATCAGTTCGAAAGAAAGAGTCAGTCCAACGGGAAAAGAACGTATGAAGTATAGGAATGACTGAATGCCGATATAATTGTGAAGTTGTAACATCTGAATTTCGGCAAATGCAAGCAATATCCCTGCTTTTGCAGGCTAAAAACTACGAAAATTCAATATTTACAAAAATAAACCGTTTTTTATTTGTTTATATCAAATATAAGGCCGTCCTTTGTCATGTAAGCAAAAGAACTGTTTACAGTTGAGAATTGCTTACTCAATAGTAAGCAAAACCCTATGAAAAAGGTGTACTGAATATGGTAGTGGTGGGTTTAGGGAGGATGCCAGAATGAGTTTACTCATTTTTTTCAGTAAATAATTAACCAAAACGATAACTATGTGTGAGCGGGAGTATAGATAACTTATCTATCTCCCGCTTTTTACTTTAAACTTATTTCTTTTTTGCTGGAATAGACCTACTTGAAGAAATTCTTTCCCTGAAAAGTTTTGTATTTTGCAGAAAAGCCGTACCTTTGCAAGCCGAATATTATCAAAATTGTACTAAGAGTTTAATTCTTAGCACGTTGTTGCGTCAAGTGTCCGTAGTGACAGCGCACGCGGGAATTGGATTCTTGTTTTTTAGAGTTATTAATTTATTAATTTTTAAAGCAAGTGGATACTTTAAGTTTTAAGACCATTTCTGCAAACAAAGCAACTGTAAACAAAGAGTGGGTCATTGTTGACGCCGAAGGACAGACTTTGGGACGCCTTTGCGCAAAGGTGGCTAAGCTTTTGCGCGGTAAGTATAAACCCAATTTTACTCCGCACGTTGATTGTGGTGATAACGTAATTATCATCAATGCAGACAAAATCGTTCTGACAGGTAATAAGTGGAACGATCGTATTTATTTGAGATATACCGGATATCCCGGTGGACAGATCGCTTATACTCCGGCCGACTTACAGGCTAAGGGTGACGACCGTCTGTTCCGTAAAGTAGTGAAAGGTATGCTTCCCAAGAATCGTCTGGGTGCCAAACTGTTGAATAATCTGTATGTATATGCAGGAACAGAGCACAAACACGAAGCTCAGCAGCCTAAATTAATCGATATAAACTCATATAAATAATCACAATGGAAGTAGTAAATGCAATAGGAAGACGTAAAGCTGCAGTTGCTCGCGTATTCGTAAGCGAAGGTACAGGAAAGATTACTATCAACAAACGTGATCTGGCTAATTACTTTCCTTCTACAATCCTTCAGTTCATTGTTAAGCAGCCGCTCGCAAAGCTGAACGTTGCAGAACAATATGATATCAAAATCAACCTTGATGGTGGAGGTTTCAAAGGACAGTCCGAAGCTGCTCGCCTGGCTATCGCCCGCGCACTGGTGAAGATCAATCCGGAAGACAAATCTGCTCTTCGTTCGGAAGGTTTTGTTACTCGTGACCCGCGTGCCGTTGAACGTAAGAAACCGGGACGTCCTAAGGCTCGTAAGAGATTCCAGTTCAGTAAACGTTAATCTTATTTGTGAGTCCCTTACAAGTAGAGCAAAGCGTTTAGTATCTAAATTATCAGGATTCTTTTTATATGCTGACATACGGAAAGACTACCTGGTGATTGAGTTAAACAAAAGAAAGTAAACGATTTAAGAAAAAAACAATGTCAAGAGTTAATTTTGATCAGTTATTAGAAGCTGGCGTACACTTCGGACACTTAAAAAGAAAGTGGAACCCTGCAATGGCTCCTTATATTTTCATGGAGCGCAATGGTATTCATATCATTGATTTGTATAAAACAGTTGCTAAAGTAGATGAAGCAGCAGAAGTAATGAAGAACCTGGCTAAACAGGGAAAGAAAGTACTTTTCGTTGCTACTAAAAAACAAGCTAAACAAGTTGTCGCTGACAAGGCTGCTTCTGTAGGTATGCCTTACGTTATCGAACGTTGGCCGGGTGGTATGTTGACCAACTTCCCGACTATCCGTAAAGCTATCAAGAAGATGGCTACTATCGATAAGATGACTAAAGATGGTACATTTGATAATCTTTCCAAGAGAGAAAAACTTCAGATTACTCGCCAGCGTGCCAAGTTGGAAAAGACTTTGGGTTCTATCGTAGACCTGACTCGTCTCCCGTCTGCTTTGTTCGTTGTTGACGTAATGAAAGAACATATCGCAGTTCGTGAAGCTAACCGTCTGGGTATCCCCGTATTTGGTATGGTAGATACTAACTCGGATCCGAACAACATCGACTACGTGATTCCGGCTAATGATGACGCTACTAAGTCTGTAGAAGTTATCTTGGGCGCTATCTGCGAAGCAATGAACGAAGGTCTGCAGGAACGTAAAGCTGAAAAGATTGATACTGAAGCTGCCGGTGAAGGCGAAGCTCCGAAAAGAGAACGCAAAGCTAAAGCTGCAGTAAAGAAAGAACGTACGAAGAAAGAAGACGAAGAAGCGTTGAACGCTAACGTTGCTGACAAGTTCGCGAAAGACGAAGAGTAATTCAATTGCCAATTGACGTTTGCCAATTGACAATGAGGAAAACAAATAACAATGGGCAATTGGCTTTTGACAGTAATTGTCAATCGGCAACTGTCCATTGTCAATTTATAAAGAGTATAAACATTTAAATATAAGGAAATAAGATTATGGCTGTAACTATGGCTGATATAACCAAGCTGCGCAAAATGAGCGGAGCTGGTATGATGGACTGCAAGAAGGCTTTGACCGAATCTGACGGTGACATCGAAAAAGCAATGGAAATTATCCGTAAAAAAGGACAGGCTATCGCCGCTAAGCGTTCTGACCGTGATGCTGCCGAAGGTTGCGTGTTGGCAAAGAAAGATGGCGAATTTGCTGCTATCATCGCTTTGAAGTGCGAAACTGACTTCGTTGCCAAGAATGAAGATTTCATCGCGCTGGCTCAGGCTATCCTTGACGCTGCTGTGGCTAACAAGTGCAAGACGCTGGACGAAGTAAAAGCGCTTCCGATGGGTAAGGGTACCGTACAGGATGCTGTTACCGATCGTAGCGGTATCACTGGCGAAAAGATGGAATTGGACGGCTATAACGTGGTAGAAGGTGCTTACACGACTGTTTACAACCACATGGGTAAGAACCAACTTTGTACGATCGCTGCTTTCAACAAGGAGTCAGAAGAGGCTGCTCACAACATCGTTATGCAGATCGCTGCTATGAACCCGATCGCTATTGATGAAGCTGGTGTTTCTGAATCTGTAAAAGAACAGGAAATCCAGGTGGCTATCGAAAAGACAAAGGCTGAACAAGTTCAGAAAGCTGTTGAAGCTGCCCTGAAGAAAGCCGGAATCAACCCGACACACGTTGACAGCGAAGAGCATATGGAAAGCAACATGGCTAAAGGCTGGATCACAGCTGAAGATGTTGCCAAAGCAAAAGAAATCATCGCTACTGTTTCTGCTGAAAAAGCAGCCAACTTGCCTCAGCAGATGATCGAGAACATTGCCAAGGGCCGTCTTGCCAAGTTCTTGAAGGAAGTTTGCTTGTTGAACCAGGAAGATATCATGGACAGCAAGAAGACTGTAAGAGAAACAATGAAGGAAGCAGATCCCGAATTGCAGATCCTTGCATTCAAACGCTTCACTTTGCGTGCTGAATAATTAACGTTACCGTTATATATAAAAAAGGCTGCCGGATTTTTCCGGCAGCCTTTTTTAGTTCTCTCTGAGTGCGATATTTCCGTACAATCTTCCATGCGTTTTTAAATAATCGATTCTCCAGGGGTTAAAAAAAGAGGATATCTATTAGAATATCCTCTTTATAAAGCAGTTATAATGCAATTTTACTTCAATGCAGCTAATGCGTTTTTGATGCGTTTGATAGCTTCCACAATGTTTTCATCGCTCGTAGCATAACTCATGCGGATACATTCGGGTGCGCCGAATGATGTGCCGCCTACGCAAGCCACGTGTGCAACTTCCAACAGGTACATGGCCAGATCGTCTGCATCGTTGATTGTCCGTGTGCCGTCTGTCTTGCCATAATAATAGCTACATTTCGGGAACAGGTAGAAAGCGCCTTCCGGCTGGTTTACTTCGAATCCCGGAACGTCTTTTGCCAACTTGACGATCAGATTGCGGCGACGTTCGAATGCCTGGCGCATTTCTTCAACCGGTGCCTGTGAACCCGTGTAAGCGGCTTCAGCAGCCTTTTGGGATACGGAGCATGGTCCGGATGTGTATTGCCCCTGCAATTTGTTGACAGCCTTTACGATCCATTCCGGTCCGGCGATGAAACCGATACGCCAGCCGGTCATTGCATAGGCTTTGGATACGCCGTTTACAATGACAGTGCGGTCTTTCATGCCGTCTACCTGTGCAATGCTGTTATGCTTGCCGATATAGTTGATATGTTCGTAAATTTCATCTGCGATAACGATGATTTCCGGATGTTTTTTCAAAACATCGGCCAAGCCTGCCAATTCTTCCGCGCTGTAAACGGAACCCGTCGGGTTGGAAGGGGAGCAGAGGATAATTGCTTTTGTCTTCGGTGTGATGGCTGCTTCCAGCTGTGCCGGTGTGATCTTGAAATCCTGTTCGATACCTGCCGGTACGATAACGGGGTTACCTTCAGCTAATTTCACCATTTCCGGATAGCTAACCCAGAACGGAGCCGGAATGATTACTTCGTCACCCGGATTTACCAATACCATGATTGTATTACAAACGGATTGTTTCGCACCATTTGCGCAGGAAATCTGGTTGGCTGTATATTCCAATCCGTTTTCGTTTTTCAGCTTGGCAACGATCGCATTGCGCAATGCCGGATAACCAGCAACGGGAGAATAACGAGAAAAGTTTTCGTCAATAGCTTTTTTAGCAGCTTCCTTAATGTAATCAGGGGTGTTGAAATCGGGTTCTCCGACACTTAAATTGATAACATCCACTCCCTGAGCTTTTAATTCACCGCTCTTCTGAGACATCGCCAATGTTGCGGATGGCGACAAACTTGCTAAACGTGCTGATACTTGTGTCATGATAGTGTTTTTATGTAATTATAAATTATTTGATATTATGTAAGACATGCCCCATCCGTTCCTTCTTCGTCTTCATATAGAATTCGTTATAAGGATTCGGAGCCACCTCGATAGGCACGTTTTCTACGACAGTCAGTCCGTATGCTTCCAGCCCGACACGCTTCACGGGATTGTTGGTCATCAGACGCATTTGAGTCACCCCTAAGTGACGCAGGATCTGGGCGCCTACGCCATAATCGCGTTCATCTGCCTGGTGTCCTAAGTGCAGGTTGGCGTCGACAGTGTCCAAGCCGTCTTCCTGAAGCTTGTACGCTTTCATCTTTTCCATCAATCCGATACCCCGGCCTTCCTGGCTCAAGTAAACGATGACGCCTTTGCCTTCTTTCTCGATGCGTTCCATTGCTTTGTGCAACTGTTCCCCGCATTCGCAGCGCATGGAACCGAAGATATCTCCGGTTGCACAAGAGGAGTGTACACGCACTAAGATCGGTTCGTCCGGTTCGAATTTACCCTTTATCAGGGCGATATGCTCCAGACCGTTACTTTTCTGGCGGAAAGGGATCAGGCGGAAGTGCCCGTATTGTGTCGGCATATCCACTTCTACGCCGTTTTCTACGATCGATTCCGTTTTCAGGCGATAGGCGATCAGGTCTTTGATGCAGATGATCTTGATGTCGAATTTCTTGGCAACCTCTATCAGTTCCGGCAGGCGTGCCATCGTTCCGTCTTCATTGATGATTTCGATCAATGCACCGGCGGGATACAGCCCGGCCAGGCGTGCCAGGTCTACCGCAGCTTCCGTATGCCCGGCACGGCGAAGTACGCCACGCGAACGTGCACGGAGCGGGTTGATATGTCCCGGACGTCCCAAATCGGACGGTTTTGTTTTCGGATCGGCCAATGCGAGGATTGTCTCCGCACGGTCGAACATGGAAACGCCTGTCGTGCAGCCGCCTCCCAATTTATCTACTGTTATCGTGAAAGGTGTTCCCAATAAAGAGGTATTATTGGCTACCTGCATATCCAGTTCCAGCTCCTGGCAACGTTCTTCCGTAATCGGGGCGCATAATACGCCGCGACCGTTTTTCAACATGAAGTTTACTTTCTCAGGAGTTATCTTTTCTGCAGCAATAATAAAATCACCTTCATTTTCGCGGTCTTCGTCATCCACTACGATTAAGAACTTCCCTTCGCGGAAGTCTTCAATCGCTTCTTCAATGGTGTTTAATTTAATTTCGCTCATATATTTTTCTTCTATTTCTTATTTTACAAAGATACGGGTAATTTTTCAATTATCTCAATCAGTTCATTACTTGTCTTTTGCACCATCTGTATGTCGTGGCGCAAAAGCTTACGCTGGTAAGTGGCGAGCAGATAGACCGGCAATCCTATCGGGAAAAATATTCCGAAAGCCAAGCCGATTTTTCCATTTATTTTTGCGTTCATCTGGTTGTATCCGCTGATAACCGGATAGTCCATCAGTTTGTTCAGCACCAGGTTCTGGTCTGAATTTTCCAACTCTTCGATGATACCGTCCATTTCGGCAGCCAAACTGTCGGCTGTGTGGTCACGGCCTCCCTGTTTCCAGAAACGGATATAGTTTGTCCACCGCTTATGCCCGGCCAGGTATGTTTTGCAGTTTTCAGCCAACTGTTCCAGGCGGGGAACGATATTTTTGTAATCCGGATTGAACATGATAACCTCTTTCAGCTCCACTTTTCTTCCCGAACGTTTGCCGAACAGGTTTTTCAACGCATTCAGATAAGTATCTGCATTCAGGATGACAGAGTCGTTAACCGCCTTGTATGTCAGGAAAATACCCAACGGTGCCAATACCGCCGAACTCAACCACATCCCTTCCCAAGCTTGCCAGATTCCGTCGCGGGCCATCTTGAAACCGATGTTGTCGATAATATAGTAGAAAATAAACAGGACTACTGATATAACGACCGGCATTCCCAATCCTCCTTTGCGGATGATGGCGCCGAGCGGAGCTCCGATAAAGAAGAAAACCATACAGGCGAATGAAAGGGTGAATTTCTTGTGCCATTCCGTTAAATGCCGGCGCACCTTGTAGGCTTCGTCTCCGACGGTAGCCGCCCTGAAGAAATAATCGGCTTTCATATTCTCGATGCTCGACTTTGCGCGTGTCAGGATCGTCGCTTTCTTTCCGGGATCTTCAGCCTGGTAAAGGCTGTCGTAATTCATGACAATGACCGGCTCATCTTTTTTCTGATCCGTGTTTATGTATTCCGGTTCTTTTCCTGTATCTTTCGATTCAGGATTTTTTGTATCTTTAGGTTTGCTCAACGTCCTTTTGTAGGATGTTTCGTAAACATTCTTCGAATTGACGTCCTGAATACTATCCAGGCGTACGCTCATGGAGTCGATGGAGGTTTGCAGGTCATGCATATTTTTCCCCAGATACTGGTTTTGCATGAATGATTCGTCCGTACGTGAGAAGTTTGCGTCGAACTCGATCAGGATATCGCGGCTTGTGAATGTCTCCCTCTGATAAGGAACGGCGTTTTGCTTCCCATCGGCATTCTTGGATTGATCCCCTATGTTTTGAAAAGATTCGCCGTTAAACAGGGAAAGGACCAGGAACAGTTTATCAGCCGATGTTTTTAACCGTCCCGAATCGGCAACCATCACGCTCACATTATTGAAGCCCTTGGTATGATCATAGATCATCATGTCGCGGAGTAGTCCCGTTTTATTGTCCTTATGCTTTACATATACATTATAACCGGTGATGTCACTGTAGAAAACCCCTTCCGGAATATCCAGCTCCGGAGATTTCTGGCGCATGGACCAAAGCAATGTGTAGAGCTTGACTTGGACGACAGGCATGGCGTAGTTCTGGAAAAAGAAAGCCCCGATACTGATAATGCTGATTGTAATGATCAGCGGGCGCATAATCTTGACAAGCGAGACACCCGCCGATTTCATAGCCAGTAATTCCAATCGTTCGCCCAAATTCCCGAAAGTCATCAGGGAAGCCAACAGTATCGCTAAGGGGAGAGCCATCGGCACAAGAAAAAGGGCTGCATACATGAACATTTCTCCCAAGACGGGGATTCCCAGGCCTTTCCCAACCATGTCGTCAATGTATCTCCACAAGAACTGCATGAGCACAATGAACAGACAAATGCCGAAGGTCATTAGAAACAACGGCAGGAAAGTCTGCAACATAAATGTATATAATCGTTTTATTTTCAACATTGCTTATCCGGTTGACGGCGCAAAAGTAGTGAAAAAACGATATGATAGCTAACAGAAATCACTAAAACTACCTAAATGCCGAGCGTACGCTTCAGTTCTTCTACTTGGGTATCCCACAAATCGATAGAATCCCGTTTTTCATCCGGTTCGGCAAAATCTGTTATTTGCAAAGAAGTGGAGCCTGTTAGTTCGTGCGTGTGAATCTGAAATTCAAAATAGGCAGTATCATCCTCTTCATCAGTCCAGCGGTAGCGGACACTCATTTCCGGTTTGATGGATAGTACTTCTGCGTCCTGTTCGGCTTTGTTCCATTTAAAAACATACATGTTACCATTAATAATAACATCGTCAGCGAACCAAGCAGATAGCCCTGGAGGTGTAGTGAGGTGATTCCATAAGCTTCTTCGCGAAACTTTATCGAAGATGTATTCGATATGAAATTTCTCTTTTTTCATTTTTTCATTGTGTTTATTGCGCAGCAAGGTAGTAAAAGAATCGCTATTCGCCAAATCTGCATATAAAAAAAGCGACTCTGAATTAATATCTTAACACGAGGCTTTGAAAATAATTGAATTTTTTTTCGCGAAAGAGTTGCATGATATGAAAATAAACTCTACTTTTGCAGCGTCAATCAAGGAAATGATGACAACATGATGGCGAGATAGCTCAGCTGGTTAGAGCGCATGATTCATAATCATGAGGTCCCCGGTTCAATCCCGGGTCTCGCTACGGAAAGCGTTTAGGAAATTTCTTAAGCGCTTTTTTGTTGTCTATTGTTGCGTTTTGTTTGTTATATATATTATTAATGTACACGCGTGGTAGAAAGGGCTCACCCGATATTTCTTGGGGGTAGTTCTTTTACATTTTCCTTACAATGCTTACATTTGTCTCATGACAGATCCGACATTATTATCATTAGCGCA
>QWCH01000451.1_pt1 | contig 158971 bp, 137 predicted proteins | sample 1972671 | NCBI WGS metagenome assembly QWCH01 (sample SAMN09866713, study PRJNA288562) | Human gut metagenome isolate term3_stool, whole genome shotgun sequencing... | isolation source: gut | host: Homo sapiens | place: USA: California
AATACTTCTCTTACAGCTGGCAAGAAATATTATTACTCTATTGCATCATATAAGAATACTTCAATAGGTGCAGTAGCTATTGGCCCAAAGAGTAGTGCTGTAAATGCTTTAACAATAAGCAGTTCAAAATTATCATATCCATCAGGATTTGCGGTTAAAGAGGTTGCTACTGACGCTATAAAGCTTGTTTGGAATAAATCATCTAATGTTTCAGGATATTATATATATAGAAGCATTGATAATAAAAATTTCAGCAAGATAAAAGCATTACCATCTTCATCAACTTCATATACTAATATAGCTCTTTACTTAGATACTACATATTACTATAAGATAGCTTCTTATGTTAATTCTAATGGTTCAATAGGTTTAAGTGCTAAAAGTCCAGCAGTTAATGCAAAAACTACTTCAACTTCAGTTAGTTTTACTTCAAAAACTTCAACCTCGACTACTATAACGCTAAATTGGGATTATCCATCAGCGACAGGCTATCAGATTTATAGACTTGATATAAATACTGGAAAATATGTAAAAATTGCATCAACTTCAGCTAAGTCATATACTGATAAAAATTTGTCATCAGATAGATATTATAATTATAAAGTAAGAGCTTATTTGGTATCTGGAGGAATAACAACATACTCACCTTATAATAGCGTTAGTGTAAGAACTTGTTTGCCAGCTGTTAAGGATTTTAAGGCGGTTTCACAGACATACTATTCTGTAAAGCTTAGTTGGACAAAACAAAATGGGGCAGTGAATTATGAGATTTATCAGCTTAGTCCAGATTCACAAGTATATAAATTAATAACAACCTTAAATTCTGATGCTACAAGCTATATGGTAGATAATCTTACTGTTAATACAACATATAAATTCAGAATCAGAAGTGTATCTTCGAACAAAAGCTATAGTGATTATTCTACTTTAAGTATTACAACATTGGGTGCAACAGATGATATTATAAAAGCTAATGAACTATATGATGAGATAAACAAATATAGAAAATCAATAAATTTAATGCAACTTAAAAGAGATGTCTCTCTTGATTCTATTGCGATAACAAGAGCAAAAGAAATAAGTCAATGCTTCTCTGATAATCGACCAGATGGCACAGGTTGGAATACATTGTTGGAAGAAGAGGGTCTGGGGGATTATAGATTTGCAGGAGAAAACATTGCAAAAGGAATGCCAGACTCAGCATCTGCCGTAAGTGTATGGCTAAACAGAAGTGTAGAAGGAGGTAATATCAGAGAGGCTATATACACAAAAATCGGTGTAGGTGTATATTGTTATAGAGGAGTTTATCATTATGTGGCTATATTCTATCGCCCAATGAAAGGATAAATTCTAAATAAAATTATGCGAAAAGTCTTGACAAAACACAGAAATCAGTATATACTATTTGAGTACAACAAAGTAAAGCGGTACGCTTTCACCTATGAGGTTTAGCTGTCATGGGTCAATAACTATTCTGTGAGAACTTTTTGCGTTCTCTGATTATGCTTATTGACGCACGGATAGCTACGGCTGTACCGTGCGTTTTCGTTTATAGTTATGTGTGGAGGTGCTTTAACATAGGCAAGCAGGAACTTCAGATAAATGAAGAAATTCGTGACAAAGAGCTGCGTATTATCGGCTCAAACGGTGAACAACTCGGAATTATGTCCGCTTCTCAGGCTTTATCTAAAGCTGAAAGTATGAATCTCGATCTCGTTAAGATTGCTCCTCAGGCAAAACCCCCAGTCTGTAAGATTATGGACTACGGAAAATATCGCTTTGAGCAGGCTAAGCGAGAGAAAGAAGCAAGGAAAAATCAACATGTTGTTGATGTTAAAGAAATTCGTCTTTCGCTCAATATTGATACCCATGACTTTAACACTAAGCTGGCTCATGCAAAGCGTTTTGTTGAGGCTGGAAACAAAATTAAGGTTTCTATACGCTTTCGTGGAAGAGAAATGGGACACCCTGAGCTTGGTATGGATGTAATGCAGAAATTTGCAGAATCTTGTGCAGAATTTGCGAATATTGAAAAACCAGCAAAGCTTGAGGGACGCAGTATGCTTATGTTCTTAGGACCGAAAACAAAGTAAACCGATTATTCGGAACTAAAAACTATATAAGTGCTTTCTTTATGGGAGCAAATCAGAACAATAAGGAGGAGCAATAAAATGCCCAAGATTAAGACACACAGCGGAGCAAAAAAACGTTTTAAGCTTTCAAAGAGCGGTAAGGTTATCCGTGCTCATGCAAACAAAAGCCACATCTTAAACAAGAAAACAACAAAGCGTAAGAGAGGTCTTAGAAAGACTGCTGTTGCTGATAAGACAAATACAGCACAAATCAAAAGACTCATTCCTTACAAATAATTTAAGAGTATTACCGATTAGAACGGTTTAATGCACAAAACGGAGGTATTATATAAATGGCACGAGTAAAGGGTGCGTTGGCTACACGCAAAAGAAGAAAAAAGACACTAAAGCTCGCTCGCGGTTATTGGGGTGCAAAGAGCAAGCATTTTAAGATGGCTAAGGAAGCCGTAATGAAGAGCGGCAACTATGCTTATATCGGTCGTAAACAGCGTAAGAGAGATTTCAGAAGACTCTGGATTACTCGTATTTCCGCAGGCTGCCGTGTAAACGGTGTTAACTATTCAACATTTATGAACGGTCTTAAGAAGGCTGGCATCACACTTAACAGAAAGGTTCTTTCTGAGATTGCTATTGCTGACCCACAGGCTTTCACAGCTCTTGTTGAGAAGGCTAAGGCTGCTTTATAATTAAATTCAATGCACCTAAGTTTGCTCTTAGGTGCATTTATTTATATTATGAAAAGGATTTTTAATATGAAAAATATAATTTTAATAGGTATGCCAGGCTGTGGAAAAAGTACTGTGGGCGTAATTTTAGCTAAGATTATAGGATATTCCTTTCTGGATTCAGATTTGCTTATTCAGGAAAAAGATGGCAGACTTTTAAGCGAAATAATATCTCAGGAAGGTTTAGACGGCTTTAATAAGATAGAAAATAAAATAAATGCTTCGATAGATGTAAGTCGTTCTGTTATTGCGACAGGCGGAAGTGTTATTTATGGCAAAGAAGCTATGGAGCATTTTAAGAAAATAGGAATAGTTGTATACATAAGACTTCCTTATGAAGAAATTGCAAACAGACTTGGTGACCTTACACAGCGTGGAGTTTCTATAAAAGAAGGACAGACTTTGCTCGACCTCTATAATGAACGCATTCCGCTATATGAAAAATATGCAGATGTTATAGTTGATGAGAATGGTATGGCAATACCTGAAACAGCATTATATATAAAAGAGAAGTGCAATGAATATGATAACAAGCAGAGATAATCCCAATATTAAAGAAATTATTAAGCTGCAAAAAAGTGCAAAGCAAAGGAGAGATGCAGGCCTTTTTACTGTTGAGGGTGTAAGACTTTGCAGAGATGCGGCTTTATCAGGTGCAAAAATAAATAAGCTTGTATATACAAAACAAGCTATGGAAAAATATTCGGACGATTTCAAGTTAATATCGGATTCTGGCTGCGAAAAAATTGAAGTCAGTGCCGATATTTTCTTGAAAATTTCCGATACAAAATCGCCGCAAGGCTTGCTTTGCGTTATTTCTATGCTTGACAAAAGCATTTTAGTTGATAAAATAGAAAATACGGGGCGTTATGTTGCTTTGGAAAATATCAGCGACCCGTCTAATCTCGGAACTATACTTAGGACGGCAGAGGCGTTAGGTCTTGATGGAATAATACTTTCGGAAGATTGCTGTGATGTTTATTCGCCTAAGGTCGCAAGGGGAAGTATGGGGGCTGTGTTCAGAATAAAATTCTGCATTGCTGAAAACTTTACTGAGTTTATTTCTGAGCTTACTAAAAAAGGAATAAAAACATATGCCGCAACTCCGAGAGATGCTGTGTCTGTTACTGAACTTGATTTAAGGAGTGGAATCGTACTTATAGGAAATGAGGGTGCGGGTCTTACAGATGAAACTATTTCTGCCTGCTCACAAAGAATTAAAATTCCTATGGGAGGAAGAGCTGAATCCCTTAATGCGTCTGCTGCTGCGGCTATTTTGATGTGGGAACTTATCAGAAGTAAGTGATATGTTGCTGTGTGGAGGAATACTCTTGAGAAAAGATATAATATACTATCTGTGGCTGCAATGTGTATTTGGTGTTAATAATATTGCCTTTAAAAATGGTATGTCTTTTTTTAATACAGCCGAAGTTTTTTATAATGCTTCAGAGTATGATTATAAAATCTGCGATTGCTTCACGCCTAATATTATAAAAAAGCTTATGAATAAGGATTTATCTAAGGCAAGGAAAATTCTTAATGACTGCGAAAGACTTGGATATGATATTATAGCATATAATGATGAGCTGTTTTCTGATAAGCTTCGTGCTATTTCTGCACCACCTGTTTTACTTTATGTTAAGGGTAAAATGCCTAAGCTTGACGGGAAATTGTCTGTTGCTATGGTGGGTTCAAGAAATGCAACAAGTCAAGGATTAAATGCAGCGAATGACTTTGCGTTTTCATTTGCTGAATCGGGGGCAACAGTTGTCAGCGGAGGTGCATTTGGTGTTGATACAGCCTCACATAGAGCTGTGCTTAATGCCTATGGAACAACTATAAGTGTTCTTGGCTGTGGAATAGATGTTGGGTATCCTATGGAAAATATTCCAATGTATGAGAAAATTGCAGAAAATGGTGCAGTTGTTTCGGAATTCCCACCAGGGTATCCGCCTATTGCAAAGAATTTTCCTCTTAGAAATAGAATAATATGTGGGCTTTCTGATTGTACACTTATTGTTCAGGCAGGAGAAAAAAGCGGTGCTTTGATAACGGCAAACGATGCTATTAAAGAGGGAAGAAAGCTTTTTTCTATTCCAGGAAGTATTTTTTTCAGAGAAAATAAAGGCTCTAATGAGCTTTTAAGGCTTGGATATTCAGCAGCAATAGAGCCAAATGATATTTTAAATTGGTATGATACTAAAAAGAATAACTTGAATTATTTCGCGAAAATAGATTATAATGAAAAAGTTGAAAAAATTTGTAAGCCGATTTTTGTTGAAGATAGTGTAGACAGCACTTCTGATTTTGCGATTGAAGAATCAAAACCAGAAGAAAAACCTATAAAAAAAATTCCGACAGATGTTTCGGAAGCTTCTAAAAAGGTATTTATGGTGCTGAGTGATGAGCCTGTGACAACTGATTATATTTCAGCGAAAACGGGTATGCCTATACACGAATTACTTTCGGCTCTTACTGAGCTTGAAATTTTTGGCTACATAGAATCAGTTGTCGGAGGTAAATATATAGCAAAAGGCTGATTTTAAGATAAAATAAATATTGCATTAAATTTATATTACGGAGGAAACTTGAGTGTCAAAGCTAGTTATTGTTGAGTCACCTGCAAAGGCTAAGACAATTAAAAAATATTTAGGTTCGGGCTATGAGGTAGTTGCCTCAATGGGTCATATAAGAGATTTGCCCGAAAAGCGTTTAAGTGTTGATATAAGACACGGCTTTAAGCCAAAGTATGATATAATTAAGGGAAAGGAAGAACTTGCAGAAGAACTTAAAAAGCGTGCTGCAAAAAGTGAAGAGATTTTTCTTGCAACCGACCCCGACCGTGAGGGAGAGGCTATTTCCTGGCATCTTGCATATTTGCTCGATTTGCCACTTGATGAGAAAAACCGTGTTACATTTAATGAAATTACACAGACAGGTGTTACAAATGGTATGGCGAATCCACGCTGTATAGATATAGACCTTGTTAATGCACAGCAGGCAAGGCGTATTCTTGATAGACTTGTTGGTTATAAGCTTAGTCCGTTTCTTGCACAGAAAATCAGAAAAGGTCTTTCAGCAGGTCGTGTTCAATCTGTTGCAGTAAGAATTATTGTCGATAGAGAAGAACAGATTCGTGCATTTAAGCCTGAGGAATATTGGACTATTGATGCAAAGTTTATTCCAAAGGGTGAACGCAAGGCTTTTCCTGCATCACTTTATGATAATATCGAGGGAACACTTCGCATTAAGGATAAAAATAGTAGCATAAAGCTTGATATTCGCAATGAGGAAAAGGCTAATCAGATTCTTGCTGAACTTGAAAACGAAAGCTTTAAGGTTGGCAAGGTTAAAAACGGAAGAAGAACAAGAAAGCCTGCTCCACCGTTTATCACTTCAACTTTGCAACAGGAATGTTCAAGAAAGCTTGGCTTTCAATCTAAGCGTACAATGCGTATTGCTCAGGAACTTTATGAAGGCGTTGAGATTGAGGGAATGGGTGCAGTCGGTTTAATTACTTATATGAGAACTGACTCTCTAAGACTTTCTGATGACGCACTTAATGGTGCAAGAGATTATATTCAGCAGAGATGGGGAGATAAGTATCTTCCTGCTGAACCGAGAAAGTATAAATCTCGTTCAAACGCTCAGGACGGACACGAAGCTATTCGTCCAACAACAATAGAGCTTTCACCTGATAAGGTTAAGGATAGCCTTACACCAGAACAATATAAGCTTTATAAAATTATTTGGGAGCGTTTTATTGCTTGTCAGATGTCTGACTGTATTCATAAGACAACATCAGCAGAAATTCTTGCAGGAAATTATATTTTTAAGGCATCGGGCTATCGTGTGGATTTTGATGGTTTTACAGTTCTTTATGTTGAAAGTAAGGATACTGATGAAGAAAGTGAACAGGAACTTCCACCGCTAAAAGAGGGTATGGAGCTTCGTGCAAAGACTATTTCTCCAAATCAGCATTTTACACAGCCACCGGCAAGATATACAGAAGCGTCTTTGATTAAGGCTCTTGAGGAATATGGAATCGGCAGACCGTCAACCTACGCGGCAACTATTTCTACAATTACATCAAGAGAGTATGTTAAGCGTGAATCTAAAACCCTTATTCCGACTGAATTAGGAGAGGTTATAACTAAGCTTATGAAAGAGCGTTTTCCGAAGATAGTAAATGTAAAATTTACTGCTCAGATGGAAAGTGACCTTGATACTGTTGAAGAGGGTAAGTGCAAGTGGCAAGATTTGCTTGCTGATTTCTATGGTGATTTCGATAAAACTCTTAAAAAAGCTAAAGAGGAAATGAAAGATGTTAAGATAGAGCTTGAACAGGATAAAACAGACATCACTTGCGAACTTTGCGGCAGACAAATGGTTGTTAAGTTCGGAAGATATGGTAAGTTTATTGCTTGTCCGGGCTGGCCTGAATGTAAGAACATTAAGAAATTTGTTGTTAAAGCAGGCGTTCATTGTCCGAAATGTGGTGGAGATGTAATAGTAAAGAAAACTAAGCGTGGCAGAGTATTCTATGGCTGCGATAATTATCCTGAATGTGATTTTGTTTCTTGGTATATGCCATCAGAAGAAAAATGTCCTAATTGCGGAGCTGTTCTTTATAAGAAAGCTGGCAAGAAACCAACACTTTTCTGTCAGGCAGAGGGTTGCGGTTTCTCAAAGCCACTTGAAGAAGAAAATTGATTTTTAGCTGATATTGGAGTTTATATGGCAACATAAAATGGCATACGGAGTAAGCTGGTAAATGAATAGCTTGCACAATCACCGAGAGGGCATACTTAATATTTTGTTACCTCGTATAGTAAAGCTTCAGACCACAATGGTCATGTTGCTATTCGTTATGATGGAAAAGAGATATTCAGAATTGATTATTTTGATTGGGATAGGACTGCTTGGTTTAGTGATTTGAGATTATGTAATGAATATCCTGATAAATGAATAATGAATATTGAAAAATAACTAACAGGAAAATAATTAACAATAGAAAATTCAGTCATAATATTTTTTATAATTACTTTAGCAAGTTTGATAATCAGAGTCTTGAAAAAAGCCTTAGCAGTGAAAATGCCATTGTAAGAATGTTGGCTATATTGGATAGATGGGTAGGAAAACTCAAACTAATTTCTATCGTTTGAGAATGAATGCGTAAAACCGAAGCTGAGATAAAGAATTATAAAAAATTATTCTTTGGCTTTAAAAGAGGTGAAATGATGTATATTAATGTAATTGGTGCGGGATTAGCGGGCTGTGAGTGTGCTTATCAGATTGCTAAGCATGGCATAAATGTCAGGCTTTTTGAAATGAAACCAACAAAAAAGACAGCCGCACATAAGAGCGATTTATTTTGCGAACTCATTTGTTCAAACTCTCTGAAGGCACTTAGAATAGAAAGTGCCGCAGGTTTACTCAAGGAGGAAATGCGTAGACTTGATTCTCTTTTGATGAGATGTGCGGATAAGTGTGCTGTTCCTGCTGGAGGTGCTTTGGCAGTAAACAGAGATGATTTTTCTGCTATGGTGACAAAAGAAATCAGAAATAATCCGCTAATTGAAGTTATTGAAAAGGAAGTTACAGAAATTCCGAATGATGCGATTACTGTTATTGCGGCAGGACCTCTTGCAAGCGAAGTATTATCCGCAGAGATACAAAAAATCTGTGGCGGTGGATTGAGCTTTTTTGATGCGGCGGCTCCTATTGTGACGGCTGAAAGTATTGATATGGAAAAAGCGTTTTTCGCCTCAAGATATGACAAGGGCGGAGATGATGCTTATATTAACTGCCCTATGAATAAAGATGAATATGAGGCTTTTTATGAAGCTCTGGTTTCAGCGGAAAGAACACCTTTGCATGGTGTAGATGTTCAGAATCCGAAGGTATATGAGGGCTGTATGCCTGTTGAGATACTTGCACAGCGTGGACACGATACACTTCGTTTCGGACCGATGAAGCCTGTCGGCTTGCGTGACCCGAGAACAGGACACAGACCTTGGGCGGTTCTACAGCTTAGGACAGAAAATGCAGAAAAATCGCTGTATAATTTAGTCGGATTTCAGACAAATCTGAAATTTCCAGAGCAAAAGAGAGTTTTCTCTATGATACCTGCTTTGCATGATGCGGAATTTATTCGATATGGAGTTATGCACAGAAATACTTTTCTTGATTCACCGAGAATATTAAATTCAGATTTTTCTATGAAAGAAAATGCAAATATTTTCTTTGCAGGACAGATTACGGGTGTAGAGGGTTATATGGAATCTGGTGCAAGCGGACTTATTGCGGGAATTAATGCAGTAAGACGACTAAATAATATCGAAACAGTAACTCTCCCAAAAGAAACAATGATAGGTGCTTTGTCACGATATATTGCAGATGAGAGTGTTAAGGATTTTCAGCCAATGGGTGCAAATATCGGAATACTTCCTCCACTTGAAGAAAAAATTCGTGATAAAAGAGAAAGAGCAGCTAAACATTCGACTTGTGCTTTAGATGCTCTTGAGAAAGTAAAGGTCGATTTCGCACTTGCTTAAAATTAAAAGAAAGGTTGGTAAATTGCAATGAAAATTATAGTTGACGCATTTGGCGGAGATAATGCACCTTTAGAAGTAATTAAGGGCTGTGTTAAGGCTCTTGAGGTTTATAATAATATTGAGATTATCCTTGTAGGAAGTAAGGAAATTATTGAAAAGACCGCAAAAGAAAATAATATATCAATCGCAGGAATCGGTATAGAAGATGCTCCAGATGTGATAACAATGGAGGACGAGGCAGGCGATATTATGAAGTCAAAAAATCAAAGCTCTATGGCTGTTGGCTTGAAGCTTCTTGCAAGTGGTGGTGCAGATGCCTTTCTTTCAGCTGGAAACAGCGGTGCTTTGATTATGGGTGCAACTATGATTGTTAAGCGTATTAAGGGTATTAAAAGACCTGCGTTTTCTCCGCTTATGCCAAAGGTAGAGGGACAAGTTCTTTTGATAGACAGCGGTGCAAATGTTGAGTGCCGTCCTGAAATGCTACAGCAATTTGGCATTATGGGTTCGGTTTATATGGATAAGATATGCGGAATTAAAAATCCTCGTGTTGCTCTCGCAAATGTTGGCACAGAGGACCACAAGGGCGGTGAGCTTCAGCACAAGGCTTTTGCATTGCTTAAAGAAGCACCGATTAACTTTATAGGAAACATAGAAGCAAGAGATATTCCGCACGATGCGGCTGATGTAATCGTTGCTGATGGCTTTACTGGAAATATTATCGTAAAGATGTATGAGGGTGTTGCATCTGCTCTTATGCTTAAAATTAAAGAGCTGTTTATGAAGAATTTTAAGACAAAGCTTGCGGCTGCACTTGTTCTTAAAGATATGAAAGAGCTTAAAGCATATATGGACTATAATAACTATGGTGCTGCTCCTATTATGGGTGTGGCAAAGCCTGTTCTTAAAACACATGGCAGTGCTAAGGCGGATACCTTTATCAGTGCGATTAAATCGGTTATAGATTATACAGAAAAAGATGTTATCGGAGAAATTCAGCGTGAGCTGGAAGTTCTGAAAAATGGAGGCTGATGAATTATGAATGCTCAAAGAAAAACTAACTTAGATGAGCTTGAAAACGCTATCGAATATAAATTTAAAAACATTAAGCTTCTGAAAAATGCTTTGACTCATTCATCATATGCGAATGAATCTAAGCACGGTGACAAAAGCAATGAAAGACTTGAATTTTTAGGTGACTCTGTTCTTAGCATTGTTGTTTCGGACTATATTTTTAAGAATTGTCCGAATTATCCGGAGGGCGACCTCAGTAAGCTGAGAGCGGCTCTTGTCTGCGAAAAGACATTATCTAAATTTGCAAGAACAATACACCTCGGGGATTTTATAAGATTAAGCCATGGAGAGGCAAATCTTCATGGTAATGAGCGTCCGTCAATTCTCGCAGACGCTTTTGAGGCACTTATTGCGGCTATCTACCTTGACGGAGGAATAGAACCAGCTGGAAGATTTATTATGGATTTTGTAAAGCCTGAAATAGATTCTCCGAGAAGCTTTAGTTTTAAGGATTATAAGACAATCTTACAGGAGATTATTCAGAAAAATCCTGAAGAAAAAATAACATATGTTCTTGTTGGCGAGAGTGGTCCTGACCACGATAAGCATTTTACTGTTGAGGTAAGACTTAACAGTAATAAAATTGGCAAGGGTGGCGGAAGAAGCAAGAAGGAAGCTGAACAGCAAGCGGCAAGGGAAGCATTGGAGTTGATGGGATATTGAAGCACTCAAATGTAGCAATTTTTGTACCGCACAACGGTTGTCCGCATAATTGCAGCTTTTGTAATCAGCGTGAAATCACAGGACAGCAAAGCCAGCCCTGCACAAACGATGTGAAAAATGCAATAACTATCGCAAGAGAAAGTCTGAAAGAAAATACTAAAAATGCAGAAATTGCATTTTTTGGCGGAAGCTTTACGGCTATTGACAAGAATTATATGGAAAGTCTGCTTTCAGCTGCTGCTCCTGTCGTTAAATCGGGCGAATTTGCAGGTATAAGAATTTCAACTCGTCCAGATGCTATTGATAGCGAGATTCTTGATATACTTCATAAGTATGGAGTTACTGCGATAGAGCTTGGTGCTCAGAGTATGAACGATGAGGTTCTTGCAGCTAATGAAAGAGGTCATACAAGAGCCGATATTATAAATTCCTCAAAGATGATTTCTGAGGACGGTTTTTCTCTCGGACTTCAAATGATGACAGGACTTTATAAGAGTAATGATGAGCGTGACAGGGAAAGTGCCTACGAAATAGCCGACCTCAATCCTGATACGGTCAGAATTTATCCTACGGTTGTTATCAAGGGAACAGAGCTTTATGAACTATATAGGTCTAAGGATTATCAGCCGCAGACGCTCGAGGACGCTGTAAAGCTTTGTGCTGAACTTTTGTTATACTTTGAAAATCGACACATAAATGTCATTCGCTTAGGACTGCACGATAGCGACAGTCTGCGTGAGGGTATGGCGGCAGGAGCATTTCACCCTGCCTTTCGTGAACTTTGTGAAAGCGAGATTATGTATAGCAACTGCATAAAAGAGCTTGAAAAGAGCGGTATACATAAAGGTACAATAGAAGTTTATGTCAATCCTCGTTCAGTTTCGAGGTTTGTCGGACAAAAACGCAAAAATATTGACAGGTTAAATCGACTTGGATTTAATGTAATAGTTCGTCAAGAAATGCGTTTGGAAAGATACGAGGTGAAGCTTCGGCAAGTGCCAATGATGTAAACTATCCATAAGAGCGGTTAATTGCCGTCAATTTTGGAGCGAAACTCCAAAATATAATTTGTAGATGTGGTGATACAGTGATATTAAAATCCCTTGAGCTTCAGGGCTTTAAAACTTTTCCGGATAAGACCAGACTTAGTTTTACTAAGGGAATAACAGCAGTTGTTGGTCCTAACGGAAGCGGAAAAAGTAATATAAGTGACGCTATGCGTTGGGTTCTCGGTGAGCAGTCGCCGAAAACTTTGCGTTGCTCAAAGATGGAAGATGTCGTATTTAACGGTGCAAAGAATCGTAAAAGAACGGGCTTTGCACAGGTAACTCTTACTATCGACAACAGCGACAGAACTCTTGATTTTGACAAAGACGAGGTTTCCGTTACAAGAAGATATTATCGTTCGGGTGCGAGCGAATATCTAATAAATAATACCGTAGTTCGCTTGCAGGATATTCATGAATTGTTTATGGATACAGGTCTTGGCCGTGACGGATATTCTATGATTAGTCAGGGCAAGATTGATTCTATCGTTGCAGCAAAGAGTGAGGACAGACGAGAGATTTTCGAGGAAGCGGCGGGGATTTCACGCTATCGTTACAGAAAAGCTGACGCAGAACGCAGACTCGACAGAACTGAAGAAAATCTTGTTCGTTTGCGTGATATACTTTCTGAACTTGAAGGTCGTGTAGAGCCACTCAGAATACAATCAGAGAAAGCAAAGTCGTATCTTGAATATGCGGAAGAGAAGCGTGGTCTTGAGATAGGCTTGTGGCTGAAAACTATTGATAAATCCACAAGACTTTTGAGAGAACAGGAGGATAAAATAGCAATAGCACAAAGCCAATATGACGAAACGCAAAAGGCTCTTACGGATATTGAGGCTAAAACTGAAGAACTTTTCTCAAAGCAGAGCGATATTACAGCGAAGATTGAAACCTTGCGTTCAGAAACTTTCCGTCTTGACGAGGAGGCGGCTGGCAAGCGTGCAGAGGTTAATGTTCTTCAAAACGACATATTTCATAATCAGGAAACTGTTTCAAGAATTGCATCAGATATAGACGAAACAAAACGCAGTTCTGTTGAGATAGATGCAGAAATCGAGAAAAAACATCAGCTTATTAAGGAAAAAGAAACAACGCTTTCAAGGTTAAAGGATAGCCTTAATACATATCTTGAAAAACTTAATACCTTGCGTGACGGTGAAAGCGAAAGCAGTGACAAGCTTATGTCAATAAATGCAGAGCTTTCTAAGCTGACAGCAGAGCTTGCCGAGGCTAATGTTAAATATATGACTTCGGGAACATCAATTTCTGAAATAAGTGCGAGAATGGATTCCTTTGAGAATAACATTAAGGAAAGAACATCTCAGATTGAAACACTCAAAAAGATTATCGCAGATTATGGACGAATGCTTTCCGATTGCGATGAAAAAATAACTGAGCTTACTAATGTTTCTAAGGGTTGTGAATTAAGGCTTGAGCAAAAAAGCCGTCAATGCGAGGAATTGAAAGATAGTTCTGAAAAGCTTCGTCTTGATAGTGAACAGCTTTTCAGAAAAGCAAAGCTTTTAGAGGATTTGGAACGCAATCTTGAGGGTTTTGCTGCAAGCGTTAAAACGGTTATGCGAGAAGTTAAGAACGGTGGTTTAACTGGAATACACGGTCCTGTTTCAAGAGTTATTTCCGTTCCTAAGGAATACAGTACAGCCGTTGAAACAGCTCTTGGCGGTGCTATGCAGAACATAGTTACAGATACAGACGCAGACGCTAAAAAGGCCATTGCATTTTTGAAACGCTGTAACGGTGGTCGTGCGACTTTCCTACCGATTGCGACTATTAAAGCAAGAGATTTCAATGAGCGTGGCTTGGAGCAGTGTGAGGGCTTTATCGGTATAGCTTCTGAATTATGCTCCTGTAAGGATTGTTATAAGGGTATTCTTGCTTCTTTGCTTGGCAGAATCGTTATAGCAGAAAATCTCGATTGTGCTGTAAATATTGCAAAGAGATATAGTTATCGCTTTAAGGTTGTTACACTTGATGGACAGGTTGTCAATGCCGGCGGTTCACTTACTGGTGGTTCTCTTGCAAAAAGTGCCGGACTTCTCGGCAGAGCAAGCGAAATCGAAAGTATCAAGAATCAGGCACAAAAGCTTAAAGAAGATTTTGAACAGGCTAACGAAAAGCTAAGAAAGGCATCAGAACAAAGTTCAAAAATAAAATTTGAACTTTCAACGGCTCAAAGCGAACTGTATATTATGCAGGGCGATAAGGTTAAAATTGAGGCTGAAAAAAAGAGCCGTGAATCTGAAATTGAAAGCACTCAAAAACTTCTTGCAGAGCTTAATACAGATTATGCAAGGTCTGACGAGAGAATAGAATCACTTAAACTTGAGCGTAAAGAGGCTGAAAAACTCACTCAAGAATACAAGCAGAAAATATCCGAGCTGGAATCTCTCGCAGGAACTCTTTCAGGGAGTAGAGAAGAACTTCTCAAAAAAAGAGAGGAACTTTCAAACGGTTTGCAGGAAACAAGACTTTCTATTGTTACAACTGAAAAGGATATAGAGGCTCTCAATGCTGATATAGAAAGCTTTATACTTAGAAAAAATTCGGGAAGCGGCAGAATTGAAGCCCTTAATGCAGAGAGTGAAAGCATTAAGGCAAAAAATATTGAGCTTAAAGCTAAGATTGATGAGCTTACCGCACAGGCTAAGGCTCTTTCTGAACAATCTAAGGGTAATTCAACTTTGATTGCTGAACAGTCACAGGTAAGAATAGAGCTTGAAAAACAGCAGACAAAGCTCCGTCAGGACGAGCGTGAGGAAACTGCAAAGCGTGAACGCTTAGGTGGTGAACTTGCAAGACTTTCTGAAAAGAAAGATAATCTCCAGAATGAGTATGATACAATTATTTCTAAGCTTTGGGAAGAATATGAACTTACTAAGCGTGAGGCAGAAGAAAAAGCTCCAGAAATTCCAGATGTTCCAAAAGCACAACGCAGACTTTCGGAATTAAAGCAAAAAATTCGTGCTTTAGGAAGCGTCAATGTTTCGGCTATTGATGAATATAAGGAAGTCAGCGAAAGATATGAATTTCTTAAAACTCAGATTGGCGATGTTGAAACCTCAAAAGCAGAATTACTTAAACTCATAGATGAGCTTACACATCAGATGCAGGATATTTTTGTAGAGCGTTTTGCACTTATAAACGAAAACTTCAAGCAGACATTTTTGGAGCTTTTTGGAGGCGGAAGCGGAGAGCTTTCTCTCACAGACCCAGACAATGTTCTTACAACGGGAATTGAAATAAAGGTTTCACCTCCAGGAAAAATTGTATCGCATATTGAGCTTTTGTCTGGCGGAGAAAAAGCTCTTGTTGCAATCGCACTATATTTTGCTATAATGAAAGTAAGCCCTGCACCATTCTGCGTAATGGACGAAATAGAGGCGGCTCTTGACGATGTTAATGTTGATAGATTCGCACAATATCTTCGCCGTATGAATGACAATACACAGTTTATCTGTATATCACATCGTCGAGGAACTATGGAAGAAGCTGATGTACTTTATGGTGTTACAATGCAGGACGAGGGTATATCTAAATTGCTTGAATTGAGAGCATCTGAAATTGAGCAAAAACTCGGCTTAAAGGCTCGATGAAATTTTATATGGAAGTGATATATTGATTCCGGCTCTAATAATATTTATCGCCATAATTTTGCTTCTTTTTATAAGAAAGCAAAAAGAAAATTATACTATTGTGAATCTCAAAAGAAAAAAAGGAGATAAAGAGAAAATGTTGGAACTAGCAAAAAACTTTATAGATAAAGAATGTATTATATATACATTCAATGGTTCTTCAATTCAGGGTACTATAAAGGAAATTTCAAAAAACGCCTTGCTTTTAGAAACAGGAAATACTGTTGAAGCTGTAAATCTTGATTTTGTTGTGAGAATCAGAGAATATCCACGAAAGAAAAATGGAAAGAAAAAATCAGTAGTTTTGGATTGAGTCTTAAACATATTCTTGTAGTAAAGGAATGATAAATATATGGGTTTATTTAAGAAAATAAAAGAAGGACTTAAAAAGACAAGGGACGCCATTGTTGGTCAGATTGATACAATGCTAAAGTCCTTTACAAAGATTGATGAGGAACTTTTTGAGGAGCTTTTGGAATTGCTTATTATGGGCGATGTAGGTGTAACAACCTCTGAGCATATCTGTGATGAGCTTAGAAAAAGAGTTAAAAAAGAGGGCATTACCGACCCTGCAATGATTCACGACCTATTGGCTGATGTTATTGCTGATATGCTTGGCAATTCAAATGAATTGATGATAAATACAAAGCCGTCAATCATTCTTGTAATAGGTGTAAACGGAGTTGGTAAAACTACTACTATCGGTAAGATTGCCGCAAATCTTGTTCGCTCTGGCAAAAAGGTTACTCTTGCTGCCGCTGATACATTCAGAGCTGCTGCGATAGACCAGCTTGAGATATGGGCAGAGCGTTCTGGTGCGGATATTATTAAGCAACAAGAGGGTTCAGACCCTGCAGCTGTTGTATTCGATGCAATTTCTTCGGCAAAGGCTAAGGGAAGTGATGTAATTATCGCAGATACAGCAGGAAGACTTCACAACAAAAAGCACCTTATGGACGAGCTTGCTAAGATTAACAGAGTTATAGACAGAGAGCTTCCTGATGCTGATAAAGAGGTTCTTCTTGTGCTTGACGCAACAACAGGTCAGAATGCTGTCAATCAAGCAAGAGAATTTCAAAATGCCGCAGGAATTACAGGCATTGTTCTTACAAAGCTTGATGGTACAGCTAAGGGCGGAGTTGTTCTTGCAATTATGGACGACCTTAAAATTCCAGTTAAGTATATCGGTGTTGGTGAACAGATTGACGATTTACAGCCATTCAATCCATCGGATTTTGCAAAAGCACTTTTTACAAAAGATAGCAAAGAAGAATAATAAACTGCCTATTTTACAGGAGGTTATAATATGATTTATATAGCTGCTACACATAACGAAAATAAAATTAAAGAATTTGACAGAATTTTAAAACCACTCGGAATCTCCGTTATTTCTGCAGAGGAGTGCGGAGCAAAATTGCCAGAGGTTAATGAAACAGGCAAGACCTTTGCAGAAAATGCAGAGCTTAAAGCAAAGAGTGCTTGTAAAGCAACAGGTATGCCTGCTATTGCAGATGATTCAGGACTTATGGTCGATGCTCTTGGTGGCAGGCCTGGAGTTTATTCTGCAAGATATGCGGGCGAGGGTGCATCTGATGAGGAAAAGATTGAAAAGCTTATGATTGAGCTTAAGGATACGCCTGATGGTCAGCGTACAGCACATTTTGTTTGTGCTATTTGCTGTTACTTCCCTGATGGCAGTAAGATTGAGGTTGAAGGCTCTTGCGATGGCTCGATTGGCTTTGCACCAAGAGGAAACAATGGCTTTGGCTATGACCCAATTTTCTTCACAGATGATAACAAAACCTTTGCAGAGCTTTCAAGCATACAAAAGGATGCAATGAGCCACAGAGGAAAGGCTCTCAGAGCCTTGGCTGAAAAGCTAAGAGAAAAATTAAAGGAAAAGAAATTTTAAGGAGATTTTATGACAAGTAAACAAAGAGCATTTTTGCGTTCCCTTGCAGTTGATATTGATACTATTATTATGGTAGGCAAGGGCAATATGAATGAAAATATTATCAAGCAGGCTGATGACGCTTTAGCGGCTCGTGAGCTTATTAAGGGTAAGGTTCTTAATTCTGCGGAGATTACTCCAAGAGAAGTTGCTGAAGAAATCGCAAAGGCAACAAACAGCGAGGTTGTACAGGTTATTGGCTCAAAGTTTGTTCTATACAGAAGAAATGACAAAGAGCCTAAAATTGTTCTTCCAAAGGCGTCTAAGAAAAAGTGATTGATATAACAAGATGAGGTGAATCGTGTGCGGATAGGAATGTTTGGAGGCAGCTTTAACCCAATACATAACGGACATATTCAGCTTATAAAAGGAATTATAAGTGAGCTTAATCTTGATAAACTTCTTGTTGTACCATCATTCTTACCTCCACACAAATTGGTTAAATCACCAGTTTCTCCAGAGGATAGAATAGCAATGTGCAAGCTTTGTATTGCTGATATTCCAAAAACAGAGATTTCTGATGTAGAAATTAAGCGTGGCGGAAAAAGCTATACTTATAAAACATTACAAGAATTACATTCTATATATCCTACTGATGATTTATTTCTGATTATGGGAGCGGATATGTTTCTTTCAATAGAAACTTGGAGAAATCCAGAAATAATCTTTAAGCTTGCAATAATATGTGGAGTTCCGAGAAAGGGAATCAGTGGCAGACAAGAGCTAATCGACAGAGAACCTTTTCTGAAATCAATAGGTGCTGAAACACAGGTGCTTAACCTTACTTTGCCAGAGGTTTCGTCAAGTGAAATCCGAAAAGCTATCGAGAATGGAAAATCTATTGATAAACTCGTTCCTAAGCAGGTTGAAAATTATATTCTTGAAAAAGGTTTGTATTTATAAAAATGTTATCCTATTTTATTGAAAAACGGAAAAAATATTGGATATGTTCAGGCTGTTTTCATTGACGAGGGCTTGGAAATAGGTTATCATATATAAAAGATATAAACTTAGATTTTGATAAAATTGCTTGGAGGTTTTGTGCTGTGAATGTCAAGGATTACGAAAAGATTATTCGTCCGAGATTAAAGGATGCTCGCTTTGAACATTCTAAGAATGTATCTAAGGAGGCTGTGCGACTTGCGAAAAAGTATGGTGCTGATGTAGAAAAAGCTGCTATCGCAGGAATTTTGCACGATATTACAAAAGAAACCTCAGAGGAAGAACAGCTTGAAATTATGAAGAAAGCCGGAATAGAGCTTTCTCCGCTTGAGGCAAACTCAACAAAGCTTTGGCACGCAATTTCAGGAAGTGGATATATCAAAATCGTTCTTGGGATTGATGATGAAGATATTCTCAATGCTGTTCGTTATCATACAACTGCAAGAGGTGGAATGTCATTGCTTGAAAAGATAATTTTCATTTCTGATTTTACATCTGCCGAAAGAGATTATGACGGTGTAGATGAAATTCGCAAGGCGGCTGATAAAAGTCTTGAAGCAGCTATGATTGAAGGACTTAGCTTTAGCATAGAGGATTTGGCTCATAGACGACTTGCAATAGCAAAAGATACACTCGACGCATATAACGAGGTTATTCTTAAGAAAAAATAAATTTACGGAGGAAATATATGACATCATTAGAAACAGCAAAGATGGCTGTTAAGGCTCTTGACAGCAAAAAGGCACTTGATATTAAGGTTATAAAAATTCAGGATATTTCTGCGATTGCAGATTATTTTGTAATTGCAACAGGTACTTCAAGCACTCATGTTAAGGCTCTTGCTGATGAGGTTGAAGCACAGCTTGATGAAGCAGGAATCAGCGTAAGCCATGTTGAGGGCTATCGCTCGAATTCTTGGATACTTCTTGATTATGTAGATGTAGTAGTCCATGTTTTCTCTGACGAGGCAAGAGAATATTATGACCTCGAAAGATTATGGCAGGACGGAGAAATTATTGACATAGAATAATCTTGATAAAATTAAAAGTTTCGTTTTTTATATGGCAAAACCATTACAAACGAAACACTCGATGCAAGCGGCGGATAACCGCAAAATTGCAACTAAGGAGAGAAATAAATTGAGCTTTGAAAAAAAGTATGACCACAAGAAAATCGAATCAAAATGGCAGAAAATCTGGGAAGATAAGGGTGTATTCCACGCAGAGCAGAATAGCAAAAAGCCTAAGTTCTTCGCTCTTGTAGAATTTCCATATCCATCAGGACAGGGACTTCATGTAGGACACCCACGCTCATATACTGCTCTTGACATTGTTTCAAGAAAAAGACGCTTAGAGGGCTATAATGTTCTTTATCCAATCGGTTGGGACGCATTCGGACTTCCAACAGAGAACTTTGCTATTAAGAATCATATTCACCCTGCTGAAGTTACAAAGCAAAATGTAGCACATTTTAAGGCACAGCTTCAGGCACTTGGTCTTTCATTCGATTGGAGCAGAGAAATTAACACAACTGACCCTAAATATTTTAAGTGGACACAGTGGATTTTCCTCCAACTCTATAAGCATGGTCTTGCATATAAGAAAGAAATGGCTGTAAACTGGTGTACTTCTTGTAAGTGTGTTCTTGCAAATGAAGAAGTTGTCGGCGGCGTTTGTGAGAGATGCCATAGCGAGGTTGTAAGAAAGGTTAAGTCACAGTGGATGCTCAAGATTACTGAGTATGCAGAAAGACTTATTAATGACCTCGACCTTGTTGATTATCCTGATAGAGTTAAGGCACAGCAGAAAAACTGGATTGGCCGTTCAACAGGTGCAGAGGTTGATTTCTCTACAACTACGGGTGATACACTCACTATATATACAACTCGTCCGGATACTCTCTATGGCGCAACATATATGGTTATCTCTCCTGAACACCCAATTATTGAGAAGTGGGCAGATAAGCTCACAAACATAGATGAGATTCGTAGCTATCAGTATGAGGCTTCAAAGAAATCTGACTTTGAGCGTACAGAGGTTGCTAAGGATAAGACAGGTGTTAAGCTTCAGGGTGTTGAGGCTATAAATCCTGTAAATGGCAAGCAGATTCCTATTTTCATTTCTGACTATGTTCTTGTTTCTTACGGAACAGGTGCTATTATGGCTGTTCCTGCGCACGATACTCGTGACTGGGAATTCGCAAAGAAATTCGACCTTCCAATTATCGAAGTTGTTAAGGGCGGAAATGTTCAGGAAGAAGCATTTACAGATTGTGCAACAGGAATTATGGTTAATTCCGGAATCCTCGATGGACTTACTGTTGATGAGGCTAAGAAAAAAATAGTTGAGTTCCTCGCAGAAAAAAAAGTTGGACATTCAAAGGTCAATTATAAGCTTCGTGACTGGGTTTTTTCTCGTCAGAGATATTGGGGCGAACCTATTCCGATTGTACATTGCCCTTGTTGCGGAACAGTTGCACTTCCTGAAAGTGAACTTCCACTTGAGCTTCCTGATGTTGAATCATATGAGCCAACAGATAACGGCGAATCTCCACTTGCGGCTATTGATTCATGGGTGAATACAACTTGCCCTAAGTGTGGAAAGCCAGCAAAGCGTGAAACAGATACAATGCCACAGTGGGCAGGTTCATCTTGGTACTTCCTCAGATATATGGACCCACACAATGATGAGGCTCTCGCATCTCCAGAGGCATTGAAGTATTGGTCACCTGTTGACTGGTATAACGGCGGTATGGAGCATACAACTCTCCACTTGCTTTATAGCCGTTTCTGGCATAAGTTCCTCTATGATATTGGTGTAGTTCCTACTCCGGAGCCATACGCAAAGCGTACAAGCCATGGTATGATTCTTGGCGAAAACGGCGAGAAGATGAGTAAATCAAGGGGCAATGTTATAAATCCTGATGACATAGTAAATGAGTATGGTGCAGATACTATGCGTGTTTACGAAATGTTTATCGGTGATTTTGAGAAGGCTGCTCCATGGAGTACATCTGGTATCAAGGGAAGCAGAAGATTTATTGAGAGATATTATGGACTTGCATCAATGCTTACAGATGGCGGTATCCGTACTGAACTCGAAAGCAACTTCCATAAGGCTATAAAGAAGGTTTCTGAAGATATTGAAACTTTGAAGTTCAATACTGCTATTGCAACCCTTATGGCTCTTATTAATGATATTTATAATACAAAGTCTATCACAAGAGAAGAACTGCGTATTTTCACAATTCTTATGAATCCATTTGCACCTCATGTTACTGAAGAAGTTTTTGCTGAGCTTAAGCTTGGCGAAGGACTTGCTTGCGAACAGGAGTGGCCTAAGTATGATGAAAGCAAGTGCAAGGACGATACAGTTGAAATTGCTGTTCAGGTTAATGGTAAGCTTCGTGCGAGAATTACAATCGAGGCTGACGCAGACCAAGAAACTGCTCTTGCTGCTGCAAAGGCTGAACCAAAGGTTGCAGAATTTACAGAGGGTAAAAATATAATCAAAGAAATTTATGTTAAGGGCAAGCTTGTAAACATTGTCGCAAAATAATATAAATCAACTACAATTTGAAATATTTTTTCTTTAAATCAACTTGTAAAAACATATAAAATATACTTTACAAATTGATTTTTGCGTGATATAATTATAAGGCTGATTGCCCTAATCTCGGTTATAGGTTTAAGCCATAAAATTGATAATTTCAATTTGGAGTTCCACATCCTTTTTCTGAGATTCAGCTTTTTTAAGTAGGGTAAATTTATTAAAAGGTGGAAAAACTAATGCTTAAAGAAGAAAAGGAAGCAATACTTAAAGAGTATGCTACACACGAAGGCGACACAGGTTCACCAGAGGTTCAGATTGCTCTTCTCACAAAGAGAATCAACGACCTTACTGAGCACCTCAAGACTCATAAGAAGGACCATCACTCAAGAAGAGGTCTTTTCAAGATGATTGGTCAAAGACGTTCACTCCTCAACTACCTCATTAAGGTTGACATCGAGCGTTACCGTTCAATCATAGCAAGACTCGGCATCCGTAAGTAATAAGTGGCTGAATGCTGCACGATTGTGTGTTATTTCGCATACGGATTCGACGAGGCATTTTAGTTGCAAAATTAATCCGAAAATAGCTAAATTCTGCTATTATACGGTTTCGGGGCAGTCTGTTTATATCACAGACTGCCTTTTCTTTATTAGAAATAGGCAATTATTCGCCTTTATCAGTGAAACGAGGATATTTAAGCTGTCACAGCTGCTTTTTGCACATCATAGCTTATGTCTTGGTTTCATTGCTAAAGACAGAATTTTTGCCAATAAAATATTAAAATGGAGGAAAATAAATGTTTGAGAATTTTAAGGTTTATGAAACAGAATTTGCAGGACGCCCTTTGAAAATTGAAACAGGAAAAATGGCTCAGCTTGCAAATGGCTCTTGCCTTGTAAGATACGGAGAAACTTGTGTTCATGTTGCAGTAACAGCAGCCGCAAAACCAAGAGATGGTGTAGATTTTTTCCCATTGTCTGTTGATTTTGAGGAAAAGCTTTATTCTGTTGGCAAAATTCCTGGTTCTTATACAAAGCGTGAAGGCCGTCCTTCTGATAAGGCTATTCTTGTTTCAAGAGTTATAGACCGCCCAATTAGACCACTTTTCCCTAAGGATATGAGAAATGATGTTTCTGTTGTCTGCACAGTTATGAGCGTAGACCCTGATTGTCAGCCAGAAATCGCAGCAATGATTGGTACATCATTTGCTCTTAGCATTTCAGATATTCCTTGGAATGGCCCTATTTCAGGCGTTTCTGTCGGCTTGATTGACGGTGAATTTATTATTAACCCAACAAAGAAACAGCGTGAACTTTCACAAATGGCTGTTACAGTTGCTTCAACAGACAGCAGAATTGCTATGATTGAAGCGGGTGCAAATATCGTTCCTGATGATGTTATGTATAACGGTATTATGGCAGGTCATGAAGCTAACCAAAAAATCATTGAGTTTATTAAGCAGGCTCAAAGAGAAATTGGTAAGCCTAAGTTTGAATATCCAAGTAATAAGCCTGCAAAGGAAATGTTCGAGGGTATCAGAGATTTTGCTATCGAGGATATAAAGCTTGCTCTTGATACAGATGATAAAAAGGTTCGTGACGAAAGACTAAAGCCTATCTATGAGGCGGTTCATGAGAAATTTGACGAAATTTATCCTGATTCCGAAGCGAAGATTGATGAGTGCCTTTACCTCACACAAAAAACAGTTGTCCGTCGTTGGCTTCTTGATGAGCAAAAGCGTGTAGACGGCAGAGGCATGGACGAAATCAGACCACTTGCAGCAGAAGTTTCACTTCTTCCAAGAGTTCATGGTTCAGGTATGTTTACGAGAGGTCAGACACAGGTTCTTACTGTTGCAACTCTTGGTCCAGTCAATGAACAGCAGAATTTTGACGGCATTGATGATGAGGAATCTAAGAGATATATTCATCACTATAACTTCCCATCATACTCTGTTGGCGAAACAAAGCCTTCAAGAGGTCCAGGAAGAAGAGAAATAGGTCATGGTGCGTTGGCTGAAAGAGCTTTAGTACCTGTTATTCCTCCAGTTGAGGAGTTCCCATATACAATGAGATTGGTTTCAGAGGTTCTTTCCTCTAACGGCTCAACTTCACAGGGTTCTATCTGTGGTTCTACACTTGCACTTATGGACGCAGGTGTACCAATTAAAGCACCTGTCGCAGGTATTTCTTGCGGACTTATAACAGAGGGCGACCGCTGGATGACTATGGTTGATATTCAAGGTCTTGAGGACTTCTTCGGCGATATGGACTTTAAGGTTGCTGGTACACACGAGGGTATCACAGCTATTCAGATGGACTTGAAGATTAGCGGTCTTACACCTGAAATGATTAAAGAGGCTCTCTATAAGACACATAAGGCAAGAGATTATATCCTTGACGATATTATGCTTCCTGTTATTCCTGAACCACGCAAGGAGCTTTCTAAGTATGCTCCAAAGATGCTTTCAACAATTATTCCTGTTGATAAGATTCGAGAGGTTATCGGTTCAGGCGGAAAGGTTATCCAAAAGATTTGTGCTGAATGTGATGTTAAAATGGATATTGAAGAGGACGGCCATGTTTATATCAGCGGTATAGACCTTGATAACTGCAAGCGTGCATTGGGTATAGTTGAAACTATTGCCAATGACCCAGAGCCAGGTGCAATTTATAAGGGTAAGGTTACAAGAATAATGGATTTCGGTGCATTTGTAGAGATTGCACCAGGAAAAGAAGGACTTTGCCATATTTCACAGCTTGATGTTAAGCGTACAGAAAAAGTTACAGATGTAGTAAATGTTGGAGATATAGTTATAGTTAAGGTTCTTGAGGTTGATGATAAGGGCAGACTTAATCTTTCTCGCAGAGAGGCTCTTATTGAAGTAGAGGGCTTAACACCTGAAAACGAACTTCCACCACGCAGACCAAGCAATGGCGGAAACAGAGGTAAGGGCGGTTTCAGACCAAAGAACAATCAGTAAGATTTCCTAAGACAGCGAAATACTTTATACTTTTCTAAGTACAGAAGGATAGAAAAACATTCCAATGAAATGTTTTTCGTAGGGGTTTCCCTGACAGAGTACCTCGGTAGTCAAAATGTGGAATTGCTCGACAAGTTTCACTTGTGGTGAGTTTGGGAAGTTTGCTGTTGTGTATGAAGTAATTACCAATTAACTAATAAACTTGTAGTGGCGAAATGTATTCGCTTATAGATTATAAAAACACTTTCAAAGGCAACTGCTTATGAATTTACCTACGGCAGAGCCTGTGTTTGGTTTCGGGGTGAAGCCCCGACAAAAGAAATAAAAGGAGGATATTGATAGAGATGGCAAAAGAGCTTGCTAAAGCTTACAATCCAAGTGAGGTTGAAGACAGAACATATGAATTTTGGCTGAAAGGCGGATATTTCCACGCTAAGTGTGAAAAGGATAAGAAGCCTTACACAATAGTTATGCCACCGCCTAATATTACAGGTCAGCTTCATATGGGTCACGCTCTTGATAATACCTTACAGGATATTTTGATTCGTTATCATAGAATGAGTGGATTCGATACATTATGGCTTCCTGGAACAGACCATGCGTCTATTGCTACTGAGGCTAAAATCGTTGAAGCTATGAAAAAAGAAGGTCTTACTAAAGATGACCTCGGCAGAGAAAAATTCCTTGAAAGAGCATGGGATTGGAAGAAACAGTACGGCGGAAGAATCTGCGAACAGCTCAAGAAAATGGGTTCAAGCTGTGACTGGGACAGAGAACGCTTTACTCTCGACAGCGGCTGCAATAAGGCAGTTAATACAGTTTTTGAGAAACTCTATAACAAGGGTCTTATTTATCGTGGTGAAAGAATTATCAACTGGTGTCCTCACTGCTTAACATCAATTTCTGATGCTGAGGTTGAGTATGAGGAACAGCAAGGACATTTCTGGCATCTTCGTTATCCTTTCAAAGATGGAAGCGGTTATCTTGAACTTGCTACAACTCGTCCTGAAACTCTTTTGGGCGATACTGCCGTAGCTGTAAACCCTGATGATGAAAGATATAAGGATATTGTCGGCAAGACACTTATTCTTCCTATTGTGCATAGAGAAATTCCTGTTGTTGCAGATAGCTATGTTGAAATGGATTTCGGAACAGGTGTTGTTAAGATTACACCTGCTCACGACCCTAATGACTTTGAGGTTGGTCTTCGTCATAATCTTGAGGTTATCAATGTTCTTACTCCTGATGCAAAAATTACTGAGGATTATCCTAAGTATGCAGGTATGGACAGATATGAGGCAAGAAAGGCAATCGTTGCTGACCTTAAAGAAGAGGGTGCTTTGGTCGAGATTGAGGACTACGCTCATAATGTTGGTACTTGCTATCGCTGCGGAACAACTGTCGAGCCAAGAGTTTCAAAGCAATGGTTCGTTAAGATGAAGCCTCTTGCAGGTCCTGCTATTGACGCTGTTAAGAACGGCGAAACAAAGTTTATTCCACAGAGATTTGATAAGATTTACTTCCACTGGCTCGAAAATATTCGTGACTGGTGTATTTCCCGTCAGCTTTGGTGGGGACATAGAATCCCAGCTTGGTACTGCTCTGATTGCGGTGAGATTACTGTTTCTTCTGAAACTCCATGTGCTTGCGGAAAGTGCGGAAGCAAAAATATAGAGCAAGACCCTGATACACTTGATACATGGTTCAGCTCTGCACTTTGGCCTTTCTCAACCCTTGGCTGGCCTGAAGAAACTGAGGATTTCAAGCATTACTATCCTACAAGTACACTTGTAACAGGCTATGATATTATTCCTTTCTGGGTTATGCGTATGATGTTCTCTGGCATTGAGCAGACAGGAAAGGCTCCGTTTGATACAGTTCTTATTCATGGACTTGTTCGTGATGCACAGGGCAGAAAGATGTCTAAATCACTTGGCAATGGTATTGACCCACTTGAGGTTATTGACAAATATGGTGCTGACGCACTTCGCTTTACCCTTGCAAACGGTAACAGCCCAGGAAACGATATGCGTTTCTCTGATGAAAAGGTTGAGGCAAGCCGTAACTTTGCAAATAAGCTTTGGAATGCAAGCCGTTTCGTTCATATGAATATTGATGATTATGATGTCAAGAACGAACTTCCGGAAAAGCTTGAAGCAGAAGATAAGTGGATTATCAGCACACTTAACACCTATACAAAGGAAATTCGTGAAAATCTCGATAAGTTCGAGCTTGGAATTGCTGTTCAGAAGCTCTATGACTTTATCTGGGATTGTTTCTGCGATTGGTATATCGAGCTTGCAAAATCTCGTTTGCAGTCTGAGGGCGAATCGGCACAGAATGCAAGACAGGTTCTTGTATGGGTTCTTACAAAGATACTTCTTTTGCTCCACCCATTTATGCCATTCATCACTGAGGAAATCTGGCAGTCACTTCCACACGAGGGTGAAACAATTATGACACAGGCTTATCCTGAGTATGATGAGGCTCTCAATTTCCCTGAGGCATCTCACGAAATGGAAATGGTTATGGAAGCTATCAAGGCTATCAGAAATCGTCGTGCGGAAATGAATGTACCACCTTCAAGAAAAGCTAAAGTCTATATTGCGGCTAAGGAACAGAAACCATATGTAAATGGTGAGAAGTTTATAATCAAGCTTGCAAGTGCAAACGAAGTTGAAATCGGAGAATCATTCGAGCTTGAGGGAGCTGTAACAATAGTCACAGCAGATGCAAAAATTTATATTCCGATGGACGAGCTTGTTGACAAGGAGGCTGAACTCAAGCGTCTTAACAAAGAACTTGAAACAGCTAAAAAAGAACTTGCAATGGCAGAGGGCAAGCTTGCAAACGAGAAGTTTGTATCAAAAGCTCCACAGGCTGTTGTGGACAAGGTTAAGGCAACTGCTGAAAAGATGACTGAGAAAATTTCTCTTATCGAGGCAGCTATGTCAGCTTTGAAATAATTAACTTTAGGCAAAAAATGCGATAAACTCGATTTATGAGTTTATCGCATTTTTTATTAACGAATATATTTCTCTAAGAAACTAAAAAGTTTCATTGCAAGCCTTTTCAAAGGCTTGCAGGGTTGAGGGACGGCATCCCTCGTGCGTTTTAATGGCAAAGCCCTTAACATCTCTTTTTTCTCAAGCGGCGGATTTTATCCCTCGCCTAATATTTTAATTAAAATCAAGTTGTTTTAATTTTTTTCTGCAATTTCTTGCATTGATGAAATACTATAAAATTCTTTTGTTTCTGAAATACGGCAAACTTCAGATTTGTTTTTTTCGAGCAGAAGTGTGATAGGGTAGAGGTTTATCCAAATTTCGTTGTCACACTCCTTCTGACTCTCATCAAAAATAAGCTGTAAACCAAAATGAAGGTGGCTTGTGTCTATATTGTTTGTGTTTTCTTTTGTGCTATAACCTGTTCGACCAACATATCCGATAACATCTCCTGCATTGACTGTTTTGCCTTCAGCCATATCGCATTGATATGGTCGATTTTGTCTTAAATGTGCGTAGTAGTAATATCTTTTCTTATCAGCACTACGGATACCGATTCTCCAACCACCATATTGGTTCCAACCCATAATTTCAACTGTTCCGGACTCGACTGCTATAATAGGTGTTCCGACAGCCGCCATCATATCGTGTCCTAAGTGCTGACGCTTATAGCCATATGTTCGTGATGCTCCGAAATCATCATAATGTGAATATGGAAATGTCTTTGCAATGGGAGAATAAACTTTCAAACCATACTTTTTTGTTTCAGTAGTTTTGCCGTTTTCGTCTGTTGATTTTTCGGTATATTCGCCAAGAAAACCATCAAGTACAGCTCCATAAGCTTCACGATAATATGAATAATATTTCATTTCCTTAGTTAAATCGGATATTTTTTCACCACTTGAAAGTTTTTCAGCTATAGATTTTAAATCGCTTTCTTTATAGCTTGAAAAGTCCCCGCCATATTTTGCCCCTAAATAAGCAAGCATATCTATCCAATTTAGTTTTATTTCATCATCTTGCGAATCTATATCAAGTTTCATAGCAGTTTCTAAGGCTGGATATGTTACATTAAATTCAACATAGCGTATAAAATCCTTTTCCTTAGCACCTGTCATACAGAGCATAATTATAGAGGTTGCAACAAATGCCATTAGAAATAAAGAAATAACTCTCTTCAAATTCATCACCTTTATAACTATATGCATTGGTAAAAATAAAATTCCTTTTCTAAATACAAAAATTAGCCTCACCGACAGTTTATGCTATCGGTGAGGCTCTATTTTATTTATATTAAATTTTGTTAGAATTTAGAAGCCGTAGCCACCATAATTACCATAGTTTTGATATGGATATGTGGTTGAACTGGATTGTTCAGCTTTTTTGTCACTACTTGTTGTTGATTCATCGAGAGTAGCTTTTACAGTTTGTTCTTTGCCATCACGCTTAACAGTGATACTTATTTCATCGCCAGCCTTATGCTTTGAAATTAAGCTTGCAGCTTGAGAAGATGAGGTTATCTCTGTATCATCAATCTTAACAAGAAGGTCACCAAGCTTGATTCCAGCTTTTTCAGCAGCGGAGCCTGATGTTACCTGTGCTACATATGTGCCTGCTTCATCAAGTCTATATGAGAATAACTGGTCTTCAGAAATATCAGTAAGTGAAACGCCAAGTGATGGTCTGCCAGTTACATAGCCATGGTCCATAAGGTCTTGGAGAATATTTACAACATCGTTTATTGGAATAGCAAAGCCTAAGCCTTCGACATCTGAACCACTTGACTTAGCAACAACAAGTCCGACAAGCTCAGCATTAGCATTGAAAAGTCCGCCACCTGAGTTACCTGGGTTTATAGCTGCATTTGTCTGGAGAAGATTCATAGTTTCACCGCCTATTGTGATTTCTCTGTTCAAAGCACTAATGATACCACTTGTAACTGTGCCACCGAGCTTTCCGAGAGGATTACCGATTGCCACAGCAGTTTCACCGACCTTTAGGTTATCAGAATCACCAAAGGTTACAGGACTAAGACCTGTTTCTTCAATCTTTAACAAAGCAACATCAACTTGATTATCCTTGCCGATGAGCTTAGCTGTGTAAGACTTTCCGTTTTTCAAGGTGACTGTAATATTGCTTGCACCATCAATGACATGGTTATTGGTTATGATATATCCATCTTTTGAGATGATAACACCACTACCAGCACCAGTAGAAACATACTGCTGCATATACTGACCGCTTACAACTGATTCTGTTGTAATTTCTACGACGGAGTTTGCAGCCTTTTCAGCTACTTCTTGAGTGCTTGTTGCAGCAACCTGTGTACCTTCGTTTTTGGTTATGTTCAAGCTGCCTTTTGAGGTTTCGGAGCTTCCAGCCTTGCTTGAACTGCTATTTTCTGTGCTTGTTGGTGTAACAGAAGAGCCAGCAAGCTTAGAACCGAGGAAGCCACCACCAATACCAATACAAGCTACTAAAGCAAGAGAAGCTGTTATAATTGCAACACGCTTAGCTGTCTTATTCTTTTTCTTTGGAGCAGTTGCTTTAGCTGGCTGTGGCTGATAGTAAGGTGTGCTATAAGTAGGTTGCTGATATTGCTGTGAATAAGGACTATTATAAGTAATAGGCTGTTGAGCTTGTGCATATGTGTTTTGTATAGGGGGTTGTTGCTCAGCTTGTGAAGCAGCATACTGTTGTGTAGTTTCCTGAACCTTTTGAACTGTTGAAGCTTCTGAAGTGGATTGTTCAGCAGTTTGATTTATTGGTTGCTGTTCTGGCTGTGATGAGTAAATATCATCGTAAGGACGACCATCGTTTTCTGGTGTGTATTGTTCATTATCTCTGTTATAATCTGTCATAATATAGGACCTCCAAATATTTGTTTTTCATTTGATGTTTAGATTATATCTTTAGAAAGTTAAGAAAATTCGATAATAAAATTAAATAAATTTAAAATAAATAGAAACAATTTATTTTCTTTAAAATAACAAATTGTGAACAGCTACTATTTTAGCACATTGGTATAGGTAATTCAAGTATCTGAATAATGCCCTTAAACATTGGGGAAATCAGGAATTTATTTCTTGAAACATTATATTTTCCATTGCAAAGTAGTTACAAAATTGATATAATTAAAAAAGTGCGATACGCAAAAGAGTTATTAGCGTAAATTTAAAAGTGAGGTTTTATGATGAAACACGCTTCTGATAATAAGAGTAGAGAAAAGCATTTCATTGAGGAAATTGAAACAATCCCTCAAAAGCGTAGTAATACAAAGAAAATATTTATTGGAATTTTAGTCGCTGCGATTGTCGCATCTGGTGTTATTGTTCCAGTTGTAGTTGCTAGGCAAAATAAAATATCTGAAAATGAAAAGACAGTAACACCTTCTGAGGTTTTATATACTGATGCAAGAATTGCAGAGGCAAGAAGCCTCACCGCTGCTGCAAAAGCAACAAGGTCTATGAGTGAAAATATAAAAGTTCCGATAACCGCATATTCACTTAAGGTTGATGGCAGAACCATTGCAGTTATGACATCTGACGAAGAGATAAGAACAGTTCTTTCATCTATAAAAAAGAAAGCTGTTAAGGATTTTGTTGATGCTAAGGCACAGTTTGTTGAAAAGGTGGAAATCCTTGAGGGTATGCATATGAGAAGTGAGCTTACTGACAAAGAGGGCTTACAATCAATTTTAAGCGAAAAATCAGAAATTACAACTACTCATACTATTAAAAATAAAGAAACAAGAGCTTCTATTGCTAAGTATTATGGAATATCAGTTGATGAGCTTGAAAAACAAAATCCTGCTATAAAGGAAAGTAAAATTAAAACTGGTGACAAGCTTACAATAAAGTATAACAAATTACCTATATCTATAAAATTTACTGTTACGGAAACAGAAAACAGGGTGGAAAAATTCAAAAAAGAAACTGTTAAGGACGATAAGCTTAGTACCTCATATAAGGAAGTTACAACTGAGGGTAAAGACGGCGAAATAAAAACTACATCTCAGGTTACATATATTGATGGGAGAGCGGTTTCAGAAAAGGTTCTTTATAAAGAAGTTATTTCAGAGGTCGTGAATGAGGTTACAACTATCGGAACAAATGATAAGGTCGGAGCTTCTCTTGGAAAATTCAGCTGGCCTTTGCCTAACTATGACACCATAACAAGTGGGTTTGGACCAAGATGGGGAACAAATCACAATGGACTTGATATTTCTGGCAGTGGTGTATATGGTGCTGATATTTTAGCGTCCGATGGTGGCACGGTTATACTTGCTCAAGAGGATAATTCGGGATATGGAAAATATGTTATAATCGACCATGAAAACGGTTATCAGACGCTCTACGGTCATTGCAGTAAGCTTTGTGTATCGGCAGGAGATAAGGTTAGCGCAGGTCAAAAGATTGCAGAGGTCGGCTCGACAGGATATTCTACAGGACCACATTTACATTTTGAAATTATCGACAATGGCACAAAGATAGACCCATATCCTTTCTTGTTTAGTTAATTCTAATAGAATAGTACAAAATATGTAGCTAATATGCACAATAATTTATTTTTTTAAAAACTTGCTATTGGCTAAGTAACCATTCTTTTGATAAACAAGCCATTTTTAGCCTTTTGCGTTTGACAATTTGCTTTTTAAAAGCTATAATAAATTCATAAACATATTATAATGTTAAAATAGAAAAGGAGAAAAAGATATATGGCTACAACTAAGAAACCTGCTGTTAAGACAGCAAAGGCTGTTAAGGAAACAAAGGAAGTAAAGACAACTGCTGTTAAGGAAGTAGCGGCTGCTCCTACAACAAAGGCTGAGGTTGCTCCTGCGGTTAAAGAAGAGGCTGCTCCTAAGAAGAGAGCTTGCAAGAAGGCTCCTGCAACAAAGGCTACTATTACAGTTCAGTATCAGGGCAGAGATTATACAGACGCTGAGCTTATTGAAGCTTGCAAGGCTGATTATGCAGCAAATGGCTTTGATGATGCTGTTGAAACTCTTGACATCTATGTACAGCCTGAAAATGGTGTTGCTTATTATGCAGTCAATGGTTTTGGTGGCGATAAGAAGATTGACCTTTAATCTTTTATACATAGGCAAAACTTAAATTTAATCCTGAATATTATAAAATAAAGTGCGAATCTTAAAAAAGGTTCGCACTTTTAATTTATTATATTATGTATTTATGTTTCTGAGGAAAATAACTCATCTTTGGAAATTTCTGCAATCTTACAAATTATTTTTACATTATTTATATAATTACTTTTTGTTTCTTTGAGATATTCTCTGCCAGAATCTTCAAGATGATAATATACTCTTGTGCGTTTTTCACCGATTTTTTCTGTTCTGCTTTTTATATAGCCTTTTTCCATAAGCTTATATAAAACAGGATACATAGAGCCTTCTTTAAGGCATAGATAACCATTGCTTAAATCAGATACTTCTTGAGAAATTTGATAACCATACTTATCTTCATTTTTGAGCATTGCAAGAAGTATCAATTCTAAATTTAAAACTATCTTTAGATGCCAAAATATTCACCATCCCTAATTATGCAATTTGAAAATTAAATTATTGGTATTTTTATTATAATATAGAATAATTCATAACTACAAATAAACTATATCAATTAATTTATACCTTTTAAACAACGTAGAAACTCGATTTTTAGCTTTTTCAAGCTAAAATGTGTAATTTTCGAGTAAAAGTTGCTTTTTCCATAAATAGGTGATATAATATTCAAGTAGGAAAAAATTATTGAAAAATTCTTAGGAGGAAATTATCATGAAAAAGTTTCGTGCAGTTATTGCTTCTGTTTTTACAGCATTGACACTTATTTGTGTTTCAGCAATGAATACATTTGCTGCTACATTAGGAAAATCAACTGTTGTTAATCCTGATAGCATAAATAATAATACAGTAAAAACAGGTGATAATAGTCAGACTATTATATTTATTGTAGCTGGTGTAGCTGTTGTTGCTCTCGCTGTTATTATTATAAGCATTATTGCGAGCAAAAAGAAGAAATAATAATTCTTAAATTAAAAACTTAACTCGGCTTGTCTTAAAAACAAGCCGAGATTTTTTATATCGTTAGGCTATAATATTCTCCGATTTTTATTGATTTCGAATCTTTAGAGTGTCCTATTTGATAGGTTCTTGCAATTGGAATGTTTTCACCTTCTATTTCACGCAGAACTATTTCTTCTATTAATGGTTTGCAGTTGTTTTCTGTCATATATGTAAATTGTCCTAAAATAATACCTTTTATACGCTTGAAAACTCCGAGCTGTCTGAGTTGACTGAGGCAGGCTGCTGCTCGCTCGACACCTCCGCCTAAGCTTTCAAGAAATAATATTTTCTCTGAAAAATCAGGCATATATTCTGTCCCCGCAAGCTTTAGCAAACAACGAATATTTCCACCAATAACAATTCCACTCATAGATTCTCCTTGAATAAATCTATAATCAAAATTAAGAAGTGAATTTTTATTGAGTATTGTTGTGTCAATAAAGCTTTTTTGTTGTTCTTCAGAATATTCTGATACAATGTTTTTTATTTGATACAGATATGATACATTTTTGGTTTTGGCATAGATTGCATTTATGATAGCAGTTAAATCGCTATATCCAAAAAATGGCTTATTATTTTCTTTGATGATATTGTAATCAAGCTTATCTAATAATTCATTACACATATCTCCACCTGAAATATCAAATATGGCTTTAATGCGATTATCTGTATAAAGCTCCATAAGTGCATCTGCTTTTTCTTGAATACTTATTGAAAAAGTACCATCATTTGTATAAATATATTTACTTGTTATAACATTTAAACCGATATTTTTTAGAACGCTATATAGCTCATTAATATTTTTTCGTTCAAATTCTTTTCTGCTGTCAGAACAGGCAGATATTCCGATATAATCTCCTTTTTTAAGCATAAGGCCACCTCTTTTTATTGACTTGATTTTTTATAATGATACTATTTCAGATAAATAAATTCAAGACTTAGCCTTTGAAAAGCAAGGCTGTTATAGGTAACTATAAGCTTTTATTTAATTCTAACTGTTATAAATAATAAAAATGATTTATAACAGATAAATGACAAATTTCCCTCATAAAATCAGTAATAATTATATTATGACAAACTCAATTATATATCATACAACTTAAAAATCTTGGAAAAATTGAAAGATGATTTGACAAGAGAAAAAAAGTGTATTATAATGAAAACAATCTACCGATTTTCGCAAAATTTTAAGCTTAAAAGTCACTTTTGTGTAAATTTTACGATATATCGTATTATATAAAAATTTATTCAGAAAAGGAAGTTAAGTATGCTATTACACAGATTCTTACCAAGAACCGAATTTGACTCATACGAGGATTTTAAGGCTAACTATAAGGTTAATATCCCTGAGGATTTCAACTTCGGCTTTGATGTTGTTGATGCTTGGGCAGAGGCTGACAAAAACAAGAAGGCTCTCGTATGGTGCAACGACCACGGCGAAGAAAAAACATTTACTTTTAGTGATATTAGCCGTCTTTCAAATAAGACTGCTAACTATTTCAGAAGTCTTGGCATCAAAAAGGGCGATGTTGTTATGATGATACTTCGTCGTCGTTGGGAATACTGGATTTGTGCAACCGCACTTCATAAGGTTGGTGCTGTCTTGATTCCTGGTTCACTTCAGCTCACTAAGAAGGATATTGTTTATAGAGGCAATTCTGCTGAAGTTAAAGCTATCATCTGTGTAAATGACGATTTTGTTATCAATCAGGTTGAAGCATCTGAAAAGGAAATTCCAACACTTGAAAATAAAATTGTTGTTGGCGAACCTCGTGACGGTTGGCGTTTCTTTGAAGATGAAATCGAACCATTTTCAGATAAGTTTGCTCGTCCGACAGGAGACCAGGCTACTAACTGGAACGATATTATGCTTGTTTATTTCACAAGTGGTACAACAGGTATGCCAAAGATGGTTCAGCACAATTTTGCTCACCCTCTCGGACATATCGTTACAGCTAAATATTGGCAGATGGTTCAGGAAAATAAGCTCCATATGAGTGTTTCTGACTCTGGCTGGGCTAAGTTTGGCTGGGGTAAAATTTATGGTCAGTGGATTTGCGGTGCAATTGTATTCGCTTATGATATGGATAAGTTCATTCCTGCAAAGCTTCTTGAGGTTATTTCTAAGTATAAAATTACTACCTTCTGTGCACCTCCTACAATGTATAGATTTATGCTTCAAGAGGATTTGAAAAAGTACGACCTTTCAAGTATTCAGCGTTGCTGTACAGCAGGTGAACCTCTTAACCCAGAGGTTATCAAGAAATGGCAAGAATATACAGGCCACTTTATTTATGAAGGCTTTGGTCAAAGTGAAGGCAGCGTTCTTCTTGCTAACTTCCAGTGGTTTGAGCCTCGTCTTGGCTCAACGGGTAAGCCGTCACCAATTTATGACATTCACCTTGTTGATAAAGACGGAAACGATGTTAAGACAGGCGAGGAAGGCTCTATCGTTGTTATGGATGTTAAAAATCATCCTCCTGTCGGTCTTTTCACAGGTTACTACAAAAACCCTGAGATGACAGAAGAAAAGCTTCTTGGTAAATTCTATAACACTGATGATATGGCATCTTGCGATGAGGACGGTTACTATTGCTTTATCGGTCGTGATGATGATGTTATTAAGTGTTCTGGTTATCGCATCGGACCTTTCGAGGTTGAAAGTGCATTGCTTGAGCATCCATCTGTTGTCGAATGTGCTATCACAGGTGTTCCGGACCCGATTCGTGGTCAGGTGGTTAAGGCAACAGTTGTTCTTGCTGCTGGCTATACACCAAGCGAAGAACTTAAAAAGGAGATTCAGAATCATGTTAAGAGAGTAACTGCTCCTTATAAATATCCAAGAGTTATTGAGTTTGTTGATGAACTTCCTAAGACACTTGGTGGTAAGATTAAGCGTGGCCAAATCCGTAAGTCTGATGAGGACGCAGCTAATAAATAAATTTTAATTGAATATAATTACTAAAAGGCTAACTGATTTTGTTGTAAATTAGTTAGCCTTTGTATATTAAGCAGTGAGCCGCTGCAGTCTATGAATTTTCCAATTAGTTAACAGACTTTCCTAAGATAATTAAAAGTTTCGCTCGAGCCTTTTCAAAGGCTCGCAGGGTTGAGGGACGGAGTCCCTCATAGGTTTTAAGGGCAACGCCCTTAACATTTTTTGCACTATAAGTGCGGACTTTGTCCGCACTTAAATGACTGATGTTGCTAACAAAAGAATTTAGTGGCGAACAAAGTTCGCCACTAAGAAGGCAATACAGGTTAAGGGCTTCGCCCTTAAAACCCACCAAAGGCTCTGCCTTTGGAATCCGCAAGCCTTTAAAAAGGCTTGACCTAAACTTTGCGGTGAGCCGCCGCTCCCAAGACGCGGAATCGCTCGACAAGTCTCGCTCGTAGTGAGTTAGAAAAGATTATTGCCACGGTTGAAGTAATTACCAGTGAATTATTTTTTAGATAGAAATAATTTCATTGTGCATAATGCTGAAAATTGCTTTTAATTATGTGCAGTTTGTACGAAGATTTCCGTTTTACTGTTGACTTAATCTTAATAATATTAGATAATATATTAGTAGATTTCTTGAGATTTCGAGAAATGAATATTATCATATTCCATAATAGAAACGAGATGATAAAAATGATAAAGAGTATGACAGGCTTTGGAAGGTTTGAGGGTACTGCTGGGGGAAGAACTATTTCTGTTGAGATTAAAACAGTAAATCATAGATTTCTTGACTTTACTTGCAAAACTAACCGAGGCTATGGTTTCCTTGAGGAGCGTTTGAAAGGCTTTATATCTGATTATATTGCGAGAGGTAAGGTTGATGTTTTTGTAGGAGTTTCTGAGGAGGAAAATACAGAATCTATTGTTGAAATCAATCATTCACTTGCCGCAGGTTATGTAAATGCTTTGCATGAGCTTGCAAAAAAGTACAATATAAAAGAAGATATTTCAGTTTCGCTTCTCTCAAGATATAATGATGTTCTTACTGTTCGTAAGCCTCCAGAGGACGAAGAACAGGTATGGCTTTTGGTTAAGGAATGTGCCGAAAAGGCAGTTTCCGGACTTATAGCTATGAGAGAAAAAGAGGGCGAAAAACTGAAAGACGATGTTCTTTCACGCTGCGATGTAATACTTTCTCTTGTTGAAAGCGTTGAAGAACGCTCTCCCAAAACAGTTGAGGAATATCGTCAGAAGCTTGTACTTCGTATGCAGGAAATTCTTAACGGAGTAGAAATCGATGAACAGAGAATTCTTACGGAGGCGGCAATTTTTGCTGATAAAACTGCTGTTGCTGAAGAAACAATCCGCTTGCGTTCACATATTGCTCAGATGCACGAAATGCTTGAAAGTGATGCACCAATCGGACGAAAGCTTGATTTTATCGTACAGGAAATGAACCGAGAGGCAAACACAATCGGCTCTAAGGTCAGTGACGCTGAATTGGCACATGTTGTCGTTGACATCAAGGGCGAGATAGAAAAAATTCGTGAACAGATTCAGAATATTGAATGATGGAGGATTAAGATGAAGCTTATCAATATAGGATATGGAAATCTTATTTCGTCCGAAAGAATGATAAGTGTTGTTTCACCTGACGCTGCACCTATTAAGCGTATGGTTCAAGATGCAAAGGATAAAGGAACACTTATTGATGCAAGCTGTGGCAGAAAAACTAAGGCGGTTATATTTACGGATAGCGGTTATATTGTTTTATCGGCATTACAACCTGAAACAATAGCTAATCGTGCTAATGGTAAAGAAGAAAATTCTGACAAGATTATAGAAAGGAGAAATTCAGATGAAGAATAAAGGCTTGCTGTTTATTATTTCCGGTCCTTCTGGAGCAGGAAAGGGAACTGTCGTAAAGGAACTTGTAAAGCTTCCGGAAAATGAGGTTTCTATATCTGTTACAACAAGAAAACCAAGAGAGGGAGAAATTGATGGTATACACTATCATTTCTTTTCAGTAGATAAGTTCAGAAAGCTTATAGACGAAAATGGATTTCTTGAATATGCACAGTATTGTGAAAATTACTACGGAACTCCTCTTGCACAGATTGAAAAGTGGCTTTCAGAGGGCAAGAATGTAATTCTTGAAATTGATGTTCAGGGTTGCCGTCAAGTTAAGATAAAGCGTCCTGACGCTGTTACAATATTTATTGCTCCGCCTTCTATGGAAGTTCTTGAAAAAAGACTTACAGGCAGAGGTACAGAGGACGAAGAAACTATTCAAAAGCGTTTGAATGCCGCTAAGAGCGAAATGCAAAAAGCAGGAGAATATGACTATGTTGTTATAAATGGTCCTATTGAAGAATGTGTTGAAGATGTTCTTGCAATTTTCAAGGCTGAGAATATCAAGGCACAAAATGCAGAAAGTATTAACCTTTAATTGATTATAGATAAAATTTATTAAGGCGAAAATTTTTACTATTCGCCACTGATATTATATTTTGAGGTGTATTATAATGATAAAATCATCACTTGACGATATGTTAATGGGAAGACAGAGCCGTTACGCTCTTGTTATTGCAGTTGCTAAGAGAGCAAGAGAGCTTTCAGAGGAAATGGCTGAGGGCAAAGTCGAAAAGAATGAAAAGCCTGTTCTCGTAGCTTATGAGGAATTTAAAAATCATAAGTATGCTATCTATGAAGCGGAAGTAGATGACTAAGCTTATTGCAGAAATTGCTGTTGAAAAAACAGCTCTCCACTTTGATAAAATCTACGACTATATAATTCCGGAAAATCTTTTGGAATCAGCACAGATAGGCTGTCGTGTTATAGTTCCGTTTGGAAATAGTCCAAGGCGACAAGGCATAATTGTTTCAATCTTCGAGGAAACAGAGGCTAAAAAAGGGCTTAAACGAATAAAAGAATTGCTCGATAGCGAGCCTGTTCTTTCTAAAGAAATGCTTGCTATGGCTAAATTTATGAAGGAACGCTATTATTGTACCTTTTATGAGGCTTGTGCAGCAATGCTTCCTGCTGGTTTGGGCATGAAGCTGACCTATACTTATACCTATACTCAAGACGGTGCAGAAGCTGAAAACCTTTCTGCTGATGAGAGTATGCTTATAAATTTTCTTATAGCAAGAAAAAAGCCAGTTAGACACGATATTCTATTGAAGAATATGGGCTTTTCTGATGACAGTCTTTTGATTAAGCTATGCAAAAAAGGTTATATTCTGAAAAAAGAGGTTATTAAGAAACGCTTTCTTGAACCGACTGTAAAAATGGTTCGTATATGTGAGGATGCAGATATTCCAGAAAGGTTATCACCTAAGCAGAGCGAGGTTATTTCGCTTTTACAGACGGCTGGTGAATGTTCCGTTAAGGAGCTTAGTTACTTTCTTGGCGTGACATCAGCAGTTTCAGATGGCCTTGTGAAAAAAGGAATATGCGAATATTTCGAGGAGGAAGCTCCAAAATATATTCCAAGTGTAGAATCCAAGCCAAAGCAACAGCCTGTAATATTTCTTACGGACGAACAGCAGAAAGCCTATGACGATTTGCTCGAAAGACAAAATTCTGGAAAAGCGTCTGTTTCCTTACTTTATGGAATTACAGGAAGCGGAAAAACTTCTGTATTTATGAAGCTGATAGATAATGCAGTTGATGTTAATAACGGGAATGTAATTGTAATGGTTCCAGAAATTTCACTGACACCACAGCTTTTGAATAAGTTTACTACACGCTATGGCGATAGAGTTGCTATATTTCATAGCGGATTGCCGATTGGCAAGCGTCTTGAGGAATGGAAGCGTGTAAAAAATGGTGAAGCTAAAATAGCTGTCGGAACTCGTTCTGCGATATTTGCACCATTTGATAAAATTTCGCTCATTGTAATGGACGAAGAACAGGAATATACCTATAAATCTTCTGCAACACCGAGATTTCACGCAAGAGAGCTTGCAAAATTTCGCTGTGCAGAAAATAACTGTTTGCTTTTGCTTTCTTCTGCGACACCTTCTGTTGAAAGTTTTTACTTCGCAAATGAGGGCAGATATGGCTTGCAAGTCTTGAAAACAAGATACGGAACAGCCCAATTGCCCGAAGTAATAACAGCAGATATGAATATTGAGCAGGAACAAGGCAATATGAGTGCGTATAGCTCAAAACTGCTTGAGGCTATTGAGGAAAATCTGAAAAATCAAAAGCAGTCTATCATTCTTTTGAATAGGCGTGGTCATAATACCTTTGTTTCGTGTCGTTCGTGCAAGGAGGTTATATCCTGCCCGAACTGCTCAATTTCGCTGACCTATCATTCTGTAAACCACAGGTTGATGTGTCACTACTGCGGATATTCTATTCCTGTTCCGAAAAAATGTCCTGCCTGCGGAAGTGAAAAACTTCGTTTCGGCGGAACAGGTACTCAAAGGGCAGAGGAAGAACTTTCGGAGATTTTTCCAAGTGCAAGAGTTCTCAGGCTTGATACCGATTCTACTATGCAGAGATTTGCTTATGAGAAAAAGCTTGCACAATTTGAGAACGGTGAATATGATATTCTGCTTGGAACGCAGATGGTTGCAAAGGGACTTGATTTTCCAAATGTAACTCTTGTCGGGGTTATAAATGCAGACCAGATGCTTTATGGCGGAGATTTCAGAAGTTATGAAAGAGCATTTTCACTCTTGACACAGGTTGTTGGTCGTTCGGGCAGAGGTAATTTTGAGGGGAAGGCCATTATTCAGACCTATGCTCCTGAGAATCCTATTATAGCTCTTGCAAAATCTCAGAATTATGATAAATTTTATAATAGTGAGATTAAGTTGAGAAAGGCAATGATATATCCGCCGTTTTCGGATATAGGCGTTGTGGCTTTTGTTGGAACAAACAGAAATCTTGTTGAGAAATCAGCACAGCATTTTTCGGAGCTTTTAAAAGAAAAGCTCGCTAATGAATATAAGGGTATGCCCCTTGTTATATTAGGTCCTGCACCTGCACTTGTTTCTAAAATAAGCAATAAATACAGGTACAGACTTATCTTGAAATTCAGAAATAATAAGGCATTTCGCAGTCTTTTATCATCTTTACTTTGTGAACTTGGTGCGGACAGAAATTATTCTGAGGTTACTGTTTATGCTGATATTAACCCAGAGAATATAATGTGATTTGCCGAAAAGGAGTCTTAAAACGATGGCACTTAGAAATATTGTTAAAGAGGGCGACGAGGTTTTAACCAAAAAATGCCGTCCTGTTGAAAAGTTTGATGACAGACTTGCCTCTTTGCTTGATGATATGTATGAAACAATGACAGCAGGCAATGGCGTTGGTCTTGCTGCACCGCAAGTAGGTATGTTAAGGCGAGCATTTGTTATAGACATTGGAGAGGGTAAGCTTGAGTTTGTCAACCCTGAAATTATTAAGACAAGTGGCAAACAGGAAACAGGTGAAGGCTGTCTTTCCTGTCCTGGTGAATATGGAATAACTGTTCGTCCAAGATTTGTTACTGTCAAGGCTCAGGACAGAAACGGCAAGGAGTTTACTATGGATGCCTCTGATTTGCTTGCAAAGGCAATTTGCCACGAAAATGACCACCTCGATGGAATACTTTTCAAGGCTCATGTAATAAGAATGTTAGATGAGGACGAATTGGAGGGATAAATATTGCGAATAGTATTTATGGGTACTCCTGAATTTGCTGTTCCCTGCTTATCAGCTCTTATAGAAAAACACGATGTTCTTGCTGTATTTACTCAGCCGGATAAGCCAAAGGGCAGAAAACAGATTCTTACACCACCTCCAGTTAAAGAGGAGGCTTTAAAGCATAATATCCCAGTTTATCAGCCGAAAACTCTCAAGGACGGCGAGGCTTTTAAGCTTCTTTCAGAGATTAAGCCTGATGTTATTATAGTAGTTGCATATGGTAAAATCTTGCCTAAGGAAATTCTTGAATTGCCGAGATATGGCTGTATAAATGTTCACGCTTCACTTTTGCCAAAGTATCGTGGAGCGGCTCCGATTCAGTGGTCAATCATTGACGGTGAAAAGGAAACAGGCGTTACAGCTATGCAGATGGATATTGGCCTTGATACAGGAGATATGATTAAATCTGCATCACTTACCATTGGTGAGAATGAAACTGCTGATGAACTTCACGACAGACTTTCTGCACTCGGTGCAAAGCTTATTATTGAAACACTTGAGTCTGTTGAAGATGGTACAGCGACACGCACAAAGCAAGATGACAGCTTATCTAATTATGCGTCTATGCTTTCTAAGGATATTTCACCGATTGATTTTACACAATCCGCACAAGCAGTTCATAACAAGGTCAGAGGACTTAATTCTTGGCCGTCTGCTACTGCGATTATGGACGGTAAGCGTATAAAAATTCATAAAACAAAGCTTGCTGACGCTTGCGGACAGGCTGGAGAAATAGTTTCACTTGAGCCTTTTATTGTGGCTTGTGGGAGCGGTGCTATTGAAATTCTTGAGCTTCAGCCTGAGGGCAAAAAGAAAATGAATGTGGCAGATTTCTTGAGAGGTCATAAAATAGAACTTCATTCATTTTTGAAATAAGGAGGTTTTTGTATGGGATTTTATTTTTTTGATTATACTTATCTGCTATTTGTAATTCCTGGACTTTTGATTTCGATTTATGCACAATATTGTGTTTCGACTGCTTTTAATAAGTATTCTAAGGTTAGAAATTCTTCGGCTATGTCAGGAAGAAATGCCGCTGAAATGGTTCTTAGAATGAATAATGTTCCGCTTATTCCGATAAATCCGATAAGTGGGAATATGAATGACCACTTTGACCCCCGTTCAAATTCTATAAGACTTTCTGACCCTGTTTATAATAAGACAACAGTTACAGCAATGTGTGTTGCGGCACACGAGGCTGGACACGCTGTACAACACGCAACAAGCTATGCCCCTATGACTATAAGACGAGCATTAGTTCCAATAACACAAATAAGCTCATCTCTTGCTTGGCCAATGGTTTTAATAGGCTTGGTACTTCCAGTACAATATGATTTCTTCATTTATCTTGGAATTTTGCTCTATGGTGTAGCACTTCTTTTCTCTATTGTTACACTTCCTGTTGAATTTAACGCAAGTCGCAGAGCAATGATTGCACTTGAAAATTCAGGTCTTTGTACTGCGGAAGAATTGGCAGGAGCAAGAAAGGTACTTCGTGCGGCCGCTATGACCTATGTAGCATCTACACTTACAGCAATGCTCAATTTGCTCAGAATTATTTTTATAGCAAATAACAGACGGAGATAGTATGGATAACAATATAAACGGCAGAACCCTTGCATTTAATGCTTTGTTAAGAGTGTTTGAGGACGAGGCTTATTCAAACATAGCCTTTGATACGATAATTTCAAGGTCAGAGGCGAATCCGAGAGAAGTCGGACTTGCGGCGGCTATATTCTATGGCGTGCTTGAGAGAAAGCTTACTCTTGATTATATAATCTCGAAATTCTCAAAAACACCTATAAAAAAGATTGAACCAAAGGCATTGATAATTCTTTATATGGGTATTTATCAGATAATCTATATGGACAGAATACCTGATTCCGCCGCAGTAAATGAAAGCGTTAAGCTTTGCAAAAAACAAAAGCTTTTTTCAGCGAGTGGTTTTATAAATGGTGTCTTGCGTTCGGTCTCGAGAAGTGGTATGCCCGAACTTCCAAGCAAGAATAAGGCTCAGTACCTTTCTATAAAGTATTCATTCCCGAAAGAGATAATCGCTCTTTGGCAGAAATCCTATGGTGAAGAAATTACTGAAAAGCTGCTTGAATCTCAATCTGGCAGACCACCTCTTTGTGCGAGAGTTAATACACTTAAGAATAATACTGATGAGCTTATTAAGCTGCTTGCTGATAAGGGTATTTCGGCAGAGAAAAGCAAACTCATTGAAAATGCTGTTCTTATAGAAAATTCAGGTTCGCTGACAAGGCTTGCTGAATTTAAGAAAGGCTTATTTCATATCGAGGATATTTCGAGCCAGCTTTGCTGTGAGGTACTTGCTCCCAAAAAAGGTGACAGGGTGCTTGATGTCTGTGCCGCACCTGGTGGAAAAAGTGTTACTATGGCAGAAATGATGCAAAATGATGGTATGATTCTTGCTTGTGACCTTTATCCGCAAAGGCTCAAGCTTATAGAAGAAAATGCAAAAAAAGCTTCTATTAATATTATCAGAACAAAGCTTGCTGATGCACAAAATCAGGATTATGGACAAAAATTTCAGAGGGTTTTGTGTGATGTGCCATGTTCAGGTTTTGGAATTATAAGAAGAAAGCCTGAATTACGCTATAAAAGCGTTACAGGGCTTGACACTCTGCCAGATTTGCAGTACCTTATATTATGTAATGCTGCGAGATTTGTTGCAGACGGTGGAACATTAGTTTACTCTACCTGTACACTGAATCCAAATGAAAATGGTAAAAATGCAGAACGCTTTCTAAAAGAACATAACGACTTTAAGCCTTATGATATAAAGCTTGATAATATTATAAGAGGAATAGATGAGCCAGATAATCAGCTTACGCTTTTCCCTCATACAAATGGTACAGATGGTTTCTTTATTTCTGCGTTTGTTCGTAAATAGATGATTAGTTAATATGAGTTCGATGATAGCTGTTAGTTTATAATAAATTGAAAAGGCTTGTGCGAAGCTTTTGATTTAAATTGCTTGAAAGAAAACTGAAAGGAGGATAACTTATGATAGATATAAAATCTTTGACTCTTGAGGAATTGCAGGCGGAGCTTAAAAAAATGGGACAGCCATCATTTAGGGCGGGTCAGATATTTAAGTGGCTTCACGAAGGAGTAAAATCCTTTGATGAAATGACTAATATTTCTAAGAGTTTAAGAGAAGAACTTGGTCAAAAGTGCTATATATCCTCTGCAACTATTGAAAAAAAACTCATTTCGGATTATGATGATACAGTAAAATATCTCTTTTCGTTTAGAGATGGCGAAACCGTAGAATCAGTTCTTATGAAATATCATCACGGATATACAAGCTGTATATCAACACAAGTTGGTTGTAAGATGGGTTGCACCTTCTGTGCAACAGGTATGGGCGGATATGTTAGAAATCTTACACCGAGCGAAATGCTTGCACAGCTTCAAGCTGAACAGGCAGATAGAAATATCAGAATTTCAAATATCGTTCTTATGGGTATGGGAGAACCACTTGATAATTTCGATAATGTAATACGCTTTCTGAAGCTTGTTTCTGATGATAAGGGAATGAATATTGGTATGCGTCATATATCGCTTTCAACCTGTGGCGTTGTGCCGAAAATATATGAGCTTGCAGATTTAAAGCTTCAACTTACACTTTCAGTTTCACTTCATGCACCAAATGACCAGATAAGAAGTAAAACTATGCCTGTGAACAGAAGATGGGGTATAGATGAGCTTCTCGAAGCTTGTCGATATTATCTTAAAATGACAAACAGACGCATATCATTTGAATATGCAATGATTGATAATGTAAATGACAGCGATGCCTGTGCGAGAGAATTAGCAAAAAGACTGCATGGAATGTTGGCTCATGTCAATCTTATTCCTGTTAATGCAGTAAACGGCACAGGATATAAAAAGAGTAAGGCAGAAAGGCTGAGGGCTTTTTCTAATATACTCGAAAAAAGCGGAATAACAGTCACTGTACGAAGAACCCTCGGAAGTGACATAAATGCCTCGTGTGGGCAGTTGAGGCGGGGTACAAAATCTGAAGCGGATAAAAAGGGGGCTGAGAATGATGCAGGTATTCAGCAAAAGTGATACAGGAATTGTCAGAAAGCAAAATCAGGACAGCTGCAAAACAGGTGAGTTTGATGAAAAGACCGTTTGGGCTGTTGTCTGTGATGGTATGGGCGGAGCAAACGGTGGAAGTATAGCAAGTGCGACCGCTGTTGATGAAATCGCCCAATACATATCTGAGAATTATGAGCTTGACTTTGACGAAGACCGCATAAAACAGCTTTTGGCAGATGCGGCTACTGTTGCAAATAATGCAATATATATGGAGTCTGTCAGTTGTCATGAGCTTAGCGGAATGGGTACAACACTTGTTGCTGCAATAGTCAAAGAAAACAAGCTATACATTATTCACGCAGGTGACAGCCGAGCCTGTCTTATAGATGGTGAAAGCTTTGTCCAGCTTACGCAGGACCATTCTATTGTTCAGGAAATGGTTGATATGGGAAAAATTACTCCTGAAGAGGCAAAAAACCATCCTAAGAAAAATATAATCACAAGGGCTTTGGGAGTAGAACCAAGGATAAGGCTTGATTTTACCGTTTCTGATTTTCCAGAAAACTCGATTTTTATGATATGTACTGACGGACTTACAAATTATCTTAGTCCAGAAAGAATTGTCGAGCTTTATAAGAAATTCAACGGTGAAGCACTTACTGATGCACTAATTGCAGAGGCTAACGAGCAAGGCGGAGGTGACAACATAACTGTTGTCATCATAAACCGATAATCGGTTGAAAGGGGTTATTTTTAAATGGATAAATATGTTGGTAAAAGGCTTGACGGCAGATATGAGCTCCAAGAGCTTATAGGCGTCGGCGGTATGGCAACGGTTTATAAAGCATATGATACGATTGATGATAAGATTGTTGCTGTAAAAATCTTGAAGGAAGAATTCCTTGGCAATGATGATTTTATTCGTAGATTCAAGAATGAATCTAAGGCTATTGCAGTGCTTTCTCACCCGAATATAGTTAAGGTTTTTGATGTCAGCTTTGGTGACAGAATTCAATATATCGTTATGGAATATATTGACGGCATTACTCTTAAAGAGTATATCGAGCATCAAAAGGTTATAAACTGGAAAGAGGCTGTGCATTTCACAGTGCAGATTCTTGAGGCTCTCGAACACGCTCACGAAAAGGGCGTTGTCCATAGAGATATTAAACCTCAGAATATAATTCTTCTTCAAGACGGAACTATTAAGGTTACAGACTTTGGTATAGCTCGTCTTACAACAAGCGAAACTCGTACGATGACAAATACAGCTATCGGCTCAGTTCATTATATTGCACCTGAACAGGCTCGTGGCGATTTGACAGACGGCAAGGCTGATATTTATTCTGTTGGCGTAATGCTCTATGAAATGCTTACAGGCAAGCTTCCTTTTGAGGCTGATAGTGCAGTTTCTGTGGCTATTATGCAGCTTCAGACAGAGCCAAGTCCTTTGCGTGATATAAATGAGGAGATTCCTGAGGGACTTGAAGAAATCACTCTCAAGGCTATGAGAAAAGACCCCGCACAGCGTTATGAAACAGCCGCAAAGATGCTTGAGGCTATCGAAACTTTCCGCAGAAATCCAAGTGTTCGCTTTAATTATAAGTATTATGATGACACAACAAGCGGAGATACAAAGTTTGTTGAAACCTCTATAAAGGGTAGTAATGCACCCGCTGTCCCTGACCAGCTTTATAATGATAATTATGATTATGATGAGGAAACATCAAGTGATACACGCTCAAGAACCGCAGTAAAATGGGTAACAATAGGGATTGCCTCTGTTGTTGTTATTGCTATCGCAGTTCTGATATTTATGTTTACTTCAAAATCCTGTCAGGGCGGTTCGTCAAAAGATGTTGAAATTCCAGATTTCATCGGTCAAATGCTCGATGATGTTCAGTCTAACAAATCATATAAATTTAACTTCAAGATTGAGGTTAAATATGATGCCTCAAAGCCTCTTATGATGATTCTTGACCAAGACCCTAAGGCAGGAACTAAGACTGTTAAGGAAAACTCTGAAATTATTCTTACTGTCAATAGTAGTGAATCTAAGGTTAATGTTCCAACAGTTAAGGGACTCAGCCAAAAAGATGCAGAGGAAAAAGTTCAAAAGGCAAACCTTTATACAGATATTAAGAAGGTTTACAGTAATGTGGTTGATAAGGGCTATGTAGTTGACTGCTCACCTGGAGAGGGTACTGAACAGCAAATCGGTACAAAGATTACTTTGTTTATAAGCGATGGTCCTGAGGGCGAAACAGTTCAGATTCCTACAAAGCTTATTGGTAAGACTAAAGATGAGGTTAAAGCAGAGCTTGAAAAGCTTGGTCTAAAGACAGAGTTTAGCGACCAGCCTTCTACTGAAAAGAAAGATGTAGTATTTAACCTTGAACCATATGAGGGCAATACCGTTCAAAAGGGTACACTTGTTACAATCTATGCAAGTAATGGTAAGCTTCCGACAGGTTCAGAAAGAAATATTGAGCTTGAGGTGGGTTGGCCAAATGAAGAAGCAAAGGTAAGCCTTGAAGTATTTATCAATGGTATCAAGGACGATAGTCTTTCAAATGATTCCGTATATCTTCCAGATGTAGGAAAGCTTAAAATTACTGGCAGAGATAAAGATGTAAAGGTTAAGATTAACATTAATGATAGTGAATATAAGATTTTTACTATCGACTTTACTAAGGACCCACCAGTTGCAACTCTTACAAAGGAGAATCCTTACACATCAAATTCATTCAAGGTTCCGTCTGTTGCAGATTCTTCTGAAGAAGATGCAAGAAAGGCTTTAATTTCAGCTGGTTTTGACGCTGGTAATATTAAGAGAGAATTTGAAACAAGCGATACAGTTAAAAGTGGTAATGTTACAAGAACAAATCCGTCAGAGGGTTCAGTTGTTTCAGCAGGTTCCGAAATTACCATATTTGTAAGCACGGGTAATGGTGAATCTTCAAATGAACCATCAGACGAATCTTCAAATGAATCATCAACTGAGGAATTTAATGACATTATCGGCAGCACATTCAGCTATGTATATGATAAGTATGGTGCAAATTATCGTTTTAGTTATGAGGGCAATCCTTCTGACAGCACAACGATAAAGAGCTACTCTGTATCTGGTAATGAGATTACACTTTATTTCAATGAGGAATCATCAGGCGAAACAACTGATGTTCCAACAGATGACCCATCGGTTTAGTAATAGTTAAATTATTAAGGTCTGCTTTGCGGATATTCGCAGGGCAGACCTTATCTATAAAGAAATTTAGAGAAGGTGTGAAATGAAAACAGTAGATGGATTGCTTATAAAGGCTTTAGGCGGTTTCTATTATGTAGAAGCAGAGGATAATATTATATATGAATGTAAAGCTCGTGGAAGCTTTCGTAGACAAAAGCTTTCGCCGTATGTTGGTGATAGGGTGACGATTTCTATTCCTGATGATGGCTACTGTGCGATAGAAAGTATTGCAGAGCGTAAAAATTCCCTTATAAGACCACCTCTGGCAAATATAGATACTTTATTCATTGTGGCGTCTACAACTGAGCCAGAGCCAAATATGCTTGTTATTGATAAAATGACAGCGGCAGCAGTTTCAAAGGAAATAGAGCCTGTTATAGTTATTTCTAAGATAGATTTAAGCGGTGCGGAAAAGCTAAAAGAAATTTATGCAACAACAGGCTTTAAGCTTATAGAATGTTCTAAGGAAAATAATGATGGGGCAGAAGAAATTAAGTCTATGCTTGGCGGAAAAATTTCAGCTTTTACTGGAAATTCAGGTGTTGGAAAATCTACTATACTAAATGCTATTCTTCCTGAACTTGAGCTTGAAACTGGTGATATAAGTCGAAAGCTTGGTCGTGGCAGACATACAACTCGTCACACAGAGCTTTATAAAATTTGTGGAGGTTATATAGCTGATACACCTGGGTTTTCTACGGTTGATATAGAACGCTATGAGCTTATTCGCAAAGAGGATTTGCCGAATTGCTTTCCTGAATTTGAGCCTTATATTTGTAATTGTAAATTTACTTCTTGTGCTCATATAAAAGAAAAAGGCTGCGGTGTCCTTGAAGCACTTAACAAAGGCAAGATAAGTCAATCAAGGCATAATAGTTATGTTATGATGTATGATGAAGTTAAGGATATTAAGGATTGGATGAATAAATCATAAGGAGAATAATATGAGTCGCTGTGTTATTATATCATCATCACCCAAAATAGAAATTTCATTTTTGCGTGATGAGGTTCTTTCCGATGATTTTATAATATGTGCCGATGGCGGATATAAACACGCCGAAAAGGCAGGTCTTGTGCCTAATATAATTATTGGAGATTTTGATTCCGCAGAAGTGCCTTCAAATACAAATGCTACGGTTCTAAAGCTTCCTATAAAGAAAGATGATACAGATACTTTTAGCTGTGTTAAAGAGGCTCTTAGCCGAGGTTTTGACGAAATAATTATTTTTGGTGGTACAGGTGGAAGAATGGACCATACCTATGCGAATATTTCTGTTTTGAGTTATATCCGTTCTCACAACGCAAGAGGAACGCTTATTGACGAAAGCAATTCATTGACGATTATTTCTGATGAGGAAATGCTTATAGAGAATAAATGTGGAGAACGCTTTTCAATTTTTGCTTTTGGTTGTGAAAGCTGTGTTGTCACACTTTCTGGCTTTGAGTATGAGCTTGAAAAGGGCAGACTTTTTGCAGAAATACCGTTAGGAATAAGCAATGTTATAACTGCTGATACTGCACGAGTAAAAATTGATGAGGGCAGTGCCGTAATAATTTTTTCAAAGGAATAAGCACAAAAATTACGCCGCCGAGTATTATGTATTAAGAGCGTTACGAAAGGCTCAAATACATAAAAAAGGCGGTGTTATTTATGGCAAGAAAGCGAAGGGGCTACAATAGCTGTAATAGCGGAAAAACGGCACTTGCGTTTGCTTTAGGGCTTTTGATTTCACTGCTTTTTCCACAGAGATGCCTTTTGATTATCGCAGCGATAATTGTAATAATACTTGCGATTGCGTTGTCGAAATGCTGCTGAATTTATGGAGGTATACTTATGAAAATCGTTGTAGTTGACAGACCAAAGTTTTTCTCATTCTTTTTAAGAAAGATGTTCGGAATAAAAAAATTAAAGCCTGAAGAAATTTAAGGCTTATTTCCTATATTTTCAATAAATGAGGGGCTGTTTTTTTACAGCCCCTTTTTTGTGCGAATAATTATCCTGAATATGTACATAATAGTTGTATATATACAATTAAAAATCGTGTCGAATTTTTGGTCGATTGATAAATTATTAACAAACATATCTAACATTATTGTTAAAATTTAGACAATTTGTCTTATTGCACAAAAAATTAACCAAAAGTTAATGCACATTACATCTATCTTTTATTCAAGTTGTGTAGTATAATAACAACATCAGATACAGAAACACTTGGTTCTAAGAAATCTGTTAAACTAAATATAAAAGCCGAAAGGGGACTTAATTTATGACATTCGAGAAAGTTTTAGCTGAACGCAAAGATAAGGTTATCTACAAAGATGGCGATACTACTATAAAAGTATTCGATAGCAATTATCCTAAGTCAGATATTCTTAACGAGGCTCTTAATCACGCAAGAGTTGAGGAAACAGGTCTTCCTATTCCTGCAATTAAGGCAGTTTCGGTTATTGATGGTAAGTGGGCTATCTCAATTGAGTATGTAGAAGGTAAGACACTTGAAAAAATTATGGAAGAAGACCCAGATAATTTCGACAAATATCTTGAACAGTTTGTTGACCTTCAGCTTATGGTTCAGAGCAAGAAAGCTCCTCTCCTTAATAAGCTAAAGGATAAGATGAATAGAAAGATTTCAAGCCTTAGTAATGAAATTGATGCAACAACTCGTTATGAGCTTCATACAAGACTTGAGTCTATGCCAAAGCATGATAAGGTTTGCCACGGCGATTTTAACCCGTCAAATATTATCGTTTCTCCTGATGGCTCAATGCATATCCTTGACTGGTCACACGCTACTCAGGGAAACGCTTCTGCAGACGCAGCAAGAACATATCTTTTGTTTGCTCTTAAAGATAAGACTGTTGCTGATAAGTATCTTGACTTATTCTGCAAAAAGTCTGACACTGCTAAACAATATGTACAGCAGTGGTTGCCGATAGTTGCAGCCTCACAGCTTGTAAAGCATCGTCCAGAGGAAGAAGATTTCCTCAAGACTTGGATTAATGTTATTGATTATCAGTAATATTTAATTTTGATTATAAGTTGTCTTTTTTTCTTCCTTTCTTCCTTTCTTTTTTTTCATAAACAGGGATGCCAACCGAATTTTACGGTTGGCATTTTTGTGTTTATCTGAAGTATTTTTTAGCAAACTAAAAGGGCAGGTATCGAAACCTGCCCTTTTAGCTTGCTTATTATGTTTTAGTTATCTTTAAAAGCGAGGATAAGTCTTAGAACTTCTTCGAAAATCCATACGAGGGAGAAAATTAAGGAGAAAGCAATTTTCCATTCTACTTTAGCGGATATTCTGCTTTCTACTATCTCATGGATTGTATCAACATCTTTAACAAGAGAGATTTTTTAATCATTACTAAATAATTTCTTGATGTTTCGGAGAATTTGATTCAACACAAAGAAATTTTTTCTTCGAGTTTAGTTATGCTATTTAATCTTATATTTTGATAAAATAAAATTATTTTTCTATATTTATAAGAATTTTTTTAGATATTGACCTGTGTATGAGTTTTCATTCAGTGCTATTTCTTCAGGAGTGCCTGTGCCTACAATAGTACCTCCACCACTGCCACCTTCTGGACCTAAATCAATGATGTAATCAGCTGCTTTGATAAGGTCGAGGTTATGCTCGATAACAATTACGGTGTTTCCACTATCGACAAGTTTTTGAAGAACATCAACAAGCTTATGAACATCAGCTATATGCAGACCTGTTGTTGGTTCATCAAGGATATAGACAGTTTTTCCCGTAGGACGCTTGGAAAGTTCTGTTGCAAGCTTTACACGCTGTGCTTCACCACCTGAAAGTGTTGTGGCTGGTTGTCCAATCTTGATATAACCTAAGCCAACATCACAGAGTGTTTTAAGCTTTCTTGAAATCTTAGGAATGTTGCTGAAAAATTCTGTTGCTTCTTCGACTGTCATCTCAAGTACATCATAGATAGATTTGCCTTTATATTTTATTTCGAGAGTTTCACGGTTATAACGCTTTCCGCCACAAACTTCACAAGGTACATAAATATCAGGCAAGAAGTGCATTTCAATTTTGATTATGCCGTCACCTTCACAAGACTCGCAACGACCACCTTTTATATTAAAGGAAAATCTTCCTGACGAATATCCACGCATTTTTGCATCATTAGTGCTTGCGAAAAGCTCTCGAATATCTGTAAAAACACCTGTATATGTCGCAGGATTTGAGCGAGGGGTTCTGCCAATAGGGGCTTGGTTGATGTCAATAACCTTATCAAGATTTTCTACACCAAGAATTTCATCGTGTTCTCCACTGCGTGTTTTGGCACGATTTAGAGTTGAAGCGAGAGATTTATAAAGTATTTCATTGATAAGAGAGGATTTTCCTGAGCCAGAAACACCAGTCACACAGAGAAATGTTCCGAGTGGAAATTTGACATCAATATTTTTTAGGTTATTCTGTCTTGCTCCTTTAACCTCAATAAATTTTCCATTGCCTTTTCTGCGTGTCTGTGGAACAGGAATTTTTCTTGCTCCGCTGAGATATTGTCCCGTAATAGATTTTTCACAAGCTATAATATCATCAACAGTTCCTGCACAGACAAGTTCACCACCATGAGCTCCTGCACCTGGCCCTATATCAACAATATAATCAGCGGCACGCATTGTATCTTCATCGTGTTCTACAACGATAACAGTATTTCCTAAGTCACGAAGATTTTTGAGTGTGGCAAGAAGCTTGTCATTATCACGCTGATGCAGACCTATGCTTGGTTCATCGAGGATATAAAGAACGCCCATAAGTGATGAGCCTATTTGAGTGGCAAGACGGATTCTCTGACTTTCGCCACCCGAGAGAGTTCCAGCGGCTCTTGAAAGGGTGAGATAGCCAAGTCCAACGCTTTTAAGGAAATTAAGGCGTGATATGATTTCTTTTATAACAAGCTTGGCAATCATACGCTGTCTTTCAGTAAGCTCAATTTTATTGATAAAATCGAGTGCTTTATCGACAGACATATCACAAAATTCACTTATATTAAGTCCACCAACAGTTACAGCGAGGCTTTCGGGGGAAAGTCTGCGTCCGTGACAGGCTTCACATTCTGTGGCACTCATAAAGGATTCAATTTCTTCCTTTATCCATTTACTGCTTGTTTCTTTAAATCTTCGTTCAAGATTGTTTATAATTCCCTCGAATGGTACTTCATTAACACCTGAGCCATACTCACGCTTTCTTACAACACGAATTTTTTCGCCCTTTGTTCCGTAGAGAATTATATCGAGTATTTCTGGAGGGAGTTCTTTTACTGGGGTATCAAGTGAGAAATTATACTTTTCTGCGAGAGCTTCAAAGTACATTGTTGCAATTGTGCTGCCTTCCATAGCCCAACCACTTGCCTTGATACCGCCCTTACGGATTGAAAGCTCGGGATTAGGGATAATCAAATCTTTATCTACTTTCAGAAAAACTCCAAGTCCTGTACATTTTTTGCAAGCACCAAAAGGATTGTTGAAAGAAAACATTCTTGGTGAAAGCTTGTCTATGCTGAAATTATGGTCGGGGCAAGCATAATTCTGTGAGTATAGTATATCGTCGCCGTCCTGTATTGCGATAACAGTAAGACCGCCAGCAAGCTTTGAGGCAGTTTCTATGGAATCAGCAAGTCTTGATTGAATATCGTCTTTAATAACAAGTCGGTCAACGATTATGTCAATATTATGCTTTTTATTCTTTTCAAGAGTGATGTTTTCAGAAAGGTCATAAATTATTCCGTCAACTCTTACTCTGACAAAGCCTGATTTTGAGGCGGATTCAAGAACTTTTTTATGCTCTCCTTTTTTACCTCTTATAACAGGTGCTAAAACTTGAATTTTACTTCTTTCTGGTAGTGACATAACACTATCTACAATCTGGTCAACCGTTTGCTGTTTGATTTCTCTGCCACAGATAGGACAGTGGGGAATACCTATTCTTGCATACATAAGACGCAGATAGTCATAGATTTCTGTTACTGTACCAACTGTTGAACGAGGATTTTTTGAGGTTGTTTTTTGGTCGATAGATATTGCAGGAGAAAGTCCCTCAATGCTATCAACATTCGGTTTTTCCATCTGGCCAAGGAACATTCTTGCGTATGAGGAGAGAGATTCTACATAACGGCGTTGTCCCTCAGCGTAAATGGTATCAAATGCAAGAGAGGATTTTCCTGAACCTGAAAGTCCTGTAAGAACTACAAGCTTTTCTCTTGGAATTTCAACATCAATATTTTTTAAATTATGTTCTCTTGCACCTTTTACTACTATATTTTTCATCATTGGAATTACCTCCATGAATAAATGATTTTCTAAAAAATCGATAGTATGTTCGCTCGTTTAATGATAGCATAAATAAAAGTATTTTGCAATGGAAATTCGCAGTATATAGTTAGGTTAATATGAATTAAAAGCAAAAAATAGCGGCGGATAAAATCCGCCGCTTAAGGAGCAAAGAATGTTAAGGGCTTTGCCCTTAAAACCCACCAAAGACTCCGCCTCTGGAAACCGCAAGCTTTTGAAAAAGCTTGAGCAAAACTTTTAATTGTCTTAGAAAAGTCTGTTAGTTATTAAGAAAGAATTATATCACTTAGTGCTTTTCTATCCTTATCGTGTCTATCTGGGCTTTTTGCTTCGCCATCAGCATATCCTATTGCAAGAAGATTGATAGGTTCAATTCCTTCAGGAATATTAAATTCTTCTTTTATAACCTGTGGCTTGAATCTGCCTATCCAGAGTGTGCCTAATCCAAGCTCTGTTGCCATAAGCATCATATGGTCTGTGACGATAGTTGCGTCTATGTCGCCAAATTCTTTGCCATCGTATTTACGCTTCCAAGATGCTGAAGTATCATTGCAGACAATCAGAACACAAGGGGCATTATAAAAATTAGTTGCTTTTGAAACCTTTTCTAAACCTTTTGCATCAGTTACAACAATAATTTTTGTAGGTTGGTAGTTTACTGCTGATGGGGCAATTCTGCCTGCTTCAAGTATTGTGTCTAATTTTTCTTTTTCAATAGGCTTTTCGCTGTATGAGCGTACAGAATATCTTTTCTTTGCTAATTCTAAAAAGTTCATATTGAACCTCCGAGTATTTTATTTACCTGATTATATCATAAATTAGAAAAATATTGAATATGCTTATAAAATTTACATATAAGAAAAATACATTTTCCACTTTTTAGCATATGCTTCGGTTGTAGAACCTTTTTTAGCTCTTAGTGTAACCTGAGTATTAGGGAAGATGGATTCATTCTTATCATATGAACTTTTAAATTTCATATTACTGTTTTCTATAGTACAGGTATTAAGCATTGTGCAATCACCAAAGGCAAGAAAATTGAGTGTTTCTACACTTTCTGGAAGTGTGATTTTTCTAAGACCGCTGCATTTATAAAAAGCATTGGATTTTATCTCTTTAATAGTATTTGGAAGTGTTATATCATTTAGAGATTTACAACCTGAAAATAGTGATTCACTGATTTCTGTAATACCTGAAGGAATTTCTATTTTTTGAAGTGATGTACATTCAAGAAAAGCCTCTTTAGAAATAGTTTTGATATTCTTTGGAAGTATTACTTCTGTAACTATACCATTTCTTTGGAAAGCACCAACTTCAATTTTCGTTACACTATCAAGTATAGTATATGATGAATCTGATTTATAAGATGGGTAGAAAAGAAGTTCAGTTTTAGATTTATTATACAATACACCATCAACAGAAGTAAAGTAACGATTATCTTCATCAACATATATATTTTTCATATAAATGCAATCATAGAAAGGATTCATATTGCAGCTTCTGTTATTAAGAGATATTGATTGAATATTTTTAGATATAGTTACACTTTTAATTTGTGAACAGCCTGAAAATGCCATAGGGTCGATTCCAGTTATAACTTTATTTGAATATTTCTCTGGTATTACTAAATCCTCAAGCTTGCCCTTATATCCGACTATGTGTAATGTATCGTTTTGATACTCTTTATAGACATAGTTTTTTTCATCTTCTTTAAGTTCTGCAGCACGAAGTTCTTCGGCGGTAGGTTCGTGAGAACTTTCTGAATCTGATGATGCATTAATATCGACTGAGTTTTCAATAATACCATCTGTTGAAAGACTGTTCTTTTTTGCGACATCAAGCATAGAAAATATAACTACTCCAGCAATAACAACAAAAGCTACTCCTATGATTGTAGCTATACCCGCAGTTGATTTAAAGAAATTTCCGATTTTTGAAAGAGAAGAATTTTGCTTGTCTGTTTTTTTATTCTTTTGCTTTGTGGCGTTATCTATACTAAAATTAGCTTCTACCACACGCTGGTATGATTGTGGCTTTTTAGGAATATTATTTGATGGTTGTTCTGAAACTTCTTGAACATTCTGAGACTGCTCTACAACTGTTTCTTGCTGAACTGGTTGTTGTGCTTGCTCATAAGGGTTTGAATACTCTTGCTGAACTGGTTGTTGTGCTTGCTCATAAGGGTTTGCATATTCTTGCTGAACTGGCTGTTGTGCTTGCTCATAAGGGTTTGCGTATTCTTGCTGAACTGGTTGTTGTGCTTGCTCATAAGGGTTTGCATATTCTTGCTGAACTGGCTGTTGTGCTTGTTCATAAGGGTTTGCATATTCTTGCTGAACTGGCTGTTGTGCTTGCTCATAAGGGTTTGCATATTCTTGCTGAACTGGCTGTTGTGCTTGTTCATAAGGGTTTGCATACTCTTGCTGAACAGGTTCTTGGACTTGCTCGGTAATTTTTGTTTCTTGTGCTTGTTCTTTGGGTGCATCAGGAGATGGAATATTTAAAATTGCTTGTATATCATTTTTTTCTTCAATGATAGGTTCTGCATTTGTAGGTGGTGTAATAATACTGCTCATAGGTGGTGCAGGGTGAAATAAAAATTGAGATTTTGCTAATTCCATAAGTGTAAAGGGAACTGCACCGAGAGATACTGAACGCATTAATCTGCCTTCTGATTCAGCTTTTGCAATTTCTTTTTTTATTCCATCTCTTGCATATGAGAGTATGCACATTACTGTGTTTTCTGGCAAATCTAATGTTGAAACGATTGCAGATAAAGACATTTCCTGATAGTAGTGCATTATGATAAGAAGTCGTTGGTCATCAGGCAAATTTTCGATTATTCCTTTCACAACATTTCGTGTGTCCTTATCGTCTATGGTTTCTTGTGGAAGTTGGTCGAAATTATCTTCATCATTCCATTCGAATTTTTCAGCAACATTATTAAAAGCATCTGGATTTTTTTCTGTGATAGATATATAAGCAGAATATGAGGCAATTCTGTTTAGCCATACATCAAAGATTTCTGGTTTTTTAAGAGAAGTTAAATTTTCAAATGCGTTTGTATAGCTCTCTTTCATGATGCTTATTGCTTCTTGTTCATTTTTAGTTATATTTAGTATTGCAAAAAATAGAGCATCTTTAGTAAGATTATAAAGTGTTTCATATGCGGTTTTGTCACCCGATAAAGCACCATGAACATATCTTGAAAAGTAGTTATTCATAATAAAACCTCCAAGTTATACATATTTTATATAGATTTAATCATATGTATAGCTAATAAAATTTTAAAAATAAAAAGCTATTTAAAAGTCATGCTTAATTATTTTTATACTATTTATATTTTAACTAAAAGGTCTGAAAATTTCAATCTGTTTAGAGGAATTATATCAAATAAATATTATATTTTTTATTGATTACGCTTTTTATTGAAAGTTTAGAGTTTAAATGTTAAAATTATATTGTTTGTTTCAATAGGTAATATTTAAATTTAAATTATTATGGGAATGGAGAAATAATATGTCACTTAAAAACAGAGAATATCCTCGTGCGGAAATCTCAAGAAAAGCTGAAACTTCACTTATTGGTGGAAGTACATGGGTTTATGATACAGAGGTTAAAAAGATTTTCGGAGAAATTGAAGACGGAAATCTTATAGATGTTGTAAACAATCGTGGAAGATATATGGGCACAGGATATTATAACTCTCACTCGAAAATTCGTATAAGAGTTATTTCGCAAAATGCAAATGACCACTTTGATTATTCGTTCTATGAACGCAGAGTAAGATATGCTTGGGAGTATCGCAAGACGGTTATGCGTGATGACCTTAATTGCTGTCGTGTTATATTCGGAGAGGCTGATGGTTTCCCAGGGCTTACTGTTGATAAGTTTGATAATATACTTGTGACCCAGACACTTTCTCTTGGAACAGAGCGTGTTAAGCCTTTGATTTTTAAGGCACTTGTTAAAGTCCTTGCGGAAGATGGCTTTAATATTCGTGGAATATTTGAGAGAAATGATGTTGGTATTCGCCGTCTTGAAGGTATGGAAGAAAACAAAGGCTTCTTTAAGCTCGATGGACTTGATATTCCAGATTCAACTGAGGTAACTATTGTAGAAAATGGAATTAAGTATTATGTAGATTTTGAAAATGGTCAGAAAACAGGATTTTTCCTTGACCAGAAATTTAACCGCAGAGCGGCCGCAAAACTGGCAAAGGGCAGACGAGTTCTTGATTGCTTTACACATACAGGTTCTTTTGCACTTAACTGTGCTTATGGTGGGGCAGAACATGTTTGTGCCGTTGATATTTCTGAGGAGGCAGTTGGTTTTGCAAAGAGAAATGCCGAACTTAATGGTCTTGAGGATAAGATGAGCTTTAAAGCAGTTAATGTTTTTGATTTGTTGCCTAATCTTCCAACAGCAGATGAAAAATATGATTATGTTATTCTTGACCCACCTGCTTTTACAAAATCTCGTGCAACTGTTGATAGTGCTATTCGTGGATATAAAGAAATAAATCTTCGTGCTATGAAGCTGCTGCCAAGAGGTGGTTATCTCGCTACCTGCTCTTGTTCGCACTTTATGACAGATGAGCTTTTCCGCACGATGCTTAAATCAGCTGCGTTTGATGCTCATGTTGAGCTTCGTCAGATAGAGGCTCGTCAGCAAGCTCCTGACCACCCAATACTCTGGAATATGCAGGAAACAAATTATCTCAAATTCTATCTTTTCCAAGTTGTTTAATGACTTTAAATAGAAAATTCGCACAGGCTTTTTAATGGCTTGTGCGAATTTTTTATTTTAAATCTTTTTATGTAATAAATTTTTATATTTATTATCAAAATATTATAAGGTGGCACTTGGCTTTCGCAAGAATATTATGTTAATGTGCTGGATGATTATGTTTATTTTTCTGAAAATCGGACAAGAATAATATTGCCGGCACAAAATAAAATTTCGGAGAGTGAAAGCTGTGAATATTAAACGAGGAGATATATATTATGCGGATTTAAGCCCTGTTGTAGGCTCTGAACAGGGTGGTGTAAGACCTGTTTTGATTATTCAGAATGACATCGGCAACAGATATAGTCCAACTGTAATTGCTGCGGCTATCACAAGCCGAAGTACTAAAGCAAATCTGCCAACTCATATTCGTCTTATGGCTAATGAAAGCGGTCTTGCTAAAGATTCTGTTGTGCTTCTTGAACAGATTCGTACAATAGATAAACGCAGATTGAAAGAGCGTATGGGTTCTCTCGACCTCGGCGAAATGGGAAAGGTCGATGAGGCACTTTCTATTAGTTTTGGTTTGGGTGTTGAACACAATTCGATTACATAAAATAATATGTAATCGTAGAATTTCGATTTAAAATATTTAGGAATACTTTTAAGGGGGATTTTTATGGATAGTAAAAATATTAATAAGGTTGATTTAAACAAGGCAAAACATTATCCTAATGATAAAGAAACAGAGGCTCGTGAAGAAGCTTTAAAACAATTTAATCCTGTTCCAAGTACAACAGATTGTACAGGGCTTATTCCTTTTGCAGCACAGGATGAGAAAGAACTTGAATCATATCGTGAGATAATTCAATATACACCGCCATATGAAAAATAATTATAGGTATTGCTATGATAAATATAAAAATCTTGGGAAAGAATAAAGAGCTTTTTAACTGCGTTTGTAATTCTATTGAACATTATGGTGATATGCTTTGCAAACGCAGAAGTATTTCTATATCCACTGCCTCGGAAACTTTCAATGAGCTTTCGGGTAATTCTATCGCAGTTTTTTGCAGCGATTTCAAAGGGAAAATATATGGAGAAAACTTCCTTGCAATATTTTCTTCTGAAAATCGCAATGCAATAGATATGCTTAATGGAAGTGGCAATATTGCAATTTCGTGTGGAATGTCACTAAAAGATACATTTAGTACTGCAAGCATTACTGATGAAGTAAGTATGGTAAGTTTGCAAAGAGCAATATGCACGATTGATGGTGAAATTATAGAGCCAAGAGATTTTTATATAAAGAGCAGTTATGAGCTTTATTCATCTTTAGCGACAAGTGCAATTCTTATTTTACTTGGAGCTATACCAGAAGAAGGTTTTGAATTTTAAGATAAAAATTCCATAAGCGCTAAAATTTACATTTAATATTAAGCTGATAACGACATAATATAATAATGCAAACGCAAAACAATAAAATCAAAAATTTAAACATCAAAAAATCTTAAAAACAAAGGAGAAATAATTATGTCAAGCAGCAACAATAATCAGCTCAATGTACCACAGGCAAAGGAAGCTATGGAACGCTTTAAGATGGAATGTGCAAGCGAAGTAGGCGTAAACCTCAAGCAGGGTTATAACGGTGATATTTCTGCAAGAGAAGCAGGTTCAGTAGGCGGTCAGATGGTTAAAAAGATGATTGAAGCTTATGAGAACGGTATGAAATAAAAAGTGCATTAAAGTACCTTGATTTAAACCTATAAACAAATTAAAAATAGACTCAAAAAGTGTGGTAGAGAATACTCTATCACACTTTTGATTTTGCTGAAAATTGTAGCTTTATAAATTGAAATATGCTATACTAAGCTAAATAATTTGATAAGGAGTAATTTGGTATGATAGATAATTTTGCCGAACTTGAGATTCAATGTAAGCGGTGTCAGAAGTGTGGCTTATGCGAGACTCGTACAAATGTTGTTTTCGGGGTAGGGGTTCCTGATGCGGAGGTTATGTTTATCGGAGAAGGTCCTGGACAAAATGAGGACGAGCAAGGAGAACCTTTTGTTGGCAGAGGTGGAAAACTTCTTGATAAAATGCTTGAGGCTATCGACCTCGACCGAAAAAAGAATATCTATATTGCAAATATTGTAAAATGCCGTCCTCCTAAAAATCGTGACCCACTTCCAGAGGAACAGACAGCTTGTGTAGATTGGTTGAGAAATCAGTTTGCATTAATTCGTCCAAAGATTATTGTATGCCTTGGCAGAATTGCTGCTGCAAAAATTATAAAGCCAGATATTAAAATTACAAAAGAGCATGGAATTTTCTTTGAAAAGGGCAATGTACTTATGATGGCAACCTTACACCCTGCGGCTTTGTTGAGAAATCCTAATAACAAGCCAGCCGCATTTGAGGATTATCTTAAATTGCAAGAAAAGATAAAGGAAATTTGTGACCATACATATGAGGATTAATTTATATTTAAGGTGGGAAATTTAAATGAAAAATCCAAAGGTTTTAGCATTTTATATTGTGGCTATAATAATTATTGTTGCAGTGGCAATTCTTGCATTAACAGTTTCAGGAAATTCTGGTGCTTTTTATCTGTGCCTTGGAATTATAGCTGGAGTAGTTGCTATTATTTTGTCAAAGCTTATTATGAGCAGGAAATCTAAGAAAAAATAAAAGGAGTGCTTAAAATGCCATTTATCGAATTGAAAACATCTGTATCTATATCAAAGGAAAAAGAAGCTGAACTTAAATCAGCTTTTGGTGAGGCTATTGCTATTATTCCTGGTAAGAGTGAACAATGGCTTATGCTGAATTTCTGTGATGAACAGAGAATGTGGTTTAAGGGTTCTGACGAATCTTGTGCAATACTTGAGGTTAAGATTTATGGTGGCTCATCTGCTAAGAATTATGATAAGCTGACTGCTGAACTGACAGAAATTGTTTCAGATAAGCTTGAAATTTTAAGTGATAGAATTTATGTAAAGTATGATGAAATAGAGTATTGGGGCTATGCTGGTAGTAATTTTTAATTAAGTTACCTGCTTGCAGACAAATATGCTCCAAAATTGCACAATTATGAACCATATATTGATGAATAACAATTAAATGCTTATGAAGATATTTTTTGAAAGAGTTGTTTGTAAAAATTAGTATTATTTAACAAAATATTACAAAATAAATGCCGAATGATAATAGTAATTTCACTAAAATCACTATTGAAAAAAATTATATAAGACATATCGCCCAATATATTTTATAATATAAGCGAAAAAAATGTTACTATTTCACAAAATAATAAATCAAAAATAAAGATACTTAATATAGTTTATAAATGATTAATTGTAAATTTATTGTGTATAATACAATATATGCTCTTGATTTTATTTTATATTATGTTATAATAATAGTGACATTTAGAAAAGAAAGGTGATTACTTATGGGCAGAACTTTAGGAAAAGAATCCAACCATTCTTTTGAGGATTACTTCAAGAGAGCTACCAGTCCTATGCTTACATTGTTTCTTCTTAACGAAAAGCCAATGTATGTATATAAGCTTTCTCAGGAGCTTGAAAAACGCAGCAACAAGGTTTATAAAATGAATTTCCTTTATCCTGTACTATATCGTCTTCAGGAGCAGGGCTATGTTGTCGAGTATTCTCAAGAGATTACTGAAAGCCACAGAACTCGTAACTACTATGCTATTACTGATGAAGGTAAGCAATATCTCAAGAAAATGATAGAGCAATATAAGGGACTTCTTAGTGCTGTTGATGTTATTATGAATAATGAAACAAATAAAGAAGCTTTAGAAAATGAGAATGTTTGAGTCGGATAGCTTTTAAATGTTGGATTTATATCGAAAACTTTGATACCGTATGCTTTATAAAAGTATACGGTATTTTTTTGTTTAATTTTATCATTGATAATTGATAACTTTTGTGTTAAAATATATAATATATAAAACCGATAGACTTTGAGGTGATAGTGTGAAAATTTCTACAAAGGGTAGATATGCTGTAAGATTTCTTGTTGATTTGGCAGAACATAAAAAGGATGGCTTTATTGCACTTAAGGATGTTGCAGAGCGTCAGAATATATCAAAAAAATATCTTGAACAGATTGTGCCTCTTTTGAATAAATCTGGTATTCTAAAAGCTAATCGTGGTTATCAAGGTGGATATATGCTTGCAAAAGACCCAAAGGAACTTACTATTTGTGAGATTCTAAAAATTACTGAGGGCAGTATAGCTCCTGTTTCTTGTCTTGATTTTGAACCGATTCAATGCGAGCGTGCGGAGGAATGTTCAACGCTCTATATTTGGCAGGGACTTTATAAGGTTATTACAGACTATCTTGATGGAATAACAATTCAAGATGTAGTTGATAGAGAGGCTGAAAATAGTTATGATAATTATATGATTTAATTTCTATCAGACTTATGTTTGTTAATTTATTTGCCATTGACAAAATTTTTTATGAATATTATTATTTAAATAAAGGTATATGCTTAGAAGCTGCCCCTTAGGGTGGCTTCTTGTTTTTGAGGTGAATAATTTGAAAATCAACAAAAAATATCTTGGAATCATCTATATCATAATATCAGCTTTTTGCTTTGCACTTATGAACACTTTCGTAAAGCTTTCTGGAGATTTACCATCTATTCAGAAAAGCTTTTTCAGAAATTTTGTTGCTATGATTTTTGCAGCAATTCTGTTAATAAAAAGTGGGCAAGGCTTTAAATTCAAAAAAGGAAATCTTGGCTTGTTGCTTGCCCGTTCAATATTCGGTACACTTGGAATTCTTTGCAACTTTTATGCAATAGACCACCTTGTACTCTCTGATGCATCAATGCTCAATAAGATGTCGCCTTTTTTTGTAATAATTTTCTCGCTTATATTTCTGCACGAAAAAGTAAATAAAGTTCAAACCTTAGCGGTCATTATAGCATTTTTAGGAAGTTTACTTATAATAAAGCCAAGCTTCAATCTTACAGAGTTTCTTCCTGCACTTCTCGGTTTTATAGGTGGTTTAGGTGCTGGTGCAGCATATACAGCTGTAAGACGACTTGGTCAGAAAGGTGAAAATGGAAAATTTGTTGTGTTCTTTTTTTCCTGTTTTTCTTGCGTTGTGACATTTCCATTTTTGATATTTCAGTATCACGAAATGACCTGGCTTCAACTGATATATCTGCTTTGTGCAGGACTTGCAGCAACAGGCGGACAATTTTCAATTACTGCGGCATATTACCATGCACCAGCGAAAGAAATTTCTGTATATGACTATTCTCAGATAATTTTTTCTGCACTTATTGGTTTCATAATTTTTGGTGATATACCAGATATATATTCTATAATAGGTTATATAGTAATCTGTTCTATGGCAATTATGATGTTTATTTATAACAATCGAAAGAGTAAAACTGAAAAATAATATTTTGCAAGGGGCTGTGAAAAAAAACAGCCTTGCAAAAATAAGAAGGCACATAACCGTTATCAATTTCGGTTATGTGCCTTTTGTGGTATAATAAGTTTGTGAAGAAGTTTGTGTATGGCAGAGGACATCGGAAGACCGTTACACAAAGATATTATGAGAAACTCTGCAAATATCGAGATAAACTCAGTGAATATGTAGTTAAGCTTGCTACCGGCAACCGAACTATCTGCTTAAATGAAGAATTGACATCTATATATCAAGAAGTTTTAAACAATCTTGAAGGCATACACGGAGCATTGCTCAGAATGAATCGTTCGATACAAGCTGAGGGTACCTTCGGTGTAATTAAATATGACCGTTGGTACAAAAGGTTAGTGCGAAGATGTCAAATTAAAGTCGAATTGGAGATTTATTTGGTTTCAATCGGCTTTAATCTCTACAAATTTTATACAAAACAAATCAGACTGCAAAAAGCTGCTTGAGGTTTCAACATTACGCTGTTTGGGGTAAGGGGGAGTATGCCATTTTTTTCGCCTTGTTTTTTCACAAAAATTGAAAGGAGCTGCGAAGAATAAAGTCTTAAACTTCATTTCTTCACAGCCCCACCATTTGCTGTAATGGTTTTTAATTTGTAAATTATTAATTTTTTAAGGGCAAGGCATTTATAACATCGCAGACTATTTCAGCACGATTAAAAGGTGTCATAAAGTAGAAACCATCTGCATGTGTCATATATGTTTTTGCAAGTTCTATTGCAATTTCCGTTCCGACCGCAGAACTTTCTTCTCGTGTCATATTCGGAGAAAATCTCTCAATAATATCCTGCGGAATGTTTATTCCTGGAACTTCATTATTCAAAAATGACGCATTTCGATAACTTACAAGTGGCATAATTCCGACAAGCATTTTAGCACCAAGAGAACGAGCCTCCTCAATGACATCAATATTCTCAGCAGAATATACAGGCTGTGTCAGGAAAAATGTTGCACCACATTCCATTTTCTTTTCGAGGCGTTTAAGCTGACTCTTTGCATATTTCAAATCAGGATTAAATGCACCACCAATAAGTATAGGTGAATCTGCAAAAACCTCCTTATTCATTTCAGAAATTATGGTCATAAACTGTGTGGAGCTTATATTGAAAACAGGTTTTACAACTCCTCGGTCGCTTTCAGCAATATGGTCGCCAGTAACTGCGAGAACAGCACGAATTCCTTCACTATGTGCTCCAAGTAGAACTGAACGCAAAGCATTGATATTTCTATCACGGCAACAGATATGTGGCAAAGTATCGATTCCACATTCACGATGTATTCTTGCAGAACAAAGAACAGGCTCCATTTTTACTTGCCCAAGAGGGGAATCAGAGATAGTAACAATATCCGCTCCAGCCTCTTTAAGGAGATTAGCACCATTTATAAGCTTGTTTAAATCTGTGCCATATGGAGGGTCAAGCTCTGCCGCAATTACAAAATCACTATTTGCAATTCGAGAAGAAAATGGTGCAGGAGAAGATTTTTTCTTTTCTTTAATTTCAATTTTCTCAAAGCTTATGTTTCCATTGAGCTTTTCGGAAAGAAGCTTAATGTGCTCAGGCTCAGTGCCACAACAGCCACCAAGAATATTTATGTCATTTGGAATAAGTCTTGTAATTTCGTCAACAAAATGTTCAGTATTCGGCGAAAAGGCAATACGCCTTCTTTCAAGATATGGATATCCACTGTTTGGCAAAACAGCTGTATACAGCTTTGTATTGCTTTTTATGAAATCATTGAATTGTACTGCATGACGCTGAATTTGAGTCGGTCCACAACCACAATTCAAACCAACTACACATAGTTTATCCTTATATTTTACTATGCTATCAAGGAGTGAATTAAGCGAAACGCCCGAACGAGTAAAGCCGTCTGGCATAATCGCAAAAGATAAATAAATATCAGCATCAGGATTTTTAGATTTAATATATTCGATAGGGTAGGCAATAATATCTATACTTGGAAGAGTTTCAAGTATAAATGAATCCGCACCACATTCAATAAACGCATCAATGATAGCACGATATTCAGCATCGGGATTTTTGTCGTGGTCATCATTAGTATAAATCGCACTTATATCAGCACAAACAACAGCGTTTTCGCCTGCACATTCCCTTGCAAGCATATATCCCTGTTTGATAACCTTAATAAGCTCATCTTGGCTGATATTAAGAATAGCAGTATTTGCGGAAAAGGTATTTGTGCGTATAATTTTAGCACCTGCATTAATGTACTGTGTGTGTATACGCTTAACGATTTCAGGATTATTGATATTTTCAAGCTCACAGCGTCTTTCAGAATTACCAGTAAGCTTAGAATAGAATGTTGCAAAAGCACCATCACAGAGAACAGTCTTGTTATCTGCAAGCAACTCAGATAGTTTCATATTTTTCATACCTTTCGCTATAACAAAACCACAAAAATATGCTTGCAGTTTTTGTTATATGTATTTCAGAAATTTTTAGTTTTTATTGGCAGTAATTTCGTCCATACAAGTCTTGCAAACATTCTGATTTTTAAAGCTGATAACATCTTTCTGAGAGCCACAGAAAATACAAGTAGGAATTGGCAGATTGTATTTTTGCAGAATAACTCTTTTGTTGTCACCATCAAGAAAGATTTCTACGGAGTCACCCGACTGAACACCGAGAGCCTTTCTCAAATCAATAGGCAGAACAAGGCGACCAAGTGAATCAACTTGTCTTACATAACCGGAATTTCTCATAATCATAACTTCCTTTGCGTGGATTTATGAAATAATCAGACGATTATTTCCAAACTTTACTTAATTCTACTATTTTTTTCCAATTTTGTCAATAGATTGTCGAGAAATTTATTTCATAAATTCACATTGTCGAAGCATAAAAATAGTAATAAAATCCGAAACGAGGTTGAGGCTTTGTGCTTGGCTATATATGGGGTGCTATGCTGATAGTAAGCCTTATATGTTCGATATATACTGGCAAAATGGAGGAGCTTTCCTCGGCTGCTCTAAATGGAGCGGCTCAGGCGATTGAGCTTACACTCTCTCTTTTGGGAGTAATGGCTCTTTGGTCAGGGCTTATGAAAATTGCTGATAAAGGTGGAATAACAGCCATTCTTGCAAAAGTATTTTCACCGTTTTTGCGTATTCTTTTCCCAGATTATAAGCCGAAAAGTCCAATATTAAAGGCAATCTGTGCAAATATGGCGGCAAATCTTCTTGGACTTGGAAATGCCGCAACACCCTTTGGAATTGTCGCAATGAAAGAGATGCAAAAGGAAAATAAAACGCCCGAAATTGCAAATAGAAGTATGGTTATGTTTGTTGTATTGAATACTGCGTCAATTCAACTAATTCCGACAACAATTGCCGCTATGAGAGCATCTGCTGGTTCGAAACAGCCTTTTGATATTATAGTCGCTATATGGATAGTTTCTTTTTTGTCGCTTTTTGTAGGAATAATAACAGCAAAATGCTTTGAAGCTCCTGTCGAAAGAAGAAGATTGCACTCGAATAGAGGTGGTAAAAATGGAAATAATAGGTAATTTTGTAGTTCCAGTTTCCATAGCTTTAATAATTATTTTCGGATTCTGCAGAAAAGTGCCACTCTTTGAAGCATTTACAGATGGTGCAAAAGAGGGAATAGTTTCTATGTTTTCGATAGCACCTTCGTTAATAGCTTTGATAACAGCGGTATCAATGTTAAGGGCATCAGGTTTTTTTGAAATATTGACAGATTTGTTGTCACCAGTTACAAGTGCATTAGGATTTCCAAGTGAAATTTTACCACTTGCACTTATGAGGCCTGTATCTGGAAGTGGTTCATTTGCTTTATTAAATGATTTATTCAAAAGTTTTTCTCCCGATAGCTTTATCGGAAGAACAGCATCTGTTATAGCCGGTTCAACAGAAACCACATTTTATGCTATAGCGGTCTATTATGGTTCGGTCGGTATACAAAAAACAGGATATACTATACCAGCGGCATTGATGTCAGATTTTGCAGGTATGGTATTAGCTCCTTTGACAATAAGGATTTTAGGGAATTAGCTGAAGCACTTCCCTAAGACAGCTAAAAGTTTCGCTTGAGGCGGAGTGCCTCCGCAGTCAAGACGCGTAATCGCTCGACACTTTCAAAATAAGTTTGTTGATGCGATTGAAGTAATTACCAATGGACTACCGATTAGCTAATGTACTTATCTAAGACAATTAAAAGTTTCGCTCGAGCCTTTTTAAAGGCTCGCAGGGTTGAGGGACGGAGTCCCTCATGGGTTTTAAGGGCAACGCCCTTAACTTGTCTTGCCTCCTACGGTAGTTTCTCTAACCGCGTCAACAAACTTATTTTGAAAGTTTTGAGCGATTCTGTGTCTTTTCCTGTGCGGTCACGCACCGTTTCTTGGGGCAGTGGCTCGCTGCTATTTCTTTATATTGCCGTTTGCCGCAGCCCTTGTTCTTACTATCTTTCTATAAAATTCTTTTCTGTTAAACGGTATCAGCGGATATAGATAGCTTTTTCCAGAAATAGTCTTAGTGCATACCATTATAAAAAATGTAAGCACTATACCTGCAATAAAACCGTATATTCCGAAAACCTCAGTTAAAACAAGTATCATTATTCGCATAAATTTTACTGCATAGCCTAATTCATAGCTTGGCTGTGAATAGTTTGCAATAGCCACAAAAGCCATATAAAGCATAGCCTCACTGATAAACCAACCTGATTGTACAGCAAAATCGCTCAAAACTATTGCACCAATTATGCTCAAAGGTGTTGAAAGCATATTTGGTGTATTTATTGCTGCAAGCCTTAATCCGTCTATTGCAAGTTCAAGTATCATAAGCTGCCAGAATATTGGAATGTTTATAGGGTCCGACGGAACTATGAAAGCAAAGACCTCAGGAATATAGCTTGAATATTTTAAAGCAAGTAACCATATAGGTGTTATAAAAAGCGATGCAATAATTACGATATAACGAGAAAGTCTTATATAAGTTCCTGTGAGCGGTGGAAAATAATAGTCATCCGCCTCCTCTAAAATATCAAAAATAGAAGTCGGAATAATCAGGGCAGAGGGAGCATTGTCAATTAGGATAGCAATGTTGCCGTCAAGTACAGCTGATGCGGTTACATCAGGACGCTCTGTATTTTTAACCTTAGGAAATGGCGAATACCATTTGTGCCTATAAATAACCTCTGAAAGACTTTGCATAGTCATAGTCAAAGCTTCAACAGAAGCATTTTCGATTTTTTGTGTAATTTCTGCAAGAAGTTTTTTATCAACTTTGTTATCCATATAGCAAAGGACAATATCTGTTTTTGTTTCAATTCCAGCGGAAAGATATTTCATACGGAGATTTCTATCCCTTATTCTACGGCGTACAAGTGCTGTGTTTGCAACTAAAGTTTCCACAAATCCGTCACGAGAGCCACGCAATACCTTGTCCTTTTCAGGCTCAGAGGAATCCCTTTGTGGATATGAGCGTACATCGAGCATAATAGCTCCGTCTAAATCATCTATAGCAAGAGCCATAATACCAGAAAGAATACCAGTATAAATTTTATCCAAATCCGTTTCAGCAGAAACCTCAACATAAGGTACACTTTTTTCGCAAAAAGCTTTTAAATCAGAAAGCTGACTTTCATCATTTATAGAATAGAAAAATTCTATAATTTTTTCCATTACCTCGTCATTGATGAGTCCATCAACAAAAAATAAGCAGGAATCCCTGTTGCAAATAATGATTTTTCTTTCTATAATATCGAAACTTTCCTTTGCAAAAATTCCATTGCTGATTTTATCTATAATATTTTTGCTCAAAGAATAAAACTCCTTTATTTGCGGATATATTGCTATTATTTGCAAATAAAGGAGTTTTATTCATTAGTTAACTTTCTAAAGCTTTCTTTTCTTTATCATAGAAATATTTTATAATATCTTTTCTTGTGATAATTCCTATAAACATACCTCTGTCATCAACTACTGGTACGAAATTTTGCTCCATAACCATATTGAGAAGATTATCCATAGTTTCACTGACCCTTACAGCTCTATCACGCTTATTTCTTATAATATCTTTTATGTGACATTCTTCTAACGATTTAAGATTTTGTTCTTGAGTTTTCTTGAGAATAATATACCAAAGGAAATCTCCTTCACTTACTGTACCTATGTATTTTCCCTCACGAGTTATAACAGGAATTGCTGTGTAACCATGGGCGTGCATTTTTTCAAGTCCTTGCCTGATAGAACAATCATCATAGAGATATGCAACAGTAGCCTTATGTTTAAGAAAAAATAGTATATTCATATGTAGCCTCCTTGTTATATTAGAGTAATTAAATTAGCTTAAAGAGATTTATTCTTCTTGGATTGGAATATATTTAATTTGATTATATTTTTTAGTATATTAAACTTATTAAATTATTTCTTATATTATTAATGGTAACATATTAAAGAGTTATAATCAATCTTTTATAAAAAATTAAGTGCTAAAAAATATTTTTTGTGTCTAATTTTGTTACAATTTTCGATTTTTAAAATGCCGTTGAAAATTTGCAAGATATGAGTTATAATTAAAAGTATAATTTTAGAGCAAGCTATATTTTGTGCTTTGAAATTAAATACTTTAATGCTGCAAAGCTCAAAGATGAACTCTGTGGCGGAATGGAGATTGTTTATGGATAAGCTATTAACACTTCTTGAAGATAACGCACAATTTACCTATTCACAGCTTGCGGCTATGCTTGATGAAACAGAAACCGAGATAAAAAAAAGGATTGAAGATTATAAGCGAAAAGGCGTTATTAAGGGTACAAGTACAATAATCGACAGAAGCAAGCTTCAGAATGCAGGCGTTAATGCTATTATTGAAATCAAGGTTACACCAAAGGCGGAAACAGGCTTTGACGAAACTGCAAAAATAGTTGCGTCTTTTGATAATGTAGATAGTGTATATCTTGCGGCGTCGGCGACATTTGACCTTATAGCGTTTGTCAGAGGAGCTAATATACAAGAGGTTTCGAGCTTTGTCGCAAAACAGCTTTCTACCTTAGATTCAGTTGTATCAACAGCGACACACTTTGTTCTTACGGAATATAAAAAGAGCGGAATTTCTTTTATTGATGATTGTAACGAAGAACAAAGGAGTATGGAGCTTTAATGGATTACAATAGATTTATTAATGATAAAATACGAACAGTAAAGCCTTCGGGCATAAGAAAATATTTTGATATTGCAAATGAAATGGGTCATGTAATTTCTCTCAGCGTGGGTGAGCCTGATTTTCAGACACCTTGGCATATTCGTGAGGCTGGTATAGATTCACTTCAAAGAGGAAAAACATGGTATACACCAAATAGAGGTTTTTCTGAATTAAGACAGGAAATCTCAAAATACTTTGAGCGTCGTTTCAATGTAACATATAACCCTGACACACAGATTCTTGTAACTGTTGGTGGTTCAGAGGCTATTGATGGTGCTATAAGAACAATAGTTTCAGAGGGTGATGAGGTTCTTATACCAGAACCAAGCTTTGTATGCTATAACCCTTTAACAAGACTTGCAGACGGTGTTCCTGTTACTATAGAAACAAAGGCAGAAAATGGTTTCAGACTTACTGCTGAAGAACTTGAAAGTAAGATTACACCTAAGTCAAAGCTTCTTATCTTGCCTTTTCCTAATAACCCAACTGGTGCGGTTATGAGAAAAGAGCATCTCGAAGAAATTGCAAAGGTTGTTCGCAAGCATAATTTGTTTGTTCTTTCTGACGAAATTTATGGTGAGCTTACATATGGCGATACACCACATATATCTATTGCATCACTTGAGGGTATGGCAGAACGAACAATAGTTATAAGCGGATTTTCAAAATCATATGCTATGACAGGTTGGCGTTTAGGATATGCTCTTGGCCCAAAGGAAATCATAGAGCAGATGACAAAGCTTCATCAATTTGCTATTATGAGTGCTCCGACTACTGCACAGTATGCTGCAATAGAGGGTTTAAGACATGGTGATGGCGATATTGAGTATATGCGTAATGAGTATAATATTCGTCGCAGACTTATAGTAGATGGTTTCACACGAATGGGACTCACTTGCTTTGAGCCAGAAGGAGCCTTCTATATTTTCCCATCAATAAAAAGTACAGGCCTTACCAGTGAAGAGTTTTGCACTAAGCTAATCAAATCAAGACGAGTTGCCGTTATACCGGGAACAGCCTTTGGTGATTGTGGAGAAGGATATATCCGAGTATCATATTCTTACTCACTTGGACATATTATGGAAGCATTAAACAGAATTGAAATGTTTATAAATGACCCAGACGCTCCAGCTATGGATTCCTAAAAAGTGATTTTTTGAAAGGATGTTGCTCTAAATGAAGGTTAATGTTGATGCCCCGGCGAAAATCAACCTTTTTCTTGATATAAGAGGAAAACGCAGTGATGGCTATCATATAGTTTCTATGGTTATGCAGTCTATTAGTCTTTGCGATGAGATAACAGTTTCTCGCACAGATGATGGTGATATTAAAATCGTATGTTCAGATGAGAATATTCCACTTGATGAAACCAATACAGTATATAAGGCTGTTGAGCTTTTCTTTAAAGAAACAGAAAAAGAAAACAAGGGCATTGAGATTAAGATTAAGAAAAATATTCCGACTGAGGCAGGACTTGGCGGAGGAAGTACAGATGCAGCGGCAGTGCTTCATGCATTGAATAAGCTGTATGATACAGAGCTTTCTCGCAAGGAGCTTGCAGAAATCGGAGCAGAAATTGGTGCAGATGTTCCATTTTGTGTTTACGGCGGAACAATGTCTGCAAGCGGAATAGGAACAATCCTAAGCCCGTTGCCAGATTTACCAGAATGTTATCTGGTGATTGTAAAGCCAAATATTGGAGTTTGCACTAAGGATGCCTATGAAAAATCAGATTCACCCGAATTTTCAGCAATAAAAGGAATGGATAAAATTACAGAATCCATTTGTGAAGCAAATATAAAAAGTGTTGCTAAACATCTTTATAATAAATTTGAAGTCGTTATGGCTTTGCCGGAGGTTGAGAAAATCAAGCAGATAATGCTTGATTGTGGAGCTTTAGGTGCGACTATGACAGGAAGTGGTTCAGCGGTATTCGGTATTTTCGATAATGATAATATGCGTGATGATTGTGCAAAAAGGCTTGATGATGATTACGAGTATGTATATAAAGCAGAACCAGTTTCAGAGGTCTTTTTTGGATAAAGTTATATAAATTTAATAATAGCTTTTAAAGAGCTTGAGCAAAATTTTTAATTTTATTGAATTTATATAAGAATATAATTATAAAATCCCGTCCATAATCTTTGCAACAGCAAAGAAAAGGACGGGATTTTTTATGAAAATAAAAATTATATTTAAACTTGTAGCAACAGCATTAGTTATGGCGTTTACATTTTCGGTAGTATCATTTGCGGGAGCGTGTGAAGATATAGAATCAAGAGTTTTGCGACTACATATCTTGGCAAATTCTGATTCAGAATCAGACCAAGCATTAAAGCTAAAAGTCAGAGATGCTATTTTAGAAATAAGCCCAGAAATTTTTGGGGATACATCATCAAAGCAAGAAGCTATAAAAAGGGCAAAGGCAGATTTGCCTGAAATTATAGCCGAAGCAGAGCGTGTTATCATGGCAGAAGGTTATAATTACAGCGTCAGAGCCGAGGTTGTAAATGATAAATTCAATACTCGTATTTATGAAAATTTTACACTTCCTGCCGGAGATTATGACGCTGTAAGAATTATTATAGGTAGCGGTAGCGGACATAACTGGTGGTGTGTGATGTTTCCAGCACTATGTTTGCCGTCAGCGGAGGGCAATGAATTGCAGAATGAACTTCCAGATTCTGAAAAGTGTATAGTTGATAACAACGAGAATAGCAACGGCTACGAAATTCGTTTTGGAGTAGTAGAGGTGGTTTCGAGTTTTTCAGATTGGCTTTGCAGCTTGTTTTAATAGTTTATTGTTCTGATTTTAACTTTTCTATTTCGGCTTTCAAAGCTTCGAGGTTTTCGGATTTTTTATTTTTTTCCTTAGAGTAGGAATGTTCCATAAGTACAAAAACCAAAACTATGATAGTTACAATAAAGAATGGATTTTGCACAAATGAGATTACATACCCGACCTTTGGAAAAATCTTAATAACCTTTCCCTTAACCTGCTCTATTGAAATAGCCTTATCTCGTATATTATTAGCGTCACCTTGAGTGATTATTTCATCATCAGTGATTTTTATAATTCTATGGGTTATAAGCATATTGTCATTATCTATAAATGTTATAATATCGCCGACCTCATAATTTTCTTGCTCGTGTATAATAAGCCAATCATTAACACTGATTGCAGGTTCCATACTTCCCGAAAGTACAACAGCATTTCCATAACCTGCAATCATAGGTAATTGTTCGTGAAGAAGTAACCTTGAATTCATCATAAAAACACAATAGCCTATCATGATTGAAGCTATAAGAAATCCAAATATTTTTGCAGTATATTTCAAAATCTTCTTCATCATTTTTTGAAATCTCCATTGTGTTTTTTTCTGAAAATGATAATCAGTGCGATTGTTATAGCACTAAAAATTGATATAACAATGTATAATGCAAAGCTCCTGTTATCACTCGTTTTAATAGTTGAACTATCTGATGGAGTATCACTTGAATCAGATTCAACAGAGCTTTCGTCATAATCGTATTCAGATATAACACTAATATTTATATGGCAAGCTATTTCTTCATCGACAGCCTTGTTTCCGAGAAATGTATCATAATCATCAGTACCATTTTCAAAATCCCATTTCCAACGGATTTGATATTGTGTGCTTGAATAAGGCTTAACATTTCCATCGGAGCTTATAGAATTAAGCTCTTTAATAGGCTTCATATCTCCAGAAAGAGAGTTGCCATTGGCATCAAGAACCTGAACCATAACAGGAATTTCATATTCACTATCATTTTCACCTGATATATTCAGATTATATTTAATTGCGTATTCCTTGTCATTGTTAAGACTAAATACATAGTTGTTTTCTGTTCCGGGAGCTATTGTATGATTAGCACTTCCAGTTCCGTCAGTTGAAACACGAGGGTCGTTATGCTCAAAGATATTTACTGTTGTGTTGGTAGTCCATGTCTGTTCAGAATCAGAAACAGACAAACCCCCATTTTTTGATGAATCAGAAATATAGCCTTGAGAGAGGGGAAAGTTTTCTATACTATTTTGTGCATAGGCCTTATTATAAATAGGAGCATTATTTGTAAGGCTTATGGTTTTGTTTGAAGTTGGATTGGTGCTTGTAGAGAATGCAATGTTTATTACAATATCACCAGTTATAATAATAAAGAGTAACAAAATCATAGCTACAAACCAAGATTTCTTAGCTTTATTCATAGCGATACCTCCTTCAAAAAATTCAGTCCATATGCGAACCAACTGTCCCAGAGGACAGTTGGCTCAGTATAGATTGAAGTTTTAATATTAGTCGATTTGGTCTACTGTAACAGCCATATTAAAGCTGATAGTGAGGTTATAATCGCCTTTTGTAGCCGCTGTAGCTGCTTCGACTGGTGAATATGTTGCACCATTATCAGTAGTTTTTACAACGATACGTCCGGCAGCAATATCGCCAAGAATAGTGTCTTTAGCGTCTTTTAATGGGTCTTTAGGGGAATGTGGGTTCTCAGGATTACTAATTAGCCAGTACCAAGTAAGAGTTCTTGTGCAGGTTTCAATGTCTGTATTTGCCTTATATGTACCATCACAAGTTATTCCTGGGTTATCTTTATTTATGGCATCACACAAGTTTTTCAAATCATCATAAGCTTGAAAGTGTTCGCCAGTTTTGTCCTGATATTGATAGATTATGGGGTTATAATCATAGTCATTAAAGGATAATTTGTTAACTGCTTTATAATACTCTGCATCTGCAGCATATTCAGTAGGATGTTTATATGAATCACTTTCTTTGACATAAACACTCTCTGGAACAAAGTTTTCTTCAGTTACATTATTAAGCTTTGACATAACAGCGTAGGAACCTTTTCTTAGGTATACAGTTTTAACTGTATCGATATCGACAGTTGTATTTATTTCAACATCAACCTCAGGTGTACCAGCTACGGTGAAACCTAAGCCAGTATCATTTTTAGTACCAGGAGCAACAACATTTTCTCCTTGAGTAGAAACCTGTACGGTACCTGTGTTTGCGTCGCCACTAAAGTTGATAGGCTTGTCGCCACCTTCTTTGCTTGCGTATTCTTCGCCAAAAAGTGAACCATCTGCGGTTACTGTAACGCCGAACTTTGCTACTCTCGCAGAATCGTTTGCACTGTCGCTTGTTGTATACTTAGCAAAGGTTCCTGCTGTCATGCAAGTAGTAAGCATGGTTGCAAGAAAAAGTATACCTGCGGCACGAAGTGTCTTATTTTTTTTCATACTTTAATCTCTCCTTTATTAAGTATTTACCCAAGCAGACCGTATGAATCTTTCTGTTTTGGGCATTTTGAGTAAGCAACTACTCAGATTTATTAAAAAATCTAATCGGCGGTTAGATTCTTTAAACAGATTTAATTTTTGCTTTCTGATTCAAGCTTAGCCTTTTCACTTTTAAGTCTTTCGATTTCAGCCATAAGTGCAGCAGCTTCGATTTGTTCGGATTTTTGAATGTGTCTGCGTCTTATAATATCATAAATAACAAAAATAGCGAGTGGAAGAATAACACATATAATCAATCCAGGAATAGTCTGCATAAATAGAGCAACATTTCCCAAGCCTGTAATTTTTCCTTGATATGTACCTATAATCTTTTCAGGATAAACAAGCTTTGCGTCGGCGGTAGCATTGGCATCACCCTTTGTGCGATAGGCAAGCTTTCCGTCATCATCTTTAGTTACTTCTATGATTCTGTGGGTTACAAGAGAACCGCCCTCTGCTTTATCCCAATATACTATAATATCACCTTTTTTAAAAGATGAGGTATCTTCAACGGTATGTGCAAACATTAAATCGCCAGTTTCAACAGTACCACTCATAGAACCCGATTTTACTATAAGAGGAAAAGTTCCGCCTATATTTGGAATAGAATTACTATCTACTGTAAAGCCTTGTATAATCAGAACTATGTTTAAAATCAATATAGGTGCAAGTATGATGCAAGCGATAATTCCAAGGATAGTAAGAGCTTTATTAGAAGAATTTTTCTTATCGGTCTTGGAATTTTTATCGGAAACTGCTTCAATAGTGGTTTCCGTAGAATTATATTTCATTATATTCATTCCCTTTTAGCTAAAAATTTAATTATAAATAAATTATGTTTAGCAATATTGTAACATATAAAAATAAAAAATTCAATTGGTTGATAATCAATACTGATTTTTATATACAAATATAGCATTTTAGTTTTATATATAGATATTATAGTTGTAATATTGAGCTAAATTTCTAATTAAGAAAAAAGTTGTTAGAACTTTATGATATAATTAAACAAAATATAATGCTATATTTATATATAATTATAAAAGTATAAGGAAGTTAAACATATTTTTTCTAATTGTTTAAGGAGGCAATGTTAATATGAAATTTAAAAATACAAAGAAAAAGAGAGTAATTTCATTTGCATTGGTAATTTTAATAGTTGGAGGACTTATTCCAAGTGATATGCTTTCAGGATTTTTCGGTTTGTTTGCACCTGCTTTTGCAAGTGCAGCAGATAATAATGCTCCAGCATATCAATATATGAATGAGCTTTATGATGGTTCAGATGCTATTTCTCCATTGCCTACTTATATTAAATATAAAGAGCAGACAGGCTATACTGAGCCTAAGCGAATATCTCTTACAGATTTTCGTGAGATAGTAGGTGAGGCCTTGCTTTTTAATAATGGTACAGCACAGAACTATATGTCACAGGACTATAAGCTGATGATTTGCAATGCAGAGGAATTATATCTCTATTCGCAGATTGTAAATGGAAAAGGTTCGTCCCCATCAGAAGTTAAATTCTATCTTTCTGCAAATATTGTACTTGGTGATAATATTGAATATTCTGAGGTCAGCTATAATGAAAGATATTTTTTGCCAATAGGCGGAGATGGAAACCCATTTACTGGTACATTTGATGGTCAGGGCTTTGAGATTCGTGACCTTTATTTTGATACAGAATATACGCCTGTAACAGTAGGATTTTTTGGCGTTGTTGGTGCTAATGCGGTTGTAAGGAATTTCGGCATATATCACCCTACAATAGATTCTACAAATAGTGCGGCAACCTTTACTGCTGTAATTGCCTCAAGAAACTATGGCACTATTGACGATGTATATGCTATTGCACAAGAAGTTCAGCCAGAAAAAGGTGCTATTGCAAATGTCAATGTTGTAAAATCAGCAAACTCCACCGCTGGTGGACTTGTTGCGATAAACTATGCAAGCGGTAAAATTACAGATTCATATTTTGCAGGTATGCTCGATGCTCGTGAACCAGTTGTGCAAAATCCAGTATGCCCTAATAATAGTGGTACTATATCAAACTGCTACTATGATAGTGATATATTCAAGGTTGGTACAACTCCTAATCAAATTGATAATCCCGATGAAGAGAATATCATACCTCGCACAAATTTCCAACTTAAAACTCTTAATGGCGTTACAGGCACAGAATTTAAACCACTTAATAATAAAACTACCAGAACTGGTAGAAACACTTATGATTGGACTTATCCACGAATCTATGGTTTTATTGGTATGGGTACAGAGAGTGACCCATTGATAATTTCTACTCCTGCACAGCTTATTCACTTCCCTTGTTCATATGAGTATACACAGGCATATTATTTTAAAATAGATAAATGTATAGATATGAATGAAGTTGCTCCGAATGCCTATAAACCAAAGCTTGATATAACAGTAACATCAAACTATATGGCAAGTGGGCGTTGGATTAACTGGACAAACACTTCAACAAATATATCTTTCTACGGCAAGCTTATAGGTACAGCTGATGATGGCGATGCAAATTGTCCTATTCATCATACTTCATCACTCGGAAACGACAGCAATGGCGAAAAACTGAGAGATAATCATATAATCCTTAATCTTACAATAAATACACCAGCCACAACAACCAATAGTAAAAGTAATAAATTTACTGCTCTTATAGCACAAGCTAACAGTAATAAAAATAGTCAGTATAATTCTTGTGTTAAAGACCTATCTTTTGTTGGCGGCGAAATTTCGAGTGGTGATGCTGATGGTATGCCAACCACAAACACAGACAGCTCTTTAAATGTAAGAAGTGCAACAGTTGTTGCACATTCAAACTATGTTGATATGGAAAATGTTCATTCTTCGGCAACTGTTAAGCTTGGAACAGGCTCACAGCGTTCTACAGCGATAGGTGGACTTATCGGTGGAGGAGCATACCATTTTATAACAGACTGTACCAATAGCGGAGATATTATCGGCGGTGCATTAGAAATGGTACCGAATATTTTTAGTTATAATGTTCGTGTAGGTGGTTTGCTTGGTGCTGCAGGTACAGGAGGCAATACGCAATGGGGATACTATGGAAAGCTTACCCATGTTGCTAACTATGGTAATGTTTATGGTGCATATATGATAACCGATGAAAGCAACGATTGGAAATTAATAAACGGCAGCTTTAATACAGCAGGTATTACAACAAATCAAGTGGGAAGTAGTGTTACTGGCTTAACTACAGAAAATGGTTCTAAGCCTGCAATAAATATAAATGATTCTGCTCGTGGAGACAGAATTGCCAATTTCGGAAATATATATGATGTTCCGGTTCTTAAAAATGAGCTTACAGGCGAGGTTATATATGATGAAAACGGCAAGCCAACAGCCGAAGCACTTCCTAAAGGCAAACGCTTGGTAAACAATGATTCCAAAGCAAGGTCGAATATGTGGGGAATAGGCTATAATATTATTTGTAATTCATATAATGAAGGCAATTTCTATTCCGTTGCAATAAATAAATGCCTTATGAGTGGCATAGGCTATATGAGTAGTTCTAAAGGTACAAAGAACGGTCAATATTATAATTATAGAAACTATAATAAGGGTAATTTCTATATGTATGATGGTGGTATTGGTATTTATGGTATAGCACAGGGATATACTTATAAATCTTATAACTGCGGTAACATCTATTTTTATGGAGGAACTATTTTTACTAACGGAAATAATGGCATAGGAATAGATAATGGCGGATATTTTGTAGGCATCTGCGGTATGAGTACAGAATATTCCTATAATGCAGGTGATGTTTATATTGCACCAACAAATCGTGAGCGGTGCAACAGTAATCCTACCTATTGGTACACTTCTACTGATACAAATGCTGCTGCATATATAGGTGTTATTGGAACTTCTATGCTTTTTGCAGAGCATACTACAAATATAGGTAAGCTGACCGTTGACCTTGATAAAAATAATTTCGACCCTGTTTATGGTACATCAAACCTTACTTCGGAAGGCCATTTCCCTTATATTTCAATGTATTCTAATGGTTTGGGTTCGTATAATTCAAGCTATGGAAAAATAAACTTTATTCCAAATAAAAAAGATACTAATAAAATGATACGACTTTCAATATCAGGCTGTCTGAGAGCTGGTTATAATAATTGGGATAATAACTGCAATTATAACCGCAACTATGTTGATATTACAGTTGATACAACTGAAGCTCCGGATTGCGTAAGAAGTTTAGGCATAACTGGAATAGGCTATAATCATACAGCAGATTACAATTCAAATAATCAGCAACAATATACCTATAATAATAATATTAACTATGGAAATATCACTGTTAAAGGAAAGTATAATGGTGCGGTTACAATTCGTACACTTGGCTATCAGGCACTTTTCGCAAATAATAATCTTAATCTCGGAGATGTTACAGTAGACGCAGAGATTACCGGAACACTTAACATATATGGTTATTATACAATGAACAATAGCACTAACCGACAATCAAAGATAAAAAATATAGTTAATGGTTGGTATGATGGCTGTTATATTCCAGATGGTATGAAGTCAGATGAATGGAACGAAGTTTTTAATAGCCTTGATAAATCCCGCAGATATGGAAAAATAAATATTTCTGGCAAAACTAAAGCTATAATTGTATATGGCGTATTATATCAATATAATAGTTATCAGGCGGAGAATACAGAAAATCTTATCAATAATGGCGAGATAAATCTTACTAATCTTATGGTTGAGGATTCAAATATAACTGTTTATGCTGTTTCAAATAGTATTTGTTATAAATCAAGGAATTATGCTCCTATGACAATCCGAGACAGCTACTTTAATTATATAACTAATAATTATAATGTCTATCTTAATGGTGGCTTATCGGGTGAGAATAATATAAATTTTGCACCTATTACAGTTGAAAATTGCGTTAATAATGCAAAATATAGAGATTCTGGTTTATATTTATCGGGTATAACACATAGTGGAAGAGCTATTCATAGTGAAAACAGAGGAAAAATCACAGTAAGAAATCTTTATACAGCTAATGTCAATGGCACAGAGTATATAAGCTCGTGGTGTAAATCTTCAGGAGCTTCAGGATTTGGCTGGTGTGTTCATATCGGTGGAATCAGAAGCATAGGAGGACAAACAGACTATTGTGTAAACTATGCTGATATTTCCGTAGAAAATGCAGACGCATATCGTGTAGGAGGCATTGTTGGGTATGTTACTTCAACTTCAGCTATATCGAATAGCATAAATTATGGTGATATAAATATTAACGAGAGTGGTGGTGAAGGTTTTGTTGGTGGCATTGTGGGATATATCAGTGCTGCAAAATTCACTTTAAGCCATTGTTATAATTTTGCAAATGTAAATGTAACAAATCCAACATCATATTCTTGGGGTACTGGTGCAGCTCTTTATATGGGAGGCGTTGCTGGATATTTAAACGCAGCTTCTATAACTCAGTCAGAAAATTTCGGAAAGCTTTATTATAATAATGATAAGCCGTATAATACTGATAATACTAATAATAATACAAGAAAAACTACTATGTGTATTGGTGGTATAGTAGGTAATTTATACCACTTTGATTACATAAACTCGGTTTTGAATTATGGTGATATAGAAATTGGTACTGAACGCAACCGTAATGCAACATATGTAGGCGGTATTATAGGTTTAGATAATTCCTGGAATGATAAAGCTCGAAAATATATAGGCTACAATATGATAAATTACGGTAATATAAGCGTCAATTATCTTGAGAGTGGTGGCTTATATGCGGGCGGAATAATGGGATATACCTATCCATACAATACAAACAGTTTAGGCCCAAGACTTACTAATGGCATAAATTATGGTACAGTCGGATATAAGGGTGATAATAAAAATAATAAGATTTATGTAGGCTCTATTCTTGGCTTAAATGTTCATGGCACACCTATATATCTTAATAATATGGTAGACCTTTCAGAAGCACCGGAGGGTGTAAGCAATTATCCTGTTATAGGTGGATACTCTAATAATAACGGAAAGGTTTATGATAATTTAACTCTCTATACCAAAAATAAAGCTGCCTATGATGCTAATAACCAAGACAGATGTAAGATAAAGCTTGTGACTCTCGATAAGACCGATACCGAAGATACAGTAGCTCTTTATAGCAATAACTTCATATTCAGAAAAGAGATTATCCATGAGCTTACAGACTACGATTCTCACCAAAGGAACGCAATGGCTTATCAGGACTATGATAATCTTTCACCATATTTGCAGGCTTATTTGACAAGTCGCTTTGGCGATGAGGTTAAAAGCAATGGCGCATATGTAATTATGGATAAGGCAATAGATGAGTACAGAAGCGTAGACGTATTTATGCCAAGAAGAAGTCGCATTGAGAATAGCTATAATAATATACAATTTGGTGTTCAATATGATGAAAAGAGCGAATCAGCTTGCTTTGACAGCTCTCTCGTCAACGATAACGAGCTTAATTCATTATATTCCTCTATGGTTTCTCCGTCAGAGAGAACCCTGCAAAAGGACTTTGATATTTATGCACAGCAGATTAAAGATAGTAGTCTTGATGAGCTTATCGAATATAAAATGCAGACAAAGTGGGAATATACAAATAATGATACAACCTACTATCAGTTCTTTGATAACTATTTGAGCGATATAGAAACTCATTATGCACAGCTTTCTGACGGAACATATTCCGATAAGATTAAGTATACGGATATAAACATCTATATGTCGATAGACGATATAGATTCTTCCTTAGCCCGTAGAAAAGTGCGTGATTCCAAGACAGGCAAACCGATAAAAGACGATAATGGAAATACTGTTTATGAAAATGTTGATACAGATAGATGTATATATATTTCTCCTAATATAGAGCGTATATCTCAATATTCAAGTATGAAGTCCTATCAAGGCGATACAGTAGATACCACTAAGCGTCTTAAAAAGTTGAATCATTATACTGACCCGTATCCAAAGAATTTATGGCTTAATGGAGATAATCTCGATGATATGCTTTCAGATGAAAGTGTAAAGTGGAGTGAGTCGATATCAAGTTATGAGGCTAAGTATATATTTAATGATACTTGTGAAGATATTGCTGACCGTGATATGTGGGAAATTGCTGTACCATATAGAACCAACAATGACCTTGACAATATGTATACAAAGGTTCTTGGAGTTATAACAGCCGAAGATGGAATACATAAAAATATAGTTGTTGTCCATGTTGTTATAGATAAGTATAAGCCTTATGCAAAACTTGATTCTGTATCACTTGATACGCCATCAGATAAAATAGTTACAAGCACAACGGATAATGGCGGACTTGAGATCGACCCTGATAAGCACGATTCTGTCACAGATAAGGATAAAACTGACCCAAGCAAGCCTGCACAAGATGTAATTTATTATTATGTTTCAGATAATTATAAAGATGCAAATGGAAATGGCTTACAAGGGGAAAATATACAGAGCTATAAGTCTTATTCAAGCAGCAGTAATAAATATCCTAAAATATCTGTTACAACTTATAATATGAGCAAGGGTGATAAAATCTGGGCGAGCGTTTTTTGGCAGGATAGATTGCCTTCCGCAGAGAATATCAGCTATAATCAGATGAAGTGGAATGATGATGCTAATCATTACAAATCTTCATATAAGGTTGAAGTTGGTGAGGTTGAATACGACGAAGACCAAAAGAGCACTGGTAAGGTAGAAATAGACCTTAATAGTGTATTAAGCGATTCAGAATGCTTCTATGGTGGCTTATATAAGGTTAATCTTATGTATGAGCGAACAAAAAACTCTGATTCGGGAAAACACTTTGCAACAGTATATTTCTGCAAAGAATATTCGCCACTTAATGCCATTCAAGGAACTGGTTGGGGTTATATAAGTTTAGGAGGCTCTCAATATTATCCGAGCCCAACTACATATACGCGTTACTGGGGAGCTGAAATTAGAGTTTTAAACCTTCTTTCATATGATAAGCTATATGGAAAATCTGCTGATGGTTACCAACAGGGTTTACTTTTTGTAGGTAGACCAACATATGGTATAAATCCACTCAGATATTATTACTATACTAAAAAAGACAACGATGCAACAAAGTCAGCTAATAGTACTACTAATTGTGGTACATATATGAGTTTGAAATCTTCAATTGCTAATAATCCAACTTCTACTTACTATGTTGATGCTGATAACCCTATATATAATAAGTCAGAAGAAATAGATGAGGAAGTTGACGAAATACCAAAAGGAAAGCCTGTAACTCTTGAAAATGTTGTAGAGAAAATATATGTTAAGAATGATACTAAAACAGGAGCATACTATCCTGCAAAATATATAGGTCATACAGATGTTATGGCAGAAAATGGAGATATTCGCCGATATACATATGAACAAATTCATATGGGAGATTATGGTAAAAATGCAGATGGTACTGCATGGGGTACATATGAAAATGAGCCAAAAGTAACAATAAGTTCAGCAACTAAAAATGGATATACCATTTTTGATAAGAACGATGATGGTTCATATGTTGGAAAAGTTCTCGGAAATGAAACCAGCGATATAACTTTTACTGCACAATGGGGAAATTCTAATGTTTCTATGGCAAGAACAGATTCTTCTTCATATAGTGATGCAAAGTATAGTGGAAGTGGTTATGCTGCTGACAGAATAAAGATTTATTTCAAGGGAATTTCCTCTAATGATTATACCGAGCTTACAACGGAGCAAATAAATAAATATTTCCAAAATGCAAAAGGAGAAACAGGCATATCTGTAACAACTAATAGTATTTGGACATTTATTCTTAAAAATAACGCACCTGTCGGTACATACAAAATCGTTCCATACTTTATGTATCGTATGGACTTTACTGATAAAACTGTAAATAATACAGCAGTTAAGCTTTACGATTATGATACAGGCGAATATCTTGAAAATAAAGACGCTCTTAATTTTACATGGACAATTCCTTATAGCGTTCCGTTCATCATAGAGAATCTTCCTAATGATGAAACCTACATAAAGGAATTTAAGGTAAACAATCAGCAATATACACCTTTTATCTTAGAAAATAGCAATATAGAAGGTGGGGACTCAAGAGATGTAACCATTCTTAAAGCCAGCGAGAGCGGAGAAATTGTCTATACAGGCTATGAAAATGTTATGACAGGTGATAATCGAGTAGATACCTTTAATGTATTTTCATATGTTAAGAAAGACCAACAAGAGAGTAAAATAACCCTTCGAGTGCCTTATAAAGCTAAACTTCAAAAATACACAGGAAAGATTTCTGGAGAAGATTCTTACCCGAGCTTTAGTGATAGCAAGTGGGAAAGTGCTGATGCAGAGGAGGTTCTTGTTTATGATGAAGATGGCAATGTAATAGAAAACGATTATAAGCAGTATACTTTTACAGTAAACTATAATGCGTATGATGAGGAAGCCAAAGATTATAGCTATTCTCCATCGGTGACATATTATAAGTCTATTGCTGAAGATGGCAAAACCGAAACCCTTTATAAGGTTTCAGTTGTTCCTGGTGTAAGAAATAAGAGTACAACGCTCGAAGTTGCACAAGAGGGCGAGATAGAAAAGCTTGGCGGTGAAGATGAATTTAAAGCAAAAATGACAAAGGTATTTCAAGAAAGCGATGCAATGTATAAAGAGATTATAGAAAAATATGGTATGATTTCTGCAACTATAAAAGAGCTTAATGGTAGTGAAGTAGCTGTTTATCAGACAAAATATCTAAGTGGAACTTCGTCAGGTGAATCTGAGCCATATGTATATAATCTGAAAAGCTTTGCTTATGATATAAGCGTAGACTTGCCTGCTGGATATACTTATGATGTATTAGTTTTCAGCCAAAGTATGGACAATGCAAATACTCTTAAAAATTCTCAGAATGGCTTTGATGGCAAACAGCTTATTCTCAGCAGCAGCAGTAAGCAAGATTTAAATGTCCGAATAGTCATAAAGAGAGATACTTCAAGTACAATTTGGGGTGTTGAGTATATTTGGAATATGAATAACGCTGCAAAGGATAGTAGCAATATTGCGATACTTGGCAAGGGTGGCATATTCAACAACTATGTTTATAGGCGTGAGACCAATTAATAATCAGTTAATGTTATAGGGCGTGATTTATTGTGAAAAAACTATTTCATAACCGTTATTTTTCATTTCTGATGATATATCTTTGCATAATCTCAATAGTGGGCTTAAGCTTGTCATTTTCTCGTTATACAAGTGGAGATACTAAAACAGAAGATGCACGAGCGGCAATTTATGATGTTGAGATTCATAGTGGTGATTTGCAGTCGGTAGAACAGAATATGACTATGACTGTTTATGCAACAAGCAAAATATCAGAAACCAAAAGTATGATAGATGGAACCTATGAAAAGAAGCAAGTAAATATTCATAATTTCAGCGAGTGTGATATTTCACTCTCTGATATGGGAATCCAAGACCAAACAGGAAATCTATACGAAAAACTGATTATTCCTATGAATGAAGAGGAAATAACTGCCTATGAAACAAAGTGCGGAAGTATTCCACTTATGGTTTTAGATTATCTCGGAAAAACTGAAGCTGAACTTGCAGATTATACTGATGTAAGGAATATCATAAATGAAAAGAATAAAAAATCCTTTAAAGAGATAGAAAACAGTGGAACTATTGATACAGGGGAGAGCAGAACATTCTTTATAATTTCTTGGGTAGAGCATGATAATATCTACAAAGCAGACGCAGATTTGAATGAGGATAAAATTTCTCATAAAACATTAAAAGAGCTTAATGCTGAATCGGAAAGCTTTACTATTAAGCTTACTTCAGCACAAGTAGACTAAAAGAAAAGGAGAGAGTATAATGAATCTTATTCAATTTAAGAAGTACATAACCAAAAGAAATGTTATACTTGCTACCTTTTCGCTTTTAATGATAATCGGTTTGATATGCTCAAGTACATTTTCAAGGTATAAATCATTAGAACAGCTTGAAGCAGCGGCTTATCTTGAAAATTTTCACGCTATCGCAAGACTTTATTATATAAAGGATGGCGAAACAGATAGGCGAGAGGCAACTATAAATGATGAAGGCTATATAGAGCTTACTCCTAAAGAATTTGAAACGATAACGGTTGATGTAGAATACACTGGAAAAGCAAAAACATATTGTCGTTTTAAGCTTGATTGTAGTTGGATTCGTCACGATTCAGAAACTGTTCCGGACGAAAACGGCAAAACCATTACACATGATTATATTGAATTAGTCCCTCACGATTACCCTGAATATACTTGCAGTGATGAAATTTATAATAATGTTGAAAAAGACGGTTATTTCTATTTTAATGATATTTTAGAATCTGAAGAAAATGCTGTGGAACATTATAATGTAATCACTAAGGTTAAATCAGTAGGTAAAGATGTTGAAGACCTTATTGCCCCTGATAAAGACTATTCTCAGCGAGTAAGAGTAAGCTTAGGCGTTGACTGTGTTCAGTATAATAGAGTTTCGGAGCTTTGGAAGATGAATAAGCTTCCTTGGTGGTAATAAAATTATAAAAGCATATTTGCACATTCTGTATTGTGAAATTGTGCAGATATGCTTTTTATGTTATAATAAATTCAAGTTATTTTAATGTGAATTAAAAGTTTTGCTCAAGCTTTTGAAAAAGCTTGCAGTTTCCAAAGGCAGGACTTTTGGTCGCCGTCCGCAGATGGCGAAATACTTAATGATTCCTAAAGCACAGGAGGGCAGAAAAACATTCCAGTGGAATGTTTTTTGTATGGAACCCTCGCAGAGGGTTTCATAGTGAAGTGCCGCCGTTATAAAGATATGAAATTGTTTAACAAATCTTGTTCGTAGTGAGCGTGGGAAGATATTTGATGCAATCTGAGAAACTACCAAAGTGATTTTATAACAATAATGAGGTGAATTTAAATGGTGCATATAATAAATGGCAGAAGTGGTAGCGGTAAAAGTACAGTTTTATTAGATACTATTTGTGAGAGAGCAAAAAATAATGATAATATAATTCTTATTGTACCTGAACAAGCATCATTTCAGAATGAAAGCGAAATATTAAATCGACTTGGTGCAAAAAATGCCAGAAATATAGATGTATTAAGCCTTCAGCGTCTTTGTGACCATATCGAAATGGAATATGGCAAAGATTCCAAAAAGGAGCTTTCTGATGGTGCAAGACTCATTTTGATGAGCCTTGCTATTGAGGCTGTTCAGGATAAGCTTGAACTTTATGGTGAGCGAACAGGAAAATCTGATTTAACCTCACTTATGCTTACAGCAGTTTCCGAATATAAAATATGTTTAATTACACCTGAAAAGCTTATGGAGCTTAGTAAAAGAGTTTCAGATGGCAGACTTAGAAAAAAACTTCATGATAGTGCATTGATTTATGAAGCTTATGATGCACTCATTTCAGAAACATATATAGACCCCTTGGATAAGCTTATTTCGGCAAGCTTGGTTCTTGCAAAAAATAACTTTTTCAGTGGAAAGGTTGTTGCAATAGATTCTTTCCATAGCTTTACTGCTGAGGAATTGGAGATTGTTTCTCTTGCTATTCAGCAATCAAAGGATTTTTATATAACGCTTTGCAGAGATATAGAAAACAACGATAATGACTCAATGTTCTATTTTGTAAATCGAACACACTCTGTAATAAAAAAACTTGCCTCAGAAAATGGCATAAAGTTTGAGGATATAAACCTTTCCGTAGATGATAATAAGCGTTATAAAAACGATGATTTAAGATATGTTGAAGAACTGATTTTCCGCAATGAGGATTTAGAGCAGGATTTTGACGGTTCGGTTATGCTATATGAGGCAGAAGATATTTACGATGAATCCGAACAAGTCGCTCGTGATATTAAAAAGCTTGCTGCTGATGGATATAGATATGATGAGATTGCCATAATATGCCGAGATTCAGAGATGTATAGAGGAATAATAAATTCATCGTTTAAAAAATATGATATTCCGCTTTTTGTTTCATATCCGGAAAGATTAGAGGCAAAGCCACTTATGCGATTGGTGCTTTCAATGCTCGAGGCAGCAGTTGGAAACCTTACAACCGAATCAATACTTACTATATTAAAAACTGGTATGACATCAATTCCAGATGATGATATATTCGCTTTAGAAAATTATGCTTTTGTGTGGAATTTAAAAGGTTCGGATTGGAATAAACCGTTCACAAGAAGTATAGATGGTTTTATAGACAGAAGTGGAGAAGATGGTGCAGAAATTTTAGAAAAGCTTGAATCTCATAGAAAGCTTATTTCAGAAACCCTTTTTAAATTGCGTGATAATCTAAAAAATGCTGATGGTGCAGAAATGACAAGTGCGGTTTTTAAAGCACTTGAAGATTTTGGAGCATTTGAAAAGGTTAAGCAATTATCCCTTTATTTTGAGCAAAATGATGAAAGTATACTTGCCGAAGAAGAATTAAGAGTATGGGATATGCTTATGCAGTTATTTGATACTCTTTATGAAACTCTGAAAGAAAAATATATATCACCGAAAAGATATTTTGAGCTTATAGAAATGATAATTTCACAAGGAAATATATCAACTATTCCGAGAACTCTTGATGAGGTTACTCTTGGAAATGCAGATACAATTCGTCCTGATAAACCAAGAATAGTATTTGTAATTGGTGCAGTTGATGGAATATTTCCAAAAACACCAACAGATAATGGAATTTTCACAAGCTTAGAGCGTGATGAGTTGATTTCAATGGCACTTCCGCTCACAGATTCGATAGGAAATATTTATCTTCAAGAGGAATTTTTCGCTTATAAGGCTTGTTCATATGCAAGTGAAAAGCTATTCATAAGCCGATATTTAGAGAATACCGCAGGCGAAACTACAATAGAATCGAAAATAATATCCGAATTAAGAGAAATATTTCCTGATATAAAGATTCGTACAAGGTCTGATATGCATATAACAGATATAGTGTGTTCAAAGGCGATTGCTTTAGAGCAGTACGCACTTTTAAAGTATAGAGAACCATCAATTTCTGCAACAATAGGAGAATGTATAAAGAAATATCCAGAGCTTTCGGGCAGAATTGATTCAACAGACAGAGCATTTGAGGAAAAACCTTTTCAAATTTCGGACAAAAAGATAGCAAAAAGTCTTTTCGGAAACCATATGAATATTTCTGCAACACAGATTGAAGAATATTACCGTTGTCCGTTCAGATATTTCTGTCACTATGGAATAAAAGCTAAACCAAGTGAAAGAGCAAAATTTGACCCTCGACAATATGGTAGTGCGGTGCATTATATATTCGAAAAGCTTCTCTCAAAGGAATATGGTGTAGAAAAGCTTTCAGAGCAAGGTTATGATGGCAGAAAGAAAGCTGTTGAAGCTGTTTTAGACAGCTATCTCGAAAGCTTAGGCGGAGAAGAAGAAAAGTCCGCAAGCTTTATGCGTATGTATAAGGGAATAATTTCATCAGTTATGATTATACTTGAAAGACTTATTGCAGAACTTACGGAATCTGAATTTAAACCTGTTGAAGTTGAACTTCCGATAGGTGGAGATGATGCCAGAATTTCATATAAGATTATATTGCCTGATGGTGGAAGAGTATTTATAAGGGGTTCGGTCGATAGAGTTGACAAGATGGAAAAAGCTGATGAGAGCGGAAAAACCTGTGATTATATAAGAGTAATAGACTATAAAACAGGCAATAAGAAATTTGTGCTTGATGATATTCTTTGTGGAATAAATGTTCAGATGTTGCTATATCTTTCAGCGATAGCCAAGAATGGAAATGAACTTTTTGGCGATAATATCATACCTTGTGGAGTTTTATATGTTCCGTCAACAAGCAGTTATATAGATTCAGAAAATAAAAGCTCTGATGATATATTTGATGAGCGAGAAAAAGAGCTTTCTATGAATGGAATAGTTATAAATGATGAAAGCATACTTTCTGCTATGAATGGAAGTAAGGGCTTTGTTAAGTTTGGAAAATGGGGAACTAATGGAAGAAAAACGCCGATTGTAGAAACCTGTTCAAGTAAGGATTTTGAAAGTATATTTGATAAGATAGATGAAGTTATTTCTGATATGGCTATGGAACTTCGTGGCGGAAATATTTCAGCAGAACCTCTTGAAATCAAAAAAGGTACGAAGGTTGAACTTGATGGTTGCGAATACTGCATATATGACAGCATTTGTAATTTTGAAAATAGTATGAAAAGAAAAACTCATATGAGAATAGACAAAGCAGAAGATGTTCTTAAAGAGATTCAAGAAGATGAAGAAAATAATAACGGAGAGGAGTGATAATCTTGCCTAAAAGAATATATACGGAACAGCAGAAAAAAGCAATAAAGGCAAGAGGCGGAAGTGTGCTTGTTTCTGCGGCGGCAGGTTCGGGCAAGACAAGTGTTCTTACTGAAAGAGTTATAAGACTTATTACAGATAAGGAAAATCCGATAAGAGCAGATAGACTTCTCATTGTTACATTTACAAAGGCATCTGCGGCAGAAATGAAACAAAGAATAATTTCTGAACTTCAAGAATATCTCAAAGAGGATTCGCATAATACTGAACTTAAACGCCAGCTTATGCTTTTGCGTAATGCTGATATATGTACAATAGATAGCTTTTGCAGTAAGATTGTTCGTGAAAATTTCTTTGAGTTAGGTGTTAAGCGTGATTTAAGAATAGGCTCAGAAAGCGAACTTGCTATTGCAAGCAATGACGCACTTGATGAAGCATTAGAGGAGCTTTATAAAGAGAGTGAAGAACAAAATGGCAATGATGATTTTAATAAGCTTGCCGATGCTCTTGCAACAGTTAAATCTGATAATAACCTTAGAAGTGTCATTCTTTCAATTTATGTAAGCATACTTTCTCACCCGTTTCCTATTGCTTGGATTGAAAATGCTGTTAAGATGTATGAAACAGATTTGCCATTCAAAGAAACAGAATGGGGAAAGGTGGCTGTTTCAAGGCTTGAACATATAAATAGTTATATGGGAAGACTGTTAAAATATATTTTAAGGGTAATTACTGAAAGATTAGTTGATTTTGAAGGCTTAGCCTCTGCAATTTTAGCAGCTACAAGTAAGCCAAAGGGAGAAGATAAGAAAATTCTTACCTATGTTGAAAAGCTGAATGCTTTCAAGACTTGTTTTGAAGATTATAAGAAACTTTCAGATAAACTTTCTAAAGAACTTTCGTGGAATGAAATTGTATCTGTTATTTCAGAATTTAGTCCTACATCTGTTTCTTTACCATCGAAAGTTCCTGAGGGAGAAGAAGAATTTAAAAAAGAAATAGCCAATTATCGTGAAGAGCTTGTTTCAGCAGTAAAAGAAATTAAAGATTTATTCTCAAGAACTGAAGAAGAATGTAAGGAAGAAATTAAGGATTCTGCAAGTCTTGCAAGAGGACTTTGCAAGGCAATTAAGCGTTATGATGAGAAATTCAAAGAAATAAAGAATGATAGAGGAATTGCGGATTTCTCCGACCTTGAACATATGACACTTAACCTACTTCTTGAAGAAAAAGACGGCAAATATGTCCGAACAAAGCAAAGTATAGAAATTGCTGCAAAGTATGATGAGATTATCATAGATGAATATCAAGATACAAATATGGTTCAGGATATGATTTTTACTTCTGTTTCTAACAATGAGGATAATCTCTTTACTGTTGGTGATGTTAAGCAGAGTATTTATCGTTTCAGAGAGGCTATGCCTGAAATATTCCTTAACAGGCGAGAAAACTACCGCCAAAAGAATCGTGAAAATTCAGATAGCAAGAGTTATCCACCGATTTTTCTTTCTGGTAATTTTAGAAGTCGTAAGGGCGTTATTAGCAGTGTAAACTTTATCTTTGAGCAGATTATGTCAGAAACAGTTGGTCAGGTTAAATATGATGACGAAGAAAAGCTTATTGCAAAAGCTGATTATTCCGAAATAGAAGAGCCAGAAACTGAGTATCATATAGTTGCTTCAAAGCCTGAAAATCCATGGCAGATTGATGAGGCAAATCATATAGCAGATATAATTGAAAATACTGTAGGAAAACTTCAAATTAAGGATAAAAACAGTACACGCCCTGCTAAATATAGCGATATTTGTATTCTTATGAGAAATCTTCAAAATAATATTGACACATATGCAGATGTTTTCGAACAGAGAGGTATACCTGTTTCAAGAAATAATAGCGGAAATTTGTTTGAACGAAGTGAGATTAAGCTTCTTATTTCGTTTATTACAGCTGTGGATAATCCGCAGAAAGATATTCCGCTTACAAGTATAATGATGAGTCCTGTTTATGGCTTTACTCCTGACGATATGGCAAAACTAAGACTTGCAAATCTTTCAGGTAAAATATATTCTACGGTGATAGAATATATTGGTTTGGAAAATCCAGAAGATGAACTTTTGCAGAAAAAGTGCATAGATTTTAATAATGAAATGTATTTTTATAGAAAACTTTCATCGACAGTTCCGTCTGATACTTTTCTCGATGTATTTTTTGCAAGAAGTGGTTTTCTTTCTATTATTGGTGCTGAGCTTGACGGTGAGGCAAGAATAAAAAATGTAAGAAAACTTCTTAATCTTGCAAGAGAATATGAAAAAAACGGTTTCAGAGGTCTTTCGGGTTTTATACGAATGTTGGAAAGACTTAAGGAAACTGGCGGAGTTCTTTCGAGTAGTCAGAATAAATCTGATGGCGATGTTAAGATTATAACCATTCACAGCTCTAAAGGACTTGAATTTCCTATTTGTATTCTTGCAGGAACTGCTGCACAGCGAAATTCTGATGCGAATGCGGTTGTATATCACCCAACACTTGGAATTGCATTTAAAAGCTATGACTGGGAAAATATGCTTTCAAAAACGACAGAGGTTCGCACTATCGTTTCAATGGAGAAAAAGCGTGAAGCAATAAGTGAAGAAATGCGAATACTCTATGTTGCTTTGACAAGAGCAAAGGAAAAGCTTTATCTTGTAAATACAGTCAATGAAACAAAAACAAGGGGCGTTGTCGATTGGTTCTTGAGCTTGGTTAGTAAGTTGCCTATTTATGATGAATTGAACGATTCGGATAATACAGCAATAGACCCTTATGCTGTTGAAAGCTGTAAAACCTTTGCACAATGGATAGCACTTTGTGCCTTGCGTCACCCTTCAATGTCGGCTCAGTTAAATAGTTTCGGCATTGAACATATTGAAACAATTCCGACAGATAGCATTTGGAAAGTTGTTGTGGTGGATTCTGATTCTATCGAATATGAAAAAGAATCAGAAGATAAAATTATTGATATTGCAATAGACAAAGAGCTTGAGAAAAAGCTTACCGAAAATATAGAAACAAAATATAAGTATCAAGACTTTGTTGCTATTCCTACAAAGGTTTCTGCTTCATCTGTCAGCCATAAAAGCACAGGAAAGAGTTTTATTGTAAAAACTAAGCCTAAGTTTATGAATACAGGCAAGATTAAAGGTGCGTCAAGAGGTACAGCTTTTCACGAATTTTTGCATTATGCAGATATTTTTTCGGATAGTTTTAATATGACAACCGAACTTGAAAGGCTTGTGTCTAATGGCTTTCTTAGTCAGGAACAGGCAGACGCAATAGACAGAAACGCCGTAAAGAAGTTTATGAGCGGGGAGCTTTTTGCAAGAATGAAATTGGCAGAAAGAGTTATGCGTGAATATCGTTTTGCTGTTATGATTCCTACAAAGCTTGCAGAGATAGCCGTAACAGATGAAACAGCAGATACACCGATTTTTATGCAAGGTGCAATTGACTGTGCATTTATTGAAAATGGCAAGGCTGTTATTGTGGACTATAAGACGGATAGAGTTGATTCTGTTGAAAGCTTGGCAGAAAGTTATTCAAAACAGCTTTTACTTTATAAAAATGCTTTAGAACAATCTGAGGAGATAGAGGTTTCTGAGTGCATAATTTATTCATTGGAGCTTGGAGAACAGATAAGAATATGCTAAGTAACTGCTGATAAGTTGACAAACTTCCCTAAGACAATTAAAAATTTCGCTCGAGGCGGAGTGCCTCCGCTGTCAAGTCGCGGAATCGGTTTTGCAAGCAAAACCTCGACATTGACAAGAGAAGTTTATTGACGCAAATTAAGAATTTACCAGTGAATTGTCGTTTAGCTAATAAGCTTCCCTAAGATAATTAAAAGTTTTGCTCAAGCTTTTTCAAAAGCTTGCGGATTCCAAAGGCAGAGCCTTTGGTGGGTTTTAAGGGCGAAGCCCTTAACATCTCATTCTCTCTAAGAGGCGAACGAAGTTCGCCTCTTAATTTCTTTTGTTATGAAAATCAGTATTTTGAGGAAAGTTTGTTAGCTATTGACTGTTTTTTTGTATAATGATAAAATTATAATTGATAAACTGAATAGCGGAGTATCATCTTATTTTAGTATATGATGTTAAAATATTTTGCGGAGGATTTATAAATGCACTTTAAAAAAATAAGTATAGAGTTTGACGGAGATTGGATTTTAAGACATAGACTATCTAAAAAGCTTCCGATAAACACTTTTATTGATTTGATAAATGATAGATTCAATGGAGAAACTGAAGTACTTTATACTTCTTTTACTGATTGCGAAGTTGCTGTTAAAGTTCCAAATATTTCAAAAGAAGATATAGCATATGCTGTTGAGAAAATTTTATCAGAAAATTTTGATATAGAAAATGATGAAATAATAAATCTTAGTATAGGTGATTTTTTTGAAGATAGTATTGAAAAAGAAGAAGGCATAATTGAAAAAAAGAAACCCGTTATTGTTGAAAGCAAAAATGCAATAAGACCTATGGCTCTTGATAAAATAGAGGATTTGATAGGTGCGGACGATTTTAAGGTACTTATCAGAGAAATCGTTACTATTGCCCCAGGTATTATCAGACATAATACCTTTGAGGCTTTTGCATTTCAAAACTATCTTTTTTCTATAAATGATGGCTGTGGATTTACAACATATCTGAATCTTTTTGCAGAGCTTTTAGAGGAATTAAAGTTATTTAAATTCAGAAATAGGCAAAAGGTTGTTGAAGTAAAGCTTCCACCACAAGGAAATGATAGAGTAGACCCGTTTGCAGGAGTTATGAATTGTTTTCAGTCACATACAAATAACAAGGGTATGCTTATTTCAATAGATATAAGCGAATGGATGACAAAAATTACTGAAAAGCAATTTCGTGATTTCTTGCTTTATCTTGAGGACTATACTAATGATAATGTTATTATTTTTAGAATACCATTTGTTGAAAAAGATGTTCTTAGTGATATAAATACAGCTTTGCAGGATATTCTTTTTGTGAGAGAAGTTTCATTTCCTCCTTTGGGAATGGAAGAGCTTACAGAATGTGCGGAAAGATTTCTTACAAAAATGGGCTTTACTGCAAATAACGATGTATGGGATGTTTTTCACGCAAGAGTTATGGAAGAAAAAAGCGATGGCAGGTTTTATGGTATAAATACTGTCAATAAAATCGTTCGTGAAATGATATATCGCAAACAGCTTAGCGATGCACAGAATGATAGAGATAATTCAATTATAAGAAAAGAAGATATTCTTTCACTTTCGCAGTCTTATAGCAATAATAGCGTTAACGGTATGGATTTGCTTGATGATATGATTGGTATGGAGCAGATTAAGCATAGTGTAGAAGAAATTATAGCACATATTAAATTCTCACGAAGGATTCCAAATATAAGCTATCCTTGCATACATATGAGATTTGTAGGTAGTCCTGGAACGGGCAAAACTACTGTTGCAAGAATAATTGGAAAGATTTTAAAGGAAAACGGTGTTCTGAGAAACGGCAATTTCTTTGAATATTCGGGCAGAGATTTCTGCGGAAGATATGTTGGCGAAACTGCTCCAAAGACTGCTGAAATGTGTCGAGATGCCTATGGCTCTGTGCTGTTTATAGACGAGGCTTATTCGCTTTATAGAAACGAAAATAATACAAATGATTTCGGACAAGAAGCACTCGATACGCTGATTTCCGAAATGGAAAATCATAGAGATGATTTTGTTGTTATTATGGCGGGCTATACAGATGAAATGAATGAGCTTATGAAGGGTAATAATGGTCTTGCAAGCCGTATGCCTTATGTTATAGAATTTCCTAATTATACTAGAGAACAGCTTTGCCAAATTTATTTTAAAATGCTTGGCAATTCATTTGAGTATGATGAAGATTTCCAAAGTGCTGTTACTGAGTATTTTAATTCTATCAGTGATGAAACTCTTTCAGCTAAGGATTTCAGCAATGCAAGATTTGTTCGCAATCTTTTTGAGAGAACCTGTGCAAAAGCAAGTATGAGAATGCAGCTGAGTGGAATAAATAAGCTTACTCTTACAGTAGATGATTTTAAGCTTGCTTCAACAGAAAGAGCTTTTCAGGCTTTAGTTGCTAAAAAATCAAGAATAACAATCGGATTTTAATTGTAGTTAATGCGAGGTAAATTTATAATGTCTGACAAGAAAAAACAGATTGATTTTGTTTTGAAAAATATTATTAAAGCTCTTGATGAGGAGGGAATAGAACATTCGAATGATGAAGAAAATATTAACATAAGCTGTATGACTCATAAATTTGGCTTACATATAGATTTTATGTTTAAGATAAATGCTGAAAATATGTCTGTAATGCTTATATCTGAACTTCCTTGTATAGTTAAAAGGAGTAGAACAGAGGATTTAGCGGCAGCAGTTTGCTTTATCAATAATTTTACTGCAAATGGTTGTTTTGATTTTGATATTGATAATGGAAAGATATTTTTCCGAATGACAAATTGTTTTTGCGATAGCCTTATTGGAAAAGAAGCTTATGAGTATATGATAAACTGTTTATTGAGTATGTTAGATGAATATAGCGAACAATTTAAATTACTTGCTGAAGGCTCAATAAGCTTGGACGAATTTGTTGACAGAAATGGTATTTAGAGGTGTAGTTTATGGCTGATAAAAATGAAATGATTTCTGCTAATAGAGTTTATGGGTCGCTTTTGAATATTGTTCGAAAAAATAAATATGATTTCGATGATGATGAAGAGATAATGACCGTAAATTTTGATGTTAAAAGAGAGGCAAGCTTTATACCATTTACTATAACTATTGATGCTGAAAGACAGCTTATAAGACTCTATTCGCCACTTGATGTTCAGATTGACGAGAATAACAGATTTGAAGCTTGTGTGAATATTTGCAAGTGTTCTTGTGAATTAGATATGGGCAGTTTTGATTATGATTTATATAGTGGTTCGATAGAGTTCAGAATGGCAACTTCATTTAATGGAAGTTTGATAAGTGATAAGCAAATAGAGAATATGATTTCGTATACTTGTGGAGTAGTCAAGAAATATACGGATAGGCTTTGTAGCTAACAAAATTTCAATGTTCAGGTTGAGCATTTGATGTGTTTGAAGTGCGAAATTCTTAACATCTCTTACTCTTGAGTGGCGGATTTTATCCACCGCTTTTTTGTTTGCAAAACTATGGGTACACTCTAATTGGTGCAAGTTTCAAATATGACCAGATAGTGGGAAATGTATAACTAAACAGCAAGCATCTATCGTGAGATAAAATCTGAAGAAAGCTATAGGCAAACCTTTAGTCTAATTTATATTGCACAGGTCTGTAAAAAATGGACAATAGAAAAGTCCTTGAAATAAATTTTTCTAAAGAAATTTATACATATTTTTTTAAAATTTTGCAAAGTTTTTGAAGCTGTGTTGACAAATATACTTAATTTGATAGAATAAATCTTATAAGACGACTAAAAGGAGGTTGTTTATATTATGAGGCATAAGAATCGTTATAATTATAGCGTTAACAGACAGTATTCTTATTCGGGGTTAAGAAATACATATATAGAAAACGGCAGGGGCCGAAAAAAGAAAAATCATATATGGATTATTACTTTAATTTCTATATTATTTGTTCTTGCCGCCTGTGTGGCAGCATTTTTTATAATGGATGGAATGTCAATTTTTAATGGAGATACTTATGATTCAAATATAAAATCTACATTTTTAGATAAATCTAAAATTGAACATATGTTATATAGTGGCGAAAAATATGAAGCATTATATGTGGAAACAGAAGATTATCTTATAAATTATCCTTATACAAAAATTGATAATATTGATAAAGAGATAAACGATAGAGTATCATATTTTTCAAAGTGTTCAGAGGCATCTTCGGCAAGATTTACTGCTGTTGATTATATTACAGAAACAGCAGATGACAAATATCTTTCGATTGTATTTAAAGCTAAGGAATATGATAATAATAAAAAACTGATTTCCGCTTATGTTTCTACAATGATGTTTGAGCTTGAAACTAATAAGCTTCTTGACGATGAACAAGTTTTTAAAAATAGTTTTTATAACTTTGCTTCTGAATATGTAAGAACTTATTTTAATAATAATATTGATACAAAGAAAAAAACATCAGATGAAACATTTTTATCTGCTACAAGTGCTGATAAAATTCATTTTGGAGAATATTCTATAAATGATAATAAGTGTACTCTTTATATGAACCAGAAAGAGTTATTTGGTTCTGGAAGTACGATATATGAAATTCCGATAGCTCTTTCTGAACTTGATGAATATTTAGAAATTTCTCTTGAAAATGCGAAAAATACTATCAAAAAGGCATCTACTATTCGTGATAATTTAGACCCTAATAAGCCTATGGTTGCCTTAACTTTTGATGATGGTCCTCATTCTGAAAATACAGAAATTATTCTTGATGTTTTGAAACAATATAATGCAAGAGCAACATTTTTCGTTGTAGGTTATAATGCGGAAGCAAATACTGATGTTCTTAAAAAGATTTCAGATGCTGGTTGTCAAATCGGCAATCATACTAAAGACCATTCTAATCTTACAGAGCTTACAGATGATGAAATAAAAGAAGAAGCTGATTATGTTGATAAGATAGTTAAAAATGTAACAGGAAGTCCAACAACAGCATTAAGACCTCCATATGGTGCATATAGCGAAAGGGTTCAGCAGATTCTTAACAAAACACCATTGATTTTCTGGAATGTGGATACAGAAGACTGGGAAAGCTTAGATAAAAACAAAACAGTAAAAGCTGTTATAAGCCGGGTTTCCGATGGAAATATTGTTCTTATGCACGATATACATAGCTCAACAGCAGAGGCTATAAAAGAAATAGTACCTAAGTTAGTAGCGGAAGGTTATCAGCTTGTAACTGTTGAAGAACTTCTTTACTACAAGGAATTGGACATAAAGGGCGGAGAAACATATCCTTGGTAAGTGTATTATTGTGTTATTATTTGTAGAAAAAATATTGCGGGTTTATAAACTAAAAATATTATATTGTTATTTATCAAATTATTTTTCTTTTAAGTAATTATTTTGGAATTTTTAGGTAGTATAATTAAGCATAAGCATTTTATAGGTTAAAAACTCTCAAGTATTTTCTGAGTTTATGAAGTGAGGGTGAGTTTATGAAAAATGTAGTGCAAAAAATAGGCATTTGGGGCGATTCATTACTTAAGGGAGTTATCTTTGATGAGGTTACTGGAAAATATCGTGCAACTAAAAAATGTGCAGTAAATCTTTTCTCAAGAATTTTTAGTACAGTAGATATTAAAAATAATTCACGCTTTGGCTGTACTGCTCCAAAGGCAGAGGCTAATCTTGAAAAATCCCTGCAAAAGGGATTTTCAGCAGATGCAGTTCTTTTGGAATTTGGTGGAAATGACTGCGATTTTAACTGGGCGAAAGTTTCTGCAAATCCTGAAATAGAACACCAGCCTAATACGCCACTTCCTGAATTTGTGGATTCTATGAAGAATATGGTTGATGAACTTACTAAGCATAATATAAAGCCGATTTTGTCTAATCTTCCTCCTATAAGCTCTGATATGTATTTTGATTGGATAAGCCATATGGACGGAGTAGACGGTGATAAGGTCTTATACTGGCTTAAAGATAAAACTATAATATATCGTCAGCAAGAAAGCTATTCACACGCAATAGAAAAGCTTGCTTATGAATATAATCTTCCGCTTATAGATATAAGAGAGCCTTTTTTGAAAATCCGTGATTATAAGAGTTATTTATGTGTTGATGGCATACATCTTAATGAAAAAGGTCAGTCTATTATGTGCAGTACCTTTAAAAATTATGCTGCAGCTATGTGATTAATGAAAGGTATATTTTATGAAATTCAGAGTAGGTCATGGTTATGATGTACATAAGCTCGTTGAGGATAGAAAGCTTATTATCGGCGGAGTTGAAATTCCACACTCTAAAGGACTTTTAGGTCATTCTGATGCTGATGTTCTTGCTCATGCAATATGTGATGCACTGCTTGGTGCAGCTGCTCTCGGAGATATAGGAAAGCATTTTCCAGATAACGATGATAGATATAAAGATGTAGATAGCTTAGTTTTACTTGAAAAGGTTTGTGAACTTATACGAAATAAAGGCTACGAAATTTCAAATGTAGATTCTACTATTCTTGCACAGGCACCAAAGCTTAGACCTTACATAGACGAAATGAGAAGTAAGCTTGCAAAAGCTATGAAGCTTGATATTGATGAATTAAGTGTAAAAGCTACAACCGAAGAAAGGCTTGGATTTACAGGCAGAGAAGAGGGAATAGCTGCACACGCAGTTGTTTTATTGATGACAATATAAAAGTATAAAAAATACACAGCTTGATATAATTGAGCTGTGTATTTTATATTCGAATTTATTTATGGTAAGTGCACTATTGTTGGTATATGATTCATAGCAGGGAGTATGATGTCTGTAAGGTCACTCATACGCAAGCGTATACTGGAAGTATTTATACAAGGGTGACAGCCAAAATATTCGTCCTTAAAAACATCTTCATCAATTATAAGACGAACATTATTTTCGGTATCGTTCATAAGTCCCATAACACTGACAGAGCCCGGTGTAATATCAAGAAATTTTTCCATATATTCCTCTTTGCCAAAAGAAAGTCTTGATACGCCAAGCTGTGCGGATAAATCCTTAGTTTTGAATTTTTTATCCGCAGGAATCATAAGCAAATAAAAATTTGTTTCCTGACGATTGCAGAGGAATAAATTCTTGCAAATCATAGCTTTAAGGGCTTTATCTATTTCAGCACAGACTTCCATAGTCATTGCTGGTTTGTGGTCTATTCTTTGATATTCAATATTGAGCTTATCAAGAAAATCATATGTACGAATTTCTTTTGGCAAGCGGTTTGTTTCGTCATCAGGTCGTCCGTTTTGAAGTATAAGCATATTTTAAACCTCCATTTAAAATCTATAATGAATGATACTACTTGAAGCTTTATGTGTCAAATAAACTATTAAACCTAATAGTAGCACCGCATTATAATATACTTTACATTTAGAAAAATTTAAGTTATAATTAGTGAGAAAAATAACAGCAGAACGGAGATAATTTATGGTACAGTTTGATGAACTCAGGCTTGCTTTAGAGGAGCTTTGGCCTGATATTAAGGATTTATCTGAAGCACTTGGAATGGGTGCTATAAAGTCAGAAATCGAACAGCTTGAACGCAGAGCCGCTGAACCGGGTTTCTGGGACGATATGGAAAATTCACAGAAGATTTTGCAAAAGACAGGTTCTCTTAAAAATAAGGTTGAGCAATATGACAGACTCGTTGCAAGCTATGAAGATACTCATGCGTTGATAGAGCTTGCTAATGAAGAAGAGGATTTATCCTTGCTTGATGAGGCAACTGCTGAATATGAAAAAGTAAAGAGCAGTCTTGAGGAACAGCGTCTTTCTACTCTCCTTACTGGTGAATATGATAAGAATAATGCAATTCTTACTTTCCACGCAGGTGCAGGTGGAACAGAGGCTCAGGACTGGGCAGAAATGCTTTATAGAATGTATAACCGTTGGGCAGAACGCCACAGCTTTAAGGTTAAGACTGTTGACTATCTTGACGGTGATGAAGCAGGCTTAAAGAGTGCCGTTATTATGATAGAGGGCGAAAATGCTTATGGTTATCTCAAGAGTGAAGCTGGTGTTCATCGTCTTGTCAGAGTTTCTCCTTTTGATAGTTCAGGCAGACGCCATACTTCTTTTGCATCACTTGAGGTTATGCCTGAAATAGATGATACTATCGACATCGAAATTAGTCCTGAAGATATTAAGATGGATGTTTATAGAGCGAGTGGTGCAGGTGGTCAGAAGGTTAATAAGACTTCTTCAGCTGTTCGTCTTACTCATATTCCAACAGGCATAGTTGTTTCTTGTCAGGTTGAGAGAAGCCAGCACCAGAACAGAGAAGTTTGTATGACAATGCTTAAATCTAAGCTTATTGAAATTAAAGAGCGTGAACATCTTGATAAGATTGAAGATATTAAGGGAGTTCAGAAAGAAATAGCTTGGGGTTCTCAAATTCGTTCATATGTCTTTATGCCTTACACAATGGTTAAGGACCATCGCACAAACTTTGAAACTGGTAACATTAATGGTGTTATGGACGGCGACCTCGATGGCTTTATTAACGCATATCTCAAGGCATCAAGTCTTGGTGAGCTTGATAATCAATAATATAAATAAAAAATCTCCTATTATTGTGTACCGACTTTGAAATGTTAGATTAAAGGCTAACTATTTTAGAAAGTCGGTACATTTTTTATAGGAGATTTTATTATATTAAAGTTTTACTTAAAAAAGATTTTGTGGATTGAAAGTAATAATTTATTAAAAAGCTTTAATTAAAGAAATTTTAACTTATTTTATAGTATCAAAATATTATGTGCTTTATGAACGGCAGTTTGATGTATTATAAACTTTTTACCTCATTTTTGCATATATATCATAAAAAACTCTTGCTATACATATACACTTTGGTGTATTATAATGGATAGTAGAATTGTACAAAAATTCACTCTATTATTAAAGGTAAAGGGGCGTTTATTTATGAAAAGAATCGGTATTTTAACAAGTGGAGGAGATTGCCAAGGTCTTAATGCCGCAATTCGTGGAGTTTGCAAGACTCTCTATAATCACTATAAGAAAGATGAAATAGAGATTTATGGTATTATAGATGGATATAGAGGCTTGATTACGGGTGAATATCGCCTTATGAAGCCTGAAGATTTTTCTGGTATTCTTACTCGTGGAGGAACTATTCTCGGAACCTCTCGTCAGCCGTTTAAGCTTATGCGTGTTATTGATGAAGAAAATAATGTAGATAAGGTTGCTGCAATGAAAGCAAATTATAAGAAGATGAAGCTTGACTGCCTTGTTATTCTCGGCGGAAATGGTACTCAAAAATCTGCAAATATGCTTTCTCAAGAAGGATTAAATGTTGTTTCTCTGCCTAAAACGATAGATAATGACCTTTGGGGAACTGATATGACTTTCGGTTTTCAGAGTGCGGTTGATATTGCAACACAGGTTATTGACTGCATACACACAACAGCTACTTCTCACAGCCGTGTGTTTATAGTTGAGCTTATGGGACACAAGGCGGGTTGGCTTACACTTTACGCAGGTATTGCAGGTGGTGCTGATGTCATTTTGATTCCTGAAATTCCATATGATATAAATAAGGTTATTAAGTGTATCAAACAAAGAACTAAGTCTGGAAAGAATTTTTCGATTCTTGCTGTTGCTGAGGGTGCTATATCAAAAGAAAGAGCCGCACTTCCTAAAAAGCAAAAGAAAGAAGCTCTTGCAAATCTTATGTATCCATCAATTTCTTATGAGATTGCCGCTCAGATAGAGAAGGCAACAGGTCAAGAAACCAGAGTTACTGTTCCAGGACATTTTCAGAGAGGTGGAAGTCCTGTACCTTATGATAAGCTTATTGCAACTCGTTTTGGTGCGGCTGCCGGAGAATGTATTATAAATGAGCATTATGGCTGTATGGTTTCACTTATAAATGGAAGAGTTGTACCTGTTGCACTTGCTGATATTGCCGGAAAGTTAAAGACTGTACCTGCTGATTGTGAAATCATCAAAACCGCAAGACTCACAGGCATAAGCTTTGGCGACTAATTGACAGACTTTCCTAAGACACTGAAAAGTTTTGCTCAAGCTTTTTCAAAAGCTTGCAGTTTCCAAAGGCTGAGCCTTTGGTGGGTTTTAAGGGCGAAGTCCTTAACATATCTTTCTTTGATTAAGAACGAACGAAGTTCGCCACCTAAAGTAGTTCATTGGTAATTACTTTAAACCTTGGCAATATAAGTAGATTAAGAATATCGAGGCTTTGCTTGCAAAACCGATTACGCGTCTTGGGAGCGGCGGCTCGCCGCTTTATATTTTATTAGAAAAGGAGAAGTATCGTGGTAGAAGAATATGCAAAAGATGTAATAATGAAAGAAAGAAAGCGTTGGTTGTTATTTGGAATACCTTGGACATTTACTAAATATACACTTACTCCAAAGAGAATTATACTGAATGAGGGACTTTTGCGTTCAACAGAAAATGAGATTTTGCTATATCGCATTATAGATATTGAGCTTTCAAAAACACTTTTTCAGAAAATTTTTAAGCTTGGTACAGTTACAGTTAAATCAAAAGACGCATCTCACCCTATTCTTGAAATTAAAAATATTAAAAATGCAAGAGCATTCAGAGATAGTCTTGCAGAGGCCGTTGAAAATGAAAGGCTCAGAATGAAAGTTCGTCAAGGTGAGGTTTATGACCCTCAGAGTATTGCTGGGCCTGATGATGATTTTGATGATGGCTTTTAACCTATAATAATTAAAAAACATCAAGTTGAAAGTTTTGGTCAGCATTTATCTTTCAGGGAACCCCCTACGAAAATGATAAAAGCTTAGACGCGAATAGCAAGTTTTAATTTAACAAAAAAGTAGAACGCATCTTGACAGCGGAGGCACTCCGCCTTGAGCGAAACTTTTAATTTTTATAGAACTTATGTTATAGTAATTGAATAATATTTGCAAAAAACTGTTTATCAGGTTGCAATATAAGGGCTTGCCGCATAAACTGTTATAAAAGAACAGTGAGGTGATTTTGTGGGCAAGCCTTTAATTATGGTATCATCTGTTACCTATGCTATGAAAGGACGACAGCTTCTTTCGAGATATGGTATAAGAAGTGATATAGTGCGTACTCCGAGCCATATTCGTGGAAGCTCGTGCGGATATAGTTTATATGTTCCTAAAAGGACTGATGAAGCACAAAGGATTCTTGAAGAGGCAGGCATAAGGGTTGCCGGAAGAATGGAGAGGGAGAATGTGCCGTGATTTATCTTGATAATTCTGCGACAACTTTTCCAAAACCAAGAGTAGTTATAAACTCGGTTAATAATTCATTTATGAAATATGGTGCTAATCCGGGCAGAGGAGGACATCAACTTGCGATTAGGTCTTCGCAGATAATGTTTGACTCAAGAAACACACTTATGCGTTTTTTCAATGCACCTGATGAGAATAGTATAATTTTTACTGGCAGTTGTACGACGGCTTGTAATATGGTTCTGAAAGGTCTTTTGAAATCGGGCGACCATGTTGCTGTTTCGTGTCTTGAGCATAACGCTGTTATGCGTCCTTTGCAAAAGCTTTCTAAAAATGGTATAAGCTATACAGTGGCGAGAGTTTATCCTAATGATAACGATAAAACGCTTGATTCATTCCGTAAGGCGATAAATCAAGATACAAGGCTGATATTTTGCATATATGCCTCTAATGTATGGGGAATAAAGCTTCCTATTGATAGAATTACAGCTCTTGCACATCTTTATGGTATTCCAATAGCAGTTGATGCAGCTCAGGCAGCTGGTATCGTTCCAATAGATTTAAAAGAAAGTGGCATTGATTTTCTGTGCTGTGCTGGTCATAAGGGTTTATATGGTCCTATGGGAACAGGTATGCTTATATTTAATACTGATATTCCCCTTGATACAATTATTGAGGGTGGTACAGGAAGTAACTCATATTCTCTTGAACAGCCAGAAATATTGCCGGATAGATTTGAGAGCGGAACACAGAATTTGCCAGGAATTGTTGGGCTAAAGGCATCAACAGAATTTATTATGAGGCGTGGAGTTAATAATATAGCAAATTCCGAAATGCGTCTTATACAATATCTATATGACAGATTTTCTAAGATAAAGGAAGTCAAGCTCTATACTGATAGACCTGAAAGCGAACATTATGTTCCGCTTTTATCTTTTAATATAGATGGTATGGATAGTGAAACTATTTCGGCTATGCTTGATAAATATGGGATTGCAGTAAGAGCTGGTTTGCATTGTGCACCATTGGCACACGAGTTTTTTGGAACTATTGATGGCGGTGCTGTAAGAGTATCTCCGTCTATGTTTACAACAAGAAATGATATGGATTATCTTGTTAATGCTATTTTAAAAATTATTCATAATTTAAGAAAGCATTGACAAATGCCTACCAAAGATTATATGATAGTGTTAGTATACCCGCAGATGATTTGTCTGCGGGATTATACAGTCTATTTTTTAAGGAAGTGAAATATATGTGGGAATGGGTTCAATCGGCATTCAATGGCTTTATAGCTCTTATGAATACCTTTCGACTTACTGATGTACTTGACATTGCCGCAGTTTCATTTATAATTTACAGCGTGATAAAGCTGGTTCGTGAAACGAGAGCGGAACAGCTTGTTAAGGGTATAATTATTCTGATTATTGCGTTTGCACTTTCATTCCAGTTTAATCTTAAAATGTTAAGCTCACTTTTCAGTAGTTTCTTCCAATTTTCAGTTCTGGCGGTTCTTATTCTGTTTCAGCCTGAATTGAGAAGAGCCTTAGAGCAGATGGGAAGAAGTAAGCTTGGAAAATATTGGACAAGCCTTGCATCAACTCCTGCCGAGGAAGAAACAGTAAAGCATACAAGAGCTTGCATAGATAGTGTTGTAGATGTATGCGATATGTTTCATAAGACAAAAACAGGTGCTTTGATTGTTTTTGAACGACAAACAAAGCTTGGCGAAATCGTCAATACAGGTACAGTACTTAATGCGATACCATCTACGCCGATTATAGGAAATATTTTCTTTAACAAAGCTCCACTTCATGATGGTGCTATGGTTGTAAGAGATGGTATGGTTTATGCCGCAGGCTGCATTTTACCGCTGACAAAAAATGACCAAGTAAGTATAGACCTTGGCACAAGACACAGAGCGGCTCTTGGTATAAGCGAATATTCTGATGCGGTTATTGTTATAGTTTCGGAAGAAACTGGCACAATTTCTATTGCTGTTAATGGTGTACTTACAAGAGATTATACTAAGGAAACCCTAAAGTGTGAGTTGGAAGCTTTGTTACTTCCACAGCCTAAGAGTGCAGAAGAAAAAATTCCGATTATTTCGGGTTTAAGAAGGGGACGAAAAAATGAAAAATCGGAAAAGAAGTCCGAGGACGATTAAAAGAAATTTTAGTTTTCATAACTTCCTATATAATGATAAATACATATTGATTTTTTCAATCTGTATGGCTTTTGTTATTTGGATAATTGTTTCGTCAACATCTTCAGACCCTGATGTTAAGACTATAACAGATATTTCAATAAGTATTCCAAATCTTTCAGATGGGCTTGAGGTTATGAAGACTGAGGATATAAAGGCTGAAATCAGAATAAAGGGAAACAAGCTTGTTATTGGCTCTGTTCAGAGCAGTGATATTCTTGTTTCAGCAGATGTTTCAGAGGTTAATAAGCCAGGCGAATATAAGCTAAAGCTTAGCGCTAAAAAGCAAGGCATACTTAGCGACTATGAATTTGATTCAACGGTTACTCCATCGACAATTACAGCTTATGTTGATAGGAGAGCAGAAAAAATTCTAAAAATAGAAGAAGATGTTCAGGTTCAGACAGGAAGTGAATATCTTAAACAGCAAAATCAACTTTCGGTTGATACTATCAAGCTTTCTGGTGCTGAAACTTATATAAATAGGATTGCAACAGTAAAAGCAGAATACACTTCAAATGAAACTCTTACAGAAACTAAAACTTTTGATGTTCCGCTTAGATTTTATGATGAAGATGGAGCGGAGGTTTCTAACGATTATGTAACTGCTGAATTTGATAGTGTTCAGGTTACTGTTCCTGTTTTGAAAGTTAAACAGGTGCCTATTAAGGTAGAATTTACTAATATTCCTGATTCATGGGAAATGCCTGATAACTGGGTTTCTATTGAAAGTCCTGAGAGCGGATATATTCAACTTGCGGCTTCTGATGAGGTTATTGACAGTATTACTGAGATAAAAACTGAACCCGTTGACCTCTCACAGATTTCTGCTGAAAGGAAAACAATGAGTGTTTCTATTGAAGTTCCCACATCATGTACGAATGTTGACAGAATCGAAAAGGTTACACTTAAATTTAATACCGATAAATTCACATCTAAAAGCTTTACGGTAAGCAATGTGGAGCTTAGGTCTAATGTTTCGGGGGTTACTGGTAAACTTTCTGGCAATAGCTTTAATGTGACGATAGTAGGACCTGAGAACGAGGTTAATGCTATGAAAGCAAGTGATATTACACTTTATGCAACTTTAACGGAGTCGGAATCCACAGCGGCATTTATTACCAAACCTTTGCAAATAAGTATAGATGGCTATAAATCTTGTTGGTGGAATTATTCTGATGGAGAAAATCACGCAACCTTTACGCTTACAAATAAATCGAATACAAGCTCAAGTCCAAGCGTAAGTTCATCAGCTTCAAATCATTAAGATTAATTTTAGAAGTCACAGCAGAATTATAAACTGCTGTGACTTTTTGGTTTAGAGTTATTAAAGATTTAAAAGTTTGCTGACACAGATTAAGTAAATATCGAATAGCTGACAAATTTATCTTAGACACTCAAAAGTTTCGCTCGAGCCTTTTCAAAGGCTCGTAGGTCAAGGGCAACGCCCTTGTCGCCGTCCGCAGACGGCGAAATTCTTTATGCTCCGAAAAGCGCAGGAGGGTAGAAAAACATTCCAGTGGAATGTTTTTCGTAGGGAACCCTCGCAGGGGGTTCCCTGTGGGGCTAATTTTGCTAACACAAGAAAATAAAGAGGTGGACAAAGTTCACCTCTTTAGGATCAAAGAATGTTAAGGGCGTTGCCCTTAAAAGCGGCGAGCCGCCGCTCCCAAGCCGCGTAATCGGTTTTGCAAGCAAAACCTCGACATTCTTAATCAACTTATATTACCGCGGTTAAAGTAATTACCAATGAACTACCGTAGGGGGCGAACTCTGTTCGCCCCTTATTATGGTGTACCGATATAAAGCATATACTTTCATTTATTATTGACTTGTATGTTTAAGTAGTATATAATTTATTTGAAAAATTCATTAAAATAGTGCAAATTTACAAATAAGGTGATATGCGTATGATAAAATTTAAAAATGTTACAAAGGTTTATAATAGGACTATAAAAGCGGTTAATAATGTTAGTTTTGAGGTTCGTGGCGGTGAAATAGTTGGTTTTACTGGTCCAAATGGTTCAGGTAAGACTACAACTATAAAAATGCTTACAGGAATTTTGCCACCTGATAAGGGAGAAATAAAGATAAATGGTTTCGATATTAAGAAAAATATGATTCAGGCAAAAAGTTCTATTGGATATATTGCTGATAGTCCAGATATGTTTTTAAGATTAAAGGGAATTGAATTTCTTAATTTTATTGCAGATGTTTATAAGGTTTCTAACGATGATAGAAAAAAGCGTGTAAATGAGTTGGCGGAACGCTTTGAGCTTACTGATGCTTTATCTTCACCAATGATGTCTTATTCTCACGGTATGCGTCAAAAGCTTATGGTTATTGCAGCCTTGGTGCATAATCCACCTGTTTGGATTCTTGATGAGCCTATGACAGGTTTAGACCCTAAGTCTTCATATGAGCTTAAAGAAATGATGAGAGAACACGCTAAAAAGGGCAATGCCGTTTTCTTTTCAACTCATGTTCTTGAAGTTGCGGAAAAGCTTTGCGATAAGGTTATTATTATTAAAAAAGGTAATCTGCTATATGATGGTACGCTTGAAAATCTTGAAAGTCAGCATCTTAATCAGACTCTCGAAAATATTTTCTTAGAGATGACAGAAAATTAAATTATCGAAAGGAACAAATTTATATGCGACTATATCTTAAATTTGTACATATACTTATTAAATCAGTGGAATTCAGCGATGACGAGAAAAAACGAAAGAAAATCTTTAATACAGCTATGGCACTTATAGCTGTATTCGGAATAATTCTTCCAGTTTCATTTTTTGTCGGCGTTGTTGTTTATACAATAACTGGTGGTCTTACACAACTTGGAGGTCAAGAACAGGGAATAACACTATTTTTACATTTAATTTCGGCTTTTTCATTTGTGTTTGGCTTGAATGTAATTTATAATGTTTTTTATTTTTCTGCTGATGTAGAATCTATATTACCTCTGCCATTAAAGCCTTATCAGATAATTTCTGCGAAATTTACAGCAGCGTTGATAAGTGAAAACATAATGCAGTTTATGATAGTCTTTGCAGCTATAGTGGGATATATTTTTGCTATAGGATTGCCTATATGGTCTTGGCTTGTGGCAATATTATGTATGCTGACACTTCCTATAATACCTATGGTCTATTGCGGTATAATAGCTCTTGTCACTATGTACTTTACACACTTTATTAAAAACAAAGACAGAGTAAACAAGCTTACTGGCGTATTAACCTTGCTTATAATTCTTGGAATTGTGCTTTTTTGCGGAAATATGAGCGATTTCAGCACAAATTCAATTACACAGGCTATTGCAAATGATAATTCACTTCTGAATGTTATGAATATCATTTTGCCACATATAAGATTTATAGTTTCAGGTGTTTCAGGAGATATTATTGGTGTAGTTATCTATCTTGCAATAAATATTGTTGCACTTGTTGTATTCTTACTTCTTGCGGAGCTTATGTATTTTAAAGGCATTGTGGGAATTGGCGGTTCAGGCTCTGCAAAGCAACATTCTGTTGGTTTTAGAAAAGCTGTAAAGGGATTGAAAGAAAAGGAAGTTTCATTAAGCTATTTCAAAAAGGAACTTCTTATCCTTGTAAGAACACCTGCGTACTTTATGAATTGTATAGTGATAAATCTTGTATGGCCGATTTTACTTTATCTTGTTTATGCGCTGCAAGGACCTGATAATTTCTTGGGAAAATTCTTTAAAGATTTAAGCAACGGAAATGCTACTGCTGGACTTATATTTGCTTTCTGTACATCAGGGATTTCAGTGCTTATAACATCTGCAAATAGCATAGCTTCAAGCTCAATCACAAGAGAGGGAAGCCACTTTGCGTTTATGAAATATATTCCCATAGATTTTATGACGCAGATAAATATTAAGGCAAGTGTGGCAATTTTAATCAGTGGTTTAGGAATGATTATATATGTTATAATCGCAGGAATATTATTTTCGTTGAATGGTATGTTTGTACTTTTTACTTGTCTTATAAGTCTATTTTCCGTTGTGTCTGCATCATATTTTGGAATTTATATGGATTCTATTAACCCTAAGCTTGTATGGGACGATGAAGTTAATGCCTTGAGAGGAAACTATAATATTTTCTATAATATGGCACTTTCAATATTGTTTGTAGCGGTTTTATGTGTTATTGCATATTTGCTTTTTAGCTTTGTTGGAGTAAGCGAAATTATGTTAGAAATTGGTTTAATGATTACTTTAGTTATTTTTTGCAAAATAAGCTATTTGTTATGTAAAACAAGAGCAACTAAAAATATCTATGAAACTGTTGCATAATTGAAATTCTATTTATTAGTATGAATTTGATAGAAATTAAAAGTTTTGCTCAAGCTTTAAAAAAGCTTGTAGGGCTGATGGACGGAAGTTCCTTATGCTTTTATCAGCAAAGGTAGTTGAACAGAAATTCATTTCTAAGATTGCGGAATTGCTTGACAAATTATTATTAATTGAATCTGCTTAAAAATTAAGAAAACGACAGGACTTCAAGATAAGAAGTAAACTGTCGTTTTCCTTTTATTATTCAGTTTTAGAGGAAGCAGAAGTATTTTTATCAAAGAGCGCAACCGCTTTTTTACCACGAGATGTAAGAACCTTTTCAAATTGAGTTTTGCTATACTCTACATCACCAAGAATGGGGTCTGCTATTTTCACTGTTTTTTCAGTGTATCCAATAAGTACGCTGCAATGGTCATTTTGACTCCATTCTAAGTGTTTTCCGTTTTCGGTATACCAATCGTCTGTTTCACATCTGTCTGCCATTTCGATTGTCGTCCAAACGATAATCGGTTTATCTTGCGAAACATATTTATATAATTCTAAGAAATCACAGCCAGTTAAATCTTTTGCTATATATTTGGCATTTTTATCTGATATAAAGCTATTTGCCGCAGTTACTATTGCACCTGTTCCGCAAATATAGCCATATACGCTTGTTGGGTCGCCTAAGAAGTAGTTATCTGAGTCAGGTCCTATTAATTTACCATCTTTATAGTATGTTGAATATTCCGTTTTTGGAAGATATTCTGTTGCAAGCTCAAGCTTATCAGGGTTAAGACCATAATAGTTCAGCACCATAGTGAGTGCTGTGATTTCACAACCTGTTGGAAGTTCAGGAAACTGACCGATAATTTCAAAATTCTTTATAGTATAAGCAACTGGAATTGAATTTTTGTCATTTTTTGATGCTTCAGTAGTGGTTTGAGGCTTACTCTCCAGAGATTTATAAGCGATAGTTTGTTTAGTTTTTTCAGATGAAGTTGTTTGTTGGTTTGAAGTATTATTTGCAGAGCAACCTGAAAGAAGAACTGTTGCTAACAAGATAAAAATAATTAATTTTTTCATATTTATTCCTTGCTTTAATAAAATTTTAATTAAATTATACTCTTATTTTTTTTTATATCAATCGTAGTTTATATATGAAAATGTCAAAAAGTTGTAAAAATATTTGCATAATGAAAATTTATACATTAATAATGATTAAATTTTCATTTATACATTATAATAATTTTTGTTTGAGCTTGTCTGAATATAAAATGTCAGAATTTATAAAATATATTATGAAATTGAATTTTTAAAAAGTTATAATTTTAAAATCTTATATTCTGAAAAAAATTTATTGTTTTTATTAACAGACTTTTACAATAGTGTAAAAATAAATAAGTTTTTTAAAGAGCAAAAATAAAAAAATTATGCTCTTTAAAAACATTGACAAAAATTTATCAAAGAAATTTTTCGAAAAGTTATATCGTATATATAGTGGTAATTATAAAAATAAAAACATTATATTGTGGTTTTTGACTTTTAAATTATAATTGTGCTATATGTGGTAATTATAATGTGGTTTTTTATTTTTCCAAAAAAATTATGCTTAAATTTTACCTGAAATATCATTAAAAAACTTGCACTATAAATTGTAGTGTGTTATAATAGCTTACACAACTTAAAGATGCTTTAACTGATTTTTTTCGATTAATTTCTTCGTGGAAGTTTTATATTTGAATTTATCTTGTTAAATGCTTCATTAAAATTTTTACTGGTTGTAGATTGGTATATAGGAAGGGGATTCTCGATGAAAGAATTTACACAATGGGAAGGCTTTGAGGGCAGCATCTGGAAAGAAGAAGTCAATACTCGTGACTTTATCCAGAAGAACTATCGTCCATATGACGGTGATTCATCTTTCCTTGCAGGTCCTACAGAAGCTACAAATACTCTTTGGGGCGTTCTCCAAGGACTTCAAAAGGAAGAAAGAGCTAAGGGTGGCGTTCTTGATATGGATACTCATATCGTTTCTACCCTTACATCTCATAATCCAGGCTATATAAGTGAAGAAACAAAGGACCTTGAGAAGGTTGTTGGTCTTCAGACAGATAAGCCTCTTAAGCGTGCATTTATGCCTCTCGGCGGTATCAAAATGGCTGAGCAGGCTTGTGAAACAAACGGCTATACTCCAGACCCAGAGCTTCATAAGATTTTCACAGAGTATGCAACAACTCATAACCAGGGAGTTTTCGATGCATATACTCCTGAAATGAAGAAGGCTCGTCACAACAAGATTATCACAGGTCTTCCAGACACATATGGTCGTGGAAGAATCGTTGGTGACTATCGTCGTGTTGCTCTTTATGGTATAGATTTCCTTATCGAAGAGAAGAAGAAGGATTTCGCTAACTGTGGCGACGGCACAATGACAGACGATGTTATCAGACTTCGTGAGGAAATTTCTAAGCAAGTCAGAGCTTTGAACGACATGAAGAAAATGGCTGCTTCTTACGGCTATGACATTTCTGTTCCTGCTAAGGACGCTCATGAGGCTGTTCAGTGGCTCTATTTCGGTTATCTCGCAGCTATCAAAACTCAGAACGGTGCTGCAATGAGTGTTGGTCGTATCTCAACATTCCTTGATATTTATATTCAGAGAGATATGGATAACGGCAAACTCACAGAGGCTGAGGCTCAGGAACTTATCGACCATCTTGTTATGAAGTTCAGAATGGTTAAATTTGCTCGTATTCCTTCTTACAACCAGCTCTTCTCTGGTGACCCAGTTTGGGCTACACTCGAAGTTGGTGGTATCGGTGTAGACGGCAGATCTATGGTTACAAAGAATGACTTCCGTTTCCTCCACACACTTGAGAATATGGGACCTTCTCCAGAGCCAAACCTTACAGTTCTTTACTCATCAGCTCTTCCTGATACATTTAAGAAGTATGCTTCTTATATTTCTATCAAGACAAGCTCTGTTCAGTATGAGAACGACGATGTTATGAAGCCAGTATGGGGCGATGACTACTCAATCTGCTGCTGTGTATCTGCAACACAGACAGGTAAGGAAATGCAGTTCTTTGGTGCAAGAGCTAACCTTGCTAAGTGCTTACTCTATGCTATAAACGGCGGTGTTGATGTTAAGACTCGTGACCAATGTGGTCCTGCATATCGTCCAATCACTTCTGAAATCCTTAACTATGATGAGGTTATCGAGAAGTATGACAAGATGATGGATTGGCTTGCTGGCCTTTATGTAAATACACTTAACCTCATTCAGTATATGCATGATAAGTACTTCTATGAGGCTGCTGAAATGGCTCTTATCGACACAGAAGTAAGAAGAACATTTGCAACAGGTATTGCAGGCTTCTCTCATGTTGTTGACTCACTTAGTGCTATTAAGTATGCTACTGTTAAGACAGTAAGAGATGAAACAGGTATCGTTGTTGACTATGTAACAGAGGGCGACTTCCCACGCTACGGTAACGATGATGACAGAGCTGATGAAATCGCTATCTGGCTTCTCAGAACATTCCTCGATAAGATTAAGAAGCATCACACATATCGTAACTCTGAGCCTACAACTTCTATCCTTACTATTACATCTAATGTTGTTTATGGTAAGGCAACAGGCTCTATGCCTGACGGAAGAAAGGCTGGCGAGCCACTTTCTCCTGGTGCTAACCCAAGCTACGGTGCAGAAAAGAGCGGTCTTCTTGCTTCTCTTAACTCTGTTGCAAAGCTTCCATATCACTGGGCACTTGATGGTATTTCTAATACTCAGACAATCAACCCAGACGCTCTCGGTCATTCAGATGACGAGCGTGTAGTTAACCTCGTACAGGTTATGGACGGATACTTTGACCAAGGTGCACATCACCTCAATGTTAATGTATTCGGCAAAGAGAAGCTCATCGACGCTATGGAGCATCCTGAGAAGGAAGAGTATGCTAACTTCACAATCCGTGTTTCTGGTTATGCAGTTAAATTCATCGACCTTACTCGTGAGCAGCAGCTTGATGTTATTTCTCGTACTTGCCACGCAACAATGTAATTATGGCTGATACAATAGGTTATGTTCATTCTCTCGAATCCTTTGGTCTTGTTGACGGACCGGGAGTAAGATTTGTTGTGTTTTTGCAGGGCTGTAATCTAAGATGCAAGTTCTGCCACAACCCTGAAACTTGGAGTTGCAAGGGCAAAAATGTTGAGGAATGGACTGCTGAAAAATTATTTGAGCGTATCTATCGTTATCGTAAATATTGGGCAAAAAACGGTGGTATCACTGTAAGTGGTGGAGAACCTCTGCTTCAAATGGACTTTATGATTGAGCTTTTTGAAATTGCTAAAAAGCATAATGTTCATACTGCGATTGATACCGCAGGACAGCCTTTTGATGATAGCAATCCCGAATGGATGGATAAATTCAAAAAGCTTATGTCTATGACCGATTTGGTTATACTTGACCTCAAAGAAATGGACCCTGAAAAGCATAAGAGCCTTACTGGCTTTGATAATGCTAACATTCTCAAAATGGCAAGGTGGCTTTCAGATAACGGAAAGAAAATGTGGCTTCGTCATGTTCTCGTTCCTGGTCTTACTGACGACCCAGCAGGTCTTGAGGAGATGCATAAGTTCATTTCAGAGCTTAATACAGTTGATAGGGTAGAGATTTTGCCATATCATACTCTTGGCTTGATGAAATGGGAAGAGCTTAAAATGAAATATCCACTTGAGGGTGTTCCTGTGCCTACAAAGGAACAGGTTGAAGAAGCTCAGAAAATTCTTCATACGGCTGATTATTTGCAATAAAATATAATATTAAAGGACAATGCTGATTTGAAAATTTCGGCATTGTCCTTTTTGTTTGTTATCGTTTTTTGTTGCAAGGGACGGCAAGGTTTACAACGATTGCCTTATGTCTTGTCATAGCCTCGATTGAATATTTGATACCTTGTGTTCCCATACCAGAGGATTTAACACCCAAGAATGGAAAATGGTCTGGTCCTCGCTCGGTTTTATTGTTGATTTGTACTGTTCCGACTTCTAATTTTCGTGCTATTGTAAAGGCTTTGCCTATATTACTTGTGAAAACTGAGGATTGCAGTCCATATTCTGAGCGATTTGCTATTGAAATAGCTTCATCAATGTTTTTGACACGAATTATAGGCAAGATTGGTCCAAAAGGTTCTTCCCACGCAACCTCCATATCTGTTGTTACATAGTCCAAAACTGTTGGCGAGATTAGTTTATCGTTTCGAGTGCCACCAGTGATAACTTCTGCACCCTTTGATACAGCATTTTCAATCAAACCGAAAACATAATCAGCGGATTTATCGTTTATCAGAGGAACTATGCTTACATCTTCGTGTGGAGAACCACTTTTTAATTTTAAAGTTTTTTCTTTGAGTAGAGCAACAAATTGGTCAGCTATGCTTTCTATAACAAGTATGCGTTTTACGGCGGTACATCTTTGACCCGAATAAGAGAACGCACCAGCGACACACTGTTCTGCGGCATAGTCGAGATTGCAGTCATCAAGGATAATTGCGGCGTCTTTTCCACCAAGCTCAAGCATAATCGGAATCATTCCACAAGTCTTTGCAATATGATGACCAACGGCAGTACTTCCTGTAAAATTTATAAAATCAATATTAGGGTGTGTTATGAGGTAGTCGCCAATTTCCGAGCCACTACCTGTAACAGTATTAAGAACACCATCGGGCAAACCAGCCTCTTTAAATACCAAGGCAAGATATAAGGCACTTATACCGCCTTGAGAGGGTGGCTTCAAAACAACAGTATTTCCGCCCATAAGTGCGGGTGCAATTTTGGATACAGAAAGATTTACAGGGTAATTGAATGGAGAAATTGCAAGAACTGTTCCAAGAGGTTCTCTTGTGATATATGAAAGCTTGTCTCTACTTCCGCCTGGAAAATTTTCTCCATATACAGATGTTCCCTCAAGGGACTTGCCTATATCAGCAGTATATCTCAGAAAATCCACAGTGCGTTCTACTTCGCTTTCGGCAGAGGCTTTGTCCTTTGCGATTTCCATAGTTATAACATGAGAAATAACCTGTTTGTATTCTTTTAATAGGTCTGCGGCACGATAGAGATATTCTGCTCTCATATACATAGGTGTTTCTTGCCATAAATTTTGAGATTTTTTAGCAACATTCATAGCATAATCTATATCCTCACAGCTCATTGCAGGAACAGTACCAATCAATGAACCGTCAATAGGGGAGAAGATTTTGAGATTAGCATTATCTGTTGCGAAAAGCCAATCACCGCCTATTAGATTTTTATAATTTTTTTCAGAATCATAAAGTCCGTTTAACATTCAAAAATCACTCCTTAATATATAGAGTATGTGAATGTTAAGCGGACTTAATTCATTTTTATATTAAATTCTTTTAATTAGTTTGGTATGTCTTGACAGTGGCGGCTCGCCGTATTGAGCAAAACTTTTAGGTGTTTTGGGAAAATTTGTCAGCTAATCGGTAGTTTCTTCGACCGCGTTAATAATCTTACCTAATCCACTACGAGCGAGGCAAAGCCGAGCGATTACGCGTCTTGACAGTGGCGGCTCGCCATATTGAGCAAAACTTTTAGGTGTTTTGGAAAAATTTGTCAGCTAATCGGTAGTTTCTTCGACCGCGTCAATAATCTTACCTAATTTACTACGAGCGAGGCAAAGCCGAGCGATTACGCGTCTTGACAGTGGCGGCTCGCCGTATTGAGCAAAACTTTTAGGTGTTTTTGAAAATTTGTCAGCTAATCGGTAGTTTCTTCGACCGCGTCAATAATCTTACCTAATTCACTACGAGCGAGGCAAAGCCGAGCGATTACGCGTCTTGACAGTGGCGGCTCGCCACTAATCTTTCAATTTCGCAACGATAACCCGAATCATCAAATTTTGTTACAGTGAAAATCCCGTCTTTTTCTGTTAATGTGATAATGGAATTTCGTGGCTGAGTTTCAAGAACACCAGTAATTTTTTTGCGTGAAGGAATTATACTTCTGCCTTTCTCATTGTGCATATCAAGTGCAGTGAAAAGCTCCTTTACATCTTCAGCAGAAAATTCTGTAACTCCATAGCTTGCAAGGATTATAGCAATTTCTTGTATTATCATAAAAGACGGAAGAAGCTGAAAGTTTATGATAGCCTTATCACTTTTGCAGTAGGCTTGGATTTCGTCCATATTTAACTTAGTAAAATCAAGCATAATTATCTTATAATTATATTCTCCGTAAAATTTTTGCCGAATTTTCCTGTTTTGGGTAATGCAAGAGCGTAAATATCATCAGCTATGCTTTCACATTCAAATTGTCGTCTTGCCTCAAGGCTAAGCTCTTTTATATCCTGAGCTTTCATGACTATTGGCAACTTTGCTGTTTTACGCATTTCTCGCAAAATTTCCTTACCCTTTTCATTAAAGCCAAGCACACGGATATATTGCGGAGGTATAGAACAATCGCTTTCGGTAATATGAAGCAAGGCTCTTAAAACAAGCCTTCTTAGCCTTGAATTAGGATAGCGTTTTGTTTTAATTTTATCAAAAAGTTCTTCAAGATTTGTTGCATTTAGGGAAACATTTCGCAATCTGTTTTCTATGCCCTCACTGATATTTGGAAGTTGCTTATATTCGCTTTCTGTCATAGTTCTAAGGCGATAAATGATAAGCTTTTCAAGGTTTGAAAAATCTACCGGAGCAGCTTTTTGACGAATAGCATTACAAATGATTTCGTAACTTATTTCAGGGATAAATTTTTCATAGTTTGAATGAGATTTAATCAAAGAGCGTATAAATGATGCAGAGGCATAGTTTTCGTTAGGAGTCTGAGAATCGTGTGCAACACCACTTCTTATGATTGTTTTTGGTATAAGTGAACTACCTATATCACGAATAGCCTTGACATATTCAACCGCAAGAAGATTATTCGGAGCACGAATAATATCAGCATATTCATTTCCGAGCATATTTGCAAGCGATAGTTCTATTGCTCGTGCATAGCTCTCATTGCTTGAAACATATCCGGCAAACCAAGCTTTAAATTTTATACTTTCAAAAGTTTCGCATATTTTTTCTAATTTTTTAATATCACCACATTCGCTGCCAAAGAAAAGTGAATTGCAGCAGCCTAAAGCTTCTGCAAGGGTGACTCCACCAAAGGCATAGCTTTCTGCACTGGCTGTGGAATATGTCACTGGCATTAATACTACAAGGTCAACACCATTTTCGAGAGCAGATTTTGTTCTTGCATATTTGCTGATAATTGCAGGTTCGCCACGTTGGGTAAAGTTTCCGCTCATAATTGCCACAATATGAGTTGCACCTTGCTCACGCATAGATTTTATAAGGTATTTGTGTCCGTTGTGAAATGGGTTAAATTCGCTGATTACAGAAAAAAGATTCAAAAAAATCACCCCTCATATCAAAAAAAAGTTGAAATGTTCCGTAGAATGTATTATTATTATAATAAATTAAAAAGAAATTTGCAACAAAAAGGAGTATTTATAATGGATATTCTCGTTATTAATGCAGGAAGTTCTTCATTAAAGTTCCAACTTATAAATATGGAGAACGAAGAAGTTCTCGCAAAGGGTATTTGTGAGAGAATTGGTTCAGATGGTAGCATCTTTACTTTTAAGTCACATACTGGTTTTCAGATTAAGGACAAGCCATTTCCTATGAATAACCACACAGATGCTTTTAACTGTGTTGTAAAGGCTATGCTTGACCCTGAAAACGGAGTTATTAAGAATATTTCTGATATTGCCGCTGTTGGTCATAGAGTTGTTCAGGGCGGCTCACTTTATAGAGAATCTGTCCTTATAGATGATGATGTCATCAAGGGAATAGAATCTCTCATTCCGCTTGCACCTCTCCATAATAAAGCTCATGTTGAGGGTATTGTTGCTTGCAGAAATGTTTTTGGCAAAGATTTGCCAGAGGTTGCTGTATTCGACACAGCCTTTCATTCAACAATGCCACCTAAGGCTTATATGTATCCTGTTCCTTACGAATATTATGAAAAGTATGGTATTCGCCGCTATGGTTTCCACGGAACTTCACACAGATATGTCAGCGGAAAGTGTGCAGAGCTTCTTGGCAAGGATATTAAGGATACAAAGATTATAAGCTGTCATCTTGGTAATGGCTCATCTATAACAGCTATTGATGGTGGCAAGGTTGTAGATACAAGTATGGGACTTACACCTCTCGATGGCTTTATGATGGGTACTCGTACAGGTACACTCGACCCGTCTGTTGTTACATTTATTGCTGAAAAGGAAGGTCTTACACCATCTGAGATGAGCGACCTTCTCAATAAAAAGTCTGGTATGCTTGGTGTTTCTGGAATTTCAAGTGATGACAGAGATATTTGTGCAGCAGCAGCAAAGGGTGACCCAAGAGCAATACTTACACATCAAATGCTTGAATATGAAATTGCTAAGTTTATTGGAAGCTATATGGTAGTTCTCGGTGGTTGTGAAGCTATCATATTTACAGCTGGTATAGGTGAAAATCAGGCGAGCCATAGAACAGGTGTATGCAAATACTTTGAGTATATGGGCGTTAAGATTGATGAAAAGATTAATAATGAAACAATCAAAGGCAAGGGCGGTCTTATTTCTACACCAGATTCTACCATTAAAGTTTTTGTAATTCCTACAAATGAAGAACTTCTTATCGCAAGAGATACAAGAGATTTAATCAGTAAATAATAAAAATTAGCGGAGTAACTGTTGATTATGTTACTCCGCTATTTTTATGCACTATGTCGGATTTATTGCTCTTTAGCGTGGTTGGAATCTCCTGCTTCGGTGTTGTCCCTAAAAAGAAGTGATATACACCATATTGCTGAGAGAGCAACCAGTGTATAGATTATTCGACTAACAATTCCAGTCTGACCGCCACATATCCAGGCAACAATATCAAATTGGAAAATTCCGACAGAGCCCCAGTTAAGACCTCCGATTATTAGAAGTATAAGTGCTATTTTATCCATCATAATAAATGACCTCCTTTGTTATGCGTTTTGAATAATGCTTATAAAGCCTGATAATAATATTGACAGGCTTTATTTAAAATATTCATCTCCATAAATTGCAACAAAGCTTTTTATTGTTTTCATAGCATTGCGTATATGCTTATAAACAGTTGCATCAGCTATACCAAGAATATTTGAGATTTCTTTTATACTTTGATTTTCATAATAACGCTGATAAAAGCAAAAACGCTGTTTTTCAGTAAGCTCATTGTCTATTATTTTACGAAGTCCGTCTTTATATTCATTTAACCTGCCTAAGTTTGTCCCTTTGCTTTGATACTTTATAAACGATGTATAATTGTCAATTTCATTGGATATGGAAAGAAGTTTTTTACGCATTTTGACCACCTATAATAAGTTTAATTTTTTAGATTCTTTGTTGCACGAGCTTTCATAACCCTTGCGGTGAAATCGCAATCAACATACATTTCCTCTAACATTTTAATTCTGTGATTAAGCTCGTTAAGCTGAATACCATAGCTGCCCTTTTTTTCAATTTTTAGATTTTCTATTTTTTTTAAAAGTTCGTTAGCGGTTATCTTATATTCTCTTGCCATCTCATTATAATTCATAAATAATCCTCCTTATATACACAAAATGTGTTATAAAATTTTAAAAAATAAAAGAGAACATCAAACTGAAACAAACTTATGTTCTCTTTATAGTTTAATTTTATCAAAGTAATTAATAAATGTCAATAGTTTTCTCGAAAATTTGTTCGCTAAAAATTTTTTATAAACTGTTGATTTTACACATAATGTGTGGTATAATATATGTGTTGTAAAATAATCGTAATTTACTATGGTTATAATATTTTTAAGAGGTGGCAGCTATGAGCGTATTTTCAGAACGACTAAAGGATTGCAGAAAACGATGTGGTTTTACACAAAGAGAGCTTGCTAATAAATTAGGTGTGGCGTCTTCAGCGGTAGGAATGTATGAGCAGGGCAGAAGAGAGCCAGATAGCACAATGCTTTTAAAAATTTGTGCTGTGTTAAATACTACTACAGACTATCTTCTTGGTTTAGATGATGGCAAATCTTTAAATCAGAATGAAAACCGTAATGTTAGTGAAGTTATAGACGAATTTACTGAAATGCTTGCTAACCAGAGTGGTCTTATGTTTGATGGTGAACCGATAACCGACGATGACAGAAGAAAGATTATTGATGCAATAAGAGTTGCTGCTGCCGTTGCGGTGAATAGTCGGAACCGTAACGGGGGTTAGATATGGAGAATATCGAAAGAATAACCTCAAATCTAGTTAAGAGATATAATACTGATTCGCCATTTGAGCTTTGTGATTATCTCGGCATTAATGTTATATATCAGGAATTGCCCGATTGTGTTCGTGGCTTTTTTATAAAAATTTTAAAAAGCTTTGTTGTTGTGATAAATAATACCGTTGATGAAGATGAAGCAAAAGTAGTATGTGCTCACGAATTAGGACATATAATTTTACATAGTGAAACAAATTCAATCAGCCTTAATAGCAGAACGCATCTTTGCACATCAAAATATGAGCGTGAAGCAGATTTGTTTGCTGTTAATCTTCTCCTACAAGATGAAACCTTTTCAACATATGAAGGACTTAGCGTTGTAGAAATTTCGAGAATTACTCACATACCATTAAAGCTTATTACACTGAAATATTTTCCTGAATGATTTATTACTTGGAGGTGAGCATTATGAAATATTTTATAATTCGTGATAATTCTGATGTTGATTCACGACTTGCGATATTTGACTTCAATGGCAATGAAGTTTTTAAGGTTTCTGGCGAAATCTCTGGTAATAATCAGAAAATGGCAATCTCAAATATGAATGGTGAAGAATTTGTTGCAATAACCTCATCTCCTTTTGCATTTCCACATTTCAGGGTGAGAATTGGCAGAAAACGAATTATATTTATAATGACGCCTCAAGCAAAATCGCCTATGGCAATCTATGGAGCAAGCGTATATTTTGACGGTGTATTATTAACAGGAGATTATAAACTAACAGACCACAGCAAAAATATAGTTGCTAATCAAAAGCATAGCTGGTGTAAGCTTGGTGAATGTCATGAGCTTGAAATTTTAAATGAGGATTATACCTTAATTAGTCTTGCGGTATCATCAGCTATTAGCATATATTATGGAATTTATGACGAAAATAACACTGTTCCGATATAAATTTTCTGCATAAAAAAAGACAGCCCCTCATACATTGTAAAAAAGTGTATGAGGGGTTGATTTTATGCCGTGGTGGGCTATTTTGTTGATATGTGTTGGAGTATTCTTGGCTTTAGTTGCTATACGAAAGATTATGAAATCAAAACACCCTATCCGTTCAACTCTTTTGGGTTTGCTTTTAGGTCCTGCGTGTATGCTTGTGATAAATATAATTTCTATTTTTACAAGCGTAAGCATACCTATAAGTCCGCTCTCACTTGGAATTTCATCTACTCTTGGTATTCCTGGGGTTACAGCTATGCTGTTGCTTCAACTGATATGTTAAAAGAAAGTTTATTTTGCTATCAGCTTATCAAGAGAATCTTTTATCATTTCACGATTTTCTGTGAGAGCGGCAAGCAGAACAGTATAAATATATTGTGGGTCATTATAAAATGAACGCTTTATCAGATTAACCTGTGAATAGTCAGGCATAAATACTGTAAAGCTCATAAGTGTCATACTTCCGTCAGTAATTGAGAAAGAAACATTATATCCGCCGTTTTCAAGCTTTTCAACCTTAACGGGATTTTCTTTTTGAAGCTTTTGCTTGGCAAGAAGTGATATACAAGCGGAAAGTGCTTTATCTCTTGTTGTAAATGGTAATGTGGTATCAAGCTGGTTTGCAATCATTTTTCCTCTGCCAGTAAGAATATAATAATCTTTCGTATTCTCAAATTCTGCAATATTTCCACTTTGGAGGAGGTCATACATTGCGTCATTCGTTTCAAAATAATTTGCAAGACCGTTATTTACTATGACGGAAACAATATCCTCTTTTTTCAGTGGTCGATTTGCTGAATTTATAAGATAACAGATAAGGATACATATATCGCTTTTATTTCGCAGACCACCCGGCTCTACGCCACCTGTAAATGCGTCAAAATCCATAGTTTACACCTCGTGATATATACTTAAAATTTGATTTTACATATTTTGTAGATATAACAATCATATTATAGCATATTTTGGGTGAAATTTGAAATAGTTTAGAGAATTTTTTAAAAAATATACTTTTTAGTTCTGATATAATATAATTTTATTTAAAGACTAATAAATTTATTGAAAAAGTTTAGTATAAGTGATATAATCTTTTTTATTAATGATAATTTGATATTTATATCTTATAGAAATTTAAATATAGGGATGATTGATTATGAAAAAAACGCAAAAATATACGGCAATATTTTTACTTGATTTTTTTATGAGCTTGATATATTGGTTTTGGCAACTTGTTGTGAACTTAGTAATTGGCTTAAACGATTTTACATATTCATCAAAAGAAGCTTATATATATGAGCCAGCAGAAGTTTATTATATGTTATATCTACTTTTGTTTATTTATATTGTCGTTGTTGTTTTAATCAATGTATGTATTTTAAATGGTTGGATTCGTAAAAAATATGAGGTTGATATAATGAAGTGTGCTGTATTAGCAATACTTGGCTTTAATATACTTTTTATAATGTGGTTTACTAGGTATATTTTAGCAGTGTGTTTTAAGATATATTAAAAATTTATGGAGAAAAATTATGAAAGAAAAAATTAAAATTTTTAAAGAAATTATAATTTTAACAATTATAAATGCAGTTTTAATTTCAATTATTTCATGTCTTGGCAGAATTATTGCACTGAATATTATGAAAAATCTTGATAGCACAAATAGCATGAGAAATGTATATATTATGTATTTCAATATTTCTTTGATACTAATTGGCATATTATTTATAATTACTTTAATAGTAAATATGAAAGTGTATATTAAAAATAGAGAAAGTATTAATATAAGTTTTTGGAAAATACTTTTATGTAATATAATTGTTTCTTCGATGCCGTTTATTTTACCAGCAATTTTTTGGATTCCATAAAATAAAATATATAAAAGAATTTTTAATTAGCTTTTTTTATGTAATATTTGATTTTTTACGGCATATATGGTAAAATAAATCTATATAAAATCAATGCCTTGTATTCAACTGTATAGCGGTTATTTCATATCGAGGTGTATTGCTTGATATGAAATGAATGTTATCCTGATTGTGAGGTGAGAATATGGAAGAGCAAATGCCTTGGATTTGGCTATGTGTGATTATCTGTTCATGCTTTGTTGAATTTATTACATCTGTTCAGCTGACAGCTATCTGGATGGCTTTGGGTGGCATTGCTGCTATTATTGCAGAATTTTGTGATGCCCCGATTTACTTGCAGATTATAATTTTCTTAGTGGTAACGGCTGTTGCAATTATACTTACAAGACCACTTGCCAAAAAGCTAATGAAATTTGAAAAAACTGCAACAAATGCAGATATGTTTATCGGAAAAACAGGTACAGTTCTTACGCAGATAAACGGTAGAAAAGAGGTCGGCAGAGTAAAAGTTATGGGCGATGTATGGAGTGCTGTCGCAGATAATGATGAGATTATTCCCGAAAATACTGAGGTTTATATTAAAAGTATAGAGGGAGTAAAGCTAATCGTAGAAACTAAGAAATAATAAATTTTAAGAAAGAAGTGTTATTTATGCAACCGATAGGTTGGGTGCTTTTGATTCTTGCAATTATCCTAATTATTATTATTATAAAAAACTTTCAGATTGTTCCGCAATCACACGCATATGTTATAGAAAGACTTGGTGCTTATAAGACAACTTGGTCAACAGGTTTGCACTTGAAGATTCCTTTTATCGAAAGAATCGCTAAAAGAGTTTCTTTAAAAGAGCAGGTTGTAGATTTTCCACCTCAGCCAGTTATTACTCGTGATAATGTAACAATGCAGATTGATACCGTTGTTTACTTCTATATCACAGACCCTAAGCTTTATGCTTATGGTGTTGAAAATCCTATTGCAGCTATTGAAAATCTTACTGCAACAACTCTCCGTAATATCATAGGTGACCTTGAACTCGACAATACTCTTACTTCAAGAGATGTTATCAATACTAAGATTCAGGTTATTCTTGATGAAGCAACAGACGCTTGGGGAATTAAGGTTAAGCGTGTTGAGCTTAAAAACATTCTTCCGCCGAGAGAAATTCAAGCTGCTATGGAAAAGCAGATGAAGGCAGAGCGTGAAAGAAGAGCAAAGATTCTTGACGCAGAGGGCGACAAGCGTTCTCAGATTCTTGTTTCAGAGGGCTTAAAGGAATCTGCTATCCTCAAGGCTGACGCTATCAAGGAGAGTAAGATTCGTGAGGCACAGGGTGAAGCTGAGGCTATTATGACAGTTCAAAAGGCTTATGCAGACAGCTTAAAGATGTTGAACGAAGCTTCTCCAACAGATAAGGTTATTGCACTTAAGAGCCTTGAAGCTTTTGAAAAGGCTGCTGACGGCAGAGCAACAAAGATTATTATTCCGTCCGAGATTCAATCTATGGCAACTCTTGCCGCAACATTGAAAGAAATGGTTTCGGATAAAAATATAGATATTTCCCCGAAGTCTGAAAAGCCTAAACAACAGATTCAGACAACTGAAACAAATAACTGAAAAACTAATTCTCGGAGGTTATGACAATGCACTTTACATTGCGTGGAAATTCAATTTTTGGCGTAGGGTGTATAAGTGTATTCAAAAACAGATGACAACTAAGGCTGTGGAGCATATCCACAGCCTTGTGTTGTTTATTATCGGTATTATTCTGCTATAAATCGGAGTTCGATAATTTGATAAATTTAGAGTTTTTGCATTGAGGAGGTATGAGCATGGGAGATGATGCTGAATTATATTGGGAAATGGAACATGATCCATTTTTTTGGTATCAAGTAGAAAGATACAACGAAAGTTATTCAATTCCTAAGAAGAAAAGTGCTAAAAAAAAGAAAACGACTCAAAGGAAAAGCAAGGGTAGGAGGAAAAAAGAGAATACAGCGTTATTTATTGATGGAGAAAATATTAGTTCAAAAAAAGCAGAACAAATCCAGAAAATTGCGAGTGAACAAGGAGTCTTAGGAACCAAAAAAGTTTATGGATTGCAAAAAGATACAAGAACTAAATCCTGGTCAGATCAAGCTAAAGATTTAGGTATTGAAGATATTAGATTGTGTGGTAATCCGGAAAAAGATAAAGTTGACAAAAAAATACAAAAAGATGTAAAAAAAGAAATAGAAAATAATAAATTAGTCGATGTAGTTTGTATTGTAACATCTGACAAAGGTTATACGGAAACTGTTAGAGAATTAAGAAGACAAGGTAAAAGAGTTGTTGGGATTGGTGAAAAAAAAGCACCAAAAGAATTAAGAGATGCATGTAGTAAGTTTATTGAAATTGAATAGTATTAGTTATTTACATTAGTAAGAAAAATTGAAATTCTATTTTTGTAAAGAACATAACAATTTCCAATTTATTAAGATGAACAATTTAAGAATAAAGAGGAGATGTATTAAAATGTAAAATGTCAGAAAATAAAAGATTTACTTTGAGAAATCAGCAAGAGGAACTTGATAATTTCACAGACGAGGATATAATTGATTTTCGATTTTCTCGAAAATCTTTATAGCGATTGGAACGAATTTATAGTATTGTCGGCAGAAGATATGCCGATAGACGGCGTTTCTTTTGTGCAGGCATTTTGGAATGATGATATATTACATATGGAAATAGGAATAGAAACAGAGGGAAATCCAAAGCTTGCCCTCTATGAAAATGATATGCCTATGGAAGAGGGCAGAAAATTATTCTTAGGTTTCTTCCATGGAAAATGGAGAGGAAATCTTGATGAGTTTTCACTTTGCGAAATGCAACCTTGATAAATCATAAATTAATTAAAAAGGGGATAGATTAAAATGTCAGAAAAGAAAAAAGTAGCTATTATCATGGGAAGCGACAGCGATTTTCCAACAGTTTCAGGAGCAATAAAAACTCTTGATTCTTTCGGAGTTCCGTTTGAGGTTCATGTAATGTCCGCTCACCGTACACCTGAGGCTGCGGAAAATTTCTCCAAAACAGCTAAGGCAAACGGTTTTGGTGTAATTATTTCAGCAGCAGGTAAGGCTGCACATCTCGGCGGAGTTCTTGCAGCTAATACTACACTTCCTGTAATCGGTATTCCGATAAAGTCCTCAACTCTTGACGGACTTGACGCACTTCTCGCAACTGTTCAAATGCCTTCTGGTATTCCTGTTGCAACAGTAGCTATTGACGGTGCTGCAAATGCTGCAATCCTCGCTGTACAGATGCTTGCACTTTCTGATGATGAGCTTGCTAAAAAGCTTGAGGACGAGAAGGTCAAGATGAAGAATGGCGTAGAGGCTAAGGATAAGGCTATTCAAGATAAGGTTAAGGAACTTTTGGGCAAGAACTGATTATTTCGATTCGCCTTGAAATAAATAGGAGTTAAAATAATGACAGATTTATTTATTGAGGATAAAATCCACGATGAATGTGGTGTGTTTGGTATTTTCGGAAATGATACAACTGATATTATTGATGAAACATATCTTGCACTTTATGCTTTACAGCACAGAGGAACTCTTGGTGCTGGTATTGCAATAAACGATAACGGCAATATGAGCGTTGTCAAGGGTTTTGGCGTTGTGCCAGAGGCTCTCCCTGAAAAGGAGCTTTCAAGACTTAAAAAGGCTAAAATTGCTCTTGGTCATGTTCGTCATACAACAGCATCTGTTGCAAACGACAGAACATCAATTCAGCCTCTTCTTATGAGATATGTCAATGGTCAGCTCTCACTTGCTCTTAATGGTGCTTTGACTAATTATTCTGAGCTTAGAGAACATCTTCATCGTGGCGGTGCGATTTTCCAATCAAATAGTGATATTGAGGTTATCGCATATATCATAGCTCAAGAAAGACTTAAAACTGCAAGCATAGAAGAAGCTGTTCTGAATGCTATGGATAAAATTAAGGGTGCATATTCAATGGTAATGATGGCACCATCACGCTTAATTGGCGTTCGTGACCCGAGAGGATTCAGACCACTTTGCATTGGTAAGCTTGGCGAGAACTATATTATCACAAGTGAATCTTGCGTTTTCGATAGCCTTGGCGGAGAATTTGTAAGAGATGTCGAGCCGGGCGAAATGGTTGTAATTGATGATGAGGGCGTACACAGCTATAAGAATAATTGCGGTGGAAAGACAAGCCTATGTCTTTTTGAGTTCGTATACTTTGCAAGACCAGATTCAGTTCTTGACGGTATGTGCGTAAATATTGCAAGACAGAGAGCAGGCATTGAGCTTGCTAAGGAACACCCTGTTGAGGCTGATATGGTATGTGCTGTTCCTGATTGCGGAATTGACGCTGCTATCGGTTATTCGATGCAATCTGGTATTCAATATGGCGTTGGACTTGTAAAGAACAGATTTATCGGCAGAGCCCACAACAATAGAAAAAAACACGCTCAATATAACTTGAGAATCAAGCTTAACGCTATGAAATCAAATGTTCAGGGCAAAAGAATTGTTCTCATTGATGATTCTATCGTTAAAGGCGAAACAAGTAAGCATATTGTTTCAATGCTAAAGAAAGCAGGAGCTAAGGAAGTTCATCTTAGAATTTCTTCTCCACCATTTAAGTATCCTTGCTATTTTGGCACAGATATTGACAGCACAGATAATCTCATAGCTGCACATAAGAGTATTGATGAGATGTGTGCTGAAATCGGTGCAGATTCTCTTGGTTTCCTAAGCATAGACGGTTTGCATAAAATTGCTGATGAATGTAAGATTGATTTCTGTGACGCTTGCTTCAGCGGAAATTATCCGATAGAGGCTTCAAGACAATCACACGAGGATAAGTATTCAAAGAAACTCTAAGCTAAAATTTGTTTGGTAAAATAATTAAAATATATTTTTCGGAGGTACAATATGAAAAGCTATAGTGACAGCTATAAGGCTGCAGGTGTTGATGTTACAGCAGGTTACAAGGCGGTTGAACTTATGAAGGCTCATGTCGCTAAGACAATGACTTCTGGTGTTCTTTCAGGAATAGGCGGCTTTGGCGGTCTTTTCGAGCTTGATGTTGAGAATATCAAAAAGCCTGTTCTTGTTTCCGGTACAGACGGTGTTGGCACAAAGCTGAAGATTGCTTTCCTTATGGATAAGCATGATACAGTTGGTATTGACTGTGTTGCTATGTGCGTAAACGATGTCATCTGCTGCGGTGCAAAGCCACAATTCTTCCTTGACTATATCGCAGTAGGTAAGAATGTTCCTGAGAAGGTTGCTTCAATCGTTTCTGGCGTTGCAGAAGGCTGTATTCAGAGTGGTTGTGCATTAATTGGCGGAGAAACTGCTGAAATGCCTGGTTTCTATCCAGTTGATGAATATGACCTTGCTGGTTTCTCTGTTGGTGTTGTAGATAAGGACAAGATTCTTGACCCATCAACACAAAAAGCCGGAGATGTAATGATTGGTATTAAATCAAGCGGTGTTCACTCAAACGGCTTTTCACTTGTCCGTAAGGTATTCTATGTAAATGAGGAAACTCTTTCTACATATTATGATGAGCTTGGTGCAACTCTTGGCGAAACACTTCTTACACCTACTAAGATTTATGTTAAGGCTGTTCAGTCTTTGCTTGACGCAGTTAAGGTTAAATCTATTTCTCATATCACTGGCGGCGGCTTCTATGAGAATATTCCTCGTTCACTTCCAAAGGGACTTTCTGCTAAGATTGCAAGAGCTGATGTACAGGTTCTTCCAATATTCGATTTGATTGCTAAGGTTGGTAACATTCCTGAGCACGATATGTTCAACACATTTAATATGGGTGTTGGTATGACAGTTGTAGTAGACAAGGCTGATGCAGATAAGGCTATCTCAGCAATCAAGGCAGCAGGTGAAGAAGCTTATGTTCTTGGTGAGCTTGTTGAAAGTGATGAGGGTGTTATCATCTGCTAATTTTCGGGAGAGTATAATATGAAAAATATAGTTGTTCTCGTTTCTGGCGGAGGTACTAATCTTCAGGCTTTGATAGACGCACAGGAGAGCGGAATAATCAAGGGTGGCAAGATTACTTGCGTTATCGCATCGCAAGAGGGGGCTTATGCCCTTGAAAGAGCAAAAAAGCATAACATCAAGGGGATAGTTTGCCCGAGAAAGGAATATCCTGATTCCGTTTCTTACAGCAAGGAGATTTTAAGACTTCTTCAAGAAGAAAAGGCTGATTTGATTGTTTATGCTGGCTTTATGATTATTCTTGATGAGATGGTTTCTCGTGCATATCCCAATAGAATAATGAATGTTCACCCCGCACTTATTCCGTCATTCTGCGGAAAAGGTTTTTATGGACTTAGAGTTCATGAGGCAGCACTTGAAAAGGGCGTTAAGGTTACAGGTGCGACAGTTCATTTTGCAAATGAGGTATGTGATGGCGGACCTATCATTTTGCAAAAGGCTGTTGATGTTCTTGAGGACGATACACCTGAAACACTTCAACGCAGAGTTATGGAACAGTGTGAATGGAAAATTCTCCCAGAGGCAGTATCACTTTTCTGTCAGGATAGACTTGAAGTTGTAGACGGAAAAGTTCATATTCGTAGTAAGTAATCAAAAGTATGCTACTGAACAGATGAACATAGTTCGCCCCTGCAATTTGCTTACCAACTTACCCAAGACAATTAAAAGTTTCGCTCAAGCCTTTTTAAAGCGGCGAGCCGCCGCCCCCAAGACGCGTAGTCGGTTTTGCAAGCAAAACCTCGATATTCTAAACCGACTTTTATTCACGCGGAGGAAGTAATTACCCAATGGGTGAAAAAGCATAAAATAGTAAACGAAAGGAAGTCGAAAATGATAGATATTAAAGAAGAATTAAGTGGAAACACATATCCAGGCAGAGGAATTATTATAGGAAAAAGTGATGATGGCGAGAAAATAGTTATCGGCTATTTCATTATGGGCAGAAGCGAAAACAGCCGTAACAGAATTTTTGTTGCTGAGGGTGCAGACCTTAAAACAAAGGCTTTCGATGAATCAAAGCTTCAAGACCCATCTTTGATTATCTATGCACCAGTAAGAGAAATCGGTGAAACAACAGTTGTCACAAACGGCGACCAGACGGATACTGTTCGTGATTTTATTCTTGAGGGAAAATCCTTTGAGGACGCTCTAAGAACTCGTACATTCGAGCCAGACCCGCCGAATTTTACACCAAGAATTTCAGGTATCGTAAATCGTCACAACGGAACATTCTCATATAAAATGTCTATTCTCAAGAGTGATAACAACAGAGAAGAAGCTGTACTCAGATTTTTCTATGAGTATGCAGAGCCTATTTCTGGCGAGGGACACTTTATTCATACATATGAGCATGACGGCAATCCTATTCCGTCATTCAAGGGTGAGCCAAAGCGTATAAAGCTTTCAGGTGATATTGACGAATTTACAAAGCAGGTTTGGGAAAGCCTTAATCCTGATAATAAGGTTTCATTCTTTGCAAGATATATTGACATCAAAACAGGCAAGACTGAATCTCGTATTGTAAACAAAAATTCATAATAAAAGGAATGAGCATAATGAACGAATTAGAACTCAAGTACGGTTGTAACCCTAACCAAAAGCCATCAAGAATCTTTATGGAAAATGGAGCAGATTTACCTATCGAGGTTCTCAATGGTAAGCCTGGTTATATCAACTTCCTTGATGCTTTCAATAGCTGGCAGTTGGTTTCAGAGCTTAAAGCAGCAACAGGACTTCCAGCAGCAGCGTCTTTTAAGCATGTAAGCCCAGCTGGTGCAGCCGTTGCAACAGAACTTTCTGATACTCTCAAGAAGATTTATTTTGTTGACGATTTAGAGCTTTCTCCTATTGCAAGTGCATATGCAAAGGCTCGTGGTGCGGACAGAATGTCCTCATACGGTGACTGGGCGGCTCTTTCTGATGTCTGCGACAAGGAAACAGCTTTAATTCTCAAGCGTGAAGTTTCTGACGGTATCATTGCCCCTGGATATACAGATGAAGCACTTGAAATCCTCAAGAGCAAGAGAAGAGGAACATATAATATAGTTAAGATTGACCCTAACTATGTTCCAGCAGCTATTGAACATAAGCAGGTTTATGGTATTACTTTTGAGCAAGGCAGAAACAGCCTCAAGATTGACGAGGAGTTGCTCAAGAACTTCCCAACAGACAACAAGACTTTCACTGATGAGGCAAAGCGTGATTTGATTATTGCTTTGATTACACTTAAGTATACACAGTCCAATTCTGTTTGTTATGCAAAGGACGGACAGGCTATCGGTGTTGGTGCAGGTCAGCAGTCAAGAATCCATTGCACAAGACTTGCAGGAAACAAGGCTGATATATGGTATCTCCGCCAGAATCCAAAGGTTATGGCACTTCCATTCAAGGAGGATATTCGCCGTCCTGACCGTGACAACACTATTGATGTTTATATTTCTGATGATTACGAAGATGTTCTTGCGGACGGTATCTGGGAACAGTTCTTCACAGAAAAGCCAGAACCACTTACTCGTGAGGAGAAAAAGGAATGGCTCAAAACATTCAGTGGAGTATCTCTTGGTTCAGACGCATTCTTCCCATTCGGTGACAATATTGAAAGAGCTCACAGGAGTGGTGTAGAATTTATTGCACAGCCAGGTGGTTCTATTCGTGATGATAATGTTATTGAGGTTTGTAATAAGTACAATATCGCAATGGCATTTACAGGAATCAGACTTTTCCATCACTAATAAAAACCTTAACTTCATAGAAAAGAGGTATATAAAATGGATATACTTATGCTTGGAAGCGGTGGCAGAGAACACGCACTTATCAAGAAATTAAAGGAAAGTCCTAAAGCAGGAAAAATTTATTGTGCCCCAGGTAATGGCGGTATTTCGAAGGACGCTGAGTGTGTTAATATCAGCGTTATGGATAAAGAGAGTATAATTGCTTTCGCTAAGGAAAAGAATATAGACCTTGTTTTTGTTGCACCTGACGACCCGCTTGCGGCAGGTGTTGTTGATGCCCTTAACGATGCAGGAATCAGAGCTTTCGGTCCTGTTGCAAAGGCTGCTGAAATCGAGAGCAGCAAGGTTTTCTCTAAGAACCTTATGAAAAAATATAACATTCCAACGGCTGGTTACGAGGTTTTCTCTGACCCTGAAAAGGCTATTGCATACATCGAGGAACAGAATAAGTTCCCAACAGTTATAAAGGCTGACGGACTTGCTCTTGGTAAGGGCGTTATTATTGCACAGAGTCTTGAAGAAGCTAAAGACGCAGTTAAGGAAATTATGGAAGATAAGAAATTTGGCGAATCTGGCAACAATGTTGTTATCGAAGAATTTCTTACAGGCCCTGAGGTTTCTGTTCTTGCATTTACTGACGGTAAGACACTCAAGCCTATGATTTCCTCTATGGACCATAAGCGTGCATTAGACGGTGACAAGGGACTTAACACAGGCGGTATGGGAACAATCAGCCCTAACCCTTATTATACAGATGATATGGCAGAAGTTTGTATGAAGACAATCTTTATGCCAACTGTTGAGGCTATGAACAAAGAGGGCAGACCTTTCAAGGGTTGTCTTTACTTTGGACTTATGCTCACACCAGATGGTCCTAAGGTTATCGAATACAATTCTCGTTTCGGCGACCCTGAGGCACAGGTTGTCCTTACACTTCTTGATAGCGATTTGGTCGATATTGTCAATGCTGTTATTGATGAAAAGCTTGACCAAGTAGACATCAAATGGTCAAAGGATAATGCTGCTTGCATAGTTATGGCAAGTGGTGGCTATCCTGAGGCATATAAGAAGGGTATCGAGATGGACGGCTTTGATGAAAACGGTCAGGTTGACGGTGCAGTTGTTTTCCACGCAGGAACTAAGTTTGAGAACGGAAAGTTCTATACAAACGGCGGTAGAGTAATCGGTGTTACTGCAAAGGGAGAAACTCTTGAGAAAGCCCTTGATAACGCTTATGCGGCTGTTGAGAAAATCAGCTTTGACGGTGCTCATTACAGAAAAGATATAGGCAGAACAAGAAAGTAATTGTTTGGGTTCTAAAATATGACATAAATTCAGCCCTCGACTGTGAGATAATAAACACAGTCGGGGGTGATTTTTTTGCATAGGGTTATATACATAGACATACTGTTTTGCGTAAATTTCATTATCGACTTTATGCTGTTGTTGTCGGTAAGAAAATTTCTTTCGCTAAAGGCAAGATACCGAAGAATGGTTTTAGGAGGCTTGGTTGGAGCGACTTCGTCCTTTGTAATATTTCTACCGCCGATGAATGAATTTTTAAGTCTTATAATTCGTCTTGTGACGGCTTTTGCGGTGGTTTTTGCAACATTTTTTCCGACAAGCAGAAAATCCTTTTTGAAAGCAGTATCAGCATATTTTCTTATAACTTTTTGTTTCTGCGGAGCTTGTATTGCTTTTTTTATGCTGTTTTCGCCACCTGTCGCTATAAGGAATGGTGCTGTTTATATAGATATTTCACCGATTATGCTTGTAGGGATAATTTTAGCCTGTTACATAATTATTCGTATTATTTGCAGAGTGAGTGGTCGTTCTTTAGCAAGTCAGGAAATTTGTTGGCTTGTGGTTGAGAATAATGAAAAAAGTGTTAAGCTTATCGCTAAGACAGACACAGGGAATATGCTGAAAGAACCATTCTCAAATTTACCTGTTATAGTCGCAGAAAGAGAAAAGCTTGAAGTAGTTTTGCCAAGTGAGATTTCTGATTATCTTGCAAAGACTGTTTCTGTTAGTGATACTTCTTGTGATTATGTAAGTGGTATAAGACTTGTTCCATATAATAGCGTAGGTGGAGAGGGTTTATTACCAGCGTTTAAGCCTGATTCTATAAAAATTATTTTAAACGGAAAAAATATAGAGTCAGAGGCATATATAGCGGTAACAAGCAGAAGGTTATCAGAGAGTTTTTCTGCAATAATTCCATCAGAAATTATATTAAATTAGAGGAGGAAAACAGTATGAACATTTTTCAAAAAATTATATGTATAATCAGATTTAAGTTGCTAAAGCATAGGCTTTCAAAATTTGGTGAGGTTCATTACATAAATGGTTCAGAAACACTTCCTGCACCTCTTAAAAAGAATGAGGAAGAGCTTGTAATGAAAAAATTAGCCGAGGGTGACGAATCGGCAAGAGAAACTTTGATTACACATAATTTAAGGCTTGTAGTTTATATTGCAAAAAAGTTTGAATCAAAATCAGCAAGCGTAGAGGATTTAATTTCTATCGGAACGATAGGTCTTATAAAGGCAGTGAGAACCTTTAATCCCGAAAAAAATATTAAGCTTGCAACCTATGCTTCTCGTTGTATTGAAAACGAAATTCTTATGTTTCTAAGAAAAAGCTCACAGCAAAAAAACGAAATTTCCATAGATGAACCACTTAATGTTGATTGGGACGGCAACGAGCTTCTTATTTCAGATATATTGAGTTGTGATGAGGATAGCGTAAACTGTAATATTGAGCGTGAATCTGAACATAAGCTATTGCTTAAAGCAGTAAGCAGGCTTTCTGGCAGAGAACGAGAAATTATGGAGCTTCGTTTTGGTTTAAATGGTGAGTGCGAGCATACTCAAAAACAAGTTGCAGATAAGCTGAAAATTTCTCAGTCCTATATATCAAGGCTTGAAAAAAAGATAATTTCAAGGTTGAAAAAAGATTTAGAAATGTCAAATTTTATATAACAATATGGGCTTTGGTTTTTGCCAAGGCTCTTTTTATTTTCATTAATGGTACTTTAATTACTCATAATTTACGAATTGTTCTTTTTTGTGTATTGACACACAAATTTATGAATGATATTATAAAAATATAGATTTCTAAAATTTTTGTTGAAATATGCAATAAATGAAATGAGGTTATTTACTTGATAAAAAAATCACTTGCACTAATTATGGCAGCAATGATTGCTATGTCGTTTACAGCTTGTAATAGTGGCTCTGATGGAGAATCTTCTGCTGAATCCACTAATACATCATCTTCCGCAGAAAGTAGTGTTGTATCAGAAACAGAATCAAAGACTACATCAAATTCAGAATCGAGTACTACATCATCAGAAACAAGCCAATCTACTAAGTATTCAATTTCAGATTTGAAAATTCCAAGCGGTTGTGGACCACTCCTAAAGCCAGCTCTGCAGGAATTTATGAATACTATGGATTCAGAAAAATATCTTATAAAGTATTCTGTTGAATATCTTACAGAATCTACAAATAGCAAGGTCGTTAAGGGTACAAATACTGTTAAGAGAAGTGGCGATAAGATATCTTCATTTATGGACGCAGAAGACTATGATACAAATCTCCAAATTGTTAAAGATAATAAGGTCTATGAAGTTAATGATAGTAAAAAGACAGTAACATGGGCAAATGTAGAAGATAATCTTGTTGATAATTTTACAGTTTATACTGCAAATATTTTCTATATTAGCTCACTTGAGCTTTGCGGAAGTGGCAAGGAAACAATAAATGGCACAGAGTATGACTATGAAGAATATAAAGAGCCTGAAAGAAACTCATCTGCAAGTGAATCTTCTGCTGAATCATCAGGAGAAAAAAAGGTTGAAAGAGCAAGATATTATTTTGATAGCAATGGAAAGTTAGCAGGCTTAAAGCATACGCAGAACAATTATTACTATACAACAATGATTATTGAGCTTAGTCAAAATGTAAGTGATGCCGATTTTGAATATCCATCAGATTATACACTTACAGAAAGAAGTGAGCTTTCTGAGGATTCAGCTGCTTCTTCAACAGCGTCTTCAACTTCATCAAACTAAAGAAAGTAGGAGTAATAAAATGAAAAGATTTTTTGCAATTATATTATCAGCACTTATACTAACTTCTTTTGCTGCTTGTAATAATGATTCTGGTACAGAAACAAACGCTTCTAAAGTAGAAAGTGGAATATCAAGCTCTGCATCAGATAGTGAAAGCAGGAGTTCTTCAAGTTCAGAAAATAAGACTTCTTCTGAAACTAATAGTGGTTCTTCAGAGAGTACATCTTCAGGCAGTAATTCATCTGAAACAACATCTTCTTCAGAAATTTCTGATACAAATAAGCTTTCAAATGCAGCTATGGCAAAAAATGCAGGAGCTTTGCTCAAAGATGGCTTACATAATTTCTTTGTAGAGCTTGATGAAGATAAGTATCGCCTTGAAATTGATATGTTTGCTACAGCATCAAATTCATCAAAGGTTGTTATAATAACTCGTGACGGAAATAATATTTCTGCGGCAACAGGTGATTCTAAGGATAACCTTAGTAAGTCTATTGTTAAGGATGACAAGGGATATGTTATTGATGATACAAAAAAGACTGTAACTTGGTCTAAGTTTGAGAAAGGCTATGCAGAGAACTATACAGAATATCTTGCAAAGCTTTTCTATATTACTGATATAGAAATGCTCAAGAGCGGAAAAGAAAAATTTGGTGACAAAGAAATGGACTATGAAGAGTATAAAATCATAGTAAATAAATCATCTTCCGCTTCATCAGAATCTTCAAAAGTCGAAGAACAGCATGTAAAATATTATTTCGATAACAAGGAATTTAAGGGAATGAAAATCATTAATGGTAATGATTACTATGCCCTTAGAATTGTTTCTATGACACACGAAATTCCTGATGGAGAATTTGATTATCCATCAGATTACAAGCTTATTCAGGCAGAAGAATATTCTTATGCAGTAGATGGTTCTTCAAGTGCAGAATCAAGCAAGGCTTCAACAAGTTCAAAATCTTAATAAATTAAATAAATCCTCTTGCTGAAAAGCAGGGGGATTTTTTCTACCCTTCTGTGCTTTGAAAAGGCTTGAGCGAAGCTTTAGATTTAATTGAGTTATATCAAAAAGACTTGAATTAAATCTGAATATATCATAAAATAATAATAAAGTTTATAAATCGGAGGAAAACTTGTGAGAATTGGTGCATCAACAGCTTGTTTATATCCTATGGAAACAGAAAAAGCCGTAGCTACACTTATAGAAAACGGATTTCGCATAATAGAAATTTTCTTTAACTCATTTTCTGAGCTTGAGCCTGAATATCTTGAAAAGCTTAACGAATATATTTTGAAAAAAAATTGTGAGGTTGTGTCTATACACCCATTTTTATCGGGAATGGAGCCATTTCTATTTTTCTCAAACTATGAACGAAGATTTTATGATACTGTAGATTTTTACGAGAAATTTTATAGGGGAGCTCAGATTTTAGGGGCAAAAAAGCTTATACTTCATGGTGGAGTTTTTCCAGATAGATATAATCTTTCTGATGAAGAATATTGCAAACGCTTTGATATTATTGCGAAAAGGGGAAGAAAATTTGGGGTAGAAACTTTGCACGAAAATGTAAATAAGTTTCGTGCATCATCACCGGATTTTATAAAAACCATGAGAAAGATTATTCCAGATAGTGCAAAATTTACACTTGATTTAAAACAGGCAGTGCGTTCTGGATATAGTCCTTTTGAAATTTTAGATTCAATGGGAAATAGCTTGAAACATATTCATATCAATGACCATACTAACGGAAAAGATTGCTTGCTCCCATTTTATGGGGATTTTAATTATAAGGAGTTTTTTTCAGAATGCAGAAAAATAAGCTATGACGGAGATGTGATTATTGAAATTTATAAAAATAACTTTGATGATGTTTCAGAACTTATGAGGAGTGCAGAAAAGCTTTCTAAACTTCTTTGAAAGAATAAATAATTTAATAATAAATTAGTTTTGTAGTTAAAATTAAAAAAATATTCTAAAATATATTAAAATTATTCAAAAGTGCTTGAAATTATTGATAAAATATGGTAAAATTTATGATGCTTAAATCGTTTTAAAAACTTTATTGTTAGGAGGATACCAATATGTTAAAGCATATTGTTTTTTGGAAAATCAAAGACAATGAAGATAAAGAAAAGAATATGGAACAAATGGTCAAAATGCTCTATTCTTTGGATGGGAGAATTAAAGGTCTTGAGTCTGTTGAGCTTGGCTATAATTTAGATTTTTCTTCTGAATATGATGTTGTTCTATGTGCTGTTCTGAAATCTCCAGGAGCTTTGAAATTCTATCAGAATCACCCAGACCATGTTAAATGCAAAAAATTTATTTCAACTATTGCAGAAAAGAGAGTGGCTTTCGATTTCGTACCTGAAGACCCTGATTTCCTTGATATATCACCAGATATACTTGATTTCGATGAAAAGAAAGAGTCTAAAATAAGTTCACCTGAGCCAATAGTACTTGTTACAAATATCGAAAAACCTAAGCTTGGTGAGCCACCTATTGAAAAAGTAAAATCTTCTGCTGGAAAAATTGAAGATGCAAAGCCAGCAGAAGCTTTTGCTGAAAAGGCAGAGCAGAGCAAAACATCAGAAAAATCAAAAGCTGCTGATAAGAAATTACAGATAGATGTTTCTGATATTCAAACCGCTTCGGACGAATATCAGAGCCTTGTAAGACCAGTTATTCCTGGTATAAATGCTCCAATTGATTTTGTTCCAACAGAAGAACCCGAACCAGATTATAATATTATTCCTGATTTTATACAGAAGTCTATTAAAGAGGCTCAGGAAGATTATGATGTATTAGAAGCTATTGTTGATGAAGAAGACCCATATGGTTTTGAAGTTGCAAGTGAGCCTGAAAAGCCAGTCGAGGTTGAAAAGCCAGTCGAGGTTGAAAAGCCAGTCGAGGTTGAAAAGCCAGTCGAGGTTGAAAAGCCAGTCGAGGTTGAAAAGCCTGATATTCCTCCTATACCTGTAAAACATGGAAAATCACGCCTTTTTGAAAATAAAAACGAAGAAGAAACTCCGCAAGAAGTCGATATGAGCAATAAATGGCGTTGCCCATCATGTGGCCGTTTAAATGCTAACTATGTTGGTACTTGTGGTTGCGGTACATCTAAGCCGTTAAATGATTTTATTTCAGATGATAATACTGAACAAAATCAAGTACAAGAAGAAACACCTTCAAATGCTTGGAGATGTCCTGAATGTGGTGCTTTACACGCTAATTTCATAACTGATTGCAAATGTGGATATATTAAACCAGATGGATTTACAGTAAATCCAATTACAGGCGGTTTAAGTTCTGATGATTCAAATAGTCTTCCTCCATTTGCTCCAATGAAAGCTTCAGATATTGCATCAACTCCTCAAAAAGAAATTGGTACAGATATGCCAAAACCTATACCTATGGAAGTTTCTTCTATGAATAAGGAAGAGGCTAGTGGTTTGAAGTTTGGCGAACATAAGTTAGGCTTTGGTAAACCTGCTTCAAGAGCATCTAAAAATTCAGAACTAACACCACCTCAAGCACCGGTTAAGGATCCAACGCCACCTTCAGCACCGGTTAAGGCTCCAACGCCACCTCCGGCACCAGTTAAGGCTCCAACGCCACCTTCTTCAGCACCAGTTAAGGCACCAACACCACCTCCAGCACCAGTTAAGGCACCAACGCCACCTCCGGCACCAGTTAAGGCTCCAACACCACCTCCGGCAAAACCAGAAAAGAAGTCATTCTTCGGACGCAAGAAGAAAGAGAAAGAAAAGGAAAAAAAGCAAGAATTTGATATGACTAAGTTTTGGAAATGCCCAAAATGTGGAAAATATAACCATAATTATGTTGGTACTTGTGGTTGTGGCGAAGCAAAGCCATTTGATTTTGATTTCGGGGAAATCAAGGAAGATGATAAATCCTTTATTCCTAAGTCAAATGCTTGGAAATGCCCACAGTGCGGAAAGCTTAACAATAATTTTGTTTCAGTTTGCCACTGTGGATATAGTAATCCTGATATAGCTGAATAATAAAATGTACTTATAAATTAAGACAGCATAAATCGTTTTTTGGACGAGTTATGCTGTCTTTTTAATCTTTTCTTTTTTTGACTTTTGCAAGAGGATTGCTTTCAGCCGCTTTTTCCATTTGAGTACTTGAAAGATGTGTGTAAATTTCGGTAGTGCTAAGACTTTCATGACCAAGAATATCTTTGAGTATTCTTATATCAACATTTCCGTGCTGATACATCAGCGTAGCAGCAGTATGCCTTAATTTGTGAACAGAATATCCAGTAGAGCCATTTGGAGATGTGAGACCGATTTCGGAAAGATATTTTTTGACAAGCCATTGAACAGTTTTAGGACTTATTCTGTTTCCATTTCTGCTGATGAAAAGAGCATTTTTATCTTTAGATGATTTGATACTTCCGTTAGGTCGAAGGGGAAGATAGTCCTTAATTGCAGATATGCAGGCTTCATTAAGATATACGATTCTTTCCTTGCTGCCCTTGCCAAAAAGCCTTAAGGTTTTTTCTTCATAGTTTATGTCAGTAAGATTTATTCCGACAAGTTCTGAAAGACGCATACCACAATTCAAGAATAGTGTCAGTATGCAATAATCACGCTCTTTGTACTTTCCATCGATGGTATTAAGTAGTTCTATACTTTGCTCTAAAGAGAGAAACTTAGGTAATTTTTTTGATAGTTTTGGCGTATCAAGTCCCTTTGAGGGGTCGTAGTCAATTAAATTAAGCTTTTGATATAAAAAGTTAAAAAAAACTCTTATTGCACAAGATTTTCTTGCACGAGCTGCTGCTCCATTATTTCGTGTACTTATACAATAGTTCATAAAATAGCTTATATCATTAAAGCTGATTGTCTTTATAAAATCAAGGTCTATGTCATCTATTGCGATTTTTTCTTCTTCGATATTTTCATCAACAATTCCCTTATGTTTTTTCATATATCTGAAAAATGTACGCAAACTAATAAAGTATTCATTAACTGTATTTTCTGAACGACCTTTTACATTTTGCATATAGCTGAGAAATTGCTGTAAAAGTTCAAAGGATTCGTCAAGATATTGTTTTTTCATAAGTTCACCCCATAAAAGTTATTATTTTAATTATAACATAATGATTTTATAAATTCAAAGTTTCGACAGTTCGATGTCAAAAAAATATTGAAAAAATTGTGCTAAATTGCATATTTTTTTATTAACAAATCCTTGAAAAATATATAAATTTTTGATATAATGAGTTTATACGATTTTTTAAGCTATTATATATTTGATTACGAGGAGATTTAATGAAACGATTTAAAATTATTTTAGTAGCATTAGTTGCAGCAACTATGATTCAGGCAGTGCCTATAACTGCAAATGCAAAAACAAACAATGATACTTCAAAATCAATAGTTACACAAAATACTGTATCAGATAAAACTATAAAAATTATTGATATTCAAATCGAAGCCAAAAACGGTTCAGATATTACAGCTAAAGTTCAGCAGGCACTTGATGTTGCAAGAGATTTTGCAATGGATAGTGTTCCGTATAGAATTATTATCCCTAAGGGTACTTATACTATCTCCTCTGCACTTGAAATTTATAGTAATACACAAATCTGTGCTGAGGGCGCTCATATAATCAAGCAAAGCTTTTCGGGTGGTATGCTGAGAACAGCCTTTCCAAAAGGTGAAAATAAGTTATATGGATATTCAGGATATAAGAATATTAAAATTGTTGGTGGAATATGGGACGGAAATGCAGAAAGCCAAAAATATGGCGAAGGAAAATGCAAGGTATTTTCAAGCTTTAGGTTTGCACACGCTACAAATATAACTCTCGAAAATCTTTCCATAACTAATAATGTTGGTTCACATCATCTTGAACTTGGTGGTATTGATGGTGCTACAATCACAGGTTGTACCTTTGAAGGTTATAAAGATGGTGGTATTTCTGGTGGAAAAGAGGCTATTCAGCTTGATGTTATGTATAGCCCGGAAGTTTTCGTAGGTTATCCGGCTTTTGATGATACACCTTGCATAAATGTAAAAATATCGAATAATACTTTTAAAAATGTAAATAGAGGTGTTGGAAATCATACAGCTGTAAATGGAGTGTATTTTGAAAATGTAGAAGTGACAAATAATATCTTTGAAAATATTACTCAGCAGTCAATTCTTGCATTAAATTGGAAAGATTGCAATATTTCAAATAATATTATGAGGAATGTGGGTTCTGGTGTTGATTTTAAATATATGGAGCCAACTCTATATAATAATCCAAAGGTTGGCAGTACAAATATAGATTCACAGTCAAAATCTACTATTTCAAATAATATAATCTCAATAAGCTCAAGTGCAAATGAAAATCTTCCATATATTTTTGGTATTCGTGCTTGGGGTACAACTATTAATGAAGCTAATAATTCAAACTCAATTTTAGAAGGAAATTATTTTGTTGAGGGTGTGGATATTTTAAATAATACTATTACAGCACTTGGTAGAATAGACGCTGGAATTTCTGGAAAGCTTATGAACGATAGCAAAATCTATAACAATATAGTAGATTTTTCAAATTCTAAAGGCAATGAAAACAGCAGAGGCATTTATCTAAGGCAAAGCAATAATAATACAATAGAAAATAATACTTGCCATCAGATTAATGGTACTGGTGGAAATGGTATACATCTTTCAGCAAGTGATAAAAATATTATAAAAACTAATACTATTACTGATTGTACAGGCAATGGCATCTCACTTAATACCTATTCAAATGAAAATCAGATTATAGGTGGCAACGTTCTTGGAAATTCTGTGAATGGAATTTCATTGAATTCAAGCAGTGCAAATACTGTAAAGAATATAAGTGACGTTAAGGGCAACGGAAATTACGGAATTATAATAAGCAATTCCTCAAGTAGCAATAAAGTTATAGGAGTAAAAGTAGACTCGAATAAAAAGAGTGGAATAGCTGTGAGCGGTTCAAGCTCAAGTAATACACTTACAAATAATGTTTCTAAAAACAATGGCGGAAACGGTGTTTTGATTTATAACTCTGCTAATAATATCGTAAGCGCATCTTCTTTCTCAGCTAATAAGAATTATGGACTTACAATTTCAGGCAATAGTAGGTCGAATAAAGCAACTTTATGTAATTCAAATAATAATAAAAAAGGACAGGCTGTTATTACAGGTAAATCAAGCAACAATAATGTTGATGTAATAAAGACAGACAATAAAGCAAAAGGAACATTGCCAAGTATTCCGCAAGGTGTTAAGCTTGGAGGTCGTACATCTACTAAAATAAAACTTCAATGGAGTAAAAGTGAAAATGCAAGCGGATATTATGTATACCGAAAAGACAATAACGGCATTTATAAAAAGATAAAGACTATTGAGGGAAATTCTATACTTTCTTTCATAGATAGCGGACTTACTCCAAATAAAAGCTATTCTTATAGAATTACTGCCTATTATAAATCAAATGGCAATGTTATAAACTCAAGCTATTCTAAAACTGTAAGCTATACTACACTTTTAAAAGCAACAGATAAGTTTACTGGAACACCTACAAAAAATACCATAACTCTTAAATGGAATAAGGTTTCTGGTGCTACTGGATACTATGTATATAGATATGACGCAAAATCAAATAGCTGTAAAACCCTTATAACATTTAATAATGAAAATAGTATTTCAGTAAGAGTTACAGGTCTTAACCCAAATACAAAATATACTTATAAAGTTATGGCATTTAAGAAAACAAATAGTGGTACTTTAAAGGGAGATATTTCAAAAGCTTTGTCTGTTACAACTAAAAAATAAGCAGAAAAAATCTATTGACAAAGCATTTTTAAAGTGCTATATTAGCATTAGAAATCAAATAGATTAAATGTAATGATAAGGAAGCGTTTTTCAAATACGGTTTCAAAAGAGAGCAGAGGTCATCGGCTGAAAGCCTTTGCAGAAACTATGATTAACGACACCGCCTTTGAACATTACTGCGAAATAAGCAGTAACGCCTGCCTGCGTTATGGACATTAACGAGATGACGGATTTTTATTATATTATCCGTTAAGCTTGGGTGGAACCACGGTGAAAATTCCCCGTCCCAATGTATCCTTAGTGATGCTTTGGGGCGGTTTTTATTTTGTCTGTTTGGTAAATTCTATTTTAATAAGGAGCTGTTGAAAAATGATTAAGGTAACGCTTAAAGACGGAGTTGTTAAAGAGTATGAGAGCGGAACAACAGTTGCAGAGGTTGCAAAGTCACTTGGTGCAGGACTTTATAAGTCTATGTGTGCCTGTAAGATTAATGGCAATGTCTGCGATGTAAGAACTCCACTTACAGAGGATTGTGAGCTTGCTATCCTCACTTTTGATAATGTTGATGGTAAAAAGGCTTTCTGGCATACTACATCTCATATTCTTGCTCAGGCTGTTAAGAGATTATATCCGGAGGCAAAGTTTGCTATTGGTCCTGCGATTGACACAGGCTTTTATTATGATTTCGATGTAGAAAAACCATTCTCTCCTGAGGACTTAGAAAAGATTACAGCGGAGATGAAGAAAATCGTTAAGGAAGGACTTGAGCTTGAAAAGTTTGAGCTTTCTCCTGATGAGGCTGTTAAACTTCTTGAGGAAAAAGATGAGCCATATAAGGTTGAGCTTTGCAAGGAACACGCAGATAAGGGAGAGCCAATCAGCTTTTATAAGCAAGGCGAATTTATAGACCTTTGTGCAGGTCCTCACCTTATGTCTGTTGCTCCTGTAAAGGCTATTAAACTCACAGCCTGTACTGGTGCATACTGGCGTGGAAACCAAAATAATCGCCAGCTTTGCAGAGTTTATGGTGTTTCTTTCCCTAAGGCATCTATGCTTGAGGAACACCTCAAGATGCTTGAGGAAGCTAAGGAGCGTGACCACAACAAGATAGGCAGAGAACTTGAGTACTTCACAACTGTTGACTATGTAGGTCAGGGACTTCCTGTACTTCTTCCTAAAGGTGCAAGAGTTATCCAGTTACTCCAGAGATGGGTTGAAGATGTTGAGCAATCAAAGGGCTGCTTGTTGACAAAAACACCACTTCTCGCAAAGAGAGAGCTTTATAAGATTTCAGGACACTGGGACCACTATCTTGATGGTATGTTTGTTCTTGGTGACCCATATGACGAGGATAAGGAGTGCTTTGCACTTCGTCCTATGACTTGCCCATTCCAGTATCAGGTATTCCTCAATAAACAGCGTTCTTACAGAGAACTTCCTATGAGATTGACAGAAACATCTACACTTTTCAGAAATGAAGCAAGTGGTGAAATGCACGGACTTATCAGAGTTCGTCAATTTACAATCTCTGAGGGACACTATATTCTCCGTCCTGACCAGCTTGAGGAAGAGTTTAAGAACTGCCTCGAGCTTGCAAAATATTTCCTCGATACAGTAGGTCTTCTTGAAAATTGCACATTCAGATTCTCTCAGTGGGACCCTGAAAATAAGAATAATAAGTATGAGGGTACAAAGGAGCAGTGGGAGGAATCTCAGGCAGTTATGAAGAAGATTCTTGACCATATCGGACTCGATTACGAAATTGGTATTGATGAGGCTGCATTCTATGGTCCTAAGCTTGATATTCAGTATAAGAATGTATTCGGCAAGGAAGACACAATCGTTACTATCCAGATTGATATGCTCGAGGCAGAAAGATTTGGAATGTACTATGTTGATAAGGACGGTCAAAAGAAGATTCCTTATATTATTCATAGAACTTCACTTGGCTGTTACGAAAGAACGCTTGCTTATATGCTTGAGCGTTTTAATGGTGTACTTCCACTTTGGCTTGCACCTGAGCAGATAAGACTTCTTCCTATCAAGTCAGCTCATAACGAATATGCACAATCTATCGCAGATAAGTTGACAGCACTTGGAATGAGAGTAACTGTTGATAGTAGAGAAGAAAATATCGGTCCTAAGATTAAGAACGCAAGACTTGAGAGAATACCATATATTCTTGTTATCGGTGATAATGAGGTTGCTTCTAATACAGTTACAATTCGTTCAAGAAAAAGAGGCGAGATGCCCAATACTCCTGTTGATGAATTTATCCAAATGGTCAAAACAGAGGTTGACACTAAAGAAAAATAATTTTTGAGTTATTTCTGTTTTTATAGTTGAATATTTATCTACATTTAGCACGGCTCGGATTTCGGGCTGTGCTTTTGTATTTGTAGAAATTGAATATTATTCCTGAAAATATCTTGATTATTGAAATAAAACGGTATAAAGTAACAAAAGCTGTGTCTTTTTTGTACAATATTGCAATTTGAATTTTGTTGGTTTATACTAAAAACCTTCAACTTAATGTAGCGTGATGTACGAATCAGATAGCATAAAATGTAAAGTTTTCTGTAAGTATTGACAAATTGAATGAAATCGTGTTTAATAATATTAAAGAAATTGAGAAACTATATCTTTTGAATCATAAATAAAATATCGTTATATTGCAGAATAATATTATTTGATGAAAATTGTGCTTTATTAAAATTTCATCAAACTTATCGTGGTTTAAATTCAAAATTTTATTTTTAAGAAATTTAGGCAAAGAAAATATATAATTTGTGCTATATAACATTCAAACCTAACATATTAAATTTCCGTAGTGAAACCGATTTTTCTGAAGAATGACAGGTGGTGAATTTTATGCTGAATTTTGATGGAACAGCTATATCTATGGGTTACGCTATCGGAAAGATTCTTTATTTGAATAATTCAAAAAAGAGTATTCCAAAATATACAATAACAGATACAGAAAAAGAAATGGCAAGACTTACAGAAGCAAGAAATGCAGTTTATGACCAGTTAACCATTTTGAATGAACGAGCAAAGGAAAGCATCGGTGGTAAAAATGCTTTGATTTTCCAATTTCATCAGATGCTTCTGAACGATAATTCTCTTAGAGATTATTCAAAAAATATAATAATAAATGAACATATGAATTGCGAATATGCTGTGAAAAAAACATCAGAGCATTTTTATAACATCTTTGCCAATTTAGAAGATGATTATATGAGAGAGCGTGCAGATGATATTGTCGATTTATCTAACAAGCTTTTAAATACGCTTATGTCAGAAAATGAGATAAGCAAGGTTAATATAACAGAGCCTTTTATTATTGCTGCGAGAGAACTTTACCCGAGTGATACACTTTCTTTCACAAAAGAAAATATACTTGGTATTATTACATCTGTTGGTTCTTTTACTTCTCACGCATCTATTATATCAAGAATTTTGGGCATACCGTCTATCTCTAATACAAATGCCGTTTTAGAGCGTTTAAATGGCAGATATGCCATTCTTGATGGAGAAAAAGGAAAGCTCTTTGTTGACCCAACAGAGGGTATGCTTTCTCAGTATAGGTCTAAGAAGGAACGATATGAACAATATCATCAAATGCTCAATAGCCAGAAAAATCTTCCTACTGAAACAATAGACGGAAAGAAAATAGGACTTTTTGCAACAATCGGTTCAATAGACGGTGCTCAGGTTGCAATAGATAATGATGCAGAGGGAATAGGCTTTTTGAAAAGTGATTTTCTCTTTGCCGGAAGAGCGTCTTTGCCAAGTGAAGATGAGCAGTTTATGGCATACAGAGCAATCTCTAAAACGATGGGAACAAAGGTTACTAACATATGCATGCTCGATATGCTTCCAGAGCAAGAGTGTAGCTACTTTAATATATCAAAGGAAAGTAATCCTGCTATGGGTATGCGTGGAATAAGACTTCTTCTTGAAAATCCAAGTGTGCTTAAAAAACAGTTAAGAGCTATATATAGAGCTTCAGCTTTTGGTAAGGTTTCTATATGTATTCCTATGGTATCATCTGCAAATGAAGTGCGTTCCTTTAAAAAGACGGCTAAAGAGGTTCGTGATGAATTAAAGAGAGAGGGCATAAATTATGACCCATCAACGCAGATAGGAATAATAGTAGAAACACCTGCGGCGGCAGTTATAAGCGATATTCTTGCCGAAATGGTAGATTTTATAAACATAGGTACTAATGATTTAACTCAATATACCTTGGCTGTTGACAGAAATAATGAGGACCTCATAAATTTCTACATAACAGCACATAAAGCGGTTTTAAGACTTATTAAGATGACCATACAAAATGCTCACAAGGCAGAAATTCCTGTTGGAATATGTGGTGACCTTGCTGCTGATAAGCGACTTACAGAAAAATTCTTGAGATATGGTGCAGATAGTTTTTCGATTATTCCAAGCAAAATACTTGAGATGCGTTCTGAAATAAGAAAAGTAGACCTTAATGAAAAGAAATCAAAATAAAGGTGATTAGATGGATTCAAAAGAGCGAGCATTGCTTGCTATTGAAGCTCTAAAAAAAGAATATCCTGATGCAATATGTTCACTTGTTTATACTGAACCTTTACAGCTTCTTATAGCTACAAGGCTTGCTGCACAATGTACAGATGCACGAGTAAATATGGTTACTCCAGCATTATTTGAACGCTTTAAAACAGCAGAGGATTTCGCAGAGGCTGATATATCAGAAGTGGAAAAGTATATTCATTCTTGCGGACTTTATAAGACTAAGGCGAGAGATATAGTTGCTATGTGTCAGATGCTTGTTTCGGATTTTGGTGGGGTAGTGCCTGATACAATCGAAAAGCTGATAAAGCTCCCTGGCGTAGGTAGAAAGACGGCAAACTTAGTTGTTGGGGATATTTTTGGAAAGCCTGCTGTGGTTGTTGATACTCATTGCATAAGGATAACCTCAAGACTTGGTTTTCATTCTATTAAAGATGCAACTAAGATAGAAAAGATATTGAGAGATGTTCTTCCGCCAGAAGAAAGCAATGATTTTTGTCATAGGCTTGTACTTCATGGCAGAGCAGTCTGTGACGCACGAAAACCAAAATGCGATGAATGTTGTATGAACGGCTTTTGCGAATATTACAGCCAAAATAAGACGATTTAAAATATATAAATAAGCATTTGCAAAAGGATTATGTTTTTTCTTGCTCCTCTTGAAAAGCCAAAAAACATATGATATAATATGACCAAAAGAACCAAAATAGTCATATTTCAAGGAGGTTCAACCTTGGCTTTTACCGAATACGAAACAGAACAGCTCCGCAAGGCACTGCTGAAGGAAACAAGACACTGTGCGGTCACGCTGGGAATGAAGAAAACCTCTGTTGACCAGTTGACGAAGGCTGTAGGTATAGCAAAAGGCTCATTCTATAAATTTTATGAATCAAAGGAAATGCTGTTCTTCGCAGTTTTGGAGGGCATCCATTCCGAGCTTTACGGAGTGGCTGACCAAGCATTGAGCGAAACTGCCAGTCTGCCGACCTCAGAACGTGCGGCAAAGGCAATCCTTGCCGTATGCAAACGGCTGTCCGATACTGGCGACATGATTTTCATAGAAAACGATGCTAAGCTGCTTTTGCAGAGATTGCCAGAGGAAGTGAAAAAAGTGCATTACCACGATGACGAGACGCATATTCGCCAGCTTTTGGAGAAATATGACCTTGTGCCAAAGTGCGGTACTTCCTTGGCTGTCGCTACTGTATTTGGATTAATTCTCACAGTTTCGCACAAGGAGCAAATAGGAGAACTGTACCCTCAAGTGCTGGAAACGCTGGTAAACGGCACTTGTAAGGAATTATTTTAATAGACCAAAATGCCACAGAGATGTGGCATTTCAAAGACACACGAGTTAGCTAAATCTAACCCTATGTTTTGTATGTATTTGTTAGACAAATCTAACAAAAAAGGAATGATAGCGATGCTATAACACGAAAATTTCTGGAACAGAAATGTCAGTTTATACAACCGTTTCATGCGAAAGGATTGGGAGGCATAAGGCTCTATAATAAAAGTTGGGGGTAGAAAAAGAGCCTACAGATAAAAAGTAGAGAATATTTTACCAAAATCCGTATTTTACATATGTTTTCCAACAAACATATCAATTCTACAATAAAACAAGCGACAGTTTAATTTTCTGCCACTTGCAATTACATTTTATTCTATTTTTTCAGATTACGCAAACTATTGACATTGAGCTAAAATTTTAAAATAGAGCATATAAACAAAACCGCATTAACACTGATGCTTCAGCATTAATGCGGTTTTGTTTTGGCAAATCACTCTAATTTAGATACAAGCTGCACCTCACAGCCTTACAAAAGCCTTTGAAACAAGGCGTTTTTCGGCTACTTGCACACGATTATTATTCCTGCTCGACTTGATGGCTTGCGCCATTCAGTTGGACTTTTTTGTTTTTGCAAGCGAGATTGAAAAGCTTATGAAAAGTAATCGTGTGAAGGATGGGGTAATCGTTTGCGAGATAGGTATTCGTGTGCGAGATGTCGTTTTTTATGCGATAGAAGAATAGAAACAATAATCTTCAGTCTGCTCATAATTTTTCGCAACATATTGCGAGTTTGTGGCTGAAAAGCAAGAGTTCTTTAGTATATAATTAAAATACTAATTGATACTCAAATGAAGGGTGGAGTGTAAATATGGCTATTTCATATAACAAGCTATGGAAGTTGCTGATAGATAAAAAATGACTGCTGCAGATTTGCGAAAACAAGCTGATATCGCTCCGAACACATTGACAAGAATGAAAAAAGACCAGACTGTCACAATGCAGGTGCTTGAAAGAATATGTGATGTTCTCAATACGGATTTCGGAGATGTTGTAGAGTATATTCAGGATGATTCGGATGAACACACATAGTTTAGGTGAAAACAGACTCGTGAATATAGTAAAAAAGGGTTATATGCTTTTCTCGCTAAGATTGTGCTTGGATTGAGTACTCTTATAAAGATAAAAATAAGCATTGTTAAAAGGAGGAATCCTGTGTGCTAGATGATGAACAGTTTGATGTGTTTTTGGCATATTACGGAAATAGTCAGAATGGATCGGAAAATGCCGCCAGAAACCTCTATAATTTCTTGAGCAGTCAAAAAAATGTCAATGGGTGACCGTTACGCGTGTACTTTCATCCAGAAACAAAGAAGTATGGACAGTACGGAGAAACGCCGCGAGTAGTGGCAAGACCCCCGATGTTTCTTTTAGTAGCTGATAAAAGAATACCACGCAATGATGCGGGACAGTTGTCGAAGTATAGAGAAAACGGAACACTTAGAGAGGTCTATGAAGAGGTAAACACATTAGTTATACTCCAATCTTAGTATTTATGACAGACGGAACACCAACAGATGATCCAAGCAAAGAGTTTGACGTAATCCGTCAGAGAGTTGAGAGTGAGCAGCTCTTTGTATTTCCCTTGGAAATTGGGGAGAGCGCAGATATGGCCAGACTAAGAAATATGTATCCATTCGGTAAGATTCCGCAGGATTTTAGTAGAAGATACTGCATGGTTGATCCTGATGATTATAGAAATATTTTTAATGAAATTTTTCAGCTCTCGGACAGTCTGAAGAAGCGTCACCGTATTTCTGGCGAAACGGGATATGCTTTTCGTAATAACAAGATCGATGTTCCCTTGGCGACACTCCTCAATCATGTGCTGAAACCCGGCTCGTTCTCTTTTTGTGCCGGTCACAGCCTCATCGCTGTAAACGCCGCAGTACATCCACCCGTTGTGGCTCTGAATCATTTTACTATAATAACTGACTTGTGCGGACAGCGAATGCAGCATGGCATCTGTTGTGATATAATAAATTTGTAACACCTTGTTCGAATAATATATTATAATATTACTCAAACAAGGAGGACGTTACTATGTCAGTACATTACACCGAAG